>Ga0335072_10005062_pt1 | contig 19444 bp, 20 predicted proteins | sample Lox_Sample_21_FD_206725 | JGI IMG/M metagenome (GOLD analysis project Ga0335072, IMG submission 206725) | Soil microbial communities from Loxahatchee National Wildlife Refuge, Florida, United States - Lox_Sample_2.1 | ecosystem: Environmental > Terrestrial > Soil > Wetlands | place: USA...
TCGCTGCCGCGCGCCGCCTCAGGTAGGTGATTTTCTGGTTAGCGTGCTGAGTTGGTGCTGACCCCCTAGCCGTTAGGGTTGGTCAGTAAGCGGCCGAGAGGCCCGGAAGATGCTGGGGATCGGCAGCCGGTGGCTGGCCGTGATGAGGGCAACGGTCGAGCTAAGCCCGTGCGCGTGATGTCGTCGCGCCGGCCAGGAACAGCTCCCACCGTCCGGCCGTTTCCTCGCCGCGCAGCGTCCTGGTGGCCGCGAGCAGTCCCCAGATCGATGCGACGAGCGCCGTCACCCCGATGGCCCGCCAGTCGGTGAAGCCGCCGCGGGTGGTGATGCCCTGGGTGTCGCCGAGCAGCGCTTTCAGTCCCGCATTGCTGGCCATTGTGTTCAGCAGCTGGTGGCGCAGTGACGCGTTCCGCGCGATCGTGTCGAACGCGAAAGCGTTGTCGTAGACATACAGGCCGAACACCAGCCCGCAGATGGCACCAGTCCGTACCATGCGGACGCCGACGAAGCGGGCGACGGTCAGCTGCGGCAGCCGGTAGCGGGTCCGCCCGGCGCCAGCTTCGGCGGTGGGCGAGGCCGCGATGCTAGTCACGCCTGGCTCCGTTGTTCATGCACTCCTGCTCGTCGTAGATCGACAGGAACAGCTCTTCCAGCGAGGGCTCACGGCTCAGCAGCGTTTCGGGATGCCCGGCCGCCAGCACGCTCAGCAGGCCGTCGATCGGCCCGCGGACCTGGCAGGTCAACTGACGGCCGGCGACTTGCACCGCCGTTGCAGCTGCAGAGCCCGCCGCCGTGTACAGGCCAGCGCGCCGACATTGCGAGCGGGCCTGCTGCTGCCCGGCGATGCCCGCGGTCATCGCCGTCATCCCCGCGCAAGAAGGCGCCCTTCCCCATCGCGGTGGGCTTCAGCGGCGGATCCAACCGGCTGCTGACCGCCGCAGAGGTGGCGGACTACCGCGGCGTTCCCGTCAGGACTATCTACGCCCGCTGGCAGGACTGGGGGGCTGACGGCTTGCAGGGTCGGACGGCAGCCGCTCGGCCACGACTAGGTCCTCGTGCGCGCGATGCCTGGGAGGCGGCTTCATGAGCTCCGGCGGAAGAGCCAGAGCGCGGGGATGCCGGCTATGACCGCGTAGGCGGCAAGCACCGCGAGATCGGCGCCGGCCCAGCCGAACCCGAACCACGCGTTCTGCACGGAGGTGACCAGATGGCTGAGTGGCAGCACGCTGGCGACGTCGCGGAGGCCTGCGGGCAGGACTGCTGGGGGCGGCGCGGTGCCGGAGATGAGCCACAGGACGAAGAACAGCATGAGGCCGATGCCCTGGGCAGAGCGGCTGGTTCGGGCTATGGTCGCGAGCAGGAGCCCGATCGCTCCGAAGGCCGCGGTTCCGGCCAGCAGGGCGACAATGACTGCGAGCACGTTGCGGGGCAGCATGGCGTGGTATGCGAGCCGAGCGACGATGGCTAGCACGAGGGTGCCTGCCACGAACGTTACGAGCGCGAGCGTGAGTTGCGCGCCGACGATGGTCGACGCGGGAACTGATGATGCGCGGAGACGCCGCAGGATCCCGCGCTGGCGGTACGTGGTCAGAGTGATGGGCAGGGTCATCAGCCCGAGCGCTGCGACGATCACGGCCACCGAGGCCGCCGTGTAGTAGTTGGCGGGTGTCACGCCGCGCCACATGAGCATCCCGTTCTGGATCTTGTGCGCGTCGGCTTGCTTGTTCCCGAAGACCGCTGCCAGCAGCACCATCATCATGAGCGGGAAGGCGAGCACGAAGACGACCGAGAAGGGTTCGCGGCGGAAGAGCCGGAACTCGGTGCGTGTCATCGCCAGGTAGCCGTGCATCGCTATCACCCTCTGATGTCTGGTCCGGTCAGGGCCAGGAACGCGTCCTCGACCGTCGGGCGTTCGACCCGTAGGTCGAGCGGGACGATCCCGTGGGCGACGAGCTCGGACGCCACGAGGGCCAACACCGGGCCGGTGCCGCGGATCTCGACTGCCTCGCCGTGCCGGGTCATGGACTCGACGACGTCGAGCTTGTCCAGCCAGCCCAGATCGCGCTCGGCCGTGGTGAACCGCACGACCGACGGCAACCCCAGCCCGTCGATCAGCCGCTGCGGGGGGCCGACCGCCACGACCTTCCCGTGGTCGACGACCGCGACCCGGTCGCAGAGGTGTTCGGCCTCGTCCATGAAGTGCGTCACCAGCACGACCGTCGTACCGCCATGCCGGATCTCCCGGATCAGCTCCCACGTAGCCCGCCGCGCCTGGGGATCGAGGCCTTGCGTCAGCTCATCGAGAAAGACCACCTCAGGCGAGTTGACGAACGCCAGCGCGATGAACAGCCGCTGCCGCTGACCGCCCGACAGGCTGTCAAAGGCCCGAGCGCGAAGGCCGTCCAGCCGCCAGCGCGCGAGCAGCTCACCGCAGTCGACGGGATGGCGGGCGAAGGCAGCGAACAGCTCAACGGCCTCGGCAACTCTTAACCGGCCTGGCAGCGAGGAATCTTGCAGCTGTGAGCCGATGCGCTGCCGCAGCTGTGCAGCCTGGGTTGACGGGTCGAGCCCGAGCACCCGGATCGTTCCGCCGTCGGGGCGGCGCAGACCCTGGATGCACTCGACGGTCGTTGTCTTGCCGGCGCCGTTCGGGCCGAGGATGCCGAAGATCTCTCCCGCCTCGACCTCGAATGACAGGTCGTCAACGGCTACGACCCGGCGGTAGGTCTTGCGCAGGTGTTCCACCGTGATGACGCTCATAGATCACGTTGTGCGCTCGCCGCGCGTCCGCCGCCAGGGACGAAAGCCTCTGAGACGCAGGTCTAACGGGATACCGATGGTGTGTCATGCCCGTGAACGCGCCAGCAGCGCGTCGCCGCGGCCTGCTGGCGGTCACAGGATCCTGGAGATGCCCGGGACTTGCCTCGTCGCGTAACCGGCCAGGAAGCAGAGCGGCACCGCCACTATGGCCACGATCAGGAACGTCAGTTCCGGAGCGAGCGCCAGCGACGCGAATGCCACCATGACGGCTGTGAGCACCACCGAGTGCAGGACGTAGGCTGCGTAGGACGCCCGCCCGGCGCGGGCGCGCAGCGGGCCGCTACCTGACCACCGCGCCCGGATCAAGGCGGTGAACCACACGGTGAAGGCGACGGAGATGATGCCGTAGAGGAGCACGTTGAGCATGACCAGCCAGCCCGCGCCGTGGAAGGCTGACTCAAGATGCCCCGACATCTTCAGGTAGACGGCCAGCGCCGCCCACAAGGTCGCCGCGGTCAGCGCAGTCCAGCCCAGCCTGCGCCCCCAGGCGGTCAGGTTCTCCAGGGTCCCGGCCTCACCTGCCCACACCCCGAGAGCGAACAGCCCCGCTCCCTGCGGCCACTCGCCCCATTGCATCTTCATGAACGTCTGGCCGTCGCCGAGCTGCCACCGCTGCCACATCAGGCCGGCGGTTACCGCTATCAGCAGGGCGGCAGCCGCCATGACCTGCGGCCCGGACCACCGGTGCGCAACTGGCAGCGGGCGCGCGCGCCGCAGCAGCGCATACGCCAGCGAGAAGGTCAGCAGCGCTGCCACGAACCACAGCGATCCCACCTCGTATGGCCCGCCGGACTGGGGCGGCACGCCCCAGTAATGCGACAAGGTGGGGTGTTCGTTCCGGCCGAGGTCACCGAGGTAGGCGGCAAGCCTGTCGATAACGAAGACGAATACCAGAAGCGGGACGCCAAGCCGCAGCAGCCTGCTGCGGGCGAACGCGCCAGCATCCTTGTGCGCCAGTGAACGCGCGGAGAACCAGCCGGCGACCAGGAACAACGGCCCTAGCGCGTAGACCGAGATGGCATAAGCCGGAAAGGACGCTGTCGTCCAGGCCTTCGACGTCGTGCGGTCCATGTAATACCAGGCGCTGCCACCGAGGTAGGCCGTGGCGGTGTGGAACACCACGACTACCGCGATGACCAGCACACGGAGGTTGTCCGCCCAGTGCTGCCGCTGACCAGGCTCAGCGGGAACTTCATGCGGCGCGACCAGAACTTCACGCGACGAGGCCATGGCGACTCTCCTCAGTCGCGGCCAGTATCATCCTGGGGACCAGCGCCTCTGCAGGGCCTAACATCCCCGGGCGGCCTCAAAAGTCCCCGATCCGGCTCCTGATGGCAAGCGCCGGGCAGCCATCCGCAGGGTCAAAGTTCACCGGTCTAGCGTCGCTCACGGAACCGCTATGTCGGCCTCAGCCGCGGACCCGACGCCGCACACTGAGGTGTCGGCCACGGCCGCGGCGGCCTGGAAAGAACCAGCCAAAGGCCGCAGGCTCGGGGCGCACGTTGATCCTGCCGCGCGCCACGGGCACGAGCGGCGTGCGGTCGTGGCCGGGCAGAGTTCGCTGGCGTCCCCGGCGTCGCGCGCCATCGCAGCATCCTCGGCCGCCACATGAGGTAGGCGACGACCTCGGCGGCGAGTGGCGCCCGCCAGCACGTACGGCGTCCGGCGGATGCTCACGGAAGTCACCCCTATCGGCCCGGCTCGCGCTGACAGCAGGCCGGACAAGGAGGCCGGCGGCATAGGTTTGCTCAGCCCGATGTTTCAGGCCGCGCAGCATGCCGGTCGGCATGAAGAAATCAGCCGGATTATCGCGCCGATATAGGCAGCCGCTACCCGCCAGGGCGCGGCCCGCCCGCCCAGCGGGCGGAAGCCGACCCCAAAGCTGGCTCGCGAACGAATCTGTCCCCGCCTTTTCGGCGAGACCGCAGCCACCGGCCGTTCCAGCGTGATCGCCGTCAGCCCAACACCCCAGCCTCTACCGGAGGACCAGTTGCCGGCATGATGCGGTGCCTTCAGTGGCTGATCCTCACTGAGAGAGCCAGCCCTTGGCGAGGGCGAAGACCTCGGCCGTCGTGCCGTCGTGATGGCGGTGGCCTCGATATTCGGCGTGATCGTGGTGGCACTCCCGTCCTTCTACCTGCATGGCATCGCGGCGCTGGTCATGTCGCTGGGCTCTGGCGGTTGCGCTGCGCATCGCCATAGCCCTGCGGCGCAGCGGGGACCTGGGCCGCCGCAAGGCCTGGATCCTGACCTTCGGAGTCCTCGCGGTCGCGATCGGCGTCACGTCAGCGGTTGCCGCGCTGCTGCCCGGCGCCGGCGGATGAGGATGTGCCCCGCTGGATCAGCCAGTCTGGCGCGTTGCCGGGTGCGGCTGCCGCAGGTTCCGCGCGTGCAGGCAGGTGATGAGGACGAGAAGAGGCGCGTGGATCGCCGGCATGTTGTGCGCGAACCATTTCGGCAGGTAGAGATCTGTTACTGAGCCGCTGTGGGCGCCGTGCCGCTCGGCCAGCCCGGTCAGCGGGCAGCGGAACCCGTTTCCGGTGAAAACCAGCACTTCACCTGCGACGACTGCGGCGGAGACAGCGGCTCGCTTGTCGGTGCGGCCCGCGAATCCGGCATACGGCAGGTACACCACGCAGGACTCGATCGACAGCCAGATGAGCGTGTGCACGGTCTTGATCGCGGCCACCGCGGTGCCAGCGCCGGCCGGGACGCCGGCCGTGCGGGCCCGCTCGGCCCGGTGCTTCAGCCCGCGCAGCATGCCGGTCGCCATGATGAAATCAGCCGGGATTACCGCGCCGATAGAGCCGGCGGCCAGCCACCAGGGCGCGGCCCGCCCGCGCATGCGTATGTGCAGCCGCGTCCGGTCACCGGGCAGGCCGGTCAGGCGGAAGCTCCACGTCCAGTCCACAGCGGCGCCGAACTTCTCACGCCACGAGGCCGGGACGTGCGTGGTGGAGTGCAGCACCAGCGTGCCCGGCGGGCTGGCCTGCTCCACAACAAACCAGACGGTGCCGGGCGGGCCGTCGGGGATCGTGTCGCCGGCTGCCAGGTCGCGCACCAGGGCGGGGTCCAGGACGTCCGCGCTCGGCAGGTTCGCGGGGAACAGCAGCCGGTCCACCCAGCGCGGCTGTAGTAACCGCCCCGGTGCCATCCCATCTGGGTCAGCCACGGCCACACCGCTTCCGGCGGCGCGCCGATGGTGACGGGGTGGTCGGTCACCAGGTGGGGATGAGGGACGGTGCCGTCGCCGGCCAGTTCCTCGCGGCGCTCCTGCCGCGTCGAGCCTGCCCGCCGCCCGAGGACCTGCAGCGTGCCGTAGCCAGCCACGCACAGGCCTGCGGCGTAGCGGCCCACGTGTGCCATCACGATCACTCCCGCAGCTGCGTGCCCGGAACCCCAGGCCACCCATCAACGCTGTCGCCAGGCTAGGAGCTGAGCACTCAACGGCGCAGGGCCGGAAGTCACGAACGCAGGGAAAGCGCCGGTTGCCCGCCGGCACGCCGATGCCGTGATCAGCGCGCTTCCCGCCCTACGGAACGGGCGTTCCAGTGGCGCAGTTATGAGCCTGGCTGGTCGCCGGGCGCGACGTATGGACGGGCCAGATCACGGAAGAGGCTTCACCGGCAGGCACGCCAAGCGGCCCATGGCGCAATAGCCTGGCCGGCGTTCTGTGCGTCAGCGTGCGCCGGTCGCCTTCTGGTTCTTGCCGTCGCGGTCAGTGGCGCAGGCTGGCCTGGCGGTCGACTTCGCGCTGGATCTCGCTCTCCGAGATCGGCTTGCGGCCGTAGGTCCGCCAGGCATCCCCGGCGGTGATCAGCACCCACGCGATGGCCGGGTAGATGATCCAGAAGTTCCACACGTCGTGAACGCCCGAGCTCTGGCTGAATCCCTGTGTCGGCCAGCCGCCCGCGTTGTGATATTCCGTCAACGCCCAGATGATCACCAGGATGGCCATGCCGGCGGTGCCGATCGTGGCCCTGATCCGGAAGTGCCGCTTGCGCTCGATCTGCCGGATGGCCTGCTGGCGGGCTAGCTGTTCCCCGGTGGCAGCCACGTCCGGGCTGATGTCTGCGGGCTTGTCGTGAGAGATGTCGTGAAGCATCACGACCGCCTCCTCCGGATGCGAGCCGCCGCACTCGTAAAGCGGCTCACCAGGTCTCCTTGCTTACAGGCTGTCCCGCCTGAACGGTCGCGGGCAGGGTCGTTGGTCACCGGCTGCCCGGTGAAAGGCCCTGCGTGGGTGCGCGAGGCCTTGCGCCTGGCAGCGACCGGGCCGGCCGGTTCCGGGCGGCTGCTGTCAGGGACCTGGGTACCGCTGCGGCCGGGCCGTTCGGCCCTGGCGCCGGGGCCTCCCCGCGGGCGCCGATGGAGGCGTGACCGGCCGTGCGAGCAGCCGGTCGGCTTTACGCCATTTTCGAGGACGGCAGTGATATCTAGGGCGGCATTAGTTTCCCGGCCCCGTCCGGCCGCTGCGCCGCGTGCCGGGCGGGAGCGGCTGGTGTTCGCCGACGTGCTCCGGGCCGCGGTCATCGCCATTGTGATCGTGCACCATTCCGCCATGGCCTACGGCCCGTCGAGGGCGAGCTGGCCGGTGCAGGATCCTGCGCACAGCAGCTGGTTCGGGCCGCTGCTGGCCGTGGATGCCACCGTCGGCATGGGCCTGCTGTTCCTGCTGGCCGGCTACTTCGTCCCCGGCTCGCTCGAGCGCAAGGGACCCGCCCGGTTCCTGCGGGGACGGTGGGCTCGTCTCGGCGTGCCGCTGGTGATCTTCGTGCTGGCGGTCAATCTGCCGATCGTGTATGTGACCGGGTCCGTCCGCGGGCCCGGCAGCTTCATCCGCTGGCTGTATGACGGCGGCTGGCAGTACGCCTACCTGCATTTGTGGTTCCTCGCGCACCTGCTGGCCTACACCGCAATCTACGTGGCGTGGCGGACTCTGGCCGGCCTGGCAGGCAGGAGCCCCAGAGCCTGGGCGCCGCCAGGCCACGGGGCCATCGCCGGGTTCGTCGCGGCCCTGGCGCTGAGCATGTGGATCGTCCGGATCTGGTACCCGGTCGGCAAATGGGTGCCGCTGCTGTTCGTGCTGCCGGTCGAGCCCGCGCACCTGCCGGAGTACGTGTCCATGTTCGCGCTGGGCATCATGGCCTGGCGGGGAGACTGGCTGCGCCGGATGCCGGTCAGGACCGGGCTGACCTGGCTGTGCATCGGCCTGGCCGCGGCCGGCAGTGTCTTTGCCGCGCAGGCGTTCGGCTGGTGGAACGACCTGATGACCGCCGGCGGGCTCGACTGGCCGTCACTGGCGCGCAGCACCTGCGAGGCGCTGATCTGCGCCGGCCTGTCGGTCGGGCTGATTGTGGTGTTCCGGCAGATCGTCCGCCGGCCCGGCCGGCTGCTGACCACGCTGGCCGCCGCCAGCTACGCCGCCTACATCCTGCACCTGTACATCGTGATCAGCCTGCAGAACCTGCTCAAGCCAGCCGCGCTGCCGGCGGCCGCCAAGTTCGCGCTCGTCGCGGTGGTCGGCATCGTGATGTCCTTCGGCCTCGCGCTGCTCTCCCGCAGGATCCCCGGCCTGCGGATCATCCTGGGAACCAGGCCAGGCCGTTCCCGTCCGGCCGGGGAGACCGCCAGCGAACCCGCCGCCGGGACCACGGTGGCCTGACGCGACGAAGGCACCGCCGGCATCAGGGGCGATGTCCTGGCCGGCCTGGCCCAGGATGCAGCCCGGTTGAAGTCCCTGAGCCGCCAGGCTCTCCGGCCGTCTGCACGCCGTCGCCCTGGCCAGGACCTCTGCCAGCCAGCCCGAGGCTTGCAACCAGGGACTTCCAGGCCCTGCCGCGGGACGAGCATGCGACGACCGGCCGCGGATCGGTTCTCCGGCGCCACCCGTGACCAAGGACCCTGGCGGCACACGAGATCCAGTCTCATGCTGGCCGGCGTGATCCGGCGCGCGCTCGTTCCCGCCGCGCTGCTCCTGGCAGCGCTGATGGCCGGGTGCGGCAGCCCCGCCCCGGCCAACGTGCCGTTCCCGCTGGGAACTGCCGACCGGAATCTGACCTACTGCAACGCACAGACGCTGGATCTCTACATTCCCCGCGCCGCTGTCACCCGGCCTCTTCCCGTTGCCATGTACGTCCACGGAGGAGGCATGACCACCGGCGACAAATCAGATCTGAACCCGGTGTTCCTCGACACACTGGCGTCCGCGGGTTACGCGGTCGTCAGCATCAACTACCGGCTTGCCCCGCAGTTCAAATATCCCGCCCAGAGCCAGGACATCAAGTGCGCGATCAGGTACCTGCGAGCCAGCGCACCCAGGTACGGCCTGGACGGAAGCGAGATATTCGCGTTCGGAACCAGCGTCGGGGGACAGCTTGTCGCGCTCGCAGCCCTCACCGGCGCCCATTCGCTCTTCGATGTCGGGCCGTATGCGGCCGAACCGAGCAACCTGAGCGCCGCAGCGGACATGTTCGGCCCGGCGAACCTCACCCAGCAAGCATCAGGGTTCAGTTCCTCCGGCATCCAGCAGGTCTCCGGCACGAACAGTCACCGGGACCTGCTTCTTGCCAGCCCCACGCACTTCGTCGCGCCGAACGCGCCGCCCATCCTGCTTATTCAAGGTGTCGACGACACGAAAGTTCTCAAGTCCCAATCGACCGAGCTCTACAGCGACCTCAGGGCCGCAGGTGATCAGGCCCGGCTTGTCCTGGTCCAGAACATGGGCCACATGTTCGCGCAAGTCGGCCCGAACCCCCTTGACCCTAGCCTGCGCCAGATCGCCAAAGGCATGACCAACTTCTTTGACAAGGAACGGACGGCGTGAAGTCCCGTCCGGTGCGTCGCAAGCTAGCGGTCAGGTGACAGCCAGGATTGCGCCTGGGCCGGTCACGTCGTGGAAAGCAAGCAGACGGCAGCCCGCTGAGACGAAATGGTGACTCGTAAACGGGGCCCATAAATGGGTAGCCCACTTTGGTCGAAGGAGAGTGGTCATGAACGGAACCGGCCATCCGGTGAGCTTCTCGGTCGATTACCCAGACCGCGAGCTGAGCCGGCTGACGAGCTTCTTCCGGATCTTCACCGTCATCCCGATCGCGATCGTGCTCGGCGCGGTGGCCGGCTCGGGCTGGCAGTGGACCTACCACAACGGCACCTCGGGAACGGCGGCCGGAGCTGGCGGGCTGCTGTTCTTCGGCCCGCTGCTGATGATCTTGTTCAGGCGGAAGTACCCGCGCTGGTGGTTTGACTGGAACCTCGAGCTGCAACGGTTCATCAACCGAGTGGTGATCTACCTGGCCCTGATGGACGACCGGTATCCGTCCACCGACGACCACCAGTCGGTTCACCTCGACTACCCCTACCCGGACGCCCGCCGCGACCTCAACCGATGGCTGCCCCTGGTCAAGTGGCTGCTGGCCATCCCGCACTACATCGTGCTGTTCTTCCTCGACATCGGGGCCGTGCTGGCCGCCATCGCCGCATGGTTCGCGGTATTGCTCAGCGGCCGGTATCCCCGCGGCATCTTCGACTACATCGAAGGGGTCGCGCGCTGGCACAACCGTGTCGTCGGCTACGCCGTGACGCTGGTCACCGACGTCTATCCGCCGTTCCGCCTATCCGCGTAAGGCGAATAAACGCTGGGTCCGGGTAACGCCACGCCGGGGGCATCTTCCGGATGACGCCAACAACAATTCATCCTGACCGGAAACGACCTCCATCACGAGAGGACCGCAAGGTCCCGGGTCGAGCTAGAACGCGCACCGCTCTCAGGCCGAACCGACTAGTCGGCCGTTGGCAGGGGTGGGGCGGCGCCGATGCACGGTGCAACTCTTCGTAGAGACCACACTGGCCGACGAGCAGCTGCCTTCCGCAGGTCATGCCGTTGGCGCTCGGCGGTGATCGGCGGGCGCGAATGTGTAGTGCACTTCCGTCATGCTCTCCGAGATCTCCCAGAGCAGGCGCGCCAGGGCCTTATCGTGACTGCGGCGGCTGGACCGGGCCGGAGCTGGACCGCCCCGCACTCCCAGCCAGCCGCTCGGGCCGATGTACTCCCCGCCCGGCAGGCCGGGCCACGTGGCCGCGAACAGGGCAGGTCGGGCGCCCTGCGCGGCCGTGGGCGCGTACCGCATCGCTAGCGCGTGCATCAGACCAGCCAGAACGCCCTTTTGCTCCGTGAGCGATCCGAGGAGGCCCGGCGTCGCCGCCACTCCGGGATGGCAGGCCACGCTGAGCAGCGGCGCGTTCGCGGCTGAAAGCCGCCGCTGCAGCTCGTAGGCGAACAGGAGGTTCGCGAGCTTGCTCTGCGCGTACGCACGCAAGTCCGGAAGGCCCTTCGAGCCATCGAGGCTGCCGAAGTCGATGCGTCCCATGCCGTGGGCAAAGCTAGTCATGGTGACAACGCGGCCTCCTGGCGAGGCGAGCAGGCTCGGCAACAGGAGGCCGGTAAGCGCAAAGTGGCCGAGATGGTTGGTGCCGAATGCCCGCTCGAAGCCGTCCACTGTGCGCGGCGGTGAGTCGGGCGCGGCGCCGGCGTTGTTGACCAGGAGGTCGAGGGTGCCCTGCTTCGATCCCAGCGCCTCCGCGAACCGGTGCACGCTGGCCAGGTCCGCGAGATCGAGCCTCATCACCTCGAGTGAGAGGCGAGGACTCGTCGCTCGCATCGATGCGGCTGCGGCTTCGCCGTGCTCGGGCCGGCGTACCGCCAGCACCACGTGCGCCCCCTTGGTGGCCAGACCGCGGACGATCTCCAGCCCGATCCCGCGGTTGGCACCTGTGACCACAGCCGTCACCCCGCCCAGGTCCGGGATATCGGCCACAGACCAGTCTTCTGTGCTCATGCCAGCCTGCTCCCGGCTACGCCAGTTCCTCGCCCGACAGCGCGACGTTGCCGGCAGACCGGTCTGCCGGGCAGGGGCGGAGGTCCTGGCGGAGCGGGCCCCACGGCCCTGTACCGGAACGGTCTCTGCCGAGAGCGTGGTGGGTTGGGTCCTGAGGGATGCCGCGCCAGCGGAACGCAGGCCACAACGCGCGTTCGGAGCCTGCCGTGGAGGTTATGGCGGCCGTCTTGGCGAGGAGGCCGAAGGGGAGGATCACATGAGCCGGTCACTGGCCGGGCCGAAGACCGGGCTGACGGATCAGGCGCTCTCTGAGGGGATTGACCTGGAGCTGAGGGCCAGGGTCGGGGAGATCCTCAACCGGCATCCTGCTGTGGGCCTGGCGGTGGGCGTGGTCCGGGACGGGTCGCTCGCGTTCTTTTCCGGGCACGGGGTGGTGGACCTCGGGTCGGGCACGCCTGTCACGGAAGACACGGTCTTTCGGATCGGGTCGCTCACGAAAACCTTCACCGTGATCGCGGTGATGCAACTGTGGGAGCAAGGGCTGCTCGACCTCGACGCTGCGGCCAGTGACTATCTGCGCGCTTACAGGCTGGTCCCGGCCAGGGCGACGCACCGGCCGGCGACGGTGAGGGATCTGCTGACGTACACGGCCGGGCTTCCCCAGGTGGTGTATCTGACCCGGGCGTTTAAGCCGACTGCGGGGGAGATGGTCGGGTTCGGGCAGCGGGTGCCGACGCTCGCCGAGTTCTACCGTGGCGAGCTGCATCTGGTGGCAGAGCCGGGCGCCCTGCACATTTACAGCAACCATAGTTTCGCCACGCTCGGTCAGATCGTTGAGGACGTGACCGGCGAGCCGCTGGACCGCTATTTCCGCGCGCACATCTTCGAGCCCCTCGGCATGGAGCACACAGATCTTCTCCGGTCCGAGCGGGTGAAGGACCGCCTTGCCACGGAATACGCCTTGCGTTCGGGCGGCCCGCGCCTGATTCGCGACTGTGACCTCATCACCGCCGGGAGCGGGGGCGTCTACTCGACCACCGGGGACATGGCCCGTTACGTCGCCGCTCTGCTCGGCGGCGGCGCCGGCGAGCGCGGGTCAGTCCTCAGGCCCGAGACCGTTGCATCGATGTTCGCGCCCCAGTACCAGCCCGATCCTCGCCTGCCGGGCGTCGGCCTTGCTTTCTACCGGCGCGACGTCGGCGGTCATCTTGTCGTTGAGAAGGACGGGCTGGTGCGCGGCTTCGCGTCGCAGATGTGCGTGGCGCCTGACGACGGGGTCGGTGTCCTGGCCTTCACCAACGGGGCGCGGGCGGCGCACGTATGGCTGGAACCGGAGGTGCTGGGGATCCTCAGACAGATGCTCGGCGTCCCGGGCGACGTGATCCGGACCGCCGTCCCGCACCACCCGGAGATCTGGGGAGACCTGTGCGGCTGGTATGCGTTCCAGGGTTCGCTCCGTGACGTGCAGAAATGGGCGATCGCGGGAGTGCAGGTGCGCGTCCGGCGCGGTCAGCTCACGCTGCGGGTTGTGACCCCGGTACCGGGGGTGCCCCGGGAGTTTCCGCTGCACCCTGACGATGGCGAAGACCCCGCCCTGTTCCGTATCGATCTGTCCGCGCTGGGCATGGGGACGATCCGTGTCGTCTTCGGCCGGGCACCGGACGAAAGGACGGCCGCGCTCCACGCTGAGCTGCCGGGGATGCCTTTGTCGTTTCAGAAACAACTCGCCACGGGCGATCCGCGCATATGGGCCAAGGGCGCGCTCGGCGCGGTCGGGATCGCCACCGCCGCAGCGGCTATCCGGCGGAGCCGCACGCCACACGTGGAGGTACGGGCATGACCGTTGCAATGGCTACCGAGCTTCGAAGGCTCAGCGCAACAGAGTTGGCCGAGGCTCCTGTGGGTACCGGCGGTGGTCTTCCGCAGGCCGTGCAGGTGATCGGTCCTCGCTACGGCGAAGACCTGCGCCTGGGTGTCGCGGGAGCGATCGAGTACCGGCTCGGCATCATCACGCCGATCGATCCGGGGTGAAGAGGACGAGCAGATCCATCGACAGGCTCACCTCACTCGACCGGCTGATGTTGGCGGCGAGCCGGCGCTGGCCGCAGGACATCGGCGCCCTGGCGATCCTCGACGGGACGGTCCTGCTGGATCCGGCCGGTGAGCTGCGGGTCGACGCCGTGCGCGCGGCGATCGCGTCCAGGCTGCACCTCGTTCCCCGGTTCCGGCAGGTCATCCACGCTCCGGGACGAGGGCTCGGCGGGCCGCTGTGGGCAGACGCTCCGCGCTTCGACATCCGCGACCACGTGGCCGTCCGTCCGCTTCCGCCTGGGACCGGCGAGACCGGCCTGCTGGCGGTGACCGAGGAGCTGCGGAGCCAGCGGCTGGACCCGTCGCGTCCGCTGTGGCGGATGTGGTTCATGCCCGGGCTGACCGACGGACGGGTCGCCCTGTTCGTGAAGCTGCATCATTCGATCGGCGACGGCATGGCCGCGATGACAACGATCGCGGCCTTCCTGGACGCAGGCCCGGACGCTCCGATCGCGCCGGCACCGCCGTGGACGCCTGCGCCTGCCCCGCCGGACCGGGAGCTGTTCACCGACAGCGCCCGGCGGCACTTGCAGGCGGCGGGGCGCGCCGGATCGATGCTGGTCCGGCCGGCTGCGACGCTGCGGCATGCGCGCCAGGCCTGGCCCGCGATCCGCGAGCTCCTCGCCGAAGCGCCATCAACCCGAACAAGCCTCGACCAGATGGTCGGTCCCGGCCGGAGCCTCATGGTGATCCGAGGCAGCCTGGATCAGGTCAAGACCGTCGCGCATGCGCACCAGGCGACCGTCAACGACGTCCTCCTCGCGTTCACCGCCGGGGGGCTGCGTGCCGTCCTCCGCCGTCGTGGTGAACCGGTCGAGGGCACGACGGTGCGGGCCTACGTGCCGGTCTCGCTGCGGCGGCGCCTCGGCGGTCCGCAGCAGGGCAACCTGATCGCGCAGATGGCGGTGCCCCTGGCGATGCGCGAGTCGGACGCCGGGGATGAGCTCCGCTGCATCGCCGCGGAAACCGCGGCGAGGAAGGCCAGGGCCCGCACGTCCCTGGGAACGCTCATCCGAGGCCCGCTCGTGCGCAGGGTCCTGCTGTTCGCGGTGATGCGCCAGCGCGTCAACGTGACGACCGCGAGCATCCCCGGCCCGACGGTGCCGCTGTACCTCGCCGGTGCGCGGGTACTGGAGGTGTTCCCGGTGCTTCCCCTGATCGCGAACGAGCCGCTCGGCGTGGGCGCGCTGTCGTACGCCGGAGCGTTCAGCATCGGTGTCGTCGCCGACCAGGATGCGTATCCGGATCTCGACGTCTTCGTGGCCGGAGCGCTGAAAGAGCTGGACACGCTGGGCGTGGCCACCCACCCGATGCCTGTACTGAAGGAGGCAAGGCCATGACAGTCATGTCGATCCGAGACGTCCGGCTGTTCGTCGACGTCGTCGGACGCGGCTACCCGCTGGCGCTGATGCACGGCGGCCCCGGAGCAGATCACTGGACGTTGCTGCCGTTCCGGCAGCTGGCGGACCGGTTCACCGTCATCTTCTACGACCATCGCTGCAACGGACGGTCGGCCGGCGCTCCTGTCACGTCGATGACCTGGGAGAACCTGACGGCCGATGCCGATGCGCTCCGCGAGCAGCTCGGGTTCCAGAAGTGGGCGGTGCTGGGGCACTCGTTCGGCGGCAAAGTAGCCCTCGAGTATGCGCTGCGGTACCCCCAGAGCCTGTCGCACCTCATCCTGCTCGACACCGGCGGCGACAGCTGGTGGGATCAGGAGAATGCGCCGGAGCTACTCGCCAGGCGCGGATTCAGCCGCAGGAAGGTAGCGCTTGCCCGGCGCTGGTTCAACGGACAGATCGCGCCCTGGGAGTTCTACCCGACGCTGATGAGGCTCGGCGCAGCCTACGATCCCCACACCAGCCTCCTCTCGGCCGTCCGAACGATGGTCGCCGAGCGCCACACCAAGGGCCGGCCGCAGGCGGAGATCTTCGGCTTCGGCCAGCTGACGAAAGGCTGGACGGTCATGAACCGCCTCAGCGAGATCACTGTGCCAACTCTTGTGATGGCCGGGCGGGACGACTTCCTGTTCCCGCCCGAGCACCAGGGTCAGCTGGCGGCCGCGATCCCCAACGCCCGGCTCGAGATCATCGAGCGCGCCGGGCACAACCCGCACGATGAGCAGACAGCCCAGGTCATGAAGGCGGTCACCGACTTCATCTCAACAGCCGCTCGATGCCCTGCCGCTCCGCGACTGAGGTGAGCGGGCAGTTGGCGGCCGCTCCCGACGGCGATCAGGCTCTCCGCCGCGACCACTGCCGCGGCGATGCCTGCGCGCCGATCCGACCGCCTAGCGAACACCGCGTACAAGACGTACACCATCACGCCTCGATCGAGAACCAGGCCGCGCGTGTGGACGACCATGATCGCCCGGGGCGCGGCCTCGGCCCCAGGCGGGTTGGCGTCGATGACGGCTGTGCGGCGGTCTTTGAGCGTGATGATCGCGATCGCATGCATCGGTATCCCACCGATTCATGCGAAGAGCGGCGCCGCAGTGTCGTGCCGGGTCGCGAACTGTCCGGGCATCAGGTCGGACCTCGCCAAGGCTGAGCCGGCGCTGGGGGCGCCGTGTGGTGCTGCCAATGCGCCGCCTTGAAATGCCACTGCAGCCGGATTCGGCAACGCAACACCTGTATCGCCTGTACTGCTTCCGCGGCGACGAACACGAGGTCCGCTCAGCGCGAAGGCAGAACGGGATAATCCGCGCACGCTCACCGCACCGGACCTGACGATCCCTCAACGCCGTCCCGATCGCTTCATGGCCTACTCGCGGTCGTGGGAGTAGCACCCAGGCGCTTCAGGTCCTCGGTCATGCCGGCCGCGAAGACCATGATGTCTGGAACCAGGCTGGTGTCGGCGACGATGTCGAGGTTCAGCCGGCCGGCGTAGGACAGCGCACCAATCTGCACCGCAACGTTGCCCTGGACGACGCCGATCTGGAACAGCTCGAGGATCTTGGCGCCGGAGAAGTACAGGGGCTGTGGGGGACCGGGGAGGTTGCTCATGAGCAGGTTGATCCGCCGCTGCCGGTTCATAGTGCGGATCAGCCAGCGCTGCAAGAGACGCGCCGCGGGCTGGTAGGGAGGGAGGCGCTTGCGTTCGGCGGTTGCGCGGGCGATCTGCTCCAGCCGCCGGATCGGGTCCTCCTCGCCCACGGCCACCGGGACGATGAGGACACCGACCAGATTTCCCGCCCGTGATGTGCTCGCCGGTGCGCGGACCGATGCGGCAACCGAGACCTTCAAGACGAGCGGGCCCGGCAGTTCTCCGCGTCCTGCGAGGAGCGCGCGTGCTCCGCCGGCGATCGTGCACAGCACCACGTCGTTGATGGTCGCGTGATGCGCGTGGGCGACCTGCCTGGCTTGCTCGAGGTCGGCGCGCACGAGCAGGACACGGTGCTGCCTGCCGACCGGCCGGTTGAGCGAGGTGCGCGGGGCCCTGCCCTCGCGGGCGAGCTGCAGGGCCTGACGAAAGAACGTCCTAGCTGGCGCAAGGGTCCGCTGAGGGTGCTCGATCTTGTCCAGGCCCCGGTGTAGGCCGGCGATAGATCTGCGCAGCGAGTCGCCGAGAAGCTCCGAGCGGGCAGGGAGGGGCCGAGCGGCCCACGGCGAACCCCGAGACTCCGGGGCTTCAGCCGATGAGTCAACGGGCGCTGCGTCAAACAGGGCGCCGAGCAGCAGCAATGCCGCGATGCCATCGGCCAGAACGTGGTGGAACCGGATCAGCAACGGCACGTGCCCCTCGGGCGCGCCGGTGAGCAGCCACATTTCCCACAAGGGATGGGCCTGGTCAAATGGCCGGCCGTTCAGCTCCACGCAGGCCGCCAGCAGCGCTTCCTCACCCCCACCGGCAGGAACAGGGCGCGTCTTGACGTGCCGGCTGATATCGAAGTCCGCGTCATCGGCCCAGACCGGCGCACCGAACCCGAAGCCGGGCCGGTACAGCCTTTGGCGAAGCCGCGGCGCCAGCCGCAGACGCTGCTCGATCCTAGCCCTGATCGCCTCGAGGGCGAGTTCACCCGATGCGTCGAGCAGAGCGCGGCCCTCGAGGATGGCGAGGCCGGCCACGTTCATGGGCAGGCCATGCCCCTCGATCCGGAGGTTGCTCACATCAAGCGGGGTTATCCGCTCGAATGCCGGACGATCAGCCCGCATGTGGGCCCGGGCCGCGGTGCGTCGTCATCCCGTCTCCACGAGTCGCTTGGCGTTGAGCAGCTGCCGTCGCTGCATTCCGAAATCCAGCGGGTGCCGGAAGACGCTGAGCATCAGCCCGAGAGCCGGCCGGTCGATCGCTCCCCGCGAGCGGGTAACAAGCCGAGTGCTCGCCTCATCTACCGGCTCGCGCACTAACGCCCACCACGTCTGACCCTCGGCGTTGGGGTTGACGGCGAAGACCTGGTTGCCCCGCTGGCGCAGACGCTGGTAGACGACATTGGCCCCGTGGCTCGCCGCTGTCCTCGAAACTCCGGCCACGCTTACGTGTTTGTCCGCTAGGAATTCAAAGGCCGCGTCCTTCATCCTTGGCATGACGGGACCCCCTTCTCACTTGGCCCGATCAGACTGTGGCAGACGGATCCTCACGCTGGGCCGGGCCGTCTCCGGCACTAGTGACTGGATGCACCTCCACATTGGTCGCTCGTTCGATGTTCTGCTTCAGCACCGCCAGCATGCGCGCCTGCATGATCCAGGAAACCGGGAGAGTAAGCCAGTCGGCGGCGAATCGTTCTATCCACCGAGGGCGGAAAGTCTGGTAGCCGCTGACTATCAGGCGCGTATGCCCGCCGGCCTGCTCGTTGAGCAGGAAGCCCCAGATCCCTTCCATGTAGGCGGTGGGCCGAGCCTCCTTGGGATCCAGCCATCGGCCGCGCAGATCGGAGTACCCGTACAGACCGAGGAACCGGTTCGGTTCGAGCACCCCGACCCGGTAGGCGTCCATGCGGCGGCCCAGGGCCCAGAACGACAACTGGTCGCCAACGGAGGCGTCCTGCCACTCCGGGTGCACCTTGGTCGCGCTTGGTCGGCCGGCGTTGTCGAGTCGGTCCCAGGAGTACCAGCCCCCGCGGTCCCACCCCATCTGGACTAGCCATGGCCAGACCTGCTCGGGCGACGCCCCGATCGTGACCGCCATAGTTGGCGAGCGCTGACCCTCGGGAACCAGGTCGGCACCCGGATACGGTCCGGCGACTTCCTCGTCGGTAGCCCCCCAGTGCCGCAGGCGAGGGCGCACCCAGTACCCGTAGGCACCCGCTGCCAAGCCGGCCGCGGTTACGAGCTTGCGCGCAATCGACATGCAACCATGCTGAAACGGCTGGCCGGGCCTGAACCAGGGCCCAACGTCACCAGGGATCCAAGTCACGGCAAGCCGGAGACCTGCGCAGAGTCCGGCGGACGCCGACAGCGGCCTGGCGCGCCCTGGCCGGGTTCACACTCGTGGGGGGCCGCATCGTGTGCTGAGTTGGTGCTGACATGCGTGCGTTCAGCAGGCCATCTACCTGCGGAAACTGCCCGCACCTGCACGAGCTTCACGATCTCCGAGGGCACGTCGGAGATCCAGCGCACATGATCATCGGTAGGGCCGTCACCGGGCTTGACGTGCGGTAATAACCGCAGGTCGTGCGCCACGAACGCTGAGGGAGGCATGTATGTAACAGCCTTCGGAGGCGGTGCTGTGCAAGAGATGAAGGTAGGTCCTTCGGG
>Ga0335072_10005063_pt1 | contig 19444 bp, 16 predicted proteins | sample Lox_Sample_21_FD_206725 | JGI IMG/M metagenome (GOLD analysis project Ga0335072, IMG submission 206725) | Soil microbial communities from Loxahatchee National Wildlife Refuge, Florida, United States - Lox_Sample_2.1 | ecosystem: Environmental > Terrestrial > Soil > Wetlands | place: USA...
GCGCACCGTGGTCGAGGTCGAGGTCGACGAGATCGGCCCGTCGCTTCGCTACGCCACCGCCAAAGTCAACAAGGCCAGCCGCAGCGGCGGCGGCGGTGGCGGCTTCGGTGGCGGCGGTGGCGGCGGCTCTCGTCAGCCGGCCCAGACCACCGGTGGCGCCGGCGGCGACGACCCGTGGGGCAGCGCCCCGGCGTCCGGTTCGTTCGGCGGCGGCGACGACGAACCACCCTTTTAACTTCAGCTCGACGTAAACGAAAGAGACAAACATGGCCAAGTCCAACAAGCGGCGACCGGCACCGGAAAAGCCGGTCAAGACACGCAAGTGTGTGTTCTGCGGCAAGAAGCAGCAAGCGATCGACTATAAGGACACCCAGCTGCTGCGCACCTACATCAGCGAGCGTGGCAAGATCCGCGCGCGCCGCGTCACCGGAAACTGCGTGCAGCACCAGCGTGACATCGCGCTCGCGGTCAAGAACGCGCGCGAGGTGGCCCTGCTGCCGTTCACTTCTTCGACGCGGTAAACGGCTTAAGCAGCACGGATCAGAATGGAACTGACGAAAAGATGAAGCTCATTTTGACCGCCGACGTCGACCACCTTGGTTCCGTCGGCGACACCGTTGAGGTCAAAGACGGATACGGCCGCAACTTCTTGCTCCCGCGCGGCCTGGCGATCGTCGCGTCGCGCGGCGCGCAGAAGCAGGTTGAGGACATCCGTCGTGCCCGTGATTCCAAGCAAGTGCGAGACCTGGAGCACGCCAACGAAATCAAGACCGCGATCGAAGCGCTGGGCGCCGTTGCTTTGCCGGTGAAGACTTCTGGCGACTCGGGCAAGCTGTTTGGCTCGGTCACGTCTAGCGACATCGTCATCGCGATCAAAAAAGCCGGCGGACCCAATCTCGATAAACGCATTGTCCGGTTGCCCAAGGGGCACATCAAAGCCGTTGGTAACCATCCGGTCACACTGCATGTCCACCCGGACGTGGACGTGCAAATCGCACTCGACGTAGTCGCCGAGGGCTAAAGCTCGACACCTACCCCGGTGGCGGCCTGACGGGCCGCCACCGGGGTTTGTCGTTGCTGCTCATGCTGGCGAACTTGCACGCAAGCGCGACTGTTAGCGAACGTAACCGTCCGTTTACGCGGCGAATCATTATCTGAAACGCAACACGCCCGAAGCGGCAACCCGGCCCGACACGCCGAAGAGATTCCCATCCACACGAAGTGTGTAGCTGTGTGGTCCGCTTATCTGCAGTGATGTCGTAATGCCGCGAATTGCTCCACAAGTTCTCCACACCCCCTCAACACAGCCGCTCACGGATATGCACACACGATGCACAGGTCTATGAACAACCTCGTTTTGAGTCCTTGCCAGCAACCTTTAGCGTCGACTCGGATCGAGGGGCGATCGCGGTGTTTGACCTAAGCGGTGTCGGAGGCAGGGCTTAGCGTCAATACGCCAACATCGAATGTGCGTTCGAGCAGTGCCGGAGGGAGCGGGGAGGCTATGGCGGTCGTTGACGATCTCGGCCACCCGGGCATGGACGCGCCCAGCGAGGACTATGGCCGTCAACCGCCGCAGGATGTGGCAGCCGAGCAGTCGGTGCTGGGCGGGATGCTGCTCAGTAAGGACGCCATCGCGGACGTGCTGGAGAAGCTACGGCCCGGCGACTTCTACCGCCCGGCTCACCAGAACGTCTACGACGCGATTCTGGATCTCTACGGGCGGGGTGAGCCTGCTGACGCGGTGACGGTTGCCGCCGAATTGGACCGCCGCGGCCTGTTGCGCCGCATCGGTGGCGCGCCCTACTTGCACACCCTGATCTCGATGGTGCCGACGGCGGCCAACGCCGGTTACTACGCCGAGATCGTCGCTGAGAAGGCGTTGTTGCGCCGGCTGGTGGAGGCCGGCACCCGGGTGGTGCAGTACGGCTACGCGGGTGCGGAGGGTGCCGACGTCGCCGAGGTGGTCGACCGCGCGCAGGCCGAGATTTACGACGTCACCGATCGGCGGCTCTCGGAAGACTTCGTCCCGCTGGAGGACCTGCTGCAGCCGACCATGGACGAGATCGACGCGATCGCTTCCAATGGCGGTCTGGCCCGCGGGGTGCCCACCGGGTTCACCGAGCTCGACGAAGTGACCAACGGACTGCATCCGGGTCAGATGATCATCGTGGCGGCCAGGCCCGGGGTGGGCAAGGCGCTGGCGCTGAATACGCCGCTGCCGACACCCCATGGCTGGACGAGGATGGGCGACGTCGCCGTCGGCGATCTGTTGCTGGGCGCCGACGGGCGACCGACGCGTGTGGTGGCCGCGACGGACGTCATGCTGGGCCGGCCGTGCTACGAAGTGGAGTTCTCCGACGGCACGGTCATCGTTGCCGATGCCGACCACCAGTGGCCGACGGGTTATGGAGTCCGCACCACGGGTCTGTTGCGGGCCGGCCTGGACACTATCGCCGCGGCGGGATCGATCGTGCGCTACGGGGAGCGCCCGGGCGCAACCACCTTGATGGCTCCGGTGCTGCAAGTAGACGCAGTGCGCCCGGTTCCGAGCGTCCCTGTGCGCTGCGTGCAGGTGGACAATCCTGCACACCTGTACCTCGCCGGCCGCGGGATGATCCCGACACACAACTCGACGCTCGGCTTGGACTTCATGCGCTCCTGCTCGATCAAGAACCGGATGGCCAGCGTCATCTTCTCGCTGGAGATGAGCAAGTCCGAGATCGTGATGCGGCTGCTGTCGGCCGAGGCGAAGATCAAGCTCTCTGATATGCGCTCGGGCCGGATGAGCGACGACGACTGGACCCGGCTGGCGCGGCGGATGAGCGAAATCAGCGAGGCGCCACTGTATATCGACGACTCGCCGAACCTGACGATGATGGAGATCCGCGCCAAAGCGCGCCGGCTGCGGCAGCGGGCCGATCTGCGGCTGATCGTCGTCGACTACCTGCAGCTGATGACGTCTGGAAAGAAGGTCGAGTCACGGCAGGTCGAGGTTTCCGAATTCTCAAGGCACCTCAAGCTTTTGGCCAAGGAGCTCGAGGTTCCGGTGATCGCGATCAGCCAGCTCAACCGCGGTCCTGAGCAGCGCACCGACAAGAAGCCGATGCTGGCTGACCTTCGCGAGTCGGGATGCCTCACCGCGAACACCCGCATCCTGCGCGCCGACACCGGTGGTGAAGTGACGTTTGGCGAGCTGATGCGCACCGGCGAGCGGCCGCTGGTGTGGTCGTTAGATGAGCAGCTGCGGATGGTGGCCCGGCCGATGACCAACGTCTTCCCGAGTGGCCGCAAAGAGGCGTTCAAGCTCCGGCTGGCGTCTGGGCGCGAGGTCGAGGCCACCGGCAACCATCCGTTCATGACGCTTGATGGCTGGACACCGTTGGAAGAATTGACGGTTGGGGACCGCCTTGCGGTGCCACGCAGCGTTCCTTCACCTGTCGCTACCAAGCGGATGGCGGAATCCGAGGTGATTCTGCTCGCGCACATGATCGGTGACGGGTCGTGCGTCAAGAGGCAGCCGATTCGGTACGCCTCGGTGGATGAAGCCAATCTGGCGGCGGTCACCGTTTCGGCGGCGTACTTCGGTGTGAAGGCGGTGCGTGACGACTACCCAGCTGCGCGGGTCACCACGCTGCGGCTGCCCGCGCCGTACCGGTTGACGCACGGTCGACGCAACCCGATCGCGGCATGGCTGGACGAGCTCGGGCTGTTCGGCTTGCGAAGCTACGAAAAGTTCGTGCCACAGCCAGTTTTCGCATTGCCGACCGATCAGGTGGCGCTTTTCCTGCGGCATTTGTGGGCGACGGACGGATCGGTGCGCTGGGACGACAAGTTGGGTGGGGCGCGCATCTACTACGCGTCGACGAGCCGGCGACTGGTTGACGACATCGCTCAGCTGCTGCTTCGGGTCGGTGTGTTCGCGCGGATGGCGTGTGTCAAGAAGACTGGGTATCGAGATTGTTGGCACCTGTATGTCGACAGAGCAGAGAATCAGGCCCGCTTTTTGAGCAGAGTTGGAGTGCACGGTATGCGAGGTGAGCGGGCGCGGGAGGTGCTCGCGCATCTCGCGGCTCGCACGGGCCGGCCAGGTACTGACACGATACCAAAAGAGGTGTGGAACAAAATCGGGGAAGCCCTTTCAGCTAAGGGCCTTTCCCATCGCCAACTCTCAGCCGCTATGAACTCACGGTTCGCCGGTGCGACAAGGCGCTTCGCTCCGGGGCGACCACGATTGCATCAAGTGGCCGCCCTGCTAGGAGATCGTGAAATTCACACCCTCGCCACGAGCGATGTCTTCTGGGACAAGATCGTCGAGATCAGTAGCATCGGCAACCGTGATGTCTACGACGGAACCGTTCCTGGCACGAATAACTTTGTAGCACAAGGGATTTCAGCACATAATAGTCTCGAGCAAGATGCGGACATGGTTATTCTGCTGAACCGGCCGGATGCGTTCGAGCGTGACGACCCGCGCGGCGGTGAGGCCGACCTAATTCTGGCCAAGCACCGTAACGGCCCGACGAAGACGGTGACCGTCGCTCACCAGCTGCACCTGTCACGCTTCGCCAACATGGCACGCTAGTTGTAGGTTCTCAAACAAATTGGCCACGTCTCATTTCACTTGGCCACACAATGGCCAATTGGCCATTCGAGTGAGACAAACGCGCAGACCTCCTGCTCGCCATTAAAGTGCCCGGCACTAATCGCTTAACTCAGTAGTTATCGGCGTCGATTTGAGTCGACCTGCAGCCAAGTCGGGATCGGCACCGGCTATGTCCATGCGACGAACAGCGCATCTATATCGCCTGTGGTTCGGGCCTTCTCGTATCGGTCGATATGGTCGGCTCGGTAGTCGGTCATGTGTGAGGGAATGTCTCGGCCGATGAGGATCGCTTTCATGACCTCGTTGAGGCATTGATGGCCCAGGTTGTAGGCGAACGTCGAGACCGACTCGCAGGCGCTCTCTGAAACGGGCCCGCCGTGAATTACAGCGTTGCGCAGTCGCTTTAGTCGCCCTAGTTGGCGGTCAAAACGCCGGCCTTGCTCTTCGAGGCGGCTATACATCCCCGCTGGCGTGGCCAGGATCGTTTCGAGTTCGCCGAGGCCGCGGACGAGCCAATGGTCGGCATAGATCCGCTTGAGCGCGGGCACGTGATCCGCGGCGGCGCGAGCATTGAACATCTGGTGGGGCCACTCCCGGACTTGCAGCTTCGAGTTAATCTCGTGAAGTTCCTTGTTGCGCGGGTCGCGGGGTAGGCCCGGTGAGTTGTCCACCGCTGCCCGGCTGTAGCGGCCGATGAATTCGACTATCTTGATTCGGCTTTGAGCTTTCTTAAAGTGGTCAGAGACGAAATCTGCCCAGTGCGGCACACCTGCGGTTGTTCGTGCGTTGACGTGCTCGATGGCGCGCACAGCCGCCATGATGATCATTTGAGGGTTCATTCCTGCGGACTCTTTGAGCGCCATGCTGAGGTGTATCGCCTGCTGCAGCTCGTCCATGGATTGCGGGTCGAGCGTCTGGTTACGGACCGCCATCCGCTCGATATCTTGGCCCATCCAGTCGTTCTCCGCGTAGAAAGGATCGGGCGTATCTTCCTTTGGGCCCCAGGACAATGGCGACGAGCGCCGGCCGTCGATGAAAAGTATTGAACCGTTGAGGATGCGCCAGGTGTCCGGGTTTGCATGGTGTATCGACTTGAGCGCTTCAACCAGAGCGCGCGCTTTATCCGGTGCTGTGTGAACCACTGTGTCGGGCAATAGAACTCGTGCGTAAGCCATGTGGTAGTTGGGCTCCCACTCCACCTCGTCATGGACACGAATGGGTGGATCCACCGATGGGTCAAGGACTTCGGTCGGCGCTACTGTGAACCTGTCGGCAAGTTCGGGGTGGCCGATGAAGCTGCTCAGGTAGTCGGCGTTGTAGAAGGTCACCTGCCCGTGCGTGACTTCCCAACTGCGGCAGCGATGCCGGTGCCAGTCGTAGCCACACGACGCAATCGGCTCGCTGGGCCGGTTTGGCCAGCATCTCCTCGCACATCTTGAACCGCTGCCACGTTGCTTGTCCGGTGGGCTCATCGGTGAGCGGCACCGGCTGGTGGTCAACCCCTGCCGCGGTATCGAGTTCTCGTTGCACTGCGTCGGGGTTGTCCGTAATGACTGCGCGCATATCCCAGAAGATCCCGAACCGACCGAGGTCGAGATCTCGCCGAGCGGCGATGGACCAGAGGGTGTCGCGGCGAGACATCAGCTCCTCGACTGCCCGATGTGTCTTTTCGGAGGTCGATAACAGATCAAGCCATGCCGCGCGGATGGCCGATTCGGTCGCCAGCTCGGAGGCCAGTTGGTGCAGCATGGGCAAGAGTGTGGCCCGCACTGATGCGTCGATGGCATAGATCGGGGAGCCGTCGGGCGCCGGGGCGATGGAGATCAGTTGTCCAAGGAGTGGCTGAACGCTGCCAGTAATTGCGGTGACCACCGCGCGCAGCTTCGGTCCCGAAGTATTCAGACTTTCGCGGAAGTCGTCGATGACCTGCAGCCAGTCGTCGCCCTGTGCTGGGCGGAAGGCACGCTCATCAGCAACCCAATCCAAGAGATCCGCAGTCGCCTCGGGCAGCGTCATGACGGCACCGCTGGCGGTGATAGCACCAAGATGTTGACCGACGACGACCTCGAGCTCCTGCACCTGTCGTTCGTGCCGCCGCCCAAACACGGACGTCCCCTCCCGTACTTGCCGCCTCCGAACCATGCCGCGCTCGCCGCTGCTAACAGCGTAGACAGGCCAAATATCACAATCCCGATCTCGCAGCTGCAGTACTAGGCCGGCGTGAGCGCATCAGACGAAGCGCGTGCTCCCACAACAAACGCGACCAGGACGATCCAGGCCGCTGATCGAAAGCCTATTCGTGGCCCTGCGTGACACCTCAGCTGCGCCGTTGCGGCGTGGCGAAGGAGGCGATGTGATCGATGGTGGTGGTCAGTGCGGTCCGTAGGGGCTCGCCGTCGCGAAAGGTCTTGGCCAGCAGCAGCCCGCCCTGCAGGGCAGCCAGCAATGCCGTGGCTAGTTGGTCGACGTCGGCGCTTTCGACGAGTGCGCCGCGGGCCTTCATCGCTCCCAGGCCGTCACGGATGGCGCCCTGCCATCGCCGGTAGCCGACCACGACGTCGTCTCGTGCGACGTCGTCTGTGTCGGCGAGCTCGCTAGCCAACGAACCCAGCGGGCATCCGCCTCGAAAGTCGTTGGCCCGCGCGCTGTCCACCACCGCCTGGGCCCAGTCACGCAATCCGTCGATGTCGTCGAGGTGGGCCAGCAGGGGTTTGTGAAACCCGAGGTTCGTGTCGCTCCAATATCCGATGACGGCGCACGTGAGGGAGTGTTTGTCGCCGAAGTAGTGGTAGATCTGCGACGCGCTGACCCCGGCGGCGGCCTGGAGATCCTCGAAGCTGGTGCCAGCTACTCCCTGCTGGTACATCAGGGCCGCGGCCACGGCCAGGATGCGGTCACGGGTGGCTTGGCCCTTGCGCGTGATCATCCCGCAAGAATAGCCGAGTTTGGTATTTAAACTCCAAAGGCAGCCAGCGTTTGTGGAGTGATCACTTCAGCCTATCAGAAGGGCGCCCATAGGACGATGCAAACACCCATCAGCGCGCATCGGGCTGCGTCGTCGGCTATTTCACAGCAGATCGCAAAACTAACAATGTGATACGGGCGGCCAGGATGCGGTTACAGCTTGGCTGCGCCCTTGCGTGAGGCCACGTTGATTCTGGTGTTGACATTCCAAACCTGATGGGGTTTTGTGAAGTAGTCATTCCAAACCGACGGAAGGTGGTCGCATACGACGCAGAGTTCCACCATCGCGAGGCAGTCGGAGGCGGCTGGGGCATCACCGCAATGCGCTGACGCCTACATCGCGCTGCACGCGGCCGCCGTGCAGCAACCCGCGGTCCTCACCGGTGACGTCGAGCCGATCCTGGGCCGACGGGTCACGCCGTTCGCTCAGTGGGTGGACAACCGGCGCGAGCTCGTCAACAACGACTAGCCAAGCTCCCCGCAGAGAAGGAACACGAATGAAATTCAGTGGCAAAAACGTGCTCGTCACCGGTGCGACATCCGGTGTCGGGAGAGAAGCCGCGAAACTGTTCGCCCAGCATGGCGCCGCGGTGATCGTCACCGGCCGCGACGAAACGCGCGGCAAAGCCGTGGTCGAGGAGCTGGCGACGGCAAGCGCACCTGCCCGCTTCATCGCCGCCGACCTCAACGTGTCCGACGACGTGCGAGGGCTGATTCAGCAGGCCGGGGACGTCGACATCCTGGTCAACAATGCCGGTTTCTGGGATTTGGCCCCGACCGCGGAAGCCACCGAAGCGGGTTTGGACGCCATGTTCGCGGTCAACGTCAAGGCACCGTTCCTGCTGACCGCAGCCTTTGCCCCGGCGATGGCAGGAAACGGCGGCGGCGCCATTGTGAACGTGTCCACGATGGTCGCCGACCGCGGCCAGGCCGGCATGGCCGGCTACGGCGCCGCCAAAGCAGCCCTGGAATCGCTGACCCGCTCCTGGGCCGCGGAATACGGGCCCGAGGGCGTGCGCGTCAACGCTGTCGCGCTGGGCCCCACCATGACTCCGGCGATGGATCCGATGGCGCACATGCTGCCCACCTTCGTCGCAGCCATTCCGTTGGGCCGTGCCGCCCAGCCGATTGAGATCGCCAACGCCATCGCCTACCTGTGTAGCGAGGAGTCGAGCTTCATCACCGGTGCCGTCGTCCCGGTCGACGGTGGCCGCGTATCGGTGCTGTGACCGGCTGCCCATACTCATCTGATCCTGGGCGCAACGCCCCCACTTTCACGCTAAAACCTCACGATTAGGAGATTTCAATGAGCAAGCTGCCCGCCCCAAACGGCCGGATGCGGGGCCAGACCGTCCTGGTCACCGGCACCACCAAGGGTGGCATCGGCTACGAGACCGCCCGCCTTCTCGGTGACGAGGGAGCCATCGTCCTGACGCACGGCCGCACTCCGAAAGCGGCGGGCGCCAGCGTTGACAGCCTCGTGGTCGACGGCAACGGGGCGGGCAGGTTCATCCCGGTCGCCGCCGATCTGGGCTCGATTGCCGGCGCCTGGCAGCTAGCAGACGCAGTCCGAGCCGTAGCCCCCCAGGGCATCCACGGTCTGGTCAACAACGCCGGCGCCGGGTTCAACGAGCGGCGGCTATCCCCAGACGGCTTCGAGATGACCATGGCTATCAACCACGTGGCGGTAGCCGCCCTGACCGACGCGCTCCTCGACCTGTTGCACGCAGGTGCGGATTCCTTGGGAAGACCGTCGCGGGTCACCAACATGACCGCGTTGATCGAGGGGCGCGGCAAAGTCGAGACCGACTGGTCCTATTCGGGCAAATACAGCCAGACTCAGGCCTACTTCAACGCCAAGTTGACCAACCTGCTCCACACCTACGCCCTGGCTCGCCGCCTCGACGGCCACGGGATCACCGTCAACGCGGTCAGCCCCGGCAGCGTGAACAGCGGTTTCGGCGCCAAGGCCGGCGGAACCTTCGGGCTGATGATGAAGCTGGGTTCACCGATCTACGGCCACGCCAGTAAAGGCTCCCGCGGGGTCATCCGGATCATGACCGACCCCGACCTGGCCACCGTCACCGGCGGCTACCACACGCCGTCCAAGCAAAAGAAATCCTCCAAGAAGTCCCGCACACCGGAACTGCAGGAGCAGGTCTACCTGCAAACCGAACGCGTCCTGCGTGCCCACCGCGACAACCACACCCAGAAGCGTCGGTGATGACCGCGTTCGCCGCGGATCGGAGCGTTTCGAGTAGGGAGTCACCGCGGCGGACGGATCGGGTGCGATACCAGCAGACGGTGATCATGCCGTGGCGCTAAGGACGTCGACCCTGAGCTGGCCGCTACGCCCGGGCGCTGGGGCGTAGCGGCCAGCTCCCAACCAGCCGCAGACCGGACGGCTGAGGACGCGTGCAACGACCAGTTGGTCGCCAGGACCAGGCCGCCGGCGGTGGTGTTGCCGGCTAGTAGGTCCGAGAGGAATCAGACGAATTCGGAAAGGGGGGCAGGGCAGCGGGAACCGCCGCGACGGATCTCGCGAACCTGGCCAACAGTGATGGCAGCGAACGCATCGGTCGCCGAGCCGCACCGGCTCACCCCCAGGGGACAGGCCACCCGGGAGCGGATCGTGGCGACAGCATCGCAACTGATCTACGACCACGGTGTCGCCGGCACGAGCCTGGGCGATGTCTATAAGTCCGCGGGAGTCGGCCCTTCGCAGATGTATCACTACTTCCAGGACAGGCAATCCCTGATCAGGGCCGTCATCGCCCACCGCGTGCACGCTGTGCTGGCGACGCTTGGAGGGCTGGACAGCATGGAAAGGTTGCGCGCCTGGCGTGACGTGGTCGTCGACACCTATCGCCAGCAGAACTGCGAGGGCGGCTGCCCGCTGGGGTCGCTGGTCGGGGAGCTGGCCGAGCCCTTCCCGGAGTGTCGGGCTGACCTCGCCGGTGGGTTCGTTGCTGATCTGGTTGTGGGCCTCGGTGCCTGGGCAGCTACCGAGGCGTTGTCAGGGAATCTGAGCGAACGAGACGCAGAGCGAATTCGTCCGTACTTGATAGCCGAATCAATGTGGGGAGACCTAGCAAGTGAGATGGTCTTGAGGGGGACTCATCCCTTCCGCTGTGAAATATGTTGCGTACGTGCGGCAATGCGTAGAATGTCGAGCTTGGCAACTGTGTGGTTAGCCGAATTATTCTGTGGCACAACGTTGTAACGATTGCAGAGTACTTTGCGTCACACCCCCGGCTATTGGCACTGGGGCCGATGGTTGAGCAGGGGAGGCAGCGGGTTCCGAGGTCGTACGTCACAGCGACGAATCAATCGCCGATACATTGGGAGGTCGCACTGGCGCCTGCGAGTGCCTCCCGTCTGCTAATGGGCCGGTTCAGAAAAGTGGACACGGAAGTGAGACAAAAAGGTGTGGACACAATGTGAGACAACTCGCATCTGTGCACGTCAGCGCGCCTCGAGTGGGCAGGAAGTTTGAGAACCTACACTAGTTATAGCGGTAGTGCTCAAACAAAATGGCCACGTCTCATTTAGTTGGCCACGCGATGACCAATTGGCCATCTGAGGGAGACAGATCTGTAGACCGCCAATTAACCTGGCGGACGCGTGGTGAATCCGCCACTGGATTGCTTGCTAGCGGTGCGCTGCTGCGTCACGGGATTTGTGGGGTCGCAGCTAGCAGATCGAAGGAGTAACCGATGAAAGCGTGGCTGTGGGATGGCCAGGCGGGATTAGATCACGTCCGCCTCGACGAAACCTCAGATCCGATACCGGGCGAGGGTGAGGTTGTGCTGGACGTTCAGTACGCGGCCCTCAATCCCGCCGATCGGATGCTGGCCGAGCGACGGTATCCCTATCCGGTGTATCCAGATCCGCCACATGTGTTGGGCCGCGACGGGATTGGTGTCGTGACCGAGATCGGCGAAGGTGTCAACGACGTAGAGGTCGGAGATCGGCGAGTTCTTCTGCGCAGCCAAATCGGTCTGATGCGGTGGGGCATGTTCGCCGAGAAGGTCGTGATTCCCGCGAACGCTCTAGCCGAACTCCCCGCAGATTGGAGCGAAGAAGAATCCGCGGGAGCTGCCGTAGTGTACTTATCGGCCTACCGCGCACTAACCATGTGGGAACCGCTCAAACCAGGCTCCGTCGTTTTGGTCACCGGCGCATCCGGCGGAGTCGGTGTCGCGACGGTGCAACTGGCAATAGCGTTGGAGCACACGGTCATCGCGCTATCTCGAAGCAGCGAAAAGCAGAACCGGCTGAAAGAACTCGGCGCCTCTTTCACCTTCAACCCCGAAGAGCCTCAATGGACAACGCACTTAAAAGAAGCTCTCGGATCCCGTGGTGTCAACCTTGCCGTCGACACCATCGGAGGCACGCAACTACCCGACGTCATCAAAACCATGGGAGACAATGGCCGACTCAGCTTAATAGGCCAACTAGGCGGCCCGGTACCCGAATTCGACACCGGCACACTGTTTTCCCGCTGGCTGCGACTCGGTGCAATGGCTCTGAGCCTCTACACCCCAGAGCAACATCGAACCGCCTGGCACGACCTCATAACCATCATGGCGCGAACAGGTGCGAAGCCGCTGATCGACCGCGTTTTCAGCTTCGATCAACTGCCCAAAGCCTTTGATCGACTAGCTGACGGACCGATGGGAAAAGTCATCCTCAAGGTGAAGCCATAAAGCTTCGTTGCAGTGCCACGACGCGCTGAATACTTACCCAACGTCAAGAGGCACCGATGCACTGGGACAGATGCACAACGTTGGATCGCTTACCCAGGCGCACGGTGCGACTGGGGCACTAGACCAGCCGCCCGCGTGCAATACACAGTCAGTACTCGTGGTCTGCCAAATGCGACGCGGTGCCTTCTACTACTCCGTTGTTCGTCTCAGCGATGGCGCGAGCATTGAACTCGACAACGCTGTGCGATCGTCCGTCGGCTTCGACGTCACGAACCCGACAGATGGAACGCGCTAGCTCATCCGACCGATGAACCTCGCCAGACGAAAATGTATCGACTGAGCCAATACTGGAATAAGCGTCGAGCTAACCCTACCTCGGTTGCTGTTTCGTGGCGTAGTCCAACTATTCTGTCTTCCAGCAACATTCGCAAGAAAGTTGCTACTGTGCTGCGCGCCGACCTAACTCGTGATTATCGGCAGAAGAAGAAGGATTGGACTTCGGGGTTAGCAGGGCCTCAACTCAACGAGATTCAAGAAAGCTCGACACCTAGCCGCATCGCATGAGCCGCTGAGTTCCTTTTACAGTAAAGCGGTCTCGCTCGTCCGTTTCGTGACTCTTGACACCGCGGCAATCAGGTGTGTTCGTTTCGTTGCGGAAGTCGACGCGGTCGCAGCCGGACGGCGGGCAGTGGCGGGGCGGGCAATCGGCTGACCGGGCCTCGATATCCCTGGACGGCGCCGAAGCGTTGGTCGGCGTCCTCCCATGATTGGCGATAGCCTGCGATCTCGTCGTGGGTTGTCGACCGGCCAACGCGGTTCAGTTCACGAACCACGCGGGCTGTAGGGCCGATGGCCGCCACCTGTCGCACCTCACTTACCCATCCACTATCGGTGAAGGACCCACATCGCGATGACAACTTCAGATAACGGCGCTAGTCTGTGGCGCTTTTCGGCGGCCAGAACGCTGCGCCGCCGGATCGCTGCATTGATGCTCGCGGCGGCCTCGGTATTGGCGCCGGCCATCACCACCAATGTTGCTGCGGGCGACCCCTGCTCTGATGTGGAAGTCGTCTTTGCCCGAGGCACCAACGAACCGCCCGGTGTGGGAGCCACCGGCCAAGCCTTCACCGATGCGCTGATCGCCCGTCTGCCCGGTAAATCCGTGGACGTCTATGGGGTGGATTACCCGGCATCTTTGGACTTTTCTCGAGCGGCCGAGGGGGTCGCCGATGCAAGCAACAGGATCACCTCTGTCGAGGCCGCTTGCCCGCAGACCAGAATCGTCGTTGGCGGTTATTCTCAAGGCGCTGCGATCGCGGCCTACATCACCACAGACAACGTCCCGGACGGCTACGCATTACCGCCCGGAATCAGCGGCCCCCTACCACCGAGCATGGCCAATCACATCGCGGCGGTCTCGCTGTTTGGTAAGCCTTCCAATGGCTTTCTAGATCTCGTTGACCGCAATGCACCACCAATCACGATCGGGCACTTGTAAGTTGAAAAAACCGACGACCTTTGCGCTCCCAGCGATCCCGTGTTTTCGACGACGGGATTCAGTCGCGCAGCCCACAGCGCCTGCCGAACCAACGGAATGACCGCTCAGGCTGCAGATGTCGCCGCCAACGCTATTAAGGACGGTACCTGAACGTGGACCTTTATGACGTCATGCGCACCACGGCCGCAGTACGCGAATTCACCGACGACCCCCTGCCCGACGACGTGTTGGAGCGGATCCTCGACAACGCACGGTTCGCGCCCAGCGGCGGCAACCGCCAAGGCGCCCGGATCATCGTGATTCGCGACCGCGCGACTCGCCAAGCGCTGGCCGACCTGACGGCGACGGGCGCCCGCCGATATGCCGCACAGCTGGCCAACGGAGAGAGCCCGTGGAACCCGCTACATGCGCCTGGGCCGACAGCTGCTGAGATCGCGGCCACTGAAGTGCCGTCCCAATTCACCGCTCCCTTGCACGACGCCGCGGTAGTGCTGGTGGCCTGTGTCGACCTCGAGGTGGTCGCCGCGATAGATCAAAACCTCGACCGGATCGGCGTGATCAGCGGCGCATCGATTTACCCGTTGGTGTGGAACATCCTGCTGGCCGCGCGCAACGAGGGTTACGGCGGCACCCTCACCACGATGGCGGTGGCCGAAGAGCCGCGGATCAAGGAATTGCTCGGGGTGCCGAAGTCATACGCCGTCGCCGCGGTGTTGCCGCTGGGCAAGCCGCGCAAACAGCTGACGAATCTCAGGCGCGCCAGCGTCGCCGAACTCGCCACCCGAGAGCGATTCGACGGCCCGCCGTTCGGTTAGTCGGCGGTCACCGCGTCGCCGGGCTGCTGCTGGCTGGGTTGCCGCGCTCTGATCAGGATCGGCTTCAGCTCGAAGAGCAGGCCGCTCTTGATCTGGGCATCGTGACTTTCGCGGATCGGCCACCGTCCGAAGCTGGAGCGGGTAATGAGTTACTCACGCGCTTGTGCGGCACGAAGCCCGGATCGCTCTCAATGAGGCAACCGGGCTGTGTGGGGATAAGCGAATGATTCTTCTGGTGGCGCGGGTGAGTAGATGAAAAATGTCAGGTGATGTGACGGAACATTCGCGCGACATCACCCTTGATACCTACCGCTATCTGCGTGGGGGCATGGCGGTGATGATCGTGATGCTCGGCGCGGCTGTGATCGGCGAACGGCTGACCGCAAGCTGCTGGCAAACCTCGATCAGCGCCTTCTACTTCACCACTGCACACAGCATCTTCGTGGCGGTGCTCTGTGCCCTCGGCGTGCTATTCATCGTCTACAAGGGCAGCAGCGACACCGAAGATGTCCTGCTGACTCTGGCGGGCATCCTGGCGTTCATCGTCGCCATGGTCCCCACCACCCGACCAATCTTGCTGTGCGGGCGATACGGTTTGCCGGCCGACTACAACATCAAGCACGCAATCACGAACAATGTGTGGGCCGTCGTGATCGCCTTGGTGATCGCTCGCGTAGTGGCGTGGTGGCTGTACCGACGCACCAACACCACCGTGCCTAAGAGCCAATTGGGCACGGTGTCGATGTACCTTCTGCGGGCGATCGTGGCCGTAGGGCTTGTCGCGTTTATCTTTTTCCCGGACCGCTTCGCCTCGAATGGACACGGCGTTGCCGCGGTGATCATGTTCCTGGCGATTATCACTACCGTCGTGACCACGGCATTCTTGGTCAGCCGTCAAGATGACGCCAAATCTCCACACCGGTACCTCTATTGCGTGCTCTACGAGGGCATTGCGGCGGCGATGATCGTGACGTTGATCGCCGTTGTGGTGCTGCACCTCGTGCTCGACAGCTGGAGCCACTGGGTCATCGTTGTTGAGACCGCGCTGATCCTCGAGTTCACCGGATATTGGGTCATTCAAACCGTCGAACTATGGAGAACTCCCAACCGATTCGAACTGCTTCCCGACGCCGATCAGCCCAAGCTCGCGCAACGACGGCGCACGCGAGGCCCCGTCGGATCGCTCCCTGAGGTCGTTGAGACGACGAGAACGCCTGTCCGAGAACGACTTCTGACTGCCCTCTAGGAGGGCACAGGCCAACCAGATGCAGCAATTTACTTGACGAATCGACAGATATCCTGTCTGACGACAGATGGAAGTGAGTAATAGCGAATGCGGCGGACTTTCCGGTAAAGCCTCACATTCCTTTCCGTCGTGTTCGTCGTAGGCGGCGCGCTTCTGCGTACTGAGAGAGTGCGTTTGGGCGCGCCTGGGGGCGCCGCGGTCAGCGACCATCGTGGACAACATCACTCGCTGCGCTGTTTGCCAATGGTCTCGTTGGGTGATTGAGGGCAAGTTCAAGTCGCCGCACTCATAGCCGGGTAATAGCTTGCACCGACGCAGGACTCACCCACACACAAGAAGGTGGTGGTCAGTGACGACAACGTGAGGGTCGAGCTAAGTGGCCGGGAACCGACAACGCGATTGGTGGGTTTCGGCCTACAGCGGCGTAGGAGCATGACATGACCGCACCAGGTAAGGTATCCGGTTCGCGCGACGGGTGGACACGCGCAGGTAGCGCGCTCAAACCACGCAGGTATCCGGTTAGCGACGCGACACCGCTTGAGGTCATCGAAGACGGTCCCAGCATGGCCGGCCGGCTGGCCTGGCTGGACGCTCGGCTGACCATCCGTCCCGCGCTGGCAATTGGCAGCCACCTGGCATCTCTACCGTGGCCGTGGGGCGCGATCGACTTCGCGTCGCGGGCGTTGATGCCGATCCCGGGCACCATCCGGGCCACGATCGGCCTGCCGCACTGTACCGCCCAGCTGGTCCGCGCCAAGGGTGTGTTGCCCGCCGACGGGACACGCCGGATCGTGCTGTACATGCACGGCGGTGGGTTCTTGACCTGCGGGTCCAACTCGCACGGCCGGTTGACGACGATGATCTCCCGATACGCCGACGCGCCGGTGCTGGTGTTGAACTACCGGATGATCCCCAAGCATTCAATGGGTGAGGCCGTCGAGGACTGCTACGACGGCTGGCGGTGGCTGCGTGGGCAGGGCTATGCGCCCGAGCAGATAGTGCTGGCGGGGGATTCGGCTGGTGGGTATCTGGCGTTGGCGTTGGCTGAGCGGCTGCTGGATGACTGTGAGGCTCCGGCCGCGTTGGTGTCGATGTCGCCGCTGATGCAGCTGGATATGCAGCCCAAGCAGGCCCATCCGAATAGCCGAAGCGATGCGATGTTTCCGCCCAACGCGTTTGAGGCTCTGGTCAAGCTGATCGCGAAGGCTGCGGCGCGACGGATTGTCGATGGGCACCCCGAAGAGGTGTTCGAGCCGCTCGACCATATTGACCCGGGCCTGCCGCGCACGCTGATCCATGTGTCCGGCTCAGAGGTGTTGCTCTACGACGCACGCCTGGCCGCGCAGCGGCTGGCCGCCGCGGGCGTGCCCGCGGAGATCCACGTCTGGCCAGGGCAGCTGCATGTCTTCCAACTGTGCGCGCCGGCGGTGCCGGAGGCCGCCCGGTCGCTGCGCCAAATAGGGGAGTACATCAGGGAAGCCACCGGATGAGACTGGTACAACAACCGCCAACTGCACAGCACGCTCAGCCATGTCCTCCACTGCGGTCCCTGATCCGGACGGACTCGAGCTACGGTTCTACACCTCGAGCCACACGGGCTGGCCGGGTCCGCCGCGGCTTCGATTGGCCTTGGCTCGGCACCGGACCCGTCACCGAATCTTGCTGTTGCACAATGTGATAACAAATGTACAGAGGTCTGACGACATAATCGGGTGTTATCGGTGGTGGAGGTGAACCGCCTTAATTATGTGAGCGGTGTCGACGACAAATGCTTGAAGAGGGACGTTGCCCTTGGCTTACTGGGCCACAAGCATCCGACAGGTAGCAGGGCCAGACGGAGCCAACCCTTTGGGCAGACTCGGTGATTTAGCTGTCAGAAGAGAGAACGGCCAATCGAGCAGGGAGGCTATGGGGCTGGAATCATCGCAGGCGTGATGCGCGACGGCTGGACGGGACGGTTGTGGGCCGAAGCTGCCGGCACCTACGCGGCGATCTTGCAGCACCCATTCCTGGCTGGCCTGACCGACGGCAGCCTCGACCCGGAGCTCTTCACCCACTACGTGCTCCAGGACGCGCACTATCTGCGGGATTTTGCTCGCACGCTGATCGTTGTGGGCAGCAAGGCACCGACACACGCCGCTGTCGGCATGTTTGCCCGACACGCCGCCGGCACCGCCGAGGTCGAGCTCGCCCTGCACGAGTCGCTGCTAACCGAACTGGGCATCCAGAACATCGATGCCATGCCGGTCGCGCCAACCACCCTCGCCTATACGAGCTACCTGTTGGCCACCGCTTACCGCGGCACCTTCGCCGATGGGTTCGCCGCGGTGCTGCCGTGTTACTGGATTTATGCCGAGGTGGGCGCCGAGCTCGTTAAGCGCGGTTCGCCGGATCCGCGCTACCAGCGCTGGATCGACACCTATGCCGACGACGAGTATCAGACCATCGTCGCCGAGGTGCTGGCGCTGGCCGACAACGTTGGCCTGACCCTGTGCGCTGCCGACGAGACGCGCGCCCGGGCCCATTTCGCCACCACCGCCCGCTATGAGTGGATGTTCTGGGACGCCGCGTGGCGCCGCGAGGTGTGGCCGGTCTGAGACGTACGACGCGGGCGACGAGCCTGGTCAGGGCCTTAACAGGCGTTGACTACTACGGCCACACGGGACGGTCGACGCCTTTCGCCGGTGCGGTTCTTGCTAGAGATTGCCGCCGTTTTGGCGCAATTAGCACAGCACGCCCGCATCTTGCACAAGGTCGTGATTCGCGTCCTGATCGAGCGTGACGCGCCGATGACCGGTCAAAGGCTAGCCTCCCCCGGCTAGTGGTTGTTCACGGTGTCACGCCTCCTTGAGCAGTACGGGTGATGACTCATCCTGTCGATCCCTCGGTCACCGTCGTTGTGACGGAGAGCAATCCCGACATGCTAAGGGGCGCTGATGAGTTGGCAGCGCCGTTGGATTTGTGTTCTTGACCAGTTCGGCGACGGGTGTGGCCCAGGGATGATGCCGGACACCTCGTCGAGCAGGTTTGTGCTTGGTCTGGCCAGAGACAGAGTACGGTGGGACCGCGCGCAGCGGGTTTGGGCTGGGAATTGGCAACGATCGCCGAAAACCGCTCCGATGTGGGGCCGGACAAGGGCGATCAGCGTTTCGCGAGGTGCGGATTCATGAAATCGGAAGTCATCCTCAAACACCACAACGGGCGCCCCGCGCCGTCAGGACCGGCTCCGCCTCGGAAGTGGTGACATGATCCCTTACTCCGATGGCATTCCGGCCCGCCGGTTCCCGATTGTCAATGTCGCGCTGATCGTCGCCAACTTCGCGGTCTTTCTGTTTTATGAGTTGCCGAACGGGGAGGCGGCGGTTAACCAGGCGTCGTTCTACCCGTGCGATGTCGATAACGCCTGCCACGTTGGCTTGCCCTGGGGTATTGGCTGGATCACGGCCATGTTCATGCATGCCGGCTGGGATCACATCCTTGGCAACATGCTGTTTTTGGCGATCTTCGGCAAGAACGTCGAGGACGCGTTGGGGCGGCTGGGCTATCTGGTCTTTTACTTCGCCGGCGGATTCGCCGCAATCATGATGCAGACCGCGATGACCCTGC
>Ga0335072_10005064_pt1 | contig 19444 bp, 17 predicted proteins | sample Lox_Sample_21_FD_206725 | JGI IMG/M metagenome (GOLD analysis project Ga0335072, IMG submission 206725) | Soil microbial communities from Loxahatchee National Wildlife Refuge, Florida, United States - Lox_Sample_2.1 | ecosystem: Environmental > Terrestrial > Soil > Wetlands | place: USA...
AGGAACAGCACCCCATGGTTTCCGTGTCGTTGATCGTGTGCCAGCGCCTTCATGGCCTTCCTCCCGCGGTGTGCTTGCTCTCGGCTTCCAGCTTCCAGCCTACGGCATCGCCTGCCCCCGCCGTTCCAGCGCCAGCTTCATCCCTTTGGCGCTGGCACTGTCCGGATCGACCCGGAGCGCGTCGCTCACATCGCTGGCTGCAGCGCTGAGTTGGTTCGCCTGCAGGTCCAGGCGCGCCAGCACGAGATAAGCGGGCACATTGGGCGTCAACTGGATCGATGCCTGCGCCTCCTGCCGCGCTGCATCCGTCTCACCGTCGCGTTCCTTCACCGCCGCCAGCCCGGCGTGGGCCGGTGCCGATCGCGCATCCGCTGCCAGAGCCTCACGATACTCCCGTTCCGCCTCCAGCACCAGTCCTCGCTGGAAGAACGAATCGCCATCCTTTACGTTCTCTGCGGCCCTCTGCGCCGGCGCCAGTGAGGCCAGCCGCATCTGTTGCACCTGCTCCATTTCAAAGGCCGCCTGCCGGAAACCGGCTTCGCTGTAACCCCGCTTGATGCGCGTCAGTGGCCCCTGCGAGTCGGCTACCGCGTGACCCGGGTCCGGATTCGGCCCCGTCGCTGCCGGATCCTTCAGCTGTGCGGCAAACGACTGCGCCTCCGTGTCCCCCGGCCGCAGCGTCAAAACCTCATCCAGTTCCTTCAGCGCCCCGGCCGTATCTTTCCGCTGCGCCAGAGCAACCGCCAGGTTGAAGTGATAGTCCGGATCCCGCGCGTCTGCCGTAATCGCCTGCTGGAAGAGCGCCCCCCCATCCTTGCCTCGCCGGCTGGCCGCCACCCCCTGGTTGTTCACTACCTCAGGCAGCGGCAGGCGCGTGCTTACGAAAGCAAAGGCATCCTCGGCCTCTCGATAATTCCCGGTATAGAAGAAGGCCAGGCCGCGATAGAAATCCGCTTCCAGCGCGTTCGGATCGTCCTTCGGCAAATGACCCAGGGTCGTCGCCGCGTCCTCGTAGTCCTGGTTTGCGAAGTAAGCTCGCCCCAGCGCCAGCCACCCCGAGGCGAATCCCGGGTCCAGCTTCGTCGCATTGCGCAGGTGCTCAATCCCATCCTTCGGATCCGTCGCCACCAGGCCCTGGATGTACTCGCGGAAGGCATCCGTATGCAGATCCTGGTCTGCGGCGATGAAGGTCTGCTCATCCACACCCAGCGTCGGGTCGAGTTGCCGCGCCACCTTCCACGCCAGGCTGTTGATCATCTGCAGCAGGTGTTCGGCCTCGCCCTCCTGATCGATGGGCTCGCTCAATCGCAGCCCCGACACGTCCAGAATCAGCGCCTCCGCCGTAATCTGGTTCGCGGTCGGATCGGTTCCTTTCCCGAAGTGGCCGAAAACCACATAATCGGCATCCAGCATCTGTGCGATCCGGATCGCCGTGGCGCGCGTCGGCTGCAAATCCAGCGGCAGACCCAGGTGATCGTAGGCGTAAAGGCGATCCGTGCGGGTGATGGTCAGAAAGCCGGCCGATCCAAGACGCCGATTCAGCACATCCGGAAACGCCGAGTCCATCCAGTCGAGACTTTTGTCGCCGCTGCGGTTCTCGAACGGCAGCACCAGCACCAGGCGTCCATGCGGCTCAGCCGACTCGGTGGGTTTGACCTCCGAAGCCTCCTGCGCATGCGCCATCCCAACCAAAGCCAGAACGGCCAGCAGAAGACAAGCCATACCTCCGCGTAATCGTACAAATCCCGGCACCACAGCCGATTATAGGGCCTCGATCGATTGGCTATTCGCTATTCCCGATGGCCTGCCTCTTCCCACAACGTACGCACCACGACCCCAGCCGGTTCAGCCCTCGCGTACTTCGCCGCCTGGCCCGCCCACATCTGCATCCGCTCCGCATCGCCCGCTCGGATCGCATCCTCCCGCATGGGGCGGGTCAGGCCACGCTGGATCGGATACGGTGCCGGTGCCGATCCATTCGCAGCGGCCCGAACATAGTCATTCACGATGCTGCGTCCTGCCCGCCCCGTGAAGGCCCGCGTCAGTCCCGTCTCGTCCGCCTCTGTGCGCCCGATTCTCTCCGCGTACGCAGCATGAATCCCTGACTCCTGACATCGCAGAAATCCCGTGCCGATCATCGCCGCGCTCGCGCCCAGCATCAGCGCTGCTGCTACTCCGCGTCCATCGCCGATCCCGCCCGCCGCAATCACCGGCACCCGCACCGCATCCGCCACCTGGGGCACCAGCGCAAACAGCCCAACCAGCCGCCGCTCCGCCTCCGCCGCCTGAAACGATCCCCGATGCCCGCCCGCTTCCGCGCCCTGCGCGATGATCGCGTCTGCACCCGCAGCTTCTGCCGTCCGCGCCTCGGCTACTGTTGTCGCCGTCGCGAACCACAGGATCCCCCGCCGCTTCATCTCCGCCACAAAAGCTGGCGCGTACAACCCCATAATCGACGAGATGACCCTCGGCTTCGCCTCCAGCATCGCCGCGCACTGTGCCTCGAAATCCGGCAGCACCGCCTCGCCCATCTCCGGTCCAACTTCGGGTCCCCATTGCCCCAAAAAGGCGCGATGCCGTGCTTCGGCCTCTGCGTCCCGCACCGTCTCGGGATCCCGGATCCAGAGGTTGATCTGAAATTCTCCGCTGCTGCTCCGCCGAAACTCCTCCGCCCAGGCGCGAATCGCCTCCGGTTGCATCAGCAGCGCGCCGCACGCGCCCATCCCGCCGGCGTTCGCCACGGCGACCGACAAAGACGGCGGACTGGCGCCCGCCATCGGCGCCAGCAGAATCGGAATTCTGATTCCTAATTGCGACGCAAACGCCTCAGCGCGAGCCAGGGAAGCTCTGTTCAAAGCACCAGCCACGCAGCAATCTCCACGGCGACGTCTCGATGAGTCAAACCACCCCTTGGATGTTGCCCCTTCAATGGAAGATTCGGCTCTGCCCGTGTTCTGTCCGATTCACCGGCAGCATCACCAGTTCGCGATGCCCGCTCGTTCCATGCCACTCGCTATTTGGTCTTGAGCAGCGCCTTTGCGCCGTCCAGGTGTTTCTGCAGCACCGGCAGCGCCGTCTGCGCGTAGTTTTTCAGCCCGGCATCCTGCGCGTCGGCCGCCTCTTTCTTATAGACGGCGATTGCCTTCGTGTGGCCGGCGATCATCTCCGCAACATACCTGTGATCGAAGGCCGCCCCCTGCAGCTTTTGGAATGGATCAACCATCGCCTTGTTATGCGCGCTGTCGATCGCGGTCGGTACCGTCAGGTTGCTCGGATGCGCCGCTGTCATCAGGTCGCCGTAGTCCTTGGTGTGATCGGCCACCAGCGTCTGCGCATAGTCCTTTACATCCTGCGATGCAGCCGCAGTTTGCGCCAGCTGACCGAGGTTCGCTTCCACCATGTCGGTCTGCCCGGCGAAATCCACAAATTGCTGATCGGTCATGGCACCCGCCTTTTGCGCAACTGCCGGCAGCGAGCACAACGCAAGACCGCACACGAGAGAAAGAGTTCGTTTCATCCCTGATTCCTCCAATATTCGGTTGGATGCGCCCAGGGATGGAGCAAGCTCACCCCATACTCAGCCATCCCGGCTTGGGATATCGGTTCGGGCGCGGGCTTCCGGCTCAGGCTTTCGCTACAGTTTGTACGGTTCCCGATACGGCCGCGTCAGCAGCGCACTCGCCCCCGGATCATTCCCAATCGTCTCCGTCTTCACATCCCACTCGACTTTCCGTCCCGTCAGCATCGAAATCAGCCCCAGATGCCCTGGAATGGTCGAGTGATGCGCCGTCTCCACGGGCGTGATCGTCGGCTTGCGCGACTTCACGCTGTCCAGAAAATTCCGCCGATGTTCCTGCGATACGATCAGCTGCACTTTCCGCTCCGCATCCGGCAGCGACTCCTCCTTCACCCACTCCGGATTCGACGCATCGAACCCGCTGCGATCCACCCACACCCAGCCGTTCTTTCCGATCCACTTCGTGCCCATCGCGATCGCCGGAGACCCACCCGCAATCGTCATCGTCACGTCCCCCGGATAGCCCGTCACTTCCTTCCGGTACAGGCACTCAATCGTGTACTCCGTCGCCGTGTTCCACACCGCGTTCTCCGGCGGAAACTCCCCGTGACCCTCCACCACCGACGGCCCGGTGCGATCGAACCCCAGACCCCAGTGCGCAATATCGCCGTGGTGCCCGATCCAGTCCATCAGCTGCCCGCCCCCTGTGTTGTAGTTCCAGCGCCAGTTCTGATACACCCGCACCGCGATGTACGGCTCCTTCTTCGAGGGACCCAGCCACAGGTCGTAGTCGAAATCCGCAGGCGGATCGGATACCGCCAGATCCCACGCCGGCGTTCCCGGCACAATCTGCGCCGGACTGCCGGGCTTATTGGCCAGCGACGACAGCTTCTCCATCAGCGCCGGCAGCGTATTGGGAAAATCATGATGCCCGCCCGGCAGCCCCACTTCCACATGCATTACATCGCCGATCAGCCCGTTGCGCACAATCTCCGCCGCCTTGTGAAAAGAGGGAAGCGACCGCTGCCACGAACCCGTCTGCCAGATAACGTTGTTCTTCTCCACGGCCTTCACGATCGCCTGCTGCTCAAAAACCGTTCGCGCCAGCGGTTTCTCGCCGTAAATATCCTTCTTTGCCTGTGCCGCTTCCGTCGCAATCAGCGCGTGCCACTGATCCGGCACCGCGATCATGATCGCGTCAATATCGGTCCGCGCGATCATCTCCCGATAGTCGTGGTATCCCTTGCAATCCTGATTGCCGTAGTGCCCGTTGACCGTGCCCAGCGCGGCCTGCAGATGCGGCTTGTCCAGATCGCAGGCTGCCACCACCTGGCAATCCGGCTGCGCCAGAAAAGCCTTTGTGTTCGCGGGCCCCATCATCCCCCAGCCGATCACGCCCATCGTGATCCGGTCCGACGCCGGTACGAAAGCCGTCCGCGCCCACCCGCTTCGCGTCGCCAGAGCCGCCGTTGCCCCTGCAGTCTGAAGAAACCGCCTCCGTGTGACCCTCGAATCCTCACCTGCCCGCCGTCCGCTCATCTCAGCCTCCAAAACTCCATCGCAACCCGCAACCCGGTCCCCGATCAGTGGCTCGACCATGTCTTGTCCGGCGCATTGCACAGCGTCTCCAGCGGACAATCGATACACCGCGGCTTCCGCGCAATACAAATCTGCCGCCCGTGCAGGATCATCTCGTGCGAGAACTGGATCCAGTGATCCCGCGGGATCACCCGCATCAGATCCTCTTCTACCTTCTTCGGATCCTCTGCCCGCGTCAGTCCCAGCCGATGCGACAGCCGCAGCACATGCGTGTCTACCACCACGCCTTCCGCTTTTTTGAACGCCACCCCCAGCACCACGTTCGCCGTCTTCCGCGCCACTCCCGGCAGCATCAGCAGTTCCGCCATCGTCTCAGGAACCCTGCCGCCAAATTCGCCGACGACTTTCTTCGCCGCTCCGGAAATCGACTTCGCCTTGTTGTGATAGAACCCCGTCGAGCGGATCTCCTCCTCAATCGCCGGCAGGGACGCCTCGGCAAAAGCCCGCGGGGTAGGGAACTTGCGGAACAGCTCCGGCGTCACCATGTTCACCCGCACATCGGTGCACTGTGCCGACAGGATCGTCGCCACCAGCAACTCCCATGCGTTCCGATGATGAAGCGCGCACTCTGCGTTCGGATACGCTTTTTGCAACCGATCCAGCAAATCCTCGATCCGCTTGGGATCCACTTCCAACCCAGCACCGTTCGATACCCGGGCCGCCCGCTTTGCCGGAACCTTCTTCCCCGGAAGCGCCGTTCGCGCCTCGCGCGCTGGTCTTCCCCTGGGCCGGCTGGCCGTTCTTGCGCCAGCTCCCCCGCGCACCCGTCCCCGAGCTGTTGCCTTCTTCGCCCTCTTCTTCTCCGCCATGGCCGCCATTGTACCGAGTCGCCGCATACACTTGTGGGCGCGCTTCCGGTTGCAGACCCCTCCGACGAGCGCGCTCCGAATCGCCCCGTGTACCTGCTACCGGCCAGCTCGGGCCCGCTGCTTCTCCTAAACTTATAGTTGACAACCTTTCTCTCCTGTTCTACTCTCCTATGACATTAGGAGATCGTTGTGAAGAAATCCTCACCCTCCGGCCTCACCCGCCTCGAACTTCGCATCATGCTGGTCCTCTGGCGATCGGGCGCCAGCACCGTCAGCGCTGTGCAGGCGGAGCTGAAACCGCCCCTCGCCTATACCACCGTCCAGACCGTGCTCAACATCCTCGAGCGCAAAGGCAAGGTGAAACGCGAACTGCAGGGCCGCGCCTATCTCTACACCGCGCGCGTCTCGCAGGCCAAAGCCCTCGGCCAGGGCGTCCGCGACCTCATCGACCGCATGTTTGGCGGATCCAGCGAAGAGCTGGTGATGAGCCTCCTCAGGAACCGCCAGATCGATGCCAGAAAACTGGCTGAACTCACCCGCCGCTTCCACCGGCAGGAAGAGAGTGAGCCATGACCCCCCTCGAATCCTGGCTTCTTTCCGTGCTCATCAATTCGCTTTGGCAAATTCCTGTGTTGTTCGCCGCCGGCCTTCTCGTCGCTCGCGCGCTCCGACGCGTCGGGCCTGCCGCCGAACACCGCGTCTGGGTCACCGCTCTGCTCCTCAGTACCCTCCTTCCCATCGCTTCATCTCTTTCCCTCGATCTTCCCGGCTTTGCCTGGTTTCTCGCCCCGCATACCGGGGAGGGCCGGATCACGATCCTTACCGGTCCCGGTTCTCCCCAGCACCCATCTCCTGCCGCCCATGCAGGCTGGATCGCTCTCGCATGGATCTATGCAGCCTTTTTCCTCTGGTTCACCGCGCGTTTCCTCTGGCGATGCGCCCGTCTCCGCACCCTCCGTCGCGATGCGAAAGCCATCACGCTGACCGGCGAAGCTGCAGCTTCCTGGCAGCGTTGCTCACAGCACCTCGGCGTCAGCAACGTCACCATCGCCAGTTCGCAACGCATCTTTGGCCCGATCACCATCGGCATCGTGCACAGGCTCGTCATCCTCCCCGTTCAACTGCTCTCTGACGCGACCACCGCCGACCTTGATGCCGTGCTTGCCCACGAATTCGCCCATATCCGCCGCAACGACTTCCTTCGCAACCTCCTCTGCGAACTGATCGCTCTGCCGGTGAGCTATCACCCCGTCTTCTGGGCCATTCGCCAGCGCGTCGTCGAAACCCGCGAGATGGTCTGCGATCAAATGGCTGCCGTCACCGCTCCTCGTCACCAGTACGCCCGTTCCTTGCTCCGTCTGGCCAACCTGCTTCTGGAAGGCATGCCCGTCACCACCCCGCACACCGTCGGAATTTTCGACTCCAACAGCTTCGAAAGGAGACTTATGCGCCTCACCGAAAAGGCTCAACCGCTGCGCGGCCTCCGCCGCATCGCCATCGTCGCCGTCTGCACTCTCTTCGGCATCGGCATCGGCTCCTCGGCCCTTGCGTTTCACGTCCATGTCAACGCGCAGGAAGCGAGCAAGCCCTCCCAACCCTCCGGTCCCATCAATGTCTCTGCGAAAATCATGGCCGGCCAGCGCATCAACGGCGTCATGCCCGTCTACCCGCCCCAGGCGAAGAAAGAGAGGATCCAGGGCAAGGTTATTCTCGACGCTGTGATCGGGAAGGACGGCACGGTCGTGAAGCTCAGTGTGCAGTCCGGTCCCGAAGCCCTGCAGAAGTCCGCCGAAGACGCGGTCCGCCAGTGGACCTACAAACCCTTCCTGCTGAATGGTGAGCCGGTCGAAGTCAAAACCAGCATCACCGTCGTCTATTCGCTCTCCAAATAATCTCTCAGGATCGTGGGGAAGTCCCACGGAACTTCCCCACGATCTCGAGATACGCCTTCGCCGTTTCCGTTACCTTCTCTGGTTTGCCCTCTTCAATCGCCTTCGCATTCACGAGATCTGTTCCCACGCCCAGCGCCCGCGCTCCAGCCTTCAGAAAATCCTCAGCCGTCTGCAGCGTGACTCCTCCGGTGGGAATCAGCTGCAGTTCCGGAAACGGCGCCAGCAGCGCCTTCAGATAACTCGCCCCACCCACCGCCGAACAGGGGAAGACCTTCACGTAGTCGGCGCCCGCCCGCCACGCCGTGACCACCTCGGTCGGCGTCATCGCCCCCGGTATCGAAACCTTGCCCCGTTGCTTCGTCTTCGCGATCACCTCGGGATGAAAGCTCGGGCTTACCACAAACTCCGCGCCGGAGTCGATCGTCTCCTCCGCCTGCGCCACATCCGTCACCGTTCCCGATCCCAGGAGCAGCCCGTCCCCGTGCTCTCTTTTCAGCTCGCGCAGCAGCCCCACGGCTCCCGGCACCGTCATCGTCACTTCCATCACCGTGATCCCGCCCGCCATCAAAGCCTCCGCGAGCGCGTGGCCCTCCTTCGCCGATCGTGCCCGCAGCACCGGCATAATCCCCACCCGCTCAATCCACGCTCGCGTCTCCTCCGAATGCATCCCCACTCCTGTCCGTCCGGTCCAATTTCCTCAGCGCCCGGCTACCGCGCGATCCTCGCACCGCCCCCCTGCATCACCCGTTCCACTTCTGGCAGCGTCGCCATGCTCGTATCCCCCGGCGTCGTCATCGCCAGCGCTCCATGCGCGACGCCGCAACGCACCGCCCACTCCAGCGGCTTACCCGCGAGAATCCCATAGATCAATCCCGATGCAAACGAGTCGCCGCCGCCCACGCGATCCAGAATCTCCACCTCCATCTGCGGCACATGCGCAATCTTCCCCTCCGCCAGGGCCATCGCGCCCCACAGATTCCTCGTCGCCGTATGCGCCGTCCGCAGAGTTGTCGCCACCACCTTCAAATTGGGATACGCCGCTGCCACATCGCGCAGCATCTGCTCGTAGCTCTCCACGTGCAGTTCGGCAAAATCGTCCGTCACGCCCTGCAACGAAATCCCCAGCATCGCCGAAAAGTCCTCTTCGTTGCCCAGCAGTACATCCACCTCCCGCACCAGTTCCCGATTCACCTCCTGCGCCCTCGCCTTCCCGCCGATGCTCTTCCACAGCGAGTCCCGGAAGTTCAGATCGTAAGAAATCGGCGTCCTGTGTTTCCGCGCCGCCTTCATCGCAGTCTCCGCAACCCCCGGTGTCGACTCCGACAGTGCCGCGAAGATCCCTCCGGTATGGAACCATCGCGCGCCCCCGCACGCACTTTCTCCGCCCGGTCCAAAGATCTCCTCCCAGTCCCAGGTGCTCGGCCGTACCTGAGAGACCGCCGTCTGCCCGCGATCCGAACACCCCGCCGCTGCCCGCACCCCAAATCCGCGCTCCGTAAAGTTCAGCCCGTTGCGCACCGTCCGCCCGACACCGTCATACGGCACCCAGCGGAGCAGGGAAGTATCGACTCCGCCCTGCAGCATCAGGTCCTCGACCAGGCGCCCCACCGGATTGTCCGTCAGCGCCGTAACGATAGCCGTCCGCAGTCCGAAGCATCGCCGCAATCCGCGCGCCACGTTGTACTCGCCCCCGCCCTCCCAGACGCTGAATGACCGGGCGGTATGAATCCGCCCTTCGCCCGGATCGAGCCGCAGCATCACCTCGCCCAGGCTCACCTCATCCCAGCGGGCGGGCCCTTCTTTCAGTTGCAGAGCTTCCATGCGTCCCATTTTCGGCGCTCCCCAGCGAACCCCGTACCGACTTGCGGGACCATGGATTGCCAAACCTCGCCGTTTTGTAACCCGTATCCCGTCGCCCGTAAACCACTCTGTACCCTTCACCCTTCACCCTGTACCCTGTTACGCATGAAAGTCGGCGTCTTCACTCCGCTCCTCTCGCAGCTTCCGCTGCCCGCCGTCCTCGACAAGCTCAAGGCCCTCAGCATCGACACCGTCGAATTTGGCACCGGCAACTATCCCGGCGACGCACACTGCAGTCTCGCCATGCTGGATTCGTCCTGGTCGCTGGCCGACTTCCGCCAGGCCCTCGCCGATCGCGTTATCTCCATCAGCGCTCTCAGCTGCCATGGCAATGCTCTGCACCCCAACCCCGCCATCCGCGAAAAACATCGCGAGGTCAGCCGCAAGACCGTCCTCCTCGCCGAAAAACTGGGCGTTCCCGTTGTCGTCGATTTCTCCGGCTGCCCTGGCGACTCCCCCACCGCCACCGCGCCCAACTGGGTGACCTGTCCCTGGCCGCCCGACTACCTTGACGTCCTCAAATGGCAGTGGGACGAAGTCGTCACTCCCTACTGGCGCGAGCACGGCCAGTTCGCCGCGGACCACGGCGTCCGCATCGCCATCGAGATGCATCCCGGCTTCGTCGTCTACTCCCCTGAAACGATGCTCCGCCTGCGCGCGATCGCTGGCCCATCCGTCGGCGCCAATCTCGACCCCAGCCATCTCTTCTGGCAGAACATCGATCCCATCGCCGCCATTCGCCGTCTCGGCGACGCCATCTTCTACGTCCACGCCAAAGACACGCAGCTTTACCCCGCCAATCTCCCGTTCACCGGCGTGCTCGATACCAAGCCCTACACCGACGAGCGCAACCGCAGCTGGATCTTCCGCACCTGCGGCTACGGCCACGGTGCCGAGTGGTGGAAGGAATTCGTCTCCACTTTGCGCATGTACGGCTACGACAACGTCCTCTCCATCGAGCACGAAGACTCGCTCCTCTCCGCTGAAGAAGGCCTGACCCAGGCCGCCACCTTCCTCAACAGCCTCATCCTCCGCGAAAAGCCCGGCGCGGCCTGGTGGGTATAGCCCGAACCGCACACTCGGAGAAGATCCATGAGCACTCGCCTCCGCACCGCCGTCATCGGCACAGGATTCATGGGCCGCGTCCACCTCGACGCCCTCCGCCGCACCGAAAACGTCGAAGTCGCCGCCATCGCCGGCCGCAATCCGGCGAACGCCGAAAAACTCGGCTCTGCTTTTGGCGTGCCCCGTCTCGACTTCGACGCCATCCTGCGCGACCCGTCCATCCACGCCGTGCACCTCTGCACTCCGAATGCACAGCACTTCCCGATGGCGCAGCAGGCCCTCCTCGCCGGCAAGCATGTCCTCTGCGAGAAGCCGCTCTCCACCACCGTGGAAGAAGCGCAGGAACTCGCTGCCCTCGCCGCGCAAAAGGGATTACGCAACTGCGTCTGTCACAATCTCCGCTACTACCCCATGGTCCAGCAGATGCGCGCCATGCGCGAAGCCGGCGACCTCGGCGAAATTCTGGTCGCCCAGGGCACCTACTCCCAGGATTGGCTCCTCTACGACACCGACTGGAACTGGCGCGTCGACTCCAAAGCGGGCGGACCTTCCCGAACCATGGCCGACATCGGTTCCCACTGGTTCGACATGGCCGAGCACCTGACCGGCCTCCGCGTCACCTCGCTCTGCGCCGACCTGAACACCGTGCACAAAACCCGCAAGCAGCCCAAAGGCTCCGTCGAAACCTTCGCCAATAACCTTCTCTCTGCCGACGACGTCATCGAAACCCCCATCGACACCGAGGACTTCGGCGCCGTCGTCTTCCGCCTCGGCGATCGCTCCCGCGGCTCGATGACCGCGAGCCAGATCTCCGCTGGCCGCAAGAACGGCCTCCGCATGGAAATCTACGGCGCCAACGCCGGCGTCGCCTGGGATCAGGAGCGCCCCGATGAACTCTGGATCGGCCATCGCAACAGCGCCAACTGCATCATCATCAAGGATCCATCCCTGCTCAAACCCGCCGCTCGATCCTTCGCCGATCTCCCCGGCGGACACAGCGAAGGCTACGACGACACCTTCAAGCAGGTCTTCCGCCGCTTCTACGCCTCCATCGCCGACTCCGCCGCGCCCCAGGACTACCCCCACTTCACCGACGGCCTCCGCCAGATGGTCATCCTCAGCAGGGAACTGGACAGCCACCGGAAGCGCGCCTGGGTCGATGTCCCGACACCCTGAAACCGCAGCCGAGCCGTCCGACTCCACGCCCCAGGGGGCCTTGCCGTGCTGATTCTCGCTGCAGTCGTCGCAATCTTCATCTATGGCATGACCGCGGCTCTCCTCGGCACCATCCTGCCGGAGCTCTCCAGCCGCTTCCAGCTCACACCCCGCCAAAACGGCACCATCGCCCTCGCCCAGGCGCTCGGCCTCATGCTCGCATCGCTCGGCGTCGGTCCGCTGCTCGACGACTTCGGCAAAAAGGCCGGCCTCATCCTGGGTCTCGGCCTCATCGGGCTCAGCCTCACTCGGTTGCCCAAAGTCTCCGGCTATCGCGGCGTCGTCTTTCTCCTCTTCCTTCTCGGATGCGGCGGCGGCATCGTCGTCACCGGTGCCAATGCGCTCACCAGCGACGTCGCCGAAGCCCACCGCGCCACCGCGCTGAACCTGGTCAACATCTTCTTCGGACTCGGCGGCTTCGCTACGCCCTTCATCGCGGCCAATCTCTTCAAGCGCAACTGGCTCCGCCTCTGCTACAGCGTCGCCGGATTCACCCTCGTCGCCCTGATCCTCCAGGTCGCGACCCACATGCCCGCACCCAGCGGCGCTGGCCGCTTCATCTTTGCCGATGCCGGTCCCGTCCTCGGCCGCCCCATGCTCTTCCTGCTCGGATTCCTGCTCTTCCTCTATGTCGGTTGCGAGGTCGGCGTCTGGAACTGGCTCGTGCGCCATCTCGTCGAACAGGGCGTTCCCGAATCCCGCGCCCTCAACATCCTCTCCCTCGGATTCGCCCTCGGCCTCCTCATCGGCCGGGCTGTCGTCGCCCCCATCCTCATTGGAGTGCGGCCCATCGACATCACGCTCGCCGCATCGCTCGCCATGGCCGTGACCACGTTCCTCATGCTGAAGACCAGCAGCCCCACCGCCGCCGCTGTCCTCGTCTTCCTCGCCGGCCTCTCCATGGCGCCCGTCTTTCCCACCACCCTCGCCATCGTCGCCGACGCCTTCCCCCGCATGACTTCCACCGCTATCGGCATCGTCATCACTTGCGGATGGGCCGGCCTCGCCGTCAGTTCGCATCTCATCGGCGCCATCGCCGGCAAGGATCCAAAACGCATCCGCAAAGCGCTTCTCGTCATCCCTGCCTCCTCGGTTCTGATGATCCTCATCAACCTCGGCATTCTCGCCGCGGCGCGCTAGACAGACTATGTCAATGGATCGTGTGCTGAACCTCTGGAAAAAGAACCTCGGCAGCATTCCCGATGACATTTGGAACAATTCCGACGCCACCGTCCTGATCCTTGCGGACAACGCTTTGGAACATGTCTCTCCGAGGATCGGCGAAATGCAGCATCTTCGCACCCTCGATCTGGGCCACAATCGCCTGACAACTCTTCCCGATGCGCTCGGAAACCTCCTCCAGCTCAGCGACTTTCTCTATCTGCATGACAACCAGCTCGACTCGCTCCCTCGCTCCCTGCAGTCCCTTTGCAACCTGCAATACCTCAATATCAGTGAAAACCGGTTCTCCTTTTTCCCCGAGTCCATCTGCGAGATGCGGAGCCTCGTCGAACTGCGGGCCACCGACAATCAGTTCACCGCGCTGCCGGATTCCATCGCCAAATTGTCAGAACTGCGCGAGATCCATCTAAGAAACAATCGCCTCGAAACCTTGCCGTCCGCCATCGCCGAGTTGTCCGAATTACGGCAGATGGACCTCCGCGGGAATCCTATGCGCACGCTTCCCGAATCCATGCGGAGCATGCCCAAGCTGGAGAAGATCGACCTGCGCTGGGTCAATACCCTGGTTTTCCCGGAATGGTTGCAGGAAATGCAGGCGCGAGGCTGTCGGGTGTATCGCTAGCCCTGAACCGGCTAGCCCCGCCTGCGCGCACCGCCCCAGGCTCCCTCCGATAGCAACGGCGACTCAGGCCGTCTTCATCCAGTCCGCGTCCACCTTCAGCGCCTGCATCGCGGGCAGATCCGGGAACGCCTCCTGCTCCACAAAAATGTGCCGAATCCGCGCCTTCTTCGCCGCCCTAAGGATGCTCGCGTAGTCGATGCTCCCGCGCCCCATCTCCGTCGACACCGGCGCCATCCCCGGCTTCCACCCCTCCAGCTTGAACTCCTTCACGTGCAACATCACGTATCGCTCCGGATAGCGCGTCAAATACTCCTCGGGCTGATGCCCGCCAATCACCACCCACCCGCAATCCATCTCCATATCTACCAGCTGCGGATCGGTCTCCTGCAACAAAACCTCATACGGCAGAAAACCGTCGTGCTCATGGAACTCAATGTAGTGGTTGTGATACCCGAACTTCATCCCTTCTGCCCGCACCCGTTTTCCGATCGCGTTCAGTTGTTCTGCATTCCACTTCCAGTCCTCGGCGCTCATCGCCTCGAGTCCCGCGGACCCGCTCGTCCCCTTCGCCTTTGCAGGGTCGCGCCACATCGGAGACGAGCACACCAGGTACTCCAGCCCCAGCTCCCGCGCAAACCGCAGAATGTCGTCAAGCGACTGCAAAACCTGCAGCGAACAATGCGCGCTGACGCACCGCAGCCCTGCCTGCGCCATCGCTTGCTTGACCTCAGCAGCAGAATGCCCGAAATATCCAGCCGCTTCACACTCCTGGTATCCCATCGCCGCGAGCTGGTTCAATGTGCCCTGGAAATCCCTGGGCAGAAAATCCCGCACCGAATACAACTGCAATCCCACCGGCAACCCCAGTGCACTCGCCCATGATCGTTCCGCTCCGAGCATCGCCGCATACGCAGACGCAGTGGCAACAAATTCCCTCCGTGTCACGACTCTCATCTTGTCTGATCCCGCTCCCGCGGCCCCGTTTGCTGCGCGCCGCTGTTATCTGCCCAGATTAAAGCTCACCAGCGCCGCGCTCCCCGCGGGCACCTCGATCGCCGCCGTCCCGTTTTGCAGACTCAGCGTCTCTTCGTGCGCCGCTTCCCAGGCCCCGCTCGCGCCCACCGGATTCGCTCCCAGCGTTACGTCCTGCGTATCGTCGAGCCGCGCCGCCGCCAGCCGCAACGCCCGCGCCTGCTCGGCCTTCTCACCGATCTCAACCGAGACATGCGCCGCACGATCCGCATGCTTGTTGAAGATCACGGCTTTGATCGATTCCCCCGCTCCGCCGCCATCGTTGACCACGCCGTAGGCTGTTACCAGCGGCGCGTCCCGCTGGTTCTCGATCGTCGCATCGATCAGATGCCCCGGCCCCGCCTCTGCAAACAGCAGCATCCCGTGGTAGATCGGCCGTGCCGTAAATCCGCTCGCCACCGTCCCGGCAATCGGCGTGTACCAGCCATACCCGCCGCCGTGGAAGTTGATTCCCACGCCCCCCGCCGTGGCCAGCTGATACATCAAATCCGCACCCCACAGCGCCGATGCAAGCGTATCGCTCACGCCCCGCTTCCCGCCCTGGTAGCACGAATTCGTCTCGGTCAGCCGGAACGGCAACCCCGTGTCTCGCTTCGTCTGTGCCATTCCCTCAAACTCGCGGATCAGGGCTGGATTCGGCCGCAGCAGCCGTTCGATCGTCATCGAGGGATCCGTGGGCGGGCCCTCCGCGTAGTAGTGCTGCGAGAGGAACGCCGCCTCGCTTTTGAACTGCTGCGCAAAAGGCACCAGCCATTCGGTATTGAACGCGGTATCCGGTCCCGCAAACGGAGCTTGTGGCAGCTTCTGCCGGATCGCCCCGAAGTACTGCTGCCACTCTTTCGCGAATTGCGCGAAGCCATAGTCCGACTTGCGCAGCCCGTTGCGATAGAACAGATCCGGCTCGTTGCACAACTGAAACGCGACCAGCTTGTCGCCCATCGTCCGCGTGACGAAATCGGCTTCGGCGACCGCCATTTCCACGTTTCCCGTGCCCATATTCAGCCCATAGATCAACTTCCATCCCGTCGCGTCGATGAAGCCGCGCAGATTCCGTACCGCCTGCGGCGTGATCTGTCTCGGCTTCGCCGGACCGTGCCCGGTATCCGGACCCACTGCCAGCGCCTGCGGCAGCACATTCGCCTGGCGGTCATCCCGCGTCGCTGCGTCCACGGTGGACGCGCCCTCCGGAGCCCAGTCGCAGTACTCACTGGTGTTGCCCCCGATGCGCAGGACTCCCAATCTTCCCAGCCGCCGGATGAAACCCACCAGCTCCGCATTATCGGGCGAGAAGAAATCCGGGTCGCCCAGCTGCGCCGACTCGTAACTCAGCCCGGTGAAATCCTCCGGGATGGGATTCCCGCGCTTGTGTGGATCCAGTTTCAGTCGAAGCGAAACCGAAGACGCGGCCTGCGCAAATCCCATCCGCCCGCACATCGCCGCACCCGAAGCCAGCGCTGAAGTCCCTAAGAAAATCCTGCGGTTCATCGCCGCCATTCGACCACACCGCGTCTCCCACTGCAACCGCAGAACAGATCGCCCTGGATTCATTCCCTCGCCGCATACCACAGAGAAGCGGCTGCCGCTCGCCAGAGCCCGTTAGCCAACCCAGACCGGCTCCGGCTCGAGGCGAATGCCGAAGCACTCTTCCACTTCCTCGCTCACCCGATCGCGCAGCGCCAGAATCTCCGCGGCCGTTGCTCCGCCGCGATTGATCACCGCCAGCGTGTGTCGACTCGAGAGGCCCGCCCGGCCCAGGACGAATCCCTTCTGAAACCCCGCATGTTCCACCAGCCACGCTGCCGGAATCTTCACGAATCCGGGCGCCGCCGGATAGCGGGGAACCGGCGAGGATTCCCGCGCCGCAATCGCCTCATACTGCGCCTGCTCCACTACCGGGTTCTTGAAGAAACTCCCCGCACTCCGGCAATCTGGCTCGCCTTCCACCAGCAGCATGCCCTTCCGATGTCGAATCTCGCGCACAGCTGCGGCCACTTCTGCCAGCGTCGGAGAATCCCTGCGATCCTGAAATGCGCGCTGCACGTCCGGATACCGCACCGCCGGCATCGCCCCGCCCGTCAGGGCATAGTCCACCCGCGTCACGATATAGCGATCCCGTTGCGTCGAATTGAACAGGCTGCGCCGGTAGGAAAACCCACACTCCGCCGCCGGCAACTCCGCAAAGCTCAACCGTTCCCGGTCCAGCACCCGAACCGAGGCGATCGTCTCCGCAACCTCCTGCCCGTATGCGCCGACATTCTGCACCGGTGTTCCGCCCACGGTGCCAGGAATCCCCGCCAGGCACTCGATCCCGGCAAAGTTTCCGCCCACCGCCCGCGAAACAAAGTCATCCCAGTTCTCGCCCGCTGCGACTTGAAACCGATTTCCCTCCTCGTCAATTCCCCTCAGTGCAACGTGCACCACCACACCAGGAAATCCTTCATCGGAGACCAGCACGTTGCTGCCGCCGCCCAGAACAAACAGCGGAACGCCTTTCTCCCGCGCAAACTGTACTGCCTCGACAAGCGATGCCTCATCGGTCGCCTCGACCAGCCAGCGCGCAGGGCCGCCGATGCCGAAGGTCGTATAAGGCGCCAGAGGAACCTGTTCCCGAAGAAGCATCTGAACGACATATAACAGGTACCTGGCGTCGCCTGAGCCGCACCCCGGTACAATGGAATGTAGTTCGTTACGTTTTTGCCCCAGGAGAAACCCGTCGAATGTATCCCGAAATCATGCTCATCCCCATGCGTGAGGAACTCACCCGCGCCGGTGTTGCCGAGGCGCGCACCGCCGAAGCTGTCGACGCCGCGATTACCGGTCCCGGAACCACGATGGTGGTGGTCAACTCGGTGTGCGGCTGTGCTGCCGGCAAAATGCGTCCCGGCGTTCGTCTCGCTCTGCGCAACCCCGTGCTTCCCGACCGTTCGATCACCGTCTTTGCCGGTCAGGATCGCGAAGCCACAGAACGGGCCCGCTCCTACTTCGAGGGCAATCCCCCCACTTCGCCGGCCATTGCCATCCTCCGCGACGGCAAGCTGGTCTACCTCATGCAGCGTTTCATCATCGAGAACAGCCACCCCCAGGCAATCGCCGAGGAACTCACCCGGGCGTTCAACGAGCTCTGCGCCAGCCAGCCCGCCACTGCCAGCTGAAGTAGCGCCAGGCAAGGCCAGCCTTTCGTCTCCCAGCCCCGCTTGTCGGGTCTTTCCTGAATCACGTTTGCAGGATGCCGGGGTTGAACTTCGCCACCTCCGGGTTCAGTGCGACCGCTTCCAGCGCAAGCAGCAACGCGTCCCGCGTTTCTGCCGGATCGAGGATGGCGTCTACCCACAGGCGGGCCGCCGCGTAGCGGCAGTCGGTTTGTTCCTGATAGGTCGCTTTGATCGATGCGATCAGCTCCTGCTTTTCTTCGACGCTGAGCTGGCGCCCTCCCCGTTCCAGCTGACGGATGCGAATTTCAACCAGCGTGTTCGCTGCCGAGTCGCCGCTCATGACCGCGTAGCGCGCCGTAGGCCACGCGAAGATGAAGCGCGGATCGTAGGCCTTGCCGCACATGGCGTAGTTGCCGGCCCCGAATGATCCCCCGACAATGACCGAAATCTTCGGCACGACCGAGTTCGAGACGGCAGTCACCATCTTCGCGCCGCTGCGGATAATCCCGCTCCACTCCGCATCGCGCCCCACCATAAATCCGTTGACGTCGTGAAGAAAGATCAGCGGGATCAGGTTCTGATTGCAGTCCATGATGAAGCGCGCCGCCTTGTCCGCAGATTCGGCGTAGATCACGCCTCCGAACTCGACCCGCTTTTCGCCGGAGTGGCTGGTCTGCGGCTGCGGCAGCTTCTGATTCGCGACAATCCCCACGGCGTATCCACCGATGCGGGCATATCCGCACAGAAGTGTTTGCCCATAGGAGGGCCGGTACTCGTCGAACTCCGAGCGGTCGACGATGCGCGCGATCACGTCGTGCATGTCGTAGCTGTTGGGTTTGCCGGGGTCGGCGTCGAGCAGCCCATTCAGTTCCAGCGCCGGATAGCGCGGCGCGTCATTCAGAGGATCAAATGCTGCTCGATCGAAGGGCGCACGCGGCGCGTGGCCCCACTTCGCCACCAGCGAGCGGAGACGCGCGATGCAAAGATGGTCGTTGGGTTCTTTGAAATCGACCGTGCCCGAGATCTCAGCATGCATGGTCGCGCCGCCCAGTTCTTCGGCCGAATATTTTTGCCCGATCGCTGCCTGCACCAGCGCGGGGCCTGCGAGAAAAAGGCCGCTGCCTTCCGTCATCAGAACCTGGTCGGTCATCACCGGCAGATACGCGCCACCGGCGACGCACATGCCCATGATCGCCGTCATCTGCGGAATGCCGGACGCCGACATCACCGCATTGTTGCGGAAGATGCGGCCGAAATCGTCCTGATCGGGGAACACATCTTCCTGGAGCGGAAGAAAGATGCCGGCTGAGTCGACGAGGTAGAGGCTGGGGATGCGGTTCTCCATCGCGATGTGCTGTGCGCGGAGTACCTTTTTCGCCGTCATCGGAAAGAAGGCGCCGGCTTTCACCGTGGCGTCGTTGGCGACGATCATGCAGAGCCGGCCCGCCACACGGCCCAGTCCGGTCACGACCCCCGCCGAGGGCGCGCCGCCCCATTCC
>Ga0335072_10005065_pt1 | contig 19444 bp, 28 predicted proteins | sample Lox_Sample_21_FD_206725 | JGI IMG/M metagenome (GOLD analysis project Ga0335072, IMG submission 206725) | Soil microbial communities from Loxahatchee National Wildlife Refuge, Florida, United States - Lox_Sample_2.1 | ecosystem: Environmental > Terrestrial > Soil > Wetlands | place: USA...
CGACTGCTCGAAGCTGCGGAATAGGAACACGTAGCCGATCGACTGGGCGAACGCCAGCCCGACCGTGAGATAGCGCGTGTACTGCGTGATCCGCGCCTGGCCGACCTCGCCCTCCTTGGAGAGCTTTTCGAGCGAGGGGACCACGACCTGCAGCAGCTGCAGGATGATCGAGGCCGTGATGTAGGGCATGATCCCGAGCGCGAAGATCGCGATCCGGCCGAGCCCTCCACCGGAGAACAGGTTCAGGAAGCCGAGGATGCTCGAGCCCCCGAAGTTGTTCTGGATCGCCTGGACCGCCGCCGAATTGATGCCCGGAGCGGGGATGTGCGTGCCGAGCCGGTAGAGCGCGAGCAGCGCAGCCGTGAACAGGATCTTCTTGCGGATGTCGCCAACCCGGAACGCGCCGAGGATGGTCGAGATCACTTCGGAAGGCCTCCGCCGTTGGCCTCGATGATCACCTGGCAGGTGCCGCCGGCCGCCTCGATCCGCTCCCGGGCGGTCGCGCTGAACGCGTGCGCGTGCACGGTCAGCGGCTTGGACAGCTCGCCCTTGGCCAGGATCTTGACCGGAATTCCCTTGCGTGTGGCCAGCCCCTTGGCGCGCAGCGCCTCGAGCGTGACCGCCTCACCGGACTCGAACCGGGCCTCGAGATCGACGAGGTTGACCGGCTGGCTGTGGGTCCGGAAGGGCTCGAACGGCATCGACTTCTTCATGTGCGGGCCGCGCAGCTTGCGCATCCGCATGTGGATCGGGTTCTGCCCGCCCTCGAAGCGCGCCCGGCGCTTCGCTCCAGACCGCGAGCCCCAGCCCTTCTGGCCCCGGCCCGATGTCTTTCCGGTCCCCGATCCCTCGCCGCGGCCGATGCGCTTGCGCGGCCGGCGCGATCCGGGCGCAGGCCTCAAGTTGTGCAGCCCGATCCGCTCCTCCTCGCGCTCTTCGGCCCGCGGGGCGTCGTTCTCAGTCATCGGACCCCTCCGAGACTTCCACCAGATGCGCCACCTTCGCGATCATCCCGCGAACCTGCGGCGTATCGGAATGCTCCACGCGTTGGCCAATCCGACGCAAACCAAGTGAGCGCAGCGTGTCCCGCTGGCGCTGATCCGAACCGTTGCGCGACCGGCGCTGGGTCACGACCAGCTTGCTCACGCCTCGGGCTCCTCGGGCTCTGCCGCCGCTTCGTCGACCGGTGTCGCCTCGGCCGCGCCGTCGCCATTCGAGCTGGGAGCAGGCGCCGAGACCGTCTCGGAGGCAACTTCCGGCTCAGCGGTGAGGCCAAGCACCTGGTTGACTGACAGACCGCGGATCTCAGCGACTTCATCAGGAGTCCTCAAGGACTGCAGCCCCGCCATCGTCGCCTTGACCAGGTTGATCGGGTTCTGGGAACCGAGCGACTTGGACAGGATGTCGTGAATGCCGGCGAGTTCGAGCACGGCGCGCACCCCACCGCCGGCGATCACGCCGGTACCGGGCGCGGCCGGCTTCAGAAACACCCGGCCTGAGCCGAAGATGCCGGTCGTCTGGTGGGTGATGGTCGAGCCGTGCTTGGGCACGCGGTAGAGGTTCTTCTTGGCCTGCTCGACGCCCTTCTGAATAGCCACCGGGACCTCGTTGGCCTTGCCGTAGCCGATCCCGACGATCTCGCGCTCGTCGCCGACCACGACCAGCGCGGTGAACGAGAAGCGCCGGCCGCCCTTGACCACCTTGGCCACGCGGTTGATCTCGACCACGCGCTCCTGGAGGTCGAGTCCGGCCGAAGAGACTGTGCGATCGCGTACGCCGGGCATGAGCAGATCCAGGTTAGCGAGCTTGATTGAGATTGTTGCGGCGGCGCTTTCCGCGGCGCCTCAGAAGCTCAGCCCGCCCTCACGGGCTCCGTCGGCGAGCGCCCTCACGCGCCCGTGGTACTTGTAGCCACCGCGATCGAACACCGCGCTCTCGACACCAGCCGCCTTCGCACGGTCGGCGAGGAGCGCGCCGGCCCGCTGGGCCTGCTCCATCGGCCCCAGGCCGCGCAGCTCGGCCTCGGTCCAGTTGACCGAAGCCAGCGTCCGACCGGCGTCGTCATCGATCAGCTGGACGAAGATCCCGCGGTTGGAGCGGAACACCGAGATCCGGGGCCGCTCAGCGCTCCCGCGGATCTTGGCGCGAACGCGCCGACGGCGCTTGAGACGCTTTGCGGGCTTGGTCATCACGGTCATGCCCGCTTACCAACCTTCCGAGCCACGTACTCGCCCTCGTAGCGGATGCCCTTGCCCTTGTAGGGCTCGGGCTTGCGCTGCTTGCGGATCAGCGCTGCGACCTCGCCCACCTGCTGCTTGGAGGCGCCGCGCACGACGATCCGGGTCGGCTGCGGAACCTCGAACTCGATCCCGTCCGGGGCCTTGATCGAAACCGGGTGCGAGTACCCGAGGGCCAGCTCGAGGTCGCGGCCGCGCAGCTGCGCGCGGTAGCCGACGCCCTGGATCTCGAGGCGCTTTTCGAACCCAGCCGTGACGCCCTGCACCATGTTGGCGATCAGCGTGCGCGTCAGGCCGTGCAGGGCGCGGTGCTCGCCGCGATCGGTCGGGCGGGTAACGACGATCTGGCCGTCGTTCTGTTCGACGCCTATCTCGCGGCTGACGCGCTCGGACAGCTCGCCCTTCGGCCCGTTGACGGTCACGCGCTCGGGCTCGATCGCGACGCTGACGCCGGCGGGGACGGAAATGGGTTGTCTGCCGATGCGGGACATAGCTCAGATCAGGGTCTACCAGACCTTCGCCACGACCTCGCCGCCGACGCCCTCGATGCGGGCCTCGTGGCCGGTCATGACGCCCTTGGAGGTCGAGATGATCGCGGTGCCCATGCCACCCTGGACGCGCGGGATGTGGGCGTGGTCGACATAGGTGCGCTGGCCGGGACGCGACACACGCTGCAGCCCGGTGATCACCGGCTTGCGCGCCTGGGTGTACTTGAGCGTGATCGTCAGCTCCTGCCCGGGGCGCCCCGGCGCGGGGTCGTGGACGTCATAGCCGTCGATGTAGCCCTGCTCGCTCAGGATGCGGGCGATCTCCCGGCCCAGCTTGGAGGCGGGGATCGTCACATCGTGGTGCTGGGCGGCCGCGGCGTTGCGGATGCGCGTCAGCAGATCGGCGATCGGGTCGGTCATCGTCATGGCGTCACCAGCTCGACTTCGTCATGCCGGGGATGTTGCCGTTGTGCGCGAGCTCGCGCAGGCAGATCCGGCACAGGCCGAACTTACGGTAGACGGCGCGCGCCCGGCCGCAACGGCGGCAGCGCGTGTATCCGCGTGTCTTGTACTTGGGCGTCCGCTGCTGGCGAACGATCTGTGACGTCTTGGCCATAACTCCCTTAAGTCTGTGTCGCGGCCGCCGATTCGGGGCGACCCTCTCTTGCAAATGGCATCCCGAGCGCCTCGAGCAGCGCGAACGCCTCGTCGTCGCTTTGGGCGCTGGTGGTGATCGTGATGTCCAGGCCACGGACCTGATCCACCTCGTCGTAGTCCACCTCGGGGAAGATGATCTGTTCGCGCACGCCCATCGAGTAGTTGCCGCGGCCGTCGAACGAGCGGGGGTTGAGCCCGCGGAAGTCCCGGATCCGCGGGATCGCGACCGACATCAGCCGGTCCAGGAACTCGTAGGAGCGCGCCCCGCGCAGCGTGACCGCCACCCCGACGGGCATCCCCTCGCGGACTTTGAACTGGGCGATCGACTTACGCGCCCGGCGGACGTTGGGCCGCTGGCCGGTGATGGTGGCCAGCTGCTCGGACGCCGCCTCGAGCATCTTCGAGTCCTGCTTGGCGTCGCCGACGCCCATGTTGACGGTCACCTTCTCGATTCGGGGCACGCGCATCGGCGTCGAGTAACCGAAGCGCTGGGTGAGCGCCGGGAGGATCTCGTCGCGATAACGGCTCTGCAGTCTCGCTTCAGGCATCGATCAGTCCAATCTCGTTCCGCTGCGCCGGGCGACCCGGTAGCGCTTGCCGTCCTGGATCTCGATCCCGATCCGCGTGGGCTGGCTGTCCTTGGGATCGGCCAGCATCACGTTGGAGACGTGGATCGGCCCCTCCTTCTCGATCACGCCGCCGACCGTCTCGGCGCGCTGCGCCCCGCCGACCTGGCGGGGACGCTGGTGGCGCTTGACGATATTGAGGCCCTCGATGTAGACGCGGTCCTTCTTCGGCTCGATGCGGAGGATCCGCCCGCGCTTGCCCCGGTCCTTGCCGCCGACCACGATCACCTCGTCGCCTGCCTTCAGTCGCGCGGGCATTGGTTAGAGCACCTCCGGTGCGAGAGACACGATCCTCATGAAATTGCGCTCGCGCAGCTCGCGCGCCACCGGGCCGAAGATGCGCGTCCCGCGCGGGTTGTTCTGGTTGTCGATCAATACGGCGGCGTTCTCGTCGAAGGCGATGTAGGTGCCGTCCTCGCGGCCGTAGGCCTTGCGCGTGCGAACCACGACCGCGGTCACCACCTCGCCCTTCTTGACCGAGCCCTGCGGGGTGGCCTGCTTGACCGTTGCGGTCACGATGTCGCCCACGCCGGCGTAGCGGCGGCGATGTCCACCGCGGACGCGGATCACCAGGATCTCGCGGGCCCCGGTGTTGTCGGCCACGCGCAGCCGTGTCTCGTTCTGGATCATCGCGCCGGCCTCACTCCGCCCGCTCGACTACCTGGACCAGGCGCCAACGCTTGAGCCGCGACATCGGACGGCACTCGCGCACGATCACCGTGTCGCCGATGTGCGCGTCGTTCGCCTCGTCGTGCGCGTGCAGCGTGTTCGAGGTGCGGACGATCTTCTCGTAGCGACGGTGGCGCCGGGCCACGTCGATCCGCACCGTGATCGTCTTGTCGGCCTTGTCGGAGACGACCACGCCCTGCCGGGTCTTCTGGCTCCCGGGGCCGTGCTCACGCGGCGGAGTGGCCTCCGCCCGCGTGCCGGCAGCGCGCGACTTCTCGCGCGCCCGCGTTCGCTCGACGCGACGCGCTTGCGCCTTGCGCTGGCGCTCGGCCAGCCGCTCGGCGTGGCGCTCCTCCGGCGTCAGTGGCCGGCGCGCCTTGGTCTGCGCGGCCTTGGCCGCGCGGGCCCGGCGCCGGCGCTCCTTCGGGGCGAGGACCTCCGTCGGCGCGGCTGCTGCCTGAGGCGCGGCCGCCTCAGGAGCTGCCGCCTCGGCCGCGGCCTCCGTCGTGGCCGGGGTCTCTTCGGTCTCGTTGTTCTCGGTCTCAGTCATTGTCAATTCTCTCGAGTTCGCGTTCGCGCGCCACCGTCAGGGCCCGCGCGATTTCCCGCTTGGCGCGCTTCAGGCTCGCGGTGTTCTCGAGCTCGGCCGTGGCGTGCTGGAAGCGCAGTCCGAACAGCTCGCGCCGGGCCGTCTGGATGTGCTCACGGAGCTCGGCGTCGCTCAGGTCGCGGACGTCTGACGTCCTCATGTCATCCGTCCTCTCGGAGCACGAACTTCGTGCGGACCGACAGCTTGTGCCCGGCCAGCCGCATCGCCTCCCGTGCCAGTGGTTCGGGGACGCCGGCGAGCTCGAACATCACCCGGCCGGGCTTGACCACCGCGACCCAGCCCTCCGGCGAGCCCTTGCCCGAGCCCATGCGCGTCTCGGCCGGCTTCTTGGTGAAGGACTTGTCGGGATACACGTTGATCCAGACCTTGCCGCCGCGCTTGATCTTGCGGGTCATGGCAATTCGGGCGGCCTCGATCTGGCGGTTGGTCAGCCAGCCGGCGTCGAGCGCCTTGAGGCCGTAATCGCCGAATTGGACCTTGGTCTGCCCGCGCGACATGCCGTGCCGGCGTCCGCGGTGCACCTTGCGGTACTTGACGCGCTTGGGAGCAAGCATCAGCCCTCACCGCCCTGACCGCCGCTGCCACCGGCACCACCACCGCCGCCGCCGGCACCACCGCCACCGGCACCACCACCGGCACCACCGCCGCCGCCGCCGCCGGCACCACCACCACCGCCGCCGGCGCCACCGCGCGGACCGCCGGCACCACCGCGCGGACCGCCGCCACCGCCGCCACCGCCACCGCCGCCGCCGCGACCACCGCGCGGGCCGCCACCGCGACCGCCCGGACCGCCGGGACCGCCGGGACCGCCGCCACGACCACCCGGGCCACCGCCGCGACCACCGCCACCGCCGGGACCGCCGCCACGACCACCCGGGCCACCGCCGCGACCACCGCCACCGCCCGGACCGCCGCCACGACCGCCCGGACCGCCGGGACCACGACCGCCACCGGGGCCGCCCGAACCGCCGGGTCCGCCGCCGCGACCTCCCGGTCCGCCGCCACGGCCACCGCGGCCACCGCCGCCGCGACCGTCGCGACCGCCACGACCACCGCGGCCGTCGCGCTCGGGCGCCTGCGGCGCCGGCTCGTCCATGATCGTCAGATCAGCGCCGGTGTAGCCCTCGGGCATGATCTCGCCCTTGTTGATCCAGCACTTGACGCCGATCCGCCCGAACGTCGTGCGGGCCTCGTGGAAGCCGTAGTCGATGTCGGCGCGCAGCGTGTGCAGCGGCACCCGGCCGTCCGAGTAGCCCTCGGTGCGCGCCATCTCGGCACCGCCCAGCCGGCCCGACACCTGGACCTTGACGCCCTTGGCGCCGGAGCGCATCGCGCTCGTCAGCGCCCGCTTCATCGCGCGGCGGAACGCCACGCGGTTCTGCAGCTGCTCGGCGATCGACTGGGCGACCAGGCGCGCGTCGAGCTCGGGCCGCTTGATCTCGAGGATGTTGACCTTGACCTGCTTGCCGGTGATGCGGTGCAGATCCCGACGCAGCTGGTCGACTTCCGAACCGGACTTGCCGATCACGATCCCCGGCCGGGCCGTGTGGATGTTGACCTCGACCTCGTTCTGGTTCTTGCGGATCGTGATATCCGACAGCCCGGCGTGCGACAGCCGCCGCGTGATGTGGTCGCGGATCTGCGTGTCCTCGTGCAGGAAGTCCGAGAACGCCCGCTCGTTGAACCAGTTCGACTTCCAGTCGTGGATGTAGCCCACGCGGAGCGACTCGGGATGAACTTTTTGACCCATGCAGTTATCTCAATCTGGATTCGTCTCTGCGAAGCAGTGTCGTGGTTAGTCCTTCGGCGTGAGCAAGATCGTGAGATGGCTGGTGCGCTTGCGGATCCTCGTCGCGCGGCCCATGGCGCGGGGCCGGAAGCGCCTGATGGTGGGACCCTCGTCGGCGTGGACCGCCATCACGTACAGGTCCTCGCCCACGAGTTCGTGGTTGTTCTCGGCGTTGGCCACGGCGGACTCGAGCAGCTTGCTCCAATCCCGCGCGACCGCACGCGAGGTGTGAGCGAGGATAGCTCGCGCCTCTTCAACGCTCTTCCCCCTGATGTGGTCGCACACCAACCGTGCCTTCCGGGCCGACGAGCGCACGTATTTCGCCTGCGCCCGAACCACCACGTCCGCGCGCTCGCCCCGCGCTCCTCTTCTCCGGCGGCTGGGGGCGGGTGCCGGCGCCTCGGGCTCCTCTTCCTCGGCTTCCTCCACGTCCACGGGCTCGAGATCGGCCAGCGCTTCCTCGTCGGCTTCTTCTTCGGCCTCCGCCTCGGCTTCGTCCTCGCCTTCGGCCTCGGCGTCGGCTTCGAGCATCACGTCGGCAGCGGCCTCCTCAGCCTCGACGTCCGCAGGGGTCTCGTCGACGTCAGCGGACGCCTCGTCGGCCTCGAGCTCGGCCGCGACCTCGGTCGGCTCGGCGGGCTTCTTACGGGAGCGACGGCGGCGCCTCGGGGCCTCCTCGGCCTGCGGCGCCTCCTCGGCCTGCGGCGCCTCCTCGGCCTGCGGCACCTCCCCGGCCTCGGTCGCCTCAGCCGCGGTATCCGGGGTCTCTGGCGTCTCTTCCGGACTCATCGCCTCTTACCGGTTCCGGCGTGCCCGCGGTACAGCCGCGTCGGCGCGAACTCGCCGAGCTTGTGCCCGACCATCGACTCGGTCACGAACACCGGCACGTGCTTGCGGCCGTCGTGCACGGCGATCGTGTGACCGACCATCTCCGGGAAGATCGTCGAGGTCCGCGACCAGGTGCGCAGCATGCGCTTCTCGCCCGATGCGTTCATGGCTTCGATCCGCGTCATCAGCCGCTCCTCGACGAACGGTCCCTTCTTGCTGGAGCGACTCATCGCTTCTTACCTCTCCTGCGTCCGCGCACGATGTACTTGTCAGATGCCTTGCCCTTGGGCCGGGTGCGGTAGCCGAGCGTCGGCACCCCCCAGGGCGTGACCGGGTGGCGCCCCGGCGTGGTCGAGCCCTCGCCGCCACCGTGGGGGTGGTCGACCGGGTTCATGGCGGTGCCGCGCGTCTGCGGGCGCACGCCCAGATGCCGCTTGCGCCCGGCCTTGCCGATCGAGACGTTCTGGTGGTCGGTGTTGCCGATCGTGCCCACGGTGGCGCGACACTCGGCCCGGACCATCCGCATCTCGCCCGACGGCAGGCGCAATGTCACGTAGTCCCCCTCCTTGGCCAGCAGCTGCACGCCGGCGCCGGCAGCGCGGGCCATCTGCCCACCCCGCCCGGGCGTCAGCTCGACGTTGTGCACCACGGTGCCGGCGGGCATGTTCCCGAGCGGCAGGCTGTTGCCGACGCGGATCTCGGCGCGCTCGCCCGACTGCACGGTCATCCCCACTCGCAGCCGCTGCGGCGCCAGGATGTAGCGCTTCTCGCCATCGGCGTAGTGCAGCAGCGCGATGTAGGCCGAGCGGTTGGGGTCGTACTCGATGTGCGCCACCTTGGCCGGGACGTCGTCCTTGCGACGCTTGAAGTCGACCTTGCGGTACAGCCGCTTGGCGCCGCCACCACGGTGGCGCGCCGTCTTGCGGCCGTACGAGTTGCGCCCGCCGGACTTCTTGAGTCCCTCGACGAGCGACTTCTCGGGCTCGGTCCGCGTAATCTCGGCGTAGTCCGGATAGGTGACGAACCGCCGGCCGGCGGAGGTGGGCTTCGGCTTACGAATCGGCATCGGCTACTCCCCGGCCTCGAGGCCGCCAAAGATCGGGATGGTCTGGCCCTCGCGCACCTGCACGATCGCCTTCTTCCACTGCCGGGTCCGGCCTGCGGTCTGCCCGCGGCGCTTGGGCTTGGAGTGCACGTGGGCCGTGCGCACCTCGAGCACGTTGACGTCGAAGAGCTGTTCGACGGCCTGGCGGATCTGGGTCTTGTGGGCCTTGTCGTGCACGCGGAAGGTGTACTTCCCGGCCTCGGCGAGCGCGAATGTCTTCTCCGACAGGACCGGGCGGATGATCACCTGGGTGGGCTCCATCAGGCCGCCTCCTCCCGGTCTTCGCTTGCCGAGGACGAGCCCGCCGCACGCGCGACGAGGGCCTCCATCGCCGCCTGCGAGACGAGCAGCGACGCCGCGCCGACGAGATCGGCGACGCCGGCATCGTCAACCGGGATCGCCTCGGCGCGCGGAAGATTTCGGAACGATTTGCCGGCCGCGGCTTCGGACTCGGTCATGACCACGAGCGTCGGCGCAGCGGCGCCCCACTCGGCGAGCATCTCGGCGGCCTGAGCGGTCGAGGGCTCCTCGAACGCCGCCGCGTCGAACACCGCCAGCGACTCACGCTGCGCGTGCAGCGAAAGCACGCTGCGCAGCGCAGCGCGCCGTGCCTTACGGTTCACCTTGACCGTGAAATGCCGGGGCGTGGGTCCGAACACGGTGCCGCCGCCGGTCCAGATTGGTGAGCGCGAGGATCCGGCGCGGGCGCGTCCGGTCCCCTTCTGGCGCCACGGCTTGGCGCCGCCGCCCGACACCTGGCCGCGTGTCTTGGTGGATGCGGTGCCATGCCGGCGCGCGTTCAGTTCGGCGCGCACCGTTTCGTGCACGAGCGGCATGTTGAAGGAGGCCTCGAACGCCACCGGGTCGAGGTTGACGGTCCCGCCGCCGAGCACCGAGGCGGTCCTAGGCATCGCTGCGCACCTCCACCGTCCCGCCGCGCGGGCCGGGGACGGCCCCCCGCACGAGCATCAGGTTCTGCGCGGGAATCACCTCGACCACGGTCAGGCCGCGCTGGGTGACGCGGCCGCCGCCCATCCGGCCGGGGCCGCGGAGCCCCTTGGGCACGCGTGAGGGCGTCGCCGAGGCGCCGATCGAGCCGGGCGCCCGCACGTTGTGCGAGCCGTGCGACTTGGGGCCGCGCTTGAAGTTGTGGCGCTTGATCGTTCCCTGAAAGCCCTTGCCCTTGCTCAGCCCTGAGATCTTCACCCGGTCGCCGGGCCCGAATGCCTCGACGGTCACCGTCTGGCCAACGAGCAGCTCGCCGGCCTCGCCCCGGAACTCCGTGACGTTGCGGTGCGCGGAGGCGTCGGCCTTCTTGAGATGCCCAAGCTCCGCCTTGGTCAGCGACTTCTCCTTGCAGCGGCCGAAAGCCAGCTGCACCGCCTCGTAGCCGTCGCGCTCGACGGTGCGGATTGCGGTGACCGGACACGGCCCCGCCTCGAGCACGGTGACCCGCTCGACGCGGCCGTCCTCCTGGAAGCGCTGCGTCATCCCGAGCTTCTTGGCGAGGATCGCGGCCATCGTCGATCAGGAGGCCAAGCGGATCTCGATATCCACGCCGGCCGGGAGATGATCGAGTCGCTGCAGCGAGTCGACCGTCTTCGGGGTCGGTTGGTGGATGTCGATGAGCCGCTTGTGCGTACGGATCTCGAAGTGCTCACGCGAGTCCTTGTCCTTGAACGGCGAGCGGATCACGCAGTAGACGTTCTTCTCGGTCGGTAGCGGCACGGGACCGGACACGGTCGCGCCGGTGCGCGTCGCCGTCTCGACGATCTCCTTAGCCGCGGTCTCGATCGCCGTGTGGTCGTAGGACTTCAGGCGAATCCGGATTTTGTTCTGGGCAATGGTTGCCAAAGCTGTCTCTGCAATCCAGAGCGAAGCGCGGCCCACCCTCGGGGCCCGCCCCACTCGGTCGTATCTGACACAAAAAAGAGGCGGCGGGGCCGCGAGGCCCGCGCCGCCTCATCAACTTATTGGATGACTTCGGTGACGACCCCCGAGCCGACCGTGCGGCCGCCCTCGCGGATCGCGAACCGCAGCCCCTGGTCCATGGCGATCGGCTGAATCAGCTCGATCTCCATCTGGACGTTGTCGCCGGGCATGACCATCTCGGTGCCCTCGGGCAGATTCGCCACGCCGGTGACGTCGGTGGTGCGGAAGTAGAACTGCGGCCGGTAGCCCGTGAAGAACGGCGTGTGACGGCCGCCCTCCTCCTTCTTGAGGACGTAGACCTCGGCCTTGAACTTGGTGTGCGGCGTGATCGACCCGGGCTTGCACAGCACCTGCCCGCGCTCGATCTCGTCCCGCTTGGTGCCGCGCAGCAGGCACCCAACGTTGTCGCCGGCCTGACCCTGGTCGAGGATCTTCTTGAACATCTCGACGCCGGTCACCACGGTCGAGGTGGTGGGACGGATGCCCACGATCTCGACCGTCTCGCCGGTCTTGATGATGCCCTGCTCCACGCGCCCGGTCGCGACGGTGCCGCGGCCGGTGATCGAGAACACGTCCTCGACCGGCATCAGGAAGGGCCTGTCGAGGTCGCGCACGGGCTCCGGGATGTAGGTGTCCAGAGCCTCGGCGAGCTCGAGGATCTTGGCCTCGTACTCCTCGTCGCCCTCGAGCGCCTTCAGCGCTGAGCCGGCCACGAACGGGATGTCGTCGCCCGGGAACTCGTACTCGGAGAGCAGGTCGCGGATCTCGACTTCCACGAGCTCGAGCAGCTCGGGGTCGTCGACCATGTCGACCTTGTTGAGGAACACGACGATGTAGGGGACACCCACCTGACGGGCGAGCAGGATGTGCTCGCGCGTCTGCGGCATCGCACCATCGGCCGCCGAGACGACCAGGATCGCGCCGTCCATCTGGGCAGCGCCCGTGATCATGTTCTTGACGTAGTCGGCGTGCCCCGGACAGTCGACGTGCGCATAGTGCCGGTTGGGCGTCTGGTACTCGACGTGCGAAGTCGCGATCGTGATGCCGCGAGCCTTCTCTTCCGGAGCGTTGTCGATCGATTCGAACGACCGCACCTCCGTGCCGCCGTACCTCTCGTTGAGCACCTTGGTGATGGCCGCGGTCAGCGTCGTCTTGCCATGGTCGATGTGACCGATGGTCCCGACGTTGACATGGGGCTTGTCGCGCTCGAACTTGGCTTTCGCCACTTTGGTTTCGCTCCTTCTATTTCAGTCGCCTAAGTTCGTCCACGGACGAACTTATGCAGGATATAAATTCGCGGCAGTCGCTGCTGCAAGAGCTTTACGCGGCCGCCTGGGCTTGATCGCCGACCACCCGCTCGGCGATGTTAGGGGGAACCTCGTCATAGCGCTCGAACTGCATGGTGTAGGTCGCCCGGCCTTGGGTGGTGGACCGTAGATCGGTGGCGTAGCCGAACATCTCGGCCAGCGGCACGAACGCGTTGATGACCTGCGCGTTTCCGCGCTGCTCCATCCCGTGGACGTGGCCGCGCCGGCGGTTCAGATCGCCGATCACGTCGCCCATGAACTCCTCAGGGGTGACGACCTCGACCGCGAAGATCGGCTCGAGCAGCACCGGCTTGGCTCGGGCCACCGCGGCCTTGAGCGCCAGCGAGCCCGCCACCTTGAATGCCAGTTCCGAGGAGTCGGTGTCGTGGTACTTGCCGTCAGTCAGCGTGGCGCGCACGTCCACCATCGGGTATCCGGCACGCGGCCCGTTCTCCATCGCCTCCTCCATGCCCTTCTCGACGGCCGGGATGAACTCGGTCGGGATCGACCCGCCCTTGATCTTGTTGACGAAGTCGAAGCCCTCGCCGGGCGCCGGCTCGACGTCCACATAGACGATTCCGTACTGGCCCGCGCCGCCGGTCTGGCGTACGAACCGGCCCTCCACCTTCTCCGCCGTGCCCTTGATCGTCTCCCGGTAGGACACCTGGGGACGACCGACGTTGGCGTCGACCTTGTACTCGCGGAGCATCCGGTCGACCAGCACCTCGAGGTGCAGCTCGCCCATCCCCGAGATCTCGGTCTGGCCGGTCTCCTCGTTGGTGCGGACCTGGAAGGTGGGGTCCTCCTCGGCCAGGCGGCCCAGTGCGGTGGCCATCTTCTCCTGGTCGGCCTTGGTCTTAGGCTCGATCGCGACCTTGATCACCGGCTCGGGGAACTCGATCGTCTCGAGCTTGATCGGCCGGTCGGGTGCGGCGAGCGTGTCGCCGGTCACGACCTGCTTGATCCCGACCGCGGCGGCGATGTCTCCGGCGTGGATCTCCTTGACCTCCTCGCGCTCATTGGCGTGCATCATCAGGATGCGACCGATGCGCTCGGTCCGGCCGGTGTTCACGTTGAGAATGCGCGCGCCGGCCTCGAGCTGGCCCGAGTACACGCGGAAGTAGGTGAGCTTGCCGACGTAGGGGTCGGCCATGATCTTGAAGGCCAGCGCCGCGAACGGCTCGTCGTCGGAGGCGTGCCTGACCGCCGGCTGCTCGTCGCCGTTGCTCGACCCCTTCGCCGGCTCGACGCCCTCCACCGGGGGCACCTCGAGCGGGCTCGGCAGGTAGTCGAGCACCGCGTCGAGCAGGACCTGTACGCCCTTGTTCTTGAAGCTACTGCCACACAGCACGGGCGTGATCTCGATCGCCAGCGTCGCCTTGCGGATCGCCTGCTTGAGGCGCTCGGGAGAGATCTCCTGCTCCTCGAGGATCATCTCGACCAGTCCGTCGTCGTGGTGGGAGATCTCGTCGAGCAGCTTCTCGCGCGCGGCAGCCGCCTCGTCCGCCATCTCGGCCGGAATCTCGATGATGTCCTGCTCCTTGCCGAGCTCGTCCTTGTAAACGATCGCCTTCATCCCGATCAGGTCGACGATCCCGCGGAAGTCGGCCTCGGAGCCGATCGGCAGCTGGACGGGCACCGGGTTCGCACCCAAGCGGTCGACCATGGTCTGCACGCCCCGCGCGAAGTCGGCCCCGATCCGGTCCATCTTGTTGATGTAGGCGATCCGGGGGACGCGGTACTTGTCCGCCTGGCGCCATACCGTCTCAGACTGGGGTTCTACGCCCGCGACGGAGTCGAACAGCGCGATCGCGCCGTCGAGCACGCGCAGCGAGCGCTCGACCTCGACCGTGAAGTCGACGTGGCCGGGCGTGTCGATGATGTTGATCCGGTGGCCCTTCCACTCGCACGTGGTCGCGGCGGAGGTGATCGTGATGCCCCGCTCCTGCTCCTGGGCCATCCAGTCCATGACGGCCGCGCCCTCGTGAACCTCCCCCATCTTGTAGGTCCGCCCGGTGTAATACAGGATGCGCTCAGTCGTCGTCGTCTTACCGGCGTCGATGTGGGCCATGATCCCGATGTTGCGAATCTTTTCCAGAGGGAACTTGCGAGGCATGTGTGTCAGGTATTCAGGGGCTGCGATTTATTGGTCGTGCTCCGCCAAAAAGCACCGCTTCCCCAACCGAAGCTGCGGACATGAAAAAGGGCCCGACGGGCCCTTTCACGACGCACATGTCGGGAAGGGGCAGGTGTCTATCTGGTGGACGACTCCATTACAAAGATCCTGCGGCTCCGGGAGCGCGCACACGTGAGCGCGCGGCCCGAGGCACACAGCGAATATAGCAGAGGTTCTGGGGCCTTCCGCCGCCTTTCGGTGCCGCGCCCACGGCGTGCTTCGACGCCTCCCGGGACCGGCTACGAGAGCCGTCCGGCGGGCACCGGCGCGGTCGCCGTCGTGGCTCTGGTCGGGGCCCTGCTCGTCCTCGTCGCGCAGTTCACCGCCCTGTACCACGTGCACGTCGCCACCAGCTCGGCGCCGATCAGGACCGTCGGCACCGGCGCCAACCACGGCTGGGCGCCGGTCCCGATCGCGCTCGCTTGTGTCCTGCTGGCGCTGGCCGTCTACCGCTACGGCAACCGGGCGGCCATGCTCGGGCTGGCCGTGCTCGGGATCGCGACGCTGCTGATCGCGCTCCTCGGCGACCTGCCCGACGCCCACGCCACCGGGCTGATCGGCTCGAGCGCCAGCCATTATGTCCAGGGCGCCGCCTCCCCCAGCGTGGGCCTATACCTGGAGACGCTCGGGGCCGTGCTGCTGCTGGTGAGCGGTGGCGTGGGCTTCCTGATGCTCGCACCTGCGGCGTCCGCCGGCCGGCCACCCGCGGGCCCCGCGGACAGGCCCGGGGGGGACGGAAGCCCCCCGACAGCGCTCGGAGAAGCGCCTCCGGCGTCTAAGGGTCCTCTTAGCCTTCGAGACAGTCAGCGCCGCAAGTGGTCGGGATCCTGACAGACGTCTTAGAGAAAGTGCGACCGGAGGCGCCGACGGCGTTACCCTTGGAAAACGCGAGGGTTGTCTCACTGCAGCCCCCGGTCCCGTGTGGTGGGCAGCCCTCGCGTTTTCCTCTGAAGCTGGGCCAGGCAGCGGTGGCTGGCGACGGCGCGTTGCGACGTCGGCCATCGCGGCCCACCGACCAATAGCGAAAGGAAGGCACCCGAAAGGGGCCGCCGCCGGAGCTTTACCAGCGGTAGTGCGCGAAGGCCTTGTTGGCCTGCGCCATGCGGTAGATGTCGTCCTTGCGCTTGTACGCGCCGCCCTGCTGCTGCTGGGCGTCGAGCAACTCGTGCGCGAGGCGCTGAGCCATCGACTTCTCGCGGCGCTGGCGGGAGAACTGGACGAGCCAGCGGACGGCCAGCGTCCGCGCCCGGCGGGCGGGCACCTCGACCGGAACCTGGTAGGTGGCGCCACCGACGCGGCGCGAGCGCACCTCGAGCACCGGCGTGAGCGCCTTGATCCCGCCCTCGAGCTGCTCGACCGGACTCTTGCCCGTGCGCTCCCCCAGGATCGCGAGCGCGTCGTAGACGATCTGCTCGGCGACGGACTTCTTGCCGTCCAGCATCACCTTGTTGATGACCTGCTGGACGAGGCGGTTGCGGTGGACCGGGTCGGGCTCGATCGGCCGGACCTGGGCAGCTGCGCGACGCGGCACTACTTGGCCTTCACGCCGTACTGGGAGCGGGCCTTCTTGCGGTCGCCGACGCCGGCGGCGTCGAGCGTGCCGCGGATGACCTTGTAGCGGAAGCCGGGCAGGTCCTTGACGCGGCCGCCGCGGACCAGGACCACCGAGTGCTCCTGGAGGTTGTGTCCTTCGCCCGGGATGTAGGCGCCGACCTCCATGCCGTTCGTCAGCCGCACGCGGGCGACCTTCCGAAGCGCCGAGTTCGGCTTCTTCGGCGTGGTCGTATAGACGCGCGTGCACACGCCCCGGCGCTGCGGCGCCGCGACCTTCTTCTTGCGGCCCTTGCCCGACTTCAGACCGGGCGTCGCGAGCTTCTTCTTCGGCGGAGTGCGGCCCTTGCGGACCAATTGGCTGGTGGTCGGCATGCGGGTGGCGACTTTAGCAGGGGTGCCGATGTGGACTGTGTCGATCGTGTGGCGGCAATTTAGGCGGACTGTCGGGGGCGCCTGACGGCGGCGCCTCAGGCCGCCACCCCGAGCGCCTCGTCCACCGACACGCTCGGCACCCCGACCGCCTCTGCCACCGGGGCATACGTCACCTGCCCGCCGGCGACGTTGACGCCCAGCTTCAGCCCCGGATTCTCGGTGATCGCCCCCAGTACCCCTGCGTTGGCCAGGTGCAGCACGTACGGGATGGTCGCGTTGGTCAGCGCCGCCGTCGAGGTGATCGGCACGGCGCCCGGCATGTTCGCCACGCAGTAATGGGTGATCCCGTCGACCTCGTAGGTCGGGTCCGAGTGGGTGGTCGGGTGCGAGGTCTCGAAGCAGCCCCCCTGATCGATCGACACGTCGACCAGAACGGCGTGGTGCTTCATCAGCGACAGCTGCTGGCGGGTGATCACGTGCGGCGCCCGTGCCCCGTGCACGAGCACCGCCCCGATCACCAGATCCATGTATGGCAGGCGCTCCTCGATCTCCAAAGTAGACGCGAAGCACGTGTCCGCCCGGCCGCCGAACGCGATGTCGAGCTCTCGCAGGCGGTCGATGTTGCGGTCGTAGACGTAGACCGTGGCCTCCATCCCGAGCGCGATGAACGCCGCGTGCATGCCGACCACGCCGCCGCCGATGATCATCACGTTGGCTGCGGCGACGCCCGGAACGCCTCCGAGCAGGATCCCCCGTCCTCCCAGCGGCTTCTCCAGCATGAACGCCCCGGCCTGGGTGGCGATCTTGCCCGCCACCTCGGACATGGGCGCGAGCAGGGGCAGCCGGCCGCGGGCGTCCTCGACCGTCTCGTAGGCGATGCAGGTCGCGCCCGAGGCCATCAGCCCGCGCGTCAGCTCCGCGTCGGCGGCCAGGTGCAGGTACGTGAACAGGACGTGGCGAGGCTCGAGCCGCGCCACCTCGGCCGGCTGGGGCTCCTTGACCTTGACGACCAGCGTCGCCTCCTCGAACAGGGCGTCCGCGTCCAGCACGATCGTTGCGCCCTGCGCGATAAACGCCTCGTCGCTGATCGCGGAGCCGAGCCCGGCCCCGCTCTGCACGAACACCTCGTGGCCCGCGTCGGCGAGTTCGCGGATGCCGGCCGGCGTCAGCGCCACCCGGTACTCATCTGACTTGACCTCTGTTGGAACCCCGACCTTCACGCTTCTAGACCACCTTCCCGGTACCGGGCGGCTGGAAGCGCTCTTCCGGCCGCGGATTGACTCATGCCACCAGCTGTCGCCCCCGCAGCGCCAGCCAGAACTCGATCCGGTCCCGCGCCGACGACAGATTCCGACCCGTCAGCTCCTCCACGCGCCGGATCCGGTAGCGCAGCGTGTGGCGGTGACAGTAGAGCCGCCTGGCCGCCCGCTCCCATTGCCCGTTCTCCTCGATGAACGCCTCGAGCGATCGCATCAGCTCGCCGCCGTAGGGCCCCTCGCTGGCCTCGATCGGCCCGAGGATCGAGTCGCAGAACAGCCGCAGCGCCTCCTCGTCCTGGAGCGAGAGGAGCAGCTGGAACGACCCCAGGTCCTTGTAGGTCGCCACCCGCCGGTGGGCTGCCGACCCCGAACCGTTCCCATCCGACTCGCCAGCCACCCCCAGCCCGAGCGCCTCGAGCGCGCACCGGGCCTCGTGGAAGCTCCGCCGGGCGTCGGCCGCCGGGACGGCACGCCCGATCCCCACGCGTACCAAGCCGGGCAGTTCGCTGCCGGCCGCCACCGCCACGCGCTCGCCCAGCGTCAACAGATCCTCGTCGGAGCCGCCGGCCACCAGGGCACAGGCGAGCTGTCCCACCGGGGCGACGAGCGCCGGGACCGCCTCCTCGCGCAGGGCGCCCCACAGCGCCGCCTCGAGCGTTGCCGGCGACGTCCGCGACTCCCCGTCCCGCCCGAGCACAACCGCCGCGACCCGGTCTGACAGGCCGAACGGCCCCAGCCGCCGCGCCAGCTCAGCGCCGGCCAGTTCCCCGCTGACGATCGCGTCGAGCACGTCGCCGGCGAGCCGGCGCTCGGTGTCGCCCGCCACGCGGGCGCGAAGCAGCTCGAGCGCCACGATCGTGACCGCCTGGTGCAGCGTGAGCCGATCGAAGTCCGACAGCGGCCCAGCGTCCTTGATCGCCACCAGCCACGCCTCGGGCGGCCGTCCGGGTCCGGACGTGCCGGGCCGGGGCGCGCCGTCAGAGGCGACGGGAAGGGCCAAACCCTGGTTGCCCTCGAGCACCGAGGGCATGAACGTCCGGGCCTCACGCCTGCGCGCGCGCTCGCGCACCTCCGCGCGCAGCGTCTCCAGCGTCTCGGGCTCGATCGCCCGGCGGAAGGCGTGCTGCTGGAGCGGCTCCCCGCGCGAGTCGAACACCACGACGGCGGCGCCGAGCAGCGTAGCCAGCGCGCCGACCAGCGCCTCGAGGCCCCGTTCGGACAGCACGATTCGCTCGAGCCGCTCCTGGGCGCCGAGGGCACGCCGGAGCACCGCGTACTGCTCGTTGACGAGCTGGGTGAAGGCCGCCTCGGTGACCGCGATGAACGGCACCTCGTAGGGGACCTCGAACACCGGGAACTCGCGCTCCGCCGCGACCTCGAGCAGGGCCTCGGGCACGGTGGCGTGCTTGAAGCCCGTCCCGAACCCGAGCCCCGCCAGATGGTGGTCGGCCAGCCGCGCGGCGAACTCCCCGGCGTGCTGCGGCGTCTCGAGCTGCATGCCCGTCGTCAGCAGCAGCTCGCCTCCCGACAGCCACGGCGTGGGGTCGAGCAGCTCGGAGATGTGCACCCAGCGCACGGGCAGCTGCAGGCTGCGCTCGCCCGTCAAGAGGCGGACGTCGAGATCGCGCAGTAGGTCCCCGACGGTCAGCATCAGCCGCGGCGCGTCTCCTCCAGCGCGCTGTAGTCCCGGGCGCCCTCGTGCACGCGCATCCGCTTGCCCGCCTCCGTCAGCACCGCACGCAGGATCGCCTCGATCTCGGCGAACTGCTCCGGCCCCGCGATCAGCGGCGGCGAGAGCTGGATCACGGGGTCACCGCGATCGTCGGCGCGGCAGA
>Ga0335072_10005066_pt1 | contig 19443 bp, 21 predicted proteins | sample Lox_Sample_21_FD_206725 | JGI IMG/M metagenome (GOLD analysis project Ga0335072, IMG submission 206725) | Soil microbial communities from Loxahatchee National Wildlife Refuge, Florida, United States - Lox_Sample_2.1 | ecosystem: Environmental > Terrestrial > Soil > Wetlands | place: USA...
GCGCGTCCGGACAGTCCGTGGATCGCGGCCAGGATGCGGAACGACTCGCGCACCGGCAGGTCCCACCACAGCTGCGAACGCTGCCCGAACACCACGCCGACTCGCCGGGCTAGCCGGCGCCGGTCGGGAACGGGGCGCAGCCCGCAGGTCAGCACGCTGCCCGCAGTCGGCACCAGGATTCCGGTGAGCATCTTGATGGTGGTCGACTTGCCGGCCCCGTTGGCGCCGATGTAACCGACCGCCTCGCCCGGCTCGACGCGGACGGTCAGGCCGTCGACCGCGGTGAGCAGCCGCTTGCGCTTACCGTCGCGCACGCGGAACACTCGGGTCAGGCCGCTGGCCTCGATGATGGGGCTACTCATCCGCCGCCTCCCTGGTAGTGACGAAGTCCCCAGCGCCAGCAGGCCAGCCCCATCAGCCACGACCAGACCGCGGCGGCTGGGGCACACCAGCCCAGCCAGGCCGGCAGCCAGTCCGGGCCGGGCAGGCCGAGCATCGTCACCGCGGGCAGGTAGGCGGTGAAGGCCATGGGGAAGAAGAACCCGAACACGAGCTTGAGCGGCCGCGACCATACCGCCGCGGGCTGGGTCGCGGCGTAGCGACCGCCGTAGACGAACGCGTTGGTCATCTCCGAGCCGTCAAGGAGGAAGAACTGCAGCCCGGCGGCCCACACGAACAGGCCGGAGAACGTGGCGTACCCGCTGATCAGGGCGAGGGGGAGCAGCCCCGCGACCCGCGGGCTCCAGGTCAGGTGGGCGGTGGTCAGGCCGACGCCCAGCGCGGCCGCCCCGACTCCGGCCCTGGCGAGCCGGCGGAGCGAGATGTCGCTGGTGATCAGCTGGGCCAAGATGGGCTGCGGGCGCAGGTAAAAGGCATCCAGCGTGCCGGCCCGCAGGAAGTCAGGCAGGTTGTCGAGGTGCCCGAAGGACAGGTCGGCCAGGGAGAAGGACAGGTCGGCCAGGCCGAACACGAGCAGGATCTGGTTGAATCGCAGGCCGCCCAGGGCGGTGACGTTGGTGAACAGCACCCAGATCTCGGCCAGCTCGACCACGCCGACCAGGAGGGAGCAGACCAAGTCGAGGGCGAAGCTGGTCCGGTAGGCCCGCTGAGCGCGGGCGCGGGAGGCCAGCACGACGCGGTAGGGCCGCAGTCGCTCGTGCAGGCCGACGCCCTCAGCCACCCTGCACCTCCAGCCGGCGGCGGCCCGCCCGGGTGAGCAGCTGGCCGATGGTCGCGACCCCGGCCAGCCAGGCCAGCTGGACGAGCACGAGCCGGGTGGCCTCGGCGGTGCCGCCCAGCCCGGACAGCACGTCCACCGGGTACATCATGATCGACGGGAAGGGCGTCACCGCGGCCACGATCCGCAGCCACTGCGGGAACAGCGAGATGGGCACGTAAAGGCCGCCGAGGAAGCTAGAGGCGAGCATGTAGAAGATCTGCAGGCCGCGCGTCTCTAGCAGCCAGAACCCGGCCACCGCGATCAGGTAGACGGTCGCCGCGGAGATCACGATGCCCAGCATCAGGCTGACCGCCCCGAGCGGGTAGATCAGCGGGGAGGTGGGCAGCTGAATGCCGATCGTTACCGCGCCGAGCAGCACCGAGGGCAGCCCGCGGGGGATCAGGGCGAAGAGGGACGCGCCCGCCTCGCTGGCGATCGTGGCCGCCTGGAGGTCGACCGGTCGCAGGAAGTCCACCGCGACCTGGCCATCCTTGACCCGCAGCGCCAGGTCGGTGCGGCCGTTGAGGTTGACCGAGCCGAGCAGCCCCTGGGAGAGCCACACGTAGGTGCTCATCGAGGCGACGTCGTACCCGCGGAGCTCGCCGCCGGCCGCCCGGACCGTGGCGAACAGGATCGACACCTTCAGCAGCCCGAACGTCACGTTGGCCACCAGGCCGCCCAGCGCGGCTAGCCGGTAGGCCGACTGGCGACGAAACCCGGCCACCAGGAGCCGCCAGTACACCCGGGCCGTCGCGCGCATAGGAGTCCATATCCTACTTCGACGCCCAGCGAATTCCGAACGAATAAAGTCGCGGAAATCGTTGGCTGCCGGTATGGGCGTTTCGTTAGCTTATGTAGGTGACTGAGGAGCTTGAGAAGGGGCGGGCCCTGCTGGCCGCAGGCGACATCAGCGGACTGCTGCGGCACCTGCGCGTGCGCGGCCAGGACCTACCGCTGGGTGAGGTAGCGCAACTGGTGGCGGGAGCGGCGCGGCTAGCCGAGTTCGATGACCTGGCCCAGGCCGCTGCGGCGGTCGCCGGGTCCGACGCCGGGTCCGGGGACAGCGCGCGGCTGCTCTTTGACTACGGCTACGCCTGCATTGAGCGCGGAATCCACTACCTGGCGGTCCGGCCACTGACCCGGGCGCTTGAACTGGCGCCGGACGCCACTCAAGTGCTGGGCGAGTTGGTCGTGGCGCTCGAGAACGAGGGGCGGCATGCGCGGGCCGTCGCCGTGCTCGAGGAGCACGAGGCCCTGATGCAGTGGCCGAACCGTTTCCAGTACGTCTACAACGCGGTCATGGCCGGCGACCTGGAGAAGGCGGCCGAGGGATTCGGTCGGCTGCCAGAACCGGACGACTCCCGGTGGACCCCGGCCCGCGAGAAGGTCCGGCACATGCTGGCCCGCGCCGAGGTCGCCCGGGCGGTGACCCCGCTCGACCGCCAGGACCTGCGCGGCTGGCAGTACGTCATGACCGGCGGCGTGCTGGCCAGCATCTCTCCCTACGGGTTCGACAACGGCATGACCGGCCGCTGGGGCTACGTCAGCGACTCCCTGGGCAGCTGCGTGGCCGGCCTGCAGCGGCTCGGCCTGATCCTGGAGGCGGCGGACGCGATGCCCGAGTCGGTCGCCGTTCTGCCCGATCGGTCGAGCCGGATCCTCGGCACCGCGGTCGCCACGGTGCTCGGCCTGCCGGCCACCGACTTCGATCCGGCTCAGCCGGGTCCGCACGGCCTGGTCGTGGCCTACGACCTGAACGCGACCGACCCGGATGCGGTGGCCGCCCTGCGGGATCGCGCCCCCGGCCAGGTCCTGTTCGAGCGGGCGACCTGCTGGACCGACCCGCCCTTGGTCACCGCGGACATCAACGGCCTGCTTGGCCAGCGGGTCGTCCCGCCCTGGGACGCGCAGATGCGCCGGCTCCCGGACGGCCAGATGGGCCATGGGCCGCAAGACGACCGCCCGATCGAGGCCATCGCGGCCGACATCGTCGGTGCCTCGCCCGACCCGGACGAGGGCGACGGCAGCACCCCGGCCGAGTCCGACGAGAGCCTGCGCCAGTTCGTGGCGGCGATCAGCAGCGCCGACGCGCGCGGGCATGGTGGGGGCTGGCTCGGTGGCGTTCGCGAGCACATCCCCAGCTCAGGGCCGGTCCCGGGTAACCGGTTCCTGTGAAGCCGCTTCCGGTGGGGTTAGGCCTAGACCTGGCCGTGGGCCGGCCAGGCGGGATGGACTGAGATGATCGCCTGCTCAGGGTCGTACTTGGCCCTGATCTCCTGCAAGCGGCGGAACGAGGCTGGGGACAGCACGCAGTTAGCCGCGACGGGCGACTGCCGGATGTTGGGCTCGTCATAGGCGGCCCGCCAGCCGGCCAGGGCGTCGTTCAGGGCGTGCGCGTGGGTCAGGGCGGCGTCGGCGATGTCTTGGGTGGGAGTGATGCTGTAGCTGAACACCAGGTATTCGGCCTCAAGCTTGGGCTGAGCCCCGGCAGTGAGCGCCGCCTGGGCGAGCCGGCCGCCCAGATGGCGGACCTCGACGTTGTCGAGCGTCGTGTCGGCGTCCGGCCCGGCCTGCGACACCACGGCGTCGACGGCCGCGGCGGGAAAGTCGGTCAGCAAGGCCCCGTCGCCATAGAACGGCACGGGCTCCTCCGGATCCATGTGCAGCCGCCCCAGCTCAGGGGCGGGGGTCATCGCGAACGTGTCGATCTCCGGGTTCAGTTGCCGCAGGGGCTTGATCTGTTCCGCGCCGGCCGTGGCGTCGCCGATACAGGCCGCCTCCACGGTGACGAACTCGCGGCCCCGCAGCTGCTCGGGAACCGAGGGAATGGAAGGCACCCGCAGGATGCGACCGGTGGAGGTGACCGCGTCCGGCAGCGTGTTCGTCCACTCGCGCCAGGCGTGCAGGATCTCCGAGCTTCGCTGGATCGGGAAGAACAGCGTTCCGGCATAGATCTCGCTCACCGGGTAAAGCGCGATCTCCAGGGCGGTGACCACGCCGACGCCCCCGCCACCGCCCCGCACGGTCCACAGCAGGTCCGGCTCATTGTCGCTGTCCGCGTGGATCAGGCGACCGTTCGGAGTGACGATGTCCGCCGCGATCACGCTGTTGGCGGCCAGCCCGAAGCGCCGGGCCAGCCAGCCGAGACCCCCGCCCAGGGTGTACCCGACGACGCCCACATTCGGGGAAGTCCCGGCCAGCCCGGCCAGCCCATGGGCCGCCGCCGGGACGGTCACGTCTCGCCACGCCGCGCCGGCTTGGACGCGGGCCGTACGGGCCTCGGGGTCGATGACTACCTTGCGCATCTCCCCGGTCCGGATCTGCATCGCGCCGTCGAGCGCTTCCAGCGGTGCCGAGCCGTGGCCGGTGCCCTGAGGGGCGATGCGCATCCCTTGCTGGCCGGCGAACCTCACCGCCGCGACCACGTCATCGGCCGACCTGACCACGACCACCAGGGCAGGCCGCTCATCAGCGATCAGGTTCCAGGTACGGCGGGCCTCGTCATACCCCGGCTCGCCCGGCAGGAAGACATCCCCGGCAATGGCGGACCGTAGCGATTCCACGGCCTGACTGGAAAGGGCCATTCAACTCAGCCTTTCGTCGCTTCCCAGCAAGGTCATGCTGCCCCACCAGACGCTCAGCGAACATCGATCTTGGCTGCTCTCTGACCGGTGATGAGGTATCTCGTCCGGAATTGCCCGTCGGGCTGAGTTAGCCGTCGGCCTCGGACTGTGTCTCGGTGGCTGGATCCGAGGGCCCCCTCGACAATGGCCAGCGCGGGTCCGCCGGCGACTTCCGCGACGTGGCGAGGGCCTCCCGCCGGATCCGGCGGGAGGCCCCCCTCGGTGGGTGCTTCAGTACCGGTCAGCCGGTCTCGAGTTGCACGCCGGGAGTGTAGGAGACGGTCGTTTCGTCGAGTCCGCTGTTCTCCACGGCGGCGGCGGTGTTAACACCGAGGCTGTTGCTCGTCGTGTACTGCCACAGGTCGTAGGAGCCGGAGGCTACCCACCAGATCTGGTAGCCGATGTTCGCCCCGGAGGTCGAGTCGACCGAGAGGCCGGCGGCCGGGCTTGTGTCCGGGGCCACGCCGAGCTTGGTGTTGGTGCCGTGTCCGGCGCTGTAGTACCACAGGCTCCCCGTGTTGGCCTGGAAGGCGATCAGCCCGGTGTTGGGGGTGATGGCGGGCGAGGTGAACTCGGCCATGCCGAGGTGGAGGTCATGGCCGCTGCCGCTGTAGTACTCCCAGAGATCTTTATTGGTGCCCTCGAAGGCCACCGAGTAGCCGCCCGACGTGTTGTCGCCGACGCTAGCATTCTCGCTGTTGTAGTCCATGCCAAGGCCAGTGTCGACGGCGGACCCGGTCGGTATGTTGTATGTCCAGAGGTGGTTATTGGTCGCCCCCCTGAACGCTATCTCCTGGCCGTCGGGTGAGATAGCGGGATTGGCCTCGGCGACGGACCCCATCCAGCGGCCCGTGTCGTGAGCAGTGCCGTTCCAGTAAAACAGGTCCCCGTTGATGCCCTGGAACGCGACTATGTCATTGGATGCGATGACAGGGTTGGTACCTGACTCCATCTGAATTCCGGTGTTGGTGTTCTGCCCGTTGGCCGGGTAGTAGAGCGATAGCTGATCATCGCCGTTCTCGTAGGCAATTACGTACGAGGGGTTGTCGCCGCCGGAGACTAGGGCTATGGACGGCGCGCTGAGCCAGTCCATGGCGATTCCTGTGTCGTGCGCACTAACGCCGCTTGAAGTGCTCGCGTAGTACCAGAGGTCGCTGTTAGCGCCCTGGAATGCCACGTCGTAGAGGTTGGCAGCGGCTTCGGCCGGGACGGCGAAGACGCCGGCCGACAGGGCCACCGCGGAGGCGATCAGGGCCAGAGCCAGGCGGCGGTGAGCGCCGGCCAGGCTAATCCAGCGTGGTTTTCCCAGTTTCTTTGTCACGTTGGCAGCGTAATCAGTGCCCGCTGGTAAAACGCTGGTAAACCATTGGAGGCGCAGACTCGCGGGTTCCGCAAGATGGTCATGCGCTGGGACTATGGTGAATATGAAGCGATCACGCCTCAGTTGGGCGGCCGCCATAACCATGGCCGTCGCCGCCATCCTCGTAAGTTCCGCACCCGCTCACGCTGGCGTCACTGGTGACGTCTATCTTAACGTCAGGTATACGGACGGAACCTGGCAGGGATATGAAACCCTAACTCAACCCCCCGGCGGTTGCTGCCTGAACATCGCAGCCGCAGAAGCTGAATCCGACGACACTCACATTGACGTCATTACAGGAACTGGCCTGTGGGACGGATCTCTCGAGGCGGGCAATAACTGGAGCGGATGGACGCAACCGCCTCAGCCGCCCGGCTCGTTCTCCGCCCTGGGGACTAACCCACTCGCGGAGGTCAGCGACGACGGAGGGGGCATCTGGATCTTTGCCCGCACGTCGAGCGGCCTCTACGTCAACTACATCAACGCCAGCGGCGAGTGGGACTCCTGGAACTCGGTCGCCATGCCATCCGGCGTGAGCGCGGTCGGCGCCAGTGACATCGCGCTGGGGTACACGCAGGTCGGGTCGGAGAACGGGACTTCACCCGAGCTCCAGGTCATGCTGGACAACAACGGCATCCTGTGGCACCAGGTCTACTCGTTCAACACCGGGACCTGGTCGGGATGGGCGAAGCCGTCTCAGGTCCCTGGTGACGCGGAAGCGATCGCGGCGGCCGGGGATACCAGCGACAACGTCCAGTTCATAGCGACGACCTACAGCGGCGTCGTCTATCACGACATCCGCTACGCCAACGGAAGCTGGCAGGGGTGGGCCAAGCCTCCCCAGCCCACTTACCCGCCGCCCGCCGGGACCGTACCGCTGGCCGGCGGTATCTCGGCGGCAGTAGACGGCGGCGGCCTGGCCGAGTTCACCCTGGCTCCGGCGCAGTACCCGCAGTCTCCGTCAAGCTTCCTGCATTCCGTGCGCAACGCCAACGGGAGCTGGCAGTCGTCGTGGATGGCACCGCCAGGCACCCTGCCTTCCGGCTGCCAGGGCATCCGGCTGGCGGTGGCGGCGGATACCGTGACCCCCGGATTCCCGTTCTACTTCGCCACGTACTGCTAGGCGTTTCTTCGTCTGCTGGGCCTCTCGGCCTGCTGGGCGTTTCTCCGTCTCAAGGGCGCGCGCTGACTTCGGAGGTCGGCGCGCGCCCTTCGCCGGAATACGGCGAGCCTGAGGCGGCCTCGGCAATCTCCCGCAACGAGGTCCGCAGAGCGCGGAGAGCCTGGTCGTCGAGGCCGGAAAGCAGACGGTTCATCACGTCCTCGACGATGGCCTCGCAGCGTTGCGCGAGCTCGGTGCCATCCGGTGTGAGCCTGTGCAGAATCGCCTTAGCGAAACCGGGCCTGCGTTCAAGCAACCCGCGCTGTTCGAGGCGCGCGACCACCGCGCCTGCGGCCTGATCGGACTGCCCCGTGAACAGGGCCAGCGCGTGGGTGGAGGAATCAGACTCGGCCGCGATGGCGTACAGGATGCCCCACTGCGGCAGCGTCATCCCCACCTGGGCGAGCGCGGCTTCGCAGGCCATCTGCTTGCGCAGTTGCGCTCGCCGCAGCAGCATCGCGACATCGACTCCGCTGGGCACGCTCTGATCATCTACCACTTAGTAGATACTACATGGTATATACGGACTTGTAGATCTCTCGGAGGGCTCATGGCGCTGGCGGAGCAAGACAGAATCCACATCACCGACCTGATCAACCGGCACGGGCACTTGCTCGACGCAGGCGACCTGGATCGGGCCGGGGAACTGTTCACCCCGGACGTCGTCTACGACGTGAGCGACTTCGGGTTCGGCTTGGTGCACGGGACCACGGCTCTGCGCGAGTACCTACTCAAGTTGGGCGACGCCAATCCGATTGGCCATCACGTCACCAACATCGTGATCACCCAGATCGATGAGCACTCAGCGCGGGTCCAATCCAAAGGAATCGGCGTCCGGGCCGACGGGACGGCGCGCAGCGTCGTGTACGAGGACATCGTCACGCGACACCCCGATGGCTGGAAGATCAGCCAGCGCACGGTGACGCTCCGGCGGAGGGCACTCGGCTAGTTGCTCCTTGGGTCAGTGGCGATCGGGTCGCGTCAGCTTCGGTCCGAACGCGGCCTCTGCGGCACGTGATTCGTCGGCCGCAGGTTTGGTGTCGGGTCTCTAGCTTCTCTGGTCTCTGGCTTCTCTGGCTTCTCTGGCTTCGGTGGCTTCTCTGGCCTCGGTGGCCTTGCTGGCTTCGGTGGCCTTGGTGGCCTCGCTCTCCGCCGCCGATCTTCGTCGGTCGCAGGTCGCTCTGGCCTCCTGCTCCCCGTCAGCCACTCTCATCGGCCTCGGGGCATGATGCCATGTCAAAATGGCTGCTATCACGACCATTTTGGCATGGCAAACGGCAAAGGACCCCGCCGATCACCATCCGCAGGCTGCGGATCTCGTCATCTTCGGGCGAAGCTGCCCATTTCATTGCTGTTTGGTGGTTAAGTCAGGTTCACTCGGCATATGAGTGAAGACTGGCGGGTGAGGGTCTCTTTCACTGACCCCGGGGACCACCGGCACGGAGTCCGGAAGATGCATGAGTACGAGGTCTCCGACGGCCTGCGGCTCGACCGCGTCGTGGTATCGATCAACGATCCGGATATCTTCCTTTACGCCGGGACTGGCGATTCCGCGCACTCGATGTGCGAGCTGGTTCGGGGTGTACTCGGAGAACATTCCATCCGGGCCACCGTGGCGATCGACTTCTGGCATCCGGTTCACCAGGAGTGGGAGACGGCCGATGATCCGGCCTCGGGCGGGACGGTCGGTGACGCCGCGCCACCGAGTAAGGCTGTTCCCGACGACGCGGAGCTGGCGACACTGGAACAGGAGCATCAGGCCGCCGTGAAGCATGCTCAGGCGATATCCACAGATGCTTACTGTTAGGTTCGGATTAAGATCCCGGACCACCAGGCGGCCGTCGAGTACGCCCGTCGGCTCAGCGCGGCCGGTCACCCCGTCATCCGGCGCTGGAAGTACCTGCTGCTCGGGGCCCGGAACGAAGGCGAGGCGAACGCCCTCGCGAGGATGGTCGGCCAGGAAGGGCCGTCAGGCGCGACCGTCAAGACGATGCGCGCCCCGTACACCGCAAGCGCGCTGCTGGACGTGGTTAACGGGACCAGTGAGGCTGACAAGGAGGTAAAAGGCCTCTTCAAGCTCGGAGACTACGTATCGGACGTCTCGGACCTGGGCGGCGACATTTCCAAGCTGGCCGGGAGCTGACCCGGCGTCCCATGCGCTTCCCAGTGTCGGCCATCGCTGGGTCATCAGGCGTGCTTGAATTGCAACATTGATCTTCGGGAAGCCTCTTGCCACGATTGTTCACATAGGTGAACTATGGAGCGTTACGGTCGCATATGACCGGGCGTTGCGGGCCGTTCCCCTGTAGGCAGCAGTGGAGAAGGGGCCACGACGTCACGCGGGGTTGCTTTCTCCGGCCGCGTTCCGTGCCGACATGACCTGCCTTGATTCCCTTGATGGCGCTCGATAACCCGTAATTTCGCCGGAATCTAGTTCGAAGTGCTACCGTCAAGTGGGCTGACATTAATCGTCATGTAAAGCGGCCTGTGTATACGGTGGATTTCCCAAGTGGCCGCTTGCCTGAATCGCTAGCTTGGCGGACACTCCGGTTATGCCGCTCTGTGGTCGACCCAGAAAAAGCGATAACAGACCATGTGAAAATCCTGTCAGACGCGAGGGAATGGCTTGCCACCTGCACGGTGGCCCAGGCTCACTGACGAGCCGGAAGCGAGGAACCGTCGGTCAAGCCACAAGGATCTCCGCACCGCGCATACCAGTGTCACCACCTCCGGCTTACGGTCGGATCTCGCCACCTAGGCCGGCACCGGGAACGTACAAGCGGCAGCCGTCAGAGCAGCCGTCGAAATCTCGGCATGAACGAGAGCGTGAGCGAGTGGAGAAGACTGCAGAATTCTGTGCGGATCTGATCTCTAGTAACTGGCAGGAGACGGTAGCTGACCAGATAACGCAGTATGCACAGGCGTCGTGGGTTCGGCTGTCGAGGTCCAGTAGGAGGCGAAACTGCAAGCTGCTGGCAAGAACGGCCCGTCTGATCTTGGAAGCAAAGACGCAGGTCCACAAGGCTGCAGGGAAGCTGCTCGGATGGGCTGTCGGTGCTCTTGGAGGCGGGAACGCTGCTCGGGCGTTCGCGGAAGAACTGGCCTCCAACGTCCCGCTCCCGATGGACGCCAAGATGATTGCCGTGGCGCGTGGTGTTCAAGTAACGGGGATCCTGTTGTGCGCTATGGACGACAGAGAGCTGACAAAGTCCGAGTGCTTCATTGACCTAGCCCTCGCGGAGACGATGGAACGGGTGAAAGGGATCTTGGTGGCTGCGATGTCCGACTGGGTCAGCCTGGCGCGGTTCGGCCCCGTGGCTGGGCAGGCAGCCAGATAGGAGTCCCCGCCACGGTCTTCATGGGGTGGGCCTGACAGTTCTCGCTGACCTGGTCTATGAGGCAGGCAGCCTTGCCAGAGCCCGCTGCGTGCCCGCGCGGTCGAGAACTGGCTGACAACGGCGGCTACGATCGGTCAGACCAGACCCAGATGTCAACGGACTTCATAAAGCTCACCGGCCTACGTGGGCTAGCCGGGTCCCCTGGTTGAGGCGGAGGACCCGGCCGACGTAGCCTGGAGGCGTTATTGGTGGTCCTTGCCGGGGACGTAGAGCCAGCCGCAGACGCTGGTTCGCTTCACCCTAGCCCTCAGCGGCGTGAACAGGGTGGGGTCGGCCAGGCTGGGATGGCGCAGGACTATGTTCTCGTGGACCCACCTGGAGACCGCGACGACCAGCTCAGTGCCGGCTGCGTCGAGCGCCTTGCGCAATGGGCGTGCGTCCAGCATCCGGAACAGGTACGTGACGTCGGTACTGACTAGGCCGTGGGCGTCAATGTCGACCGGTCCCACGTGCATCGCCGCGCGGAGTTGCATCTTTCCGGCCTCGCTGGAGACGTGGTTGTGGCGGCGGATGCCGGTCCGCAAATGCATGGGAAACGGATCGACCATGCTGCTGGCGGAGATGCAGGGTGGGATAACTACGAGGACCCCGTCGCCCTGGTCCTCATGGCGGCACGCTTCCCAGGGGATACCGGACGCCTCAAGGGATTCGCGAAGCATCTTGTACAGCTGGTCTCGCATGTGCCTCCGAGTCTCGTCGTCACGACTCGGAGACGAGAAGCCCGCGATGTCGGTCGCGAGCATGGCGCACACCTGTCCGTCCCCAGGGCGCGGGACGGTCTGGACGGAGAGGCTCGTCATAACCCGGCCTCCGCGCTCGTTCCGATTCCGGCGCGGGCGTGGCGTCCAGTGACGGGTGCAAGGTCGTCAGCCCAGAAGCTGATCAGTTCCTCCACGCTGAGTTGGTTGACGGGAACCTCTGGATCGAGGCTCCGTCCCGAGACAACCGACCATAGGAGGACGAGCATACGGGCCAACTGCTCTTCATCCGGATCAGGGACCGGGAGTCCTCCGGCTTGGATGCCAGAATCCGTGTCGCGGTATCTCGCTGACCTTGAAGGTTGGCGCGGGTTCCAGACCTCTAGTCCGTTAGGACTACCGATACGACCATGGGTGCTATTTGGGAAACTCGTGGCCGGTTCCTTGGCGCGGTCCCCTGCAGGACGAGTAGCATCACCCATACGTTGTCTCCTTTCGAGGAGATGGCAGAGGAGAGCCGCCCACCGGTTCCTGTGCCTCCTGGAGCCAACAGTCGTCACAGAAAACCGGAAGGGCGGTCCTCCGGTTCACACCAACGGCGAGTCCGGGCGCCGAACCGCGCGCGCCACGGCTAGCCATTTGAATCATCTGCTGCCTGCCATCCACATTCCCTTTCGGGAGGGAATGACAAGGAACCGGACTATCTGGACCCCTTCTTGCGGGACCCAGGACATCTCGCCCGGTTCCGGAACGTCACGATACTCCGCGCGGGCGCTGCCGGGGGGCGAACGGCAAACCGGGCCAAGTCGTATTGTCGGTGATTTACGGCACATCCAGACCATCTGGCCGGAAAACTGACTAAAAATGCCCGCTACCTGGGAAGATATAGTTACCTTCAGGTATCCTGAGTTGTCTGGAAACATGCGATGATGTTCGTTGCGCTCTGCAACAGTCAAATGCACGTGCAGAATTTCGTGCAGTGTCAGGGCGCACCCTGTTGCGGATTTTGGCAAGTTGCGAAGTGCCCCTGGAACTTGCGAGACGCCATCCGAGTGACTGATCTGTGGCGAATTGCCGCTATTGCTGGATTAATATTGATCTGTACGTTTTCGGATTGCCCCAGGCCAGGGTCCTCCATCCGGCGACTCTCCAGCTGAGACTGCCTGCCCTCGGCATCCCGACGCTCAACGGCCGGACCGACGCGATCCGCCAGATGCTGCAAGCGCCCGCGCCCATCGTGGCCAAGATGCTCGGCTACCACTCGGCGCACGCCGAGGCCCTTGCCGCCGAGGCGGGCGGAACATGGAAGCACTACGCCTCTGGCGACCACACACAGTAGCCACGACCGAGCTGCCGGCAGAGAACTCACGACACTCTGATTCGCGACGGTGCCGGTTTCCTACCTCTCCTAGGGGCGCTCCGAAGCTCAGACCGCCGCGGCCGCCGGGCCGCAGGGCCGGAACCGGGCCAGGTAGGCCAGGCTTGGCCCGCGCCGCTCGGCGAGGTGCAGCCCCTGCCCGTCGGCCAGCCGGTGCAGTCGCCCGAACGGGATCCAGTGCCGGTCGAAGAACTCGCCGACCACCAGCCGCCCGCCCGGCTTCAGCACCCGTGCCGCCGCGCTGAGCACGCGGGGCGGCTCCGGTATCTCCCCGAGCGCGGTCACCAGGTAGACGGCGTCGAACACGCCGTCGTCGAAGGGCAGCTCCCGCGCGTCCGAGCAGTGCGGCACGATCGCTGCCGCCGCGTTCCCGCCGGCCGCGCTCCTGCCCGCTTGCACCTCCTCCTTCGCCCGGCGCATCACGTGGTCGAGCATCTCCTGCTGCACGTCCACGATGTCCAGGCGCCCGTCCGGACCGAGCTGCGGCGCTACGTGCAGCGCCTGAAGACCGGTGCCCGGACCGAGTTCCAGCATCCGTTCACCCGTCCGCGGACGAAGCACCGCGTCCAGATTAGACAGCCCCAGGAAGGGCAGCTCCAGATCCAAGAGGCGACGCTGTGAATACGGATAAGGTGCGCGGTCGCTGAACCACCATGCACCCGCAGCGACGGCGGCGCCTCCGATGGTGGCGGCGAGGACGGTTTTGCGCGAGGGACGGCTGGTGAGGGGCATCGGTCTTCTCTTCTCGGTGACGCGCGACAGGGCGCGGACGGAACGGATACGCAGCGGCCGGTTAGCCGCGTGGGAACGGGGTGCGCAGGACGCGCGCGGCGAGCACGGCGCAGACCAGCGCGACCGGGATCTCGGCGAAGACCGCCATGACGATCGCAGTGGCCAGGTCCGGGCCGGGCGCCGCCGAGGTGACGTCGAACCAGGCGTCCACGAGCAGCAGCACCGCGGTGCCGACCGCGGTCAGCACGCACCGGTTGTCCCGCCGCAGCAAGAACCGGCCGGTGACGAACAGCCCCAGCGCCTCGCAGCTGTCCAGGCCGACCCAGGCGAGCAGCCAGTGCGGGTCCCGCGCGCTGGCCGGCAGGGTAACCGAGAGGTAGAACACCCACGGGATCATCGCGAGCCCGGCCAGCACGAAGGCGGCGCCGAGCGCGTTCGGCCGGCGTCCGCCGGCGCGTTCGGCGCGGTCGTCCGGACACCCGCGCCCCGGCTCGGGCCCGGCCTCGGACCCGATCTGGCCGAGGACGGGGTCGCGGTCGAGGCGGTCCGTGACGGCGAGCATGGCGGTCGTCCCCTCTCTGCCCGGCGTCGGCGTCTGGTGGTGCGCCGGGCACGATCACCACTCTGGCCGCCGCGGCCCGGCGAATCAGTAGTGAAGCTTTCCGTTCTGCGGGTGGTGCCAGGTACAGGCCGAAGCGGGCGTCAGCGCCATGGAGCGCCGGTCCGTGGCCGAATACCGTGGAGGCCATGAACACCGTCCTGGCGCCGATCGGTCGCTTCCTGCTGGCGCCCTGGCGCGGGCAGGCGTGGCGCGACCTGTGGTTCGTGATCCTCTCCTCGGCGCTGAGCTTGCTGCCGCTGGGGCTGATCGGGCTGCCGTGGGCGTTCTTCGCCCCCATCGACCTGCCGTCGATCCTCGCCTGCGCCTTCCTCCCGCTGCTGGCGGCGGTGCTGCTGGGCCCCCAGCTCACGACGCTGCGCCGGTCCGCGTACTACGAGATCCGGGGCGCCCAGATCCCCAGGGCCCCGCACACGGCCCGGGACGCGGCGTCCGCGGACGCACCGTTCCTCCTGCGGATGCGCGCGCGGCTGCGCCACCCGCGCACCTGGCGGCAGGCCTGCTACCACCTGATCGCGGGACCGGCGGCCAACCTGGTCGGCGTGATCGCGGGCACCATGTGGGTCGGCGGGCTCATCTGCTTCGGCTGGCTGGGTGCGGCGATCGCCTTCGGCCCGAACTGGAAGTGGCTGTCCATGGCGACGTCCCTGGCGCTTTGGAGGGCGCTGGGGTGCCTGGTGGTGGTCTACCTCACGCCCTGGCTGGTCATGGCCTCGGTGCGCTGGGATCTGAAGTTGGCCACCAACCTGCTCGGCCCCAGCCGGGCGGAGCGGCTGGCCCGCCGGGTGACCGACCTGACCGAGAGCCGGGCCGCAGTGGTGGACGCCGCCGACTCCGAGCGTCGCCGGATCGAGCGCGACCTACACGACGGCGCCCAGCAGCGGCTGGTGTCCCTGGCGATGAACCTGGGCCTGGCCCGGGCGACCCTGAAGGACCTGCCCGAGGACGCCCGGACCGCGCTGGCCGAGGCGCACGAGGAGGCCAAGGAGGCCCTGGGCGAGCTGCGCAACCTCGTCCGCGGCCTGCATCCGGTGGTCCTCGAGGACCGCGGCCTGGACGCGGCGCTCTCCGGCATCGCGGCCCGCTCCCCGGTGCCGGTGCGGTTGGCGGTGGACGTGCCCCGGCGGGTCTCTCCGACGGTCGAGGCGGTGGCGTACTTCATGGTCTCGGAGGCCCTGGCCAACGTGGCCAAGCACGCCCAGGCGTCCGCGGCCCGGGTGGACGTGTGGCTGGACGGCGCGCTGCTGCGGCTGTCCGTCGCGGACGACGGGATCGGCGGCGCCGACGCCGCCCGCGGCTCCGGGCTGACCGGCCTGGCACAGCGCGCGGCCTCGGTGGACGGCAGGTTCGAGATAGTCAGCCCGGTCGGCGGGCCGACCACGATAATGGTGGAGCTTCCGTGCGAACTGTGATCGCCGAGGACTCGGTGCTGCTGCGCGCCGGGCTGACCAAGCTGCTGGAGGCGACCGGGTTCGAGGTGGCCGCTGCGGTGGACGACGCCGCTGGGCTGCTGGCCGCGGTGGAGCGGCACCGCCCGGAACTGGTGATCGCGGACGTGCGGATGCCGCCGACCTTCACCGACGAGGGGATCCGCGCCGCCCTAGTGGTGCGGCGGCAGTGGCCGGAGGTGGCGATCATGGTGCTGTCCCAGTACGTCGAGGAGCGCTACGCCGCCGACCTGCTCTCCACGAGCACCACCGGCGTCGGCTACCTGCTCAAGGACCGGGTCGCGGACGTGGACGTCTTCCTGGAGTCGCTGCGCCGGGTGGCCGCGGGCGGCACCGCGCTGGACCCCGAGGTGGTGGCGCAGCTGCTGGTGCGGCGGCAGAACACCCCGCTGGACAGGCTCACAGGGCGGGAGCGCGAGGTGCTCGGGCTGATGGCCGAGGGGCGGTCCAACGCAGGGATCGCGGAGAAGCTCGTGGTCAGCGAGAGCGCCGTGGCCAAGCACATCAACAGCATCTTCACCAAGCTCGACCTGCCCGCCTCGGAGGGCGATCACCGGCGGGTCCTGGCCGTGCTGCAATTCCTGGAGCGCACGTCGCGGACCGTGTGAAGCGTGAGGCGCCCGGCGCGCTGCGGGGATTCGCATGGTGCCTCGCGGCGCCTCGTGGTGCCGTGCGGCATCAACTAGTGCCATAACTAAGCGTTAGTGGCGCACGTTACCGCACTTCAAGGACTCTTTTCGTAGAAGCTTGCGAAGTGGGGCGCCAGGGGCTCGAACCCTGAACCAACGGATTAAAAGTCCGATGCTCTGCCATTGAGCTAGCACCCCCCAGAGCGGCGTCCGGGACACGGAGCGCTCCTACCGAAGCGTACCGAGTACCCACCCGCGCTGACACTCTAGTATCCCCCACCCGAGGGGTTCCCTGAGGAACGAGGGCACAACTCGGGGTACAAACAGGGTGAATCCTGATGACAGGCTGCGCTCTAGCTGGGCATGATCACTCCCATGAGCGACAACTACAGCAACGGGGGAGGTAGGCGGCTGATCCGTCCGAGGGACGGACGGCTGGTCGCGGGCGTCTGCGCCGCCATCGCCGCCTACTTCAACATCGACACCACCATCGTCCGACTCGCGTTCGGCGTGCTGACCTTCGTCTGGGGCCTCGGCGCGCTGCTGTACTTCCTCTCCTGGGCCATCATCCCCGAGGAGGGCGAGGACCAGTCGATCGTCGAGACCGTCATCAACAAGGCAAAGAGCAGGTAGCGGCTAACTGCAGCCGTGACCAGTTCACCGCCAGCCTGGTAGCGGTGCACAGGCCGAGCAGCCCGGCCACGGCGACGGCGACGGGGACCCCGGCCAGCTGGGCGATCCCGCCGCCACCGAGGATGCCCAGGCCTTGCGCCGCGTACAGGCCGGATTGCGCGACGCCGAACGCGCTGGCCCGGTTGCCGACATCGAGCGCCGAGACGAACGCGGGCGCGGCGGCCAGCTGGAACGCACCGCCGATTCCGGCGAGTAGCCACAGCATGAGCACGACCCAAAGCGGCGGCCCCCAGACGCACCCCACCAGCGGCGCGCACGAGCCCATGGCCAGCCAGCCCATGATGCGCGCCTGCCCCAGCGTCCCCATCCGTTCGAGGAAGATGCCGCCTAGTACCGTCCCGAGCGGGATGGCCGCCATCAGCAGGCCGACGGTCAGCGCCGATCCGCCCAGGTCCCGCGCGTACGGCGCGGCCAGCCCCTCGGGGATGATGTAGAACCCGGCCAGCCACCCGAAGAGCAGCAGCGTCCTGAGCACGCGGTTACGGAACACGAGGCGGACGCCGTCGCCGGTCACTGACCACGCCGTCGCCCGCCGCCGCCCTTCCCGCCGCGGCGCCGCCCGCCTCCGCACCATCGAGCTGACAATCAAGGCGCTTATACAGAACGTCACCGCGTCAATGGCGAGCGTCCCCCGCGCTTGGACGACGGCGACAACCGCGGCCCCGGTCACGAAGCCGAGGATCTGGCTGGCCTGGTGGGTGATGTTGCCGAGCGCCGACCCGAGCGTCATGAGGTCGCCGTCCAGGATGTCTGGCAGCAGCGCGGTCCTCGCCGCCGAGAACGGCGCGCCAACCAGCACCGTGCAGAACAGCAGTATGCACAGTCCCCAGAACGGCACTCCGGGCGCGGCCATGAGCCCGACGGTGACCACTCGGACGAGGTCGCAGACGATCATCACCTGGCGGCGAGGCAGGATGTCAGCCAGGCCGGATAGTAGGGGTCCGCCGATGATCGGCGGTAGGTAGGTAAGGGCGTACGTAAGTGCCGTAAGGAACGCCGAACCGGTACGGTGGTAGACCAGGATCGCGATGGCCACCTGCGCGAACTGATCTCCGATGTAAGACTGGATCTGAGCGATCCAGAGCCACCGGAACTCCCTAACCCTGAGAACGTCAGCGTAGGAAGCCCGCCGTAGCGGGACTCGGCGCCGGTGCCGCCCCGCTTCTGCTAGCTTCAGGGTCCCCTCCCCGAGGTAAGTAACTCGTAGTGAATCATAGTAACGCACGGTGATGGAATTCGGGTGGGGAGCGGACGGAGAAGTTCCCAGAAACCGGTATCGTCTTTCCTGTAGGCCCCCATCGTCTAGTGGCCTAGGACACCGCCCTTTCAAGGCGGCGACACGGGTTCGAATCCCGTTGGGGGCACCTCAAGAACCGCGCTTGCCCGTCTGGTCGAGCGGGCTGTCCCTTCTAGCGCTCCTCGCGGAACTCGACGTGGCGGCGTACCACTGGGTCGTACTTGCGCAACGTCAGCCGGTCGGGGTCGTTGCGGCGGTTCTTCCTGGTCACGTACGTGTAGCCGGTCCCGGCCGTGGAGCGGAGCTTGATGATCGGACGCACCTCGTTGCGAGCCATCGTGGGGCCTGCCCTTCTAAATAATGAAAACGGTTACCGTTTTCATTAGTGTACACTGCTGCCCGGGTCGCGTGAGATGCCCGCGTCCTCGTCCCGAACAGGAGGGAAGGCAGTGTCCACCTCAAGCCCCTTGCCGGTCGTGGTCGTGACCGGGCTGCACCAGGCCCAGCGTCAGCGGGCCGTCCTGGAGTTGCTGGCCGCCAACCCCGGCTCGGTCGTCTTGCAGCACGACCTGTCCCACATCGACTGCGGCGTGGTCGTGCGCCGCATCTGGGATGACCGCATGGGGCGGCAGCAACCCCCCAGCCCCTCGTCGAGACGATCGCGGACGGGCCACTCGTTCAGGTCGTCGCGGTGGTCACGGCGCTCGATCCGGTCCTGCTGATCCCCGACCTGTCGAGAGCCGACCTGCTCTCCGAGCACGAACTGGGCACCAGTCTTGACGATGAGCGGACCGTGGCTGAGTGCCTCGCTCGCCAGGTGGAGTACGCCAGCGTTCTCGCGGTCAGCCAAGAGGACGCCGTGGACGATCCCGCTGGCCTGAGGCAGGGGGTGGAGATGCTGCGCCAGTTGCATCCCACGGCCAGTATCGTGGCCCTGGGCGCCGGGGAGCTTCCCGGCGCGGCCCGGTCGGGCTTCGATGTCCGGGCGGCCGCGCACCGGGTCAGCCCGGCCCTGGCCCTGCTGCCGCAGCAATGCGAGCACGACGGCGTCGGGACCGTGGTCTGGAAGCACCTTCGGCCGCTGCACCCGGCCCGCTTCTACGACGCGCTCGACCTGCTCGTCCCGGCCGCGCAGCGCAGCCGCGGCCGGTTCTGGCTGGCCAACCGGCCGGGCGCGATGATTGCCTGGGACGCGGCCGGCGGAAGCCTGACCGTCCAGGATTGCGGGCCTTGGCTCGCTTGCCTGC
>Ga0335072_10005067_pt1 | contig 19438 bp, 11 predicted proteins | sample Lox_Sample_21_FD_206725 | JGI IMG/M metagenome (GOLD analysis project Ga0335072, IMG submission 206725) | Soil microbial communities from Loxahatchee National Wildlife Refuge, Florida, United States - Lox_Sample_2.1 | ecosystem: Environmental > Terrestrial > Soil > Wetlands | place: USA...
GTGCACTTCATAGGCGTGTACCTCACGGGCGTGCACCTCATAGACGTGCACCCCATAGGCGTGTACCTCATAGGCATGCACCTCATAGGCGTGTACCTCACAGGCGTGCACCTCATGGGCGTGTACCTCATGGACGTGTACCTCATTAGCGTGCACCTCGTGGACGTACACCTCATGGGTGTGAACCTCACAGGCGTGCAGCGGTGATCTCAGTAAGTATATGGGTACCTGCTTCCAGCGTGTCATCTGCCTGCTACTGCCTGGGACAGGTACTGTGTACATAAATAGTCCTCTACACCCAGGGACAGTAGGACAAGCAATACAGCATCTTCTAGGCCACCAGATTCTAATCGCGGGGCGAGCCTGCGATTAGTACACGTAACCTAAGTCTAACAGCACCTCATGGGCGTGCACCTCACAGGTATGCACCGCAAAGGTGCAGTTTGCCTGTGAATGTGTATGAGATATGGGGAAATTTTGATTTTCGAGAATGCGCTAAATGCTGAATGCGCTAAGCGGCCAAAACGACAAATTAGCCACCGCACTGGCTGGGGCTTTCGTTGATCACAGCATCATTAAGAGGGATGACTTGTGCACCTCTTTCTTCAGTTGATCAATAAAGGCGAACATTCGCAATAATTTGCTCTTCCGACCAGTTTCCCACGTCAAAATGAAGGAATGGCTAGAATATCTACAGTTTCTGTTGTCTCAGTTCGCATCGGGGAAAGGAGTCTGGTTCACTAATGATCCTGCAAAGACTCTGGCCTCCCTCTCGTCCCTTCAATCCCTGAAAGACAAAGACAGTAGTAGGGCATTCCAGCATCAAACACGCATCTATATCCATAAATCCACCAAGAGGGAGGATGATGATGACGGGGAAAGCGACAATGTCTGGGGTTTTAAGGACACCGCGTATCGTATAGATGCTAACGGCACGGTAGAGGTGACGGGCTCTCGCTACTTGCTTAGCGGTTGTAAGCTACCCTCGTTCCTGCCATGGGCGAGTGATGTGCTTGGCGTCGACGTACCACTGCAGTCGATTGTCGAACGCTCAACTCCTTCAATTCCGGAGCCGCAATACAGTAACGATCAGTTCCAGGATGCGATCCGGCGAATGGCACTTCTTCGAGATGACCAGATTAGCAGCGACGGCAAGGGTCGGAGAAGACATGGACATGGCCATACTCAGGAGGAGATGTATTCCATGAAGTACGGATCGGGACTGGCGCGGATACCTGATCTTGTCGTCTACCCCGAGACAGAGTCCCAGGTGATCCGGATCGTCGAAGCTGCCCACCGCCACGGCGTCTGTATCATCCCGTACGGTGGTGGAACGAATGTCACCGAGGCCCTGAGGTGTCCATCCGACAAAGATGGCGAATTACGCATGATTGTCTCCGTCGATACTCGGCGAATGGACAAGATCACCTGGATCGACCCCGTCAACCGGCTCGCCCAGGTCGAGGCCGGGGCGGTCGGAAGCAACATCATGGCGGCCTTGGCAGAGAGGGGATTCACCATCGGGCACGAGCCGGACAGCTGCGAGTTTTCGACATTGGGTGGCTGGATTGCGACGAATGCTAGCGGGATGAAGAAGAACCGATATGGAAATATCGAAGATATTGTCCTTGACATGCGCGTCGTCACGCCAACAGGAGCCGTTCTGACCAAGGGACAGAATGATGGAACCAGTAAACGCGGCCGGGAAAGCAGCATTCATCCTCGGGAGTCCACCGGAAGTGATCCGCTGCGATACATTTTTGGCTCGGAAGGTACGCTGGGCATCGTCGTGTCTGCGGTTGTCAAGCTGTTCCCGCTTCCACAGGTCATGGATTACGCTGCGGTTTTGTTTCCCACCTGGGAGCATGGCGTACAATTTCTGTACGAGCTCCGACAGACGAACTGCCAGCCCGCCAGCGTCCGCTTGGTGGATAACGAGCAGTTCCGGATGAGCCAGGCGCTCAAGCCTGCCCCGCCTCCTGGCCTCGTCAGGAATGTCCTCGCCGGCTTCAAACGCAGCCTCGAGCATATCTACATCCTCAACATCAAGGGCTTCGACCCGCACCGGATGGTCGCCTGCACCATGGTGTTTGAAGGCACCAGATCGGAAACCCGCAGTCAGCAACACGTCGTCAATCGCCTAGTCCGCAAACACGGCGGCGTCGACGCCGGCGCCGAGAACGGCAGACGGGGCTACCAGATGACCTACAATATTGCTTACATCCGCGACTTCGCCATGCGGCACTTCATCTTGGGCGAGTCGTTCGAGACGTCCGTGGCTTGGTCACAGGTCCTGGATCTCTGTGAGCGCGTCAAGGATCGCGTGCGTCGGGAGCACGAGGGCAGACGTCTGCCAGGGAAGCCGCTGGTAACCTGTCGAGTGACACAGGTATACGAGACAGGCGTGGCGGTGTATTTCTACTATGCCTACTACTTCGAAGGGGTCTCTGAGCCGGCGAGGGTCTATGCGGAGATCGAGGAGGCGGCCAGGGATGAGATCTTGCTGGCTGGAGGCTCGCTCTCGCATCATCATGGGGTGGGGAAGTTGAGGAAGAGGTTTCTGGGAAGAGCATGGTCGGATGCGGCACTGACATGGCGAAACGACGTTAAGCGGGCTCTGGATCCGCATAATGTATTTGGGTGTGGGAATCTTGTAGCATAGTATAGCGTTCTGATATTGCGGGGATACCTTGACTTGTTTGCGGGTGCACAACTCATTCCCCGCTCAGTATCCATGAACCACTAGCTGAGTTGTATGTACATCGATGATTACAGAAATGGTAAAACGCTTCAACAGTAAACAATTCTAGTGAAATTTAATCATTTCGGAGGTGCTTATGAAGCGGAACCGCACCCGTTACCGCGGTGATCGCCCTTTCGACGCCTTCAAAGAAGCCTATGGCAGTCAACGGACGATTCATCCAGCCCGTCGTGATACAGTAGTTGCAATCGTGTGGGCGTATATGATGCAAGTGATGGTGCTGTCGCGACAAGAGCAGACCGGAGTCTTGCAGGCCTCGAACTAGCCTGGGAGGGTTCTTCATATGCGCCCAGGAGTGGACCTGGTTGGTAAGTCCACAGCAGAGCGCGAAGGACAGCCAGAAGCTGGCGGACGCCAAGCTCGACGCACCGTCTGGAGACGTAATGGCAGACGCTGCGGCCCAAAGTAAGGGTAGACTGACGATGAAGTTGTTGCCGTTGAGCTCTAGGAAGCCGTGCCTGGTTATCGCATGGGGATCGATATGGTGGTGGCGGAATGGCCGTATGAAGGCTGCTCCGACGCCTGGCAAGCTGCTGCTACCCCAATTGTCGGCAGCCCAGTGCACGATTCCAGACACGAGATCGGCCGCCAGTATGCCCAGTACGAGGGCGACGCCGACGCGGCAGACCGTGGTTGAGCTGACACCGTCGTTCACGAAGCGGTCATACACCCTCTTCGCTGTGGTTGCCGCTAGGCCAAAAAACATCGCCACGCCGCAAAATTCTAGCAGGGCGTGAGCGGGCGTACGGCCGGTAGCGAGATGCTTGGCATCTTCCACCTGCGCAACACTGCCGTTAGCCTGGCGAGTGGTGGGAGAATCTTTCTCTGGGATGGGATTGGAATTTTCACACTCACATGTTCCGGCTCGAGATCGCCGGCAGCCATCTTTCGCGGTGGAGGAGAGTTTGGCGATGGAAGAAACCCAAGTGCTTATCGTTGTATGAATTATATGAGTAGTAATAGTCACCCCTCTTGGAGGGTTTCAGGGGCGGCGCAGCGGTCAGTGTCGTCCCACCTTTTACTCTTATAACCAACGTCCCTATTGCCCTCTGGTTGGCTGGCCTAAGTAGCCAGCCTGATTTTGATGATTACAAGTTACGACGCAAAACGTTAGTACGAATCCATGATTTTAGTGTGATACCCCCACCAAAAAGTCATACTTTACAAGTCATTTATCACCGCAAAACTTGGAACCCGACCTATAATGTCACTCATTGATATTACGCCGGAGTGATTGATCTTCAATTTGATGTCTCTCTACATTTTCGTTACTTCTTCTCGCGGTAAAATTACAGAAGTCCAAACCCGACCTTGTCAAAATTGACCAAAAATCGGCCAGATTTAGCGGGGAAACCAAGAATCCTACAGCTTTCAAGACACTGCATCATTACTACTCTTGATATCGATAGCCTCATAAAAACTGAGTAGATAGAATTAAAGCGTTTATGAATTTCTGTATTTTTGTTCCCTATTGGAAAGAAGTTCCTTAACTAGCAAAAATGTTGCGATGCCTACCAAAATTTGCGTTTTGGCGGTAAAGGTGCATTAGTTATTGCAATGGTGGAGTGGCCGGTCAACTGCCCGGTGACAGAAGAAATAATCCCCCCGACAGCCTCTAAATCAGCCAAAATCGGGCGAAATTAGAAACTAGTTTCACAAAGACCATCTCGCTATCCTGGCTCCCTTTCTGCGTTCGTTCTTGCACCATCTCGAGGTACGGGCGCAGTGCTAGACATGAAACCTGTGGGTCAAAAGGACGCTCGAGCCGATCTTGTAGCATCCTCCACCGCGTATCCCGCCAAAAACCTCTCCTTTCACGTTGTCACTGTGTGTCTATGTGTTTGCTGCTTTGTATCAGCGCTCGATACGATTATCCTCTCCTCTACCCTACCAGCCATCGCGGCGAGCCTTCAAGCTACGACGGCAAATGCTTACTGGTGCAGCTCTGCCTTTCTGTTCGCCCAGAGCGTGGTCCAACTGATCTACGCCGTCTTTGCAAAGGCCTTCCATCGTCGAACATGCATGTTAGCCGCGCTGACTTTTTTCACCGTTGCAAGCACTCTATGCGCTACGGCCCGAGATATACAATGGCTGATTGCCGCTCGGACGGTGAGTTGGACTGTTTCCTCATCCTTATTTCCCCCACCCTTTCTACCATGGCCGCCCCCCCCCTCCTCTTCCCTCCCCCTCCCTTTCGACGAGCACCGGCACTGGCAAGACCTCTTCTGACGAACGCTTCGTTCTTCGTGATAGCTGCAAGGTGTTGGCACCGGCGGCATGAACGCTCTGGTCCAGCTGATTCTGATCGATATCGTCCCCCTTGCGGAACGGTCTAAATACACGGGTATCATCACTCTCTTCGCTGCTGCTGGCTTGGTATCCGGAGGTCTCTGCGGCGCCGCTATCGTAGAAAGCGCGTCATGGCGGATGTGAGCCTATGGTGTGCCTCTCTTCCTTCAACCGACGACTGAAAAACATACAGAATCTTCTGGATCAACTTGCCACTGTGTATTCCCACATTCATCGGTTTCGCATGCTGTCTACGCACTCCCGATAAAGATTATAAGAGCGGGCAATCATCGGCTTGGATGGTCATCAGGAGAATGGACTGGGGCGGCCTCATCATAGTGACGGGATCGTTGGCGGGAATTCTCTTCGCCCTCAACAGCGGAAACGCCGTATATCCTTGGACATCTAGCAAGATTCTTGCTCCCTTGATATGCGGCTGTGCCGGGCTGCTCGTGTTCGTGGCATACGAACAGCTCGTGGCCAAGACAGCGGCCATCCTTCCAGGACGGCTCTTTTCAAACCCGACGGCTCTGTCAGGCTACATTATGACCATTATTCACGCCATGATCGTCTGGACGGTGACATACTATTTCTTCCTCTACGTGAGATTCCCACTCCAGTCCTTAAAAGGCTCTTTACGGTATTCCTGAAACCTAATCACTTGTCCTCACCTCAGCTTAGCTTCTGCGCCCATTCATACGTCGGCGCTGCGGTCTTGATGCTCCCTGCCACCATTACCTTCCCCCTTGCCGCCGGTCTCACGGGCCACATCATCGGCCGTACGCTCAAGTACAAAGCCCTCAACATTCTCGCCTTCACGCTCCTCGTGGGCGCCCTGGGCGGCTTCACTGCCCTTCGCGAATCCTCCCCCGTCGGCCTTCAAATCGCCCTCTTGCTCATCGGTGGTACTAGTTGCGGCATCCCGTTCATCAGCAAGGTATTCATGGTGCAGGCCGCGGTCGCGGAGAGCGATGTGTTTATGGCCACCGCCATCGTGGCGACGGCCACGAGCATTGGGGAGTGCTTTGGGGTCGCGGTGGCGAGCACCGCGTTCCAGAATAGATGGAACACGCTGCTCGAGCGGGAGTTGGGGCACACGGCGCTGGTGGTGGTGATCAGCAGCCGCGATGCGGAGAGGAGTGCAGAGAAGATCGCGAGGTTGGATAAGACGACCGCAGGCATCTATCAACATATTGCCATGGCGAGCTTCGAGACGGTATGGATCGTGATGGCCGCCTTGGCGGGCGTTGCTCTTGTTCTGGTTCTTTGGTCCAAGGACATAACGCTGAAAGCGCCACCTACAAGACTGATTGACGGGGCTAGTTCTTCAGATAACCCAAAAGCTTAAAACAGGTTCTATCTATTGTCTACTACGATGGTGGATGTTAATTGTAACTTCTAGTCGAGTCCATAACTCAAAGGCTTTCGGCATCACGAACCTACGCCCACGGTGCGGTACAGGTTTCTTAGCGCATCAATCCCCAACCAGATCCCCCACAAGCTCGCCACATGCAAAATATTATGACTCGCCCCCAAATAGTCAAAACGGCCCGGCCAGTAGCACTCCGGGAACTTCATCGCATAGATGACGGCCCCAAAGACAATTGGCCCGTACGCCGGCAGGACCGGTCCGTAGATCTCGATGGTCCTCTGCAAACCCCTTGACCACAGCAGGTGCACGATCGGCATCGCGAGACCCTGCACGCCGAGCGCGATCCACACCAAGACCCGCGTCCAGGAGTTCTCGGGCCGGCACATGATGGGGAGCCAGCATGAGGTCAGCCCCACAGCGCCTAGCGTCAGTGATGCGCTCATGTAGCTGTACTGCCAGAAGGCGGAGTCGGCGAAGGCGATGAACTGCGTCACCAGGACCGAGGCGATGACCAGCGTGGTCACGCCCATCAGGTCGATGGATGAGAAGCACGACATGGTGCTGTGGGAGGCGATGCAGCGCATGGTGTGCCAGGACACGCTGCATATGGTGCAGAGGATGGCGGCGAGCAGGTAAGTGTAGTAGACGCCGGTGAGGAGGCCAGTGGCGGTGTTGTTGCCGTCCTCGTCGATGTTGATGTCGCTGTTGGGCACCGGTTGCCCGCCGTACATGAGAACCCCGAGCAGGAAGACGCAGCCGAGGATGTGTGACCAGATGTTGAAGGATTCATTGTGAAGATGACAGATCGAGCGGATGCAGTGTGCACGTGATTCGGTGAAGCGATAGCCGTGGATAATGTGAAGGTTGTATCGCCAAGGCGTCGGGAGGTCGGAGATCCTGATGAGGCTCGACTTGGATTTCAAGACGGCTGCTAGAGCGTGGGAGATCTGTTGGTCTAGTGTCTTCCTTGTCGACATCTTCACGTATTTTCTCGTGAGTCTTTTCTCTGGGAAGGGTAAAGAGTTCAATGAAGCGCGATTGCTTCGAGCTTTTTAATATCCCACACCGTCGTCCCTGTTAGGGACCTTCTAAGAGCGTATCATTAGGGTGTAGCTAAACGAGGACAACAAAAGGTTAAAAGAAGGAAGAAGGAAGATGAAGCGCCAGCTAGGTACAAAAGACTGCGAGCGCGCCAAGCAGAGCCAAGGCCGCACCCACCAAGCCAACCACGTGGGCAGCCATGTGTCCAGGCCCCGAATCTGTAACAGTCCCGCTCGGGAGTTGGAAACTGATGCGGTTAGTGACGATACACCGACTGACTGAGAATTGTGTGGCTGGACGTGCTTCTGCACTTCTTCTGCACCCCTTCTGCACTCATCAGCTGATGCAAGGTGTCGCCTTAACCATTTTTGGTTCCTCGACCCTCGGTCGTTGCGCGGGCACTCTTTCTGGCGGTGTACACCGGGGCAGGCGCATGAGAAGGCAAGCGTCAGAATTTTTCGCGCCAGTTGGGACGGAAACGATCCTTGCAACGTTCCCAATTCGGCAAGATTGCTAGGGTCGCTAGATAGCAATGCATAGAGATTTGTTATGAAAGTCATAACTAAACGAATGAAGAGAGTTGGCCAAAGGGGAAATATACATAATCTGCTTCTGAAAGTCACATCTCCTCCCAGTTTAGAACATTTGTTCACAGTTTTACCACTTCGTGGCTCCCCTTGACGCAGCAGACTAGTATGCCAAGCCACGCTTGCCTTCTCATGTGGCTGCACGGTGTAGTGCCTATTGCCCGCTATCACTACTTCCAAGTCCCGAGGCTAGGGTGCGAGAACAGGAATTACAGTAATGGCATTACGAATGCTTCTGCACGGAAATACGTGTAATGATGCCTTGCAATATGTCTCGACTCACGGTTAATTTACCATTTCTGGTAAATCGCAATGACAGGATAAAAGACATCAGGACAATGAAGCTGTAAAGGATGAGGATAACATCTATCTCCGCGCTACTCCGCTGAAGCCTCCGGTCACCAGGACAGTGCTGAGCTTCCAGCTCATCAGCCCTTCAAGATTCGTGCGGAAGAGGAATGGAAATCGATTGAGTGGGTGGGAAGGTACTTCGGAGTGATAGTCGTCCGAGTCTTTCCAAACGTAATGCTCGAAAAACTTGGAATTATGAAATACGGTAATGGATCGCTCGTAATACGTACTACGCGAACGGTGCCTGGAGCCGAAATGCCAAGCCACGCTACTAGAAAGCCCACTTGTTCTTCCAGTTTGGCCCTGCATGCTCAATTCTTGGATAGATGCGCAAACACCGCACTCCTGGGCATAGAATCTTCGTGGCTCAATCCGCTTTCGTTACCTTGACTTGCTTTCTCCTCCACTGTGTCACAGCTCGATGCTGCCGGCAAAGCATTGCCACAACTGGCGGGTGTATATCCACGCATTCCATCCAATCCGACTTTTTTTTTCGTCAAAGGTGGCTGGACGGTACTTGAGGACGGGCCTGGAGTCAAACGAACAGAAAAGGAAATCGACAATTTGATAGAGGCTCCGGAAATAAAATGTCGTCTGAATCTCAAGCTCGTGGGAAGACGGTTTTCCTCACTGGGGTGACGGGTTTCTTAGGAAAGGTTGTCCTAGAAGAGCTCATCCGACGACGACATGAATTGGGTCTTCAAAAGGTCGCGGTCCTAATCCGTTCTACTAAAGCGTCAAACCAAACCAGCGGCATTGCTACGAAGGAGCCGCATCTTTCGTCTCGTTTTCACGACGAGGTCGCTTCTTCACAATGTTTTGCACAGCTGCCCTCTGACTGGACTCAATACGTTCAGCCGTTTTACGGGGACCTGGAGAAGCCCTGTTGTGGTTTGGATGCTTTGGCGTATGAGCAGATCTGCCAGGAGACCACGCACATTATACATTGCGCTGCTTGCGTCCAATTTGACCTTGCGCTTGCCGACGCCATCAGGATCAACGTGCAGGGGACGCTCAATATTCTTCAGCTGGCGCGGACATGCTCCCAGTTTCAGCACCTGGCATATACGTCTACTGCGTACGTAACTCCTCATATGGGGCAAGATCGAATGTATGAGGAATTGGCGCCTTTGGGTCCATGGTCATCTGCTCAGGAATTGCTCGATGGTTTCTCGTCTGGAGCAATCAGCGAAGGAGAGATATTACGGCAGACAGGACATCCAAACACATACTCGCTCACGAAGTGCATCGCGGAGCATCTTGTCATGAAAACCTGTGGTACGACCCCGGTGACCATTGTGAGGCCGAGCGTTATCAGTGCAGCTTTAGAACGTCCGTATCCCGGATGGACCGACAGCCTCACCGCCATCGCTGGAGTTGTATTGGCAATCCAAGAAGGCGGCGTGTATGCACTGGAGGGCCACCCCGAGGCGGACGTGGACCTCGTGCCGGTTGATTTCGTGGCCGAGTTCCTCATCAACGAAACGTTCGCCCCCCGGTCTTCGGCGTCGTCATTGCCCATCCTGTATTGCGTGTCAGGGTGGAAAGGCGGCAAGACGAAGGCGTTCTCCTCAGCGGCTGCCTCCTATTTCCAGCATTCTGAGATTCGTTGGCTCGATTACCAAGGCTCGCGGATGGCTAGACTCTATCGACTTTTATGGCAAAAACTGCCAGTCAACTTGTTGAAGGCACTCTGCTGGATAAGTCGAGACAATAAGGGCGTGATGCAGCTAACGCGAGCCAGCCAGATCATTGACAAACTGGACAAGAACTTTGGGTATTTCCAGTTGAAGTCATTCGGATTTCTCACAAGCCGTCCGACTTTATTACAGAAAGCTCCCTGCCTCAATCCAACGGCCTACCTGCAGATGGTGTTTCGGGGAACACAACAGTATATGATGCGTTGTGCTCGTCAACGAAATCTCATCTCCACCGAGAGACTGATCGCCGGAAAAGAATTCCGCAGCGGCGGCAAGAATGCAATGAAGCTTCTTGCGACCTCTAGAGCAAACCGGGTCTTTCGCCTTGCAGCGGTCATCGTCGAAATGGCTTTAAGTCGGATGTTTCAGAGGGTCACGTTCGACCAGCAATCCTTCCATGACGCCTTGGAGAATTATCACCCCGGACTGAGCGACCAAAAATTGTTGATCTTACCCAGTCATCGAAGCTACGTGGACTTCGTGATCTGCCCCTATCTCTTCTACCATTTCCCAGGCCTTGGTATCAAGATCCCGCGTATCGCTGCGCAGGACGAGTTTTCGAGACTGCCTATCCTCGGAACACTGCTGAGATGGCTTGGTGCGTTCTACGTTCAGCGTGGGATCGGCCGGCCGGATCCGCAGCTTGACGAACAAGTCCGCCGACTGGTCGAACAAGACGAGCACATCCTCTTCTTCCTCGAAGGCCAACGGAGCCGCTCTAGACAATTCCTAGCTCCACATCGAGGTCTTCTGCGGTCGTTGCAGGGTACGGGTAAATCGTTCAAAGTACTACCGATCTCGATCAGTTATGAGCGAGTACCGGAGGAGGAGTCGTTCATGAAGGAGGCACAAGAACAAGAGAGGTCACGCATGAACATTTTCGGCTTGCTCAGATGGACGTATAAAATGATCGTCGGCCGTGTGAAGTTAGGTAGGATGCATATTAAATGTGGGAAGATGTTGGACCTCGATGCAGACACCGATGTGCACTCCCTTTCGCACGATGTTTTGGATGAATTGCAGACGAACACCGTGGTAACGACATACCACCTTGAGTCCTTCGTACACCACCATCGGCACCTTGGTCACTACTCCCATCCATGCCATCTTGCCGAATTAGGGGGCCAATCTGGTGGTGTGAAGTGGCTTCGAAAGCAACTTGAGGAGCGAGGCGCAACGGTCCTCGACGGCTGTCTTTCGGTGGACGATCATCACCCTGTATCGCCAATGCTTGAATCCAGCCTCAGGAATCAGTGGATTCATTTCTTTTACCGTGGTGCATTGAATCAGTGTCCGAATGACTTCTTTTCAGTGCCAAACAATGATATACTTCATTCTCCCCATGGGCCACCGTGCCTTTGCGGATGAGCTATCGACCAAGATACGGAGTGGGCCCCGTCATTTTTCCACTCTGTAAAAAATCTGGCCCAAGCTCACCCCTTGGCTGGGCCCTAGAGTGATGCCACTTTTGTGCCAGCCATCCCCGAACCCGGCGTCGGACAGCAAGATGCTCGAAGGATATAGCATCGAATGATGTGTTGTACGAAAATTTCGGACCGGCCTAGAAATTCCCGATGCACGCTCATTCAAAAATTGGATCTCTTTTTCCTATTTTCCCTTCTGAGCCGAAAATAGCACTGTTTCTTTTATCTGTGAATTACGCGTTCCGGTTTAGCGGCCCCGTCTCATAGGGTAGGCTGGCAGGTAGAGGGTGCCGTACGCCGGGGATGCGCTATGACGCGTGACATCATGATTGGGGCAACCACTGTATTCGCATCTATGGAAGGTTCTGTGTATATGCCGATCTCCACCGCGGGATGTCACTTTTGCTCCTGTGATTCATACTTCGGTGGAGAGGACTCCTGACAGGCTACCTAACCCAAGGCGGCCTGCTCCAGGTCCTGCTTTAGGCCCCTTCCTTGTTACCTTCACCTGAAGCGTCCCCAACAGCTCCCCCAGCAGCTCCCTCAGCAACACCTCCATCTACTGCTCCAGCTAGGCTTACCCGGGTTGGCAGGGAGAAGAAGGCGATAAAGAAAGATGAAGGAAGCCAGCGAGCGGGGCAGCCTGCCGGAATCACAGCCTAGATAGTAACCGCGAAGCCCAACACCAAGGCTTCTATATTGATTTCCGAATTGGGAAGCGACAGCGAAGTCATGTAGAATTCTCACAGTAATTGGCAATGGATCTTCTACCATACAAATTTAGGTGGGGAAGGAAGTGAACACTCCTTGCAAGTGACCGCCAAGAATGACACTCCGGGGGCATCTCGGTCGCCGACCAGCATGAAATGCCCAAGTAGGCGTGCCGTACTAGACCCATCTCACGCCGGGGCCCCACGACACTACACCAGAATCCGGGTATATTTCCAACAGCCGTGGGAGAAAGCCGACATTAACGGTCGAGCAAGTGTCAGAGAGACCGCACCTCGCAATAGCTCTAGCTAGCAACAACGACAGACGCCTCAAATGCTATGTGTGATACGTAGACGATATGGCAGCTAATCGTAGGTACCTCTCTAGACGTAGAGTCTGAAAGCTGAGAGATAAATCTACATCCCCCACTCCAAGCGCCTACATAGATAGGCAGGCTTGGCAAGGCATGACACGAGTTGATCTCACCGAACGCGGGATCTATCCTATATTGAGAGACATTTATCCAAAGGATGTCACGGCTACCATAAGTCGTACGAGCGAGCAAACAGCTATAACGGGTAAAACAGGGGTAGATATGCACGACACCGACTTCAAGCTGAAGATCCTTCAGATAAGAAAGGACAGGTAAACCCCCAGGGAGTGATACGCTTGGCAAGGCTTGTCATCCCCTAAAACAGAGGTTCATTCTTCGCATGATAAGCATAGGCGGTGAGGTGAAAGAGGCTTGGGAAGCTGTGATTAATGCACAGAGAGGATACACAAAGCACTGATAGAATCGTGTAATTGTATGATTCGTAGGCAAGAAGGATGCCAAGCGATCCCCCTGTCGGTGGCGTCGTACTAACGAAAATTACCCTTGAGGACGAGTAGATTGAGGTTGCACCGCATGTAGCCTTTCTTTCTCCTAGCTCTTCGTGTTACATTCAAAGCTATCCGATCGGGCTTTCGGGGGTTAGGCGGTGATGTTAGTGAATTCTGCCTCCATCTTGCGATCACTCATGTAGTCAAATCAAAAATCACCCTTACATACGTATACTCTCATAGTAAAATCGGCTTTTTGACCGATAATCCTCGTTGAGTGATCGAAAACGTTACGGCGCTGCGAGAATCGTGAAGCTCACCATTCCAAAGTATGGGTGAAGAGAGGGGTACTTTCCGTGCCATCATTGTTGGCGCCGGTTGGCATTCCCACAAACATGTTCTCTCCCCGAGCTGACCTCTGCTTAGGGCCTGCCGGCCTCCTCACTGCGCAAGCCCTCCAAAAGGTCTCGAACACCTCCCCTGCAGCCCAACCCCCACAGCTCACATTGTACAGCAAGGTATCAATTGCACCGTCTTCGAGCAAGATGCATCGCTTGCTGCTCGACCGCGGGATTGGAACTTTGGGATATACTGGGCACAAGTACCTCTCGACCAATGCCTACCTGATGATCTGCATCGCCTCGTAGAGTCTGTTCAGGTCGATTCGCGAACGCCTACCGCCGATGATTTCATGCCCATCTATAACGCACAGTCTGGAGAGTTGATGAAGAAAGTTCCTGCGCCGTATAATATCCGTCTCCATAGGCGGAAGTTTCTCAAACTCATTTCCACGGGTATTGACATTCGGGTCTCTTCCCCTCGGCCCCTTCTGGCAGGATGTGAGCTGACAACTGTCTAGTGCGGCAAGGTTCTAGACCACATTGAAACAGATGGCACACTGGCGACGGCGATATTTAAGGATGGCACCCGGGAAGTTGGAAACCTGCTAATTGGAGCCGAAGGAGCCCACTCCAAGGTCCGCAACTTTCTGCTCGGTGCGGACAAGGCGGCTTTGCAGATGTCTCCAATTGTCGGTACTGGGACCATCGCCAAATTGCCAGCCGAGACAGCTTTGCGGTTCAAAGAGCTTCATCCACGCTACTTGATCACTTTCCATCCGAACGGCTCCTTTGTGTGGATTGGCGGTAAGTCCGAGACGCTCGTAGAGTGTGCGCCTTGCCAGGGCACTTTCCCCACCGCTTACTTCTAATAGTGCATGAAGGATATGACGACCTCAAACCCGGAGAATGGACGTTCATGATGCTGCAGTCGTGGATTTCAGAGCATGATCTTCCACATCTTAAGGGACCTAAGATACTGGAAGACTTCAAAGAGAGAGCGAAACTCTACGGCGAACCTTTCAATACCATACTCCGGTCAGTTCCAGAGGGTACACGTTGCTGGCACAATAGGCTTTCGTACTGGCCAACTGAGGGGTGGGACAACCGTAACGGCACGGTCACTCTTGTCGGCGATGCTGCGCATCCAATGACGTACCGTACGTAATCAATAGCCGTCTGCGCCTAAAGTTCCTGATTCTTTACTGTTTGGAAAAGCCGCTAACAAGTTCCTTTTGCAAGATCGTGGTCAAGGCCTCAACAACGCCATTCATGATGCGGCCACTCTTGGCCAAGAACTGAAAAAGAGGGGTGTTGCTTCACAATCCGATGTCAGTTCCGCCATTACTGCCTACGAGGCGGAAATGTGGCCGCGCGGCAAGGAAGCTGTGATGAGCTCCAATCAAAACAGCATTTCTACGCATAACTGGTCCACGCTTCTCAAATCTCCGCTCTTCACTGCTGGTCTTAAGCAGAAGGTCGTTCCTGAGGATTCTAAAAGCGGCGAATAGTAGAACGAAGACCTTCCCGGCTGCCCGTCAAGGCAGGCGCCACACTTTGGTTGTCCAATCCTTAGATTAGTCAGACAGGGCCTGGAAGCTGACCCTTAGTAACATGCATACTAGACTGGTATCTCATTGTTAAGGATCAAAGGTAGAGAGGTAACAGAGCGTTGTTAAGTACTATAGAACTAAGCATTAAGATCTAAGTCAAGGTGCGCACGAATACATCAACTTGTGGGCGTCAAGGCCGCGCAGAACCTGTACTGTCGAAAATATCAAGGCCCAGAAATGGGACTATGAAGGATCAGGGTGCTGCTCAGGCAAAAAGGTGAGCAGAACCTGATCAAGGGTGATGAGACTGATCGGTCGCTGATGAAGAATGATGCGAGGCTGCGGGATAATTCAGGCAACATTCTCGACCAACATTGTTGCGGCAGAATTCTGACACTTTTAAAATCGCAATCGCAATCAATTTCGTCATGCGTTCTGTTCTCATTGGATATAGCGCGACGAGCGTTGAGACTCGCCGACAGCAACCTTGGTGCTGAACATCAGGGTGCTCGAGCCAGCTATGGGGTAGCTATCTACTTGCGAGCCTTCCGGGGGCTCATGCCTGCCAACGTAGCATAATACCTGACAATACACCGCCAGTTATACGCACCGTGATACCCAGACAAAGGCGGCAGCCACGAATTACGTACTTATCCCAGAGCCTCTTGACTGTTGCGATGATCTTCTTCCTCTTAGGTTTATGATTCGGTGCAAGCCAACCAATCTTTTGAAATTTCTCCCATCTCGCCAATGTTTCCTCACGGGACACGGGTTCGGTCCAGTGTGAACGAGGAGGAACAGGGCATGGCCGCAATGGTGGTAAGTTCGTGACTTGAAGCCTGCGTCCCGCTGAAAAGAGAGTAGACGCCTGAGCTTAGAGGGCAACGATGGATAGGGAGGCGAGGGCGAAGGCTGGTTGGTAATATGCCGCGAACCATGATGCGCAGGGTAGATGGAGAGAGGTCCATTTTGGGGACAGAGCTCGTGGAGCCAAAATAGGTCCCTCTGAGGAAGGGGGGAGAGAGGAGGGTGAGTGAGAGTGGATGTCGAAAACGTGAGCAACGGTCTGCGTTGAAGGCTCCCTGAGCGCTTGGCGCGCTGAAGCCTAAAAAAGGTGAAAGCGGCCAGACGGCGCGTTGGGCCCTGGTGGAAAGGGCGCCGAAAACAGCCCCCAGGGCCGCCGTTTTCTGCCACCTTCACAGGCACAAGAGACTTATGCGGTTAGAATGAGGCAGAGGCTAGTCCGGTAGGGTGTACTGTTCAGCCCATCAGGAATTGCACACATCACGTGCCCAGGCGAACGTTACCTGACCTGCCTACCCGCACATGGCACCGATTATCAGCCATCACGGCAAATTAACTCCAGCATCCAGACCACCTTTAAGAATATCGTCGACTAATCCAACACTCAACACCAAGAGAGTAGCTCTACGATTCGCAGCACTTCGTGCCAGACTTTCAGACCCCCACACTGCTGAAGGCTTCTGAAGGCATTGACGAAAGGATTGTTTGAGGGGTAAAAAGGCTGACCTGGGCACCTTCTAAGAGTACCACAATCAATACAAATCCAAAACTTCCAAAGAGGCCCAAACATCTTTGCAAGTGCACAGACCATATTTTAGCACTTTGGTGTATCGAGAGCGATTCTCGTCACGGACGGTTTCACGTACGACAAAACACTTCGACATATTCAGAGCAGTTTGTCGTAGTAACGAGCAACTTAACCTACCGCGGAGCTCTTCGGTACACAACGTCGATATACCCTAATCCCTACGAACGCCTTACACAAGCCAAGGAACACTTCAGTACATGGAAAGCAATTCATGACACTCAGAACAAATATTTGCGCCAGGAATATTTCGGTGCTATATCTGAGCGAAAGCCAACACCGATATGGACGGTATCAGCGCGGCTGCAAGTGTCATCGCTGTGATCCAGATTTCGGGGCAAGTCTTCGACCTCTGTCGAACGTATTATTTGGAAGTGAAGGATGCTAGGAAAGATATCCAACGTCTCCGCGATGAAGTGACGTCCCTTCAGGATGTTTTGATTAACGTAGCAGATCTAACTGACACTCCTGGTTCAGCCAAATCGTCAATTTTGGCTCTCAATCAACCTGATGGCCCAGTGCAGCAATGCAGGACAGAGTTGATAGGGCTGGCTGCGAAGTTGGACCCAGGGCAAGGAAAGGATAAGATGACGCAATTTGGGCTGAGAGCTTTGAAGTGGCCTTTTAGCAGCAAAGAAGTTGATAAGGCTATCACGACCATTGGAAGACATAAAACGACGTTCAATTTGGTGTTGGCTGCAGCGACACATCAGTCCATTACATCAATGAAGATAGGTACTTATCACAGTCTACATCTGCTCGGGGAGATAAGCTTATCCGTAGAGAACAGATGTTCAGCGCGAAAAAATCCACAACTGGTTATCAGCGCCAGATCCGTCGTTCGATTATAACAACGCATGCAGGAAACGACAAGCTACAACCGGTGCTTGGTTTGTCGGAAGCAAGCAGTATGCTGATTGGAAGACAAATCCAGATTTGTTCCTTTGGCTGCACGGAATCCCTGGATGCGGTAAAACCGTTCTGACCTCTACGATCATCGACGACGTTATCCATCATTGCCGTCCCATCCCTGCCCTAACTGTTGTGTATTTCTACTTCGATTTCAACGATATTGAGAAGCAGCAGTATGAGAAAATGATACGCTCACTCATCAAGCAGCTCTCAATACAGTGTACAAGCACGCCCAAAGCACTGGAGTCGCTCTTCTCCTCCTGTGTGAATGGAGAGCGGCAGCCGAGGATTACCGAGCTTCTAACGACTCTACAACAAATGGTCCAAGAATTCGATGGGGTTTTTATCATTCTTGACGCTCTCGATGAATGCAAAGATAGGCAAGGGCTTTTGGATGGCATCAAAGAGATTGCTGGATGGAAGCTCGGGAAGCTGCATATAGCAGTTACTAGTCGGAGTGAGCAAGACATTAAAGAAACTCTCGAACCTTTAGTCACAGGCCAGATCTGCATCCAGAGCGCGCTTGTCGATACCGACATTCATATCCACCTTCGTGAAAGGCTCCAGAATGATTCGAAATTGAAAGCGTGGCCGCCAAAGGTGCAAAAGGAGATCGAAGAAACGCTGATGGGTGGAGCACACGGAATGTGAGCGGCAGTATCACCATCTCTTTTTCAATCGTCTAGAATGTACGCTGACGAACATTCAAAAGGTTTCGATGGGCTGTATGCCAATTAGATGCACTGCGGAAATGTAGGAAACTCGATAAGCTTCGAGAGGCTTTGAAATCGTTGCCGAAAACGTTGGACGACACGTACGCTCGAATACTATGCAATATCGGCGAGGAAGACTGTCAAGATGCAATGAAAATTCTGCAATGGCTAGCTTGCTCTGCTCGACCACTGCAAATTGAAGAGGTTGCCGAAGTGATCGCAGTCGATATTGAATGCGATCCTCGGTTTGACCCCGGAAGACGACTTCGAGAGCCGCAAGACATACTGGCGATATGTTCCAGCCTGGTCACTACCACATCTGAGACGACTGACAGTTCTCATAAAACAACGGGAAGACAAATCAGACTGGCCCATTTTTCAGTCAAAGAATATCTGATGTCCGAGCGGGTTCAAGCCACTCAATACAGCATTCAAGAGATACGTGCCAATGTATCTATAGCTGAGACCTGCCTTGCATACCTTCTACAATTTTACAGCCCCAATTCTTTGACCTCTCAAACTATCGAAGAGTTTCCGCTGGCTAGATATGCAGCGAGGTACTGGACTCAACATGCTCAAATGGCTGGGAAGGATACCGGCAAAGTCCATCTACTGATAATGGAACTTTTTCTATCCAAAAGAGACACCTACATCAACTGGATTCGGCTTTTCAATCCGGACTACCCATGGGAAGAGCCAGAGATAACGAAGAGTTTGGACGAGGTCGCCTGTCCATTGTATTATGCGTCACTAGCTGGATTGGTTGAATCAGCGAGACTACTGCTCGAGAATGGGGCCGACGTTAACGCGCCAGGAGGATGGCACGGCAACGCGCTACAGGCGGCTTCGGCCGGGGGCCACGACCAGGTCGTCCAGCGGCTGCTCGACAACGGGGCCGACGTCAACGCGCAAGGAGGACGGTACAGCAACGCGCTGCAGGCGGCTTCGTACTGGGGCCACGACCAGGTCGTCCAGCGACTGCTCGACAACGGGGCCGACGCCAACGCGCAAGGAGGAGTGTACGGCAACGCGCTGCAGGCGGCTTCGTACTGGGGCCACGACCAGGTCGTCCAGCGGCTGCTCGACAACGGGGCCGACGCCAACGCGCAAGGAGGACCGTACGGCAACGCGCTGCAGGCGGCTTCGGCCGGGGGCCGCGACCAGGTCGTCCAGCGGCTGCTCGACAACAGGGCCGATGTCAACGCGCAAGGAGTAGGGTACGGCAACGCGCTACAGGCGGCTGCGGCCGGGGGCC
>Ga0335072_10005068_pt1 | contig 19437 bp, 14 predicted proteins | sample Lox_Sample_21_FD_206725 | JGI IMG/M metagenome (GOLD analysis project Ga0335072, IMG submission 206725) | Soil microbial communities from Loxahatchee National Wildlife Refuge, Florida, United States - Lox_Sample_2.1 | ecosystem: Environmental > Terrestrial > Soil > Wetlands | place: USA...
TTTGTATTCGCTGAAGGCGATTTTGTTCAAGACATCGCGGACGATTTCGGATGAGACTCCCTCGTTGGCCAGTCGCGTTGGGTCGGCTTCGTTGACTACATAATGATGCAGCACATGGTCGAGCGTGTCATAGGGCGGCAGGCTGTCCTGGTCGGTTTGATTGGGGCGAAGTTCCGCGCTCGGGGGCTTTTTGATGGTGTTGTTCGGAATGATTTCTTCGTGGCGGTTGATCCAATGCGCCAGCGCGTAGATTTCAGTCTTGAGCAGATCGGCGATGACAGCCAGCGCGCCGCACATGTCGCCGTAAAGGGTGCAGTAGCCGACCGCCAGTTCCGATTTGTTGCCGGTGGTGAGGACGAGAGGCCCAAATTTATTCGAGAGCGCCATGAGCAGCAGTCCGCGCAGGCGGGACTGGATGTTTTCCTCGGTCGAATCGGGTGTTTGTCCGGCGAAGACGCCGCTCAGGGCGCGTTCGATTTCCACCACCGGTCCGGCAATCGGCAGCACGTCGTAACGGATGCCCAATTTTTTGGCGAGTTGCGCGGCGTCGGCGAGGCTGCCCTCGCTGGAGTAACGCGACGGCAACGACACGCCCCAGACTTGTTTTGGGCCGAGGGCTTCCGCCGCGATGACGGCGACGAGCGCGGAATCGATTCCACCCGACAATCCGAGCACAACCGATTTAAATCCGCATTTGTTGACGTAATCGCGCACGCCGAGCGCCAGGGCGCGGAAAAGTTGTTCCTCCTGGTTGGCGGGGAGGGTGGGCGCGCGGGCGGGGGAGGCGGCCTCGGTATCGATGAGGAGGATATCTTCGGCGAAGCCGGCGCCAAGCGCCAGCAGATCGCCCTGAGCGTTGAGGGACACACTGTGCCCGTCGAAAATCAACTCGTCATTTCCACCCACCATGTTGACCTGGATCAGCGGCACTTGTTCATCGCGCGCGACCTGTTGCAGCATGGCCAGCCGGGTGGCTTCCTTGCCTCGTTGCCAGGGCGAGGCGGAAATATTGACGATCAATTTCGCGCCGGCGGCGGCCAATTCATGCACGGGGTCGCGGCGGTAACGGCGGTCCGGCCAGAAATCGGCGTCATTCCAGATGTCTTCGCAAATCGTCACGGCGATTTTTTCTCCGGCAATCTCGACCGGCGCGATTTTTTCCGCGGGCTCGAAATAACGGTCTTCGTCGAAGACGTCGTAGGTGGGCAGGAGGGTTTTGATGACGCGGTGGACGATCCGCCCGCGCTGGATCACCGCCGCGGCGTTGTGCAGGGCGCGCCCGGGCCGCGCGGGATTGCGATCGACGTAGCCGGTGATGAGCGGTGTCTCGCCTACCGCAGCGGCGAGCGCGTCGAGGCAATCGAGTCCGCGTTGGACAAAATCGGCGCGCAAGAGGAGATCGCGCGGCGGATAACCGCAGAGAAAAAGCTCTGGAGCGAGGACCAGTTGCGCGCCTTGCGCGACCGCCTGGCGGTAGGCTTCTTCGAGGCGCGCGCGATTTTTGTCGAACGCGCCGATGGTGGCGTTGAGTTGAAGCAGTCCGATGCGCATGTCGTGCAGGCCGGCTACAAGTGCTTCTTGATCATGGCGTAGACGGTGCCGAGATCATTGGGATGAACCCGGGTTTCCGCAGTGGCGGTCATGAAGTTGGTATCGTTGCGCCAGCGGGGGACGAGGTGGACATGAAGATGTTGCTCGATACCGGCGCCCGCCGCGGTCCCCAAGTTGATCCCGATATTGAAACCATGCGGCTGGAACGCTGCCGTCACCGCCACCTTCACCTGTTTGAGCATGGTCATCAATTCGAGCAATTCGTCGTCGCTGAGATCTTCCAGCTCGGGAACGGCGCGATAAGGCACGATCATGAGGTGAGCCGTGTTGTAGGGATAGATGTTGAGCACGGCGAAGCAGCTTTTGCCGCGCGCCAGGACGTGGTTGGCCTGGTCATCGGAACTGCGGGCGATTTCGGCGAAGACATTGCCCCGCGCGGCCGGAGGCTGAGTCACGTAAAGATTGCGCCACGGAGCCCAGAGATGTTCCATATACCCCATCAACTAATCATGGCCACGCCAGCAAGCAACACGAAAGGTGCCGCCCTCCATTTTCTGGGCGGTTCCGATGAGGATGCCGTCAAGAAGGCCGCCGCCGAACTGGCGCGCCGGCTTGCGCCCGCTGACGCGATGAATTTCGAGCCGATCGATGGCCGGGCCGATTCGGCGGATGAGGCTATTCGCTCGGTGCGGCAGGTTCGCGAGGCGATTCTGACGCTCCCTTTTTTCGGCGGAGGCAAGCTGGTCTGGTGGAAGGCGGTTAATTTTTTCGACGAGAGCGGGGTGGGCCGCCACGCCTCCGTCAAGGAAGCTCTGGAGACGCTCTTGCCCGATCTCGAGCGGGTGGACGGCGTTTCCGTCACCCTTCTCATCAGCGCCTCCGGCATTCACCGGGGCCGCGCTTTTGGCAAGGCGTTGCTCAAACTCGCCCAGGCGAAATTTTTTGATCTGCCCGATCTTCGTAAGACGAGCGAAGATGAGATCATTTTCCAGATCGAGAACCGGATGAGGGCCGCCCGCCTGCGGCCCGGTTCCGGCGCGGCGGAACGTTTTTACCAGGCCACCGGGATCGATACCGCGCTTTGGTCGCAGGAAATTGAAAAACTCGTTCTCTTTGCCGGGGAGGGGAAGTCCGAATTGACGCGCGATGATGTCAGCCTCGTGGTCAGCGGAAGCCGGGAAATTCTCGTCTGGGATTTTTGCCATGCCGTTCTTGCCGGAGAGGCCAAAGCGGCTCTGGCCCAACTTTCGGCGCTGCTGGCCCAGGATGAATCGGAGGTTGGCATTCTCATTTTGCTCGCGGGCCAGGTTCGTCAAGCCGCTTTGGCGGCGGTCCTGCGCGAAAATAAAATGCTCCGGCTGATCAACCGAGGTTCGTTTACTTCGGCAGAAGTCAGCGCCGGTGGTGAAGCTTATCTTCCGCGGAAAAAAGATGGCGAACCCATCAGCACGTATGCTCTCGGCCAGGTGGCCCAGCGCAGCCAGCGCCAACCGGCCAAATTTTGGTTTCATGCCCTTTCGCTGCTCTATCACGCGCAGCGGGAAATGCTCACGGGGGCAGGGGACAAGCGGCGAATTTTGGAATTGGTTGTGTTGGGAATTGTCGCGGGATAAAGGCCGGCGGAGACGGCAAAAACAACTCGGGTCAGCAAGATTGTACATTTTTGTGCGTAAAATGTTTGACCTCTGCCTAGTAATGTAACTAGATACAAGCATGTCATTTCGTGCAATGGAACTTAGGCGGCATCATGCCATTATATTTTTCCTCTCTATTCTCTCCGTTCCGGCGTGGTCGCAGACGCCGCCACCAGACCGGCCCGTTCTTTTCAATGACCAGGATGGTGTTTCGGTATCTTTTGTCACTGCTCCGTCCCTTTCCACGTCGGCGCAAGCCACGCCGATATCCGGCACCCAGTGGTTGAAAGTGGAATTGCACTACAGTGTTACAACCAAACCGAAAGACCCGCCTTTTCTTTCGTCGGTAACTTTTAATGTTTGGATCGAAGGCCGTGATTTATACGATCCCCAAGGCCAAGCAGGTCAAGGAATCGCGGTCGTTCTTACTGGTACGGCTACCTATGTGAATGTGCCTTCCGGCAAGGATAACTACGCAGCACTTTACGTTAGTCCCAATGCTTTAACCCGTTACAGCACGGATACTGGTATCACCGATTTTGACCGGAAGTTTAACATTCATGCTGAGGCAACGATTAATGGCCAGCTTTCCGATTGGTATGACAGGAAAAAAGAAGACAATCCCAATTGGTATAAGCTCCCGAGAGTTGTTGACGGACTCGTCTATCGCGCGAATCAGTGTTCCTTTATTGTCGATTCGCCAGACCGGTATCCGACCTTGTCGCTGGAGGAAAATTCCTCGTCTTCTTCGGCGCCACCGCCACCACCTCCGCCCACGCCGCCTCCATCTTCATCACCGTCTCCGGCGCCTACTCAGTAGCTTCCCGGAGAATTTTCACCCTTAGCCCTGTAACTGTTCCATCATGCCCGCCGCTCAAAAAGTCGTAACCATTGATCTTGGCGCCAGCACGCTCAAATTTGGCGAATTTGCCATTGGCCGCGGCGGCGCGCTTACTCTGCTTCGCTATGGTATCACGGAAATTGGGCTTGATCCCAATAAGGAGGAATCGAGAGCCAAATTTATCACGCCCACTTTGGCCAAGATGTTGAAAGACCAAAATATCCGCGCGAAGGAAGCGCTTCTCTCCATCTCCGGCCAGAGTGTTTTCATGCGTTTCGTGAAACTTCCCGCCATCAACACGACGCAGGTCGAGCAGGTGGTTGAGTTTGAAGCCAAGCAAAACGTTCCCTTTCCCATCGATGAAGTGACCTGGGATTACCAGATGATGCCCAACCGCAGCATGACGGCGGGAACCGATGCCGAAGCGGTCATTGTGGCCATCAAGAAGGACATCCTAGAGGCCGAGGTTGAGGCGGTGGAGAAGGCCGGAGTGAAAGTGAAGCGTGTCGATGTCGCTCCGTTCGCCTTGCTCAATGCTTTCCGCTACAGCGAACCGCAAACGGACGACTGCTCACTGATCATTGATATGGGCGCCCGTTCGACCAATCTTGTTTTTGTCGAGAAATCGAGCTTTTGGATCCGCAACATTCCCATTGCCGGCAATCAGATTTCGCAGAATATCTGCAATGAGCTTCAGGAACCTTTCACCGCGGCGGAGACGCTCAAGAGAGGAAAGGGCTTCGTTTCCCTTGGCGGTGTTTACGCCGATCCGGATGATGCCGATGCCGCGCGCATCTCAAAAATCATCCGGTCCACCATGACCAGGCTGCACGTCGACATCAACCGCTCGATAGCCTATTACCGTACGACACTCAATGGCGGGCCGCCCAAACGGATCTTTCTCTCCGGTGGCAGTTCGCAACTTCCCTACCTCGACCTTTTCATCGCCGACAAGCTCAGTCTTCCGGTGGCCTATTTCAATCCTTTGCGCAACGTCAGTCTCGCTCCATCTCTCAACCGGGACAGTCTGCAGCAGAGTAATTGTTGCACGGCGGAACTTGTCGGCCTGGCTTTGCGCGAAACGGGGAGCTGCCCGGCGGAAGTCAGCCTGGAGGCTCCCACGCTTGCCGCTCGGAGCGATAAACGGCGCAAACAGCCCTATTATTATTGTGCGCTCATGCTCTGGGCCATTCTTTTTGTCTGCCTCTCGCTTTCATACTGGCAGCAAATCAATCTCGCGGCGAAAACCGCCGCCACCCTGCGCAGCCAGACGGTGGGTCTGAAACACAACGCAAGCACGGTGCAGAGACTGGCTGCACAAGCCGATGCGCTCGGCGAGGTACGCGATGCCGTGACCAATCTTGGCGAGGACCGGAATCGCTGGCCGCAGATTCTTTCCGCTTTGAATGACAAGATTCCTCCCGGTGTTTGGATTACGGAAATGACGCCGAGCTATGAGTCGGCGCGGCCGGCCGGCAACGGCAACGGGCGGCGTGGAGGTGGAGGCGGCCGGGGTGGCAACAATTTCAACGGCAATAACAATGGTCCGCAGGGAGGCGGGGGGGAGATCAATATGCTGGTCATCACCGGCCTTTACCATGCCAATGCCAAAACGATGCAGGTGGACTCGACCAGCCTGGGCGCTTTTGTCAACAGTCTGGCGACGCTGCCTTATTTCGATATCAACACGTCGAGGACCAGTGAAACGCTCATTTCCTTCACCACGCCCGATACGGATCCCGGTTCGTTCGCCCAGAAGTTCACCATGCATCTCCGGCTGAGAAGACCCATCGCGGCCAGGCTCTGATTTCCGCTCATGAAAAATCTTTCGCGCTTTGACATTTCCATGATCATCGCCTTTGTGGTGATTGGCCTCATCGGTGGCGCCGCCGCCTATTACCTCGATGCGTATCAGTTAGCCGATACGTTGAACGACGTCCAGGCGGCCAACGATGATTTTCAAAAATATTCCTCGAAGCAGCCCTATCTTCCCACCGAGCAGTCGGTCAAGGTGCTCCAGCACAACAACGAGCTTACCCAGCAGCAGCTCGATCCTCTGGTGAAGAAATATTTTCTGGCCGAGGGCAACAAGCTTCCCAAGATCGGCAACGTCGACACCGTCGAGTGGAAGCACCAACTCGACGACACCGTGACCAAGCTCAACGCCGCGGCCAAAGTTCGCGGCATCAAGGTGCCCAAAGATTATTATTACGGCTTTTCCCGTTATCTCAGCCAGGCGCCTTCCGAGGAAGACACCGAGGTTTTAAGCAAGCAGCTTCTGGCGATCGAGCAGATGGTTAATATTCTCCTCGGCGCGCCTGTCAATGCAATTACCCACATCCGCCGGACGGCGGAAGAGAATGGCCTGCCCAATGATATGGAGAGCAAGACAGGCGATTATATCTCCGGCCATTCCGCCGAGGTGGCTGGCGGTATCTATACCGCTTACCCTTTTGAGATTGATTTTGACACGACGACCGACCCATTCCGCAAAGTAGTCGAGGATCTCATGCAGTCGCCCTATATTTTCGTGATCCGCAGTGTTTCAGTGCAAAATGAGAAGGCCAGTTCACCTCAGATTAGCGAGCTTGATACCATCGCCAGTTCCATCTCCAATGCTTCCGTCACGGAGTCTTCTCCCGGTACCGTTGCCTCGGCCCAGCCGGTGGCGGGTCCGCAATATCTCTTTGGCGGTGAAATTCTCCACGTCCAGCTCCGCGTCGATCTTATCGACTGGAAGGGGCTTTCCTCTGATTCCGGCAACCGATGAAAACGACTTCAGAAACCATTATTCTTGCCAGCGCCCTGGTTCTTCTCGCCGCCGGAGGCGGCGCGCTGGGCTACTTTTTTCCCACGATTCAGGACCTGACCGGCGTCAATACCGTTGCTCCGGTTAATTCCCACAAGCTCAGGATGCTTACCGAAGACGATGTGAAGGCCAGTTTCGATCCCTGGACCTCACCCGCTTCATGGCCGAATCCGGTCGAGACGGATGAAGATCATCGGTATCTTTTCATATCGGATCCCTATCTTTTCTTTCCCGCCCTCTATCCCAACGGAAATTATATCCAAAAACTCACTAAAGACGCCCGTTCGCCCAAAGGTGTCCTTATTGGCTGGTATCAAAAATACCATATCGATTTCACCGCGTCCGATGTTGACCGGCAGGATCCCGATGGCGATGGATTTTCCAATCTTACCGAATTCAAGAACGAGCAGCCGGGCCAGCGGCTCGACGCTTTCAAGTGCGATGGCTCGAGCTCAACCAATCCTCTCGACCCCGCCACCCATCCCAGTTACCTCTCGCGTCTTCGCCTGGAGAAATACGACCGGCGACCCTTCCATATTCAGTTCCTGGGCTATGAGCAACTCGACGGCGTTTACCAATTCCAGATCTACCTCGCGGACGTTCCCAGCTACCTCCAGCCCCGGTATAAACATACAGGCGACCCTCTCGGTTTCGATGATCTTATCGTGGGCAAGTTCACTCTGAATATTGTCAAGAAAGAAGACCCCAACACCCATACCGTCACTCCTGAGGATGATTCGACCCTTGTCCTTTATAACCCCAAGACCGGCTCCCAAGTCACTCTCACTTACCGTCAATCCATCGATTCGCCCGAATCGACCGCTGATTTTGTCATGCTCATGCCCACAGAGGTTGGCAAGGAAATCAAGGTGCCCGTGGGCAAAACCTTCTCGGTTCCGTTTGTTCCGAGCAAGCAATACCTGCTGATCAAAATCCAGGATGATGGAAGCGCCGTTATTAAGGATAACGATCCGTCAAACCCGGCGCCGATCAACGTTCTTAAGTTAGAGAGTTCCGATTGGGACGAGGTGCCGGTATCGAACACCACCAATTCGCCCGACTCGACCACTTCTTCTAACTCCTCTAATCCATCCAACCCATCTAACCCTCCGGCTCCGGCCCCACCGGCGACCAATCCATCTTAGTCACCATAACTTACTTTAGATGTTGACTCCCACTACTTTTTTACATAAAAAGCTATAAATCGGAGGCCTTTTCGAATGATATTTAACAACGCCCGAGTGCTCCTGGCAGCCTCGCTTTTGCCATTCTCTACACTCTGGCTTCCCGCCGCTTCGAGCATTACCCCAAGTTCTCAGGAGTTGACGCCGGAGCAAGCCGCTCAGGCGCAGACGGTTCAGCGTCAGCAACTCGTATTCAGCGCCAGACAGGCCATCATTGATGGCCAACATCTCCTAACTTCGGCCAAATATGATGAAGCTGCGGACCGGTTCCAATACGCTTTGGACGCTCTTACCAATGGTGGGATATCGCTCTCACTTTACAACAGCGCCGAGGCGGGACTTGCCGCTGCGAAAGCTGGACAGGCCAAGGAAGCGGCCAGAAATGCCAAGTTTGCCCAAGCTGCCTCGTTGCTGGAGGAATCGATTAATCTTCAACCCAACGATCCGACTTATCCACAAGATCTCGAGCTGCTCAAAAAAGCGCAAATGGCCTATGAAGCTCAGGTTCGCAATCCCGAGGGGACGGTTAATAATCCCGCGGTCACGCCGGACTTTAAGGACAGGGTGGCCGCCGTGCAAAAACTTCTTTTCCAGGGCGACGCTTATTTCAAGACCGGCCAATATGCCAAGGCCGAGGAGACCTACTCCAAAGCGCTTATTCTCGATCCTTACAATAAGGCGGCGCGCGACAAGATGGACCATGTCGAGAAATACCGCAATGCTTACGATAAAGTCCGTCACGAAGAATATGAGCAGGAAGGTTATACCAACCTCGTCTTGAAATGGTCCGAAGCGATCTCTCCCGACATTGTTATTCCGGCCTTGGTGCAGACCACAAATGAAAGCGAATCTCATCGAGCGGAGATTACAGACAAGCTTCAGTCCATCATCATTGACAAAGTCGACTTCGAGAAACTCGACATTGCCACCGTCGTCCAATTTCTTCAGGAAAAGAGCAAGGAGCTCGATCCCAAAAAAGAGGGTGTTAATTTTGTCCTCAAACTGACGGCATCGACGCCACCTCCTCCCGCGCCTGGCACCACGCCGGCCGCGGCGGCGGCAGCTGCGGCGGCGGCCGCGGCGAATGCAGTGACCCGCCAGGTCAGCATTACTCTCACCAATGTGCCTCTCATTGAGGTACTGAAATATATTACGGAACAGACCAATTTGAGGTACAGTATCGAGGATTATGCCGTCTATCTTCGCCCCTCCATCGACGAAGGCGAAACCTTGAGCGTGCGCGTTTTTCTCACGCCTGCCAATTTCTTCGCCGGCTCGACTCTTCGCGTCACTCCTGCCGCGGCGGCGGCGGCGGCGGCGGGCGGAGCCGGGGGTGGGGAGGGTGACGTTATTTCCAATGTGGCCACCGACGTGGAAGCGGATTTGAAGGCCAAGGGTATTCAGTTCCCTCCGGGCGCCACCGCCACTTTCCTTTCCGGTTCCAGCAAACTGGTGGTGCGCGACACGCCCGAGCAGCTTGATCTCATCGCCAATTTGATCGAGGAAGGCAGCAAGGAATCGCCCCAGATCCAGATCGAAGCCAAACTGGCTGAGTTCAACCAGGATGCCATCAAGGGAATCAGCTTTAATTATGAAATCTCACCCTCGGTCGATGGCGGCGTCTTTAGCCTCAACACGGCATTGCGTACTCCCAATTATTCGGGCAGTCAAGACCCCAACGGCGGTCTTCGAGCGGATAGCATTGATGCCCTTCTTGAGTCAAACATTGCCCAGAATAGCGCCAGTGCCAGTGGCGCCGACACATTTCCCATTACCGGAGCCACGGTCTTCCCGAACGTTCCCAATGAATTGACAGTTGGCGGCGTCATCAACAGCAACGCCGTGGCCATGTTCATGGATGCGATTAACAACATGACCGGAGTTTCCGTTCTGGCCGCCCCTTCGGTCACCACGCAGAACGGCCTGGTGGCCGATATCGATATTGTCCGCGAATTTCCCTATCCGAGCAGCTTTGACCTGCCGAAATTGAGCGACCTCCCGGTTTCCTATACCAGCGGTCCGGGTGCGGGGCAAAACCTGACTCTGGGCATCCCCCCCACACCGCGCGAATTCGTCACGCAGGACATCGGCGTGAGTCTTGAAGTCAAGCCGACGACCTATCCCGATCAACGCATCGATCTCGACATAACCAAGGCTTTGGTGGTCGACTTTGACGGTTTTATCAACTATGGCCAAAGCATTGTCGAACTTCCGGCAGGGACCGTTGATAACCAGCCTCCGGCACAGGTTCTGACTCCGGGTATCATCAATGAGCCGGTTTTCGAGCAACGATCCGTCGTCACTCGTCTTCAGGTTCTCGATGGCCAAACCGCTGTTCTGGGCGGGCTCATCCGCGAAGACACCCAGGAAATTAATGACAAGATCCCCGTGCTGGGAGATTTTCCTATAATCGGGCGGCTCTTCCAAAGCAAAATTTCAGAACGGACCAAAAAGAATCTTCTCATCTTTGTCACCGCCCGGTTGATCCGGTCCAACGGCAAGCCTCTCTACATCAAAACGCTCAATGCCGAGCCGGAGGAGGCGCCGCTTCCCGAACCTGAACCGATTGGTCCGGGCATTGTTCTGCCGCCTGCCGGGAACGAGGGAGGGCCCAATTCATGATTTTCCCAACCTCTAAAAGACAGGCGTCTTTCATGCCTCTACTTCTCTTGTTCGCCATTTTAATTGCCTTCACCGGGACTGGACTATTCGCGCAGGAATCGGCCACCGGCAGCATCGCTGCTCCGCCTCCAGCCAGTCAGACATCCGGATTGCTCACGCCTCCTTCCGATATGTCTGCGGCGGCCTCTTCAAGCAACACTTCTTCCGATACGGCTCCGTCATCCGCTGGCACCCCAACATCCACGACTTCCCAAGCCACAAAAACGGGGCCAACTTCGACTTCCACGCCGATGACGCGGGAGGAGATTGCCCGGGCCAATGAACAGGAGATTATTCGGCGCCAGGATCTTATGTTCCGGGCCAATGAAGCCCTCAGTGCCGGACGCAAGGCCGAAGTGGCCCAGAACTATCCCGAAGCGCGGAAAAATTATCTCTTCTGTGTGGAGGCTTACGGTTCCATTTCGCGCGCCACGCTGGTCTATGCCAAATCGGCCGAGGGCTTGACCCGCGTCGATTTCGCGCTCTACGACGACGCGCTGAAGCGGGGGGATACCAAGCGGGCTCAGTTGCTCATCGACGAAGTGGTCCAATACAACCCGAACAACAGGCTGGCCAATCAGAAATTGATGCGGATCAATCATGCTCTGGCCAATCCCAACGATACGTCGATGCTCGGTAACCCGGCCGTCACGCCCGGTTTTGTCGATCAGGTCAACCAGGTTGAGCAGCTTCTGGCTTTGGCCGAACAATATCGCCGCACCGGTCAATGGGACCAGGCGGAATCGACGCTGAAAAAAATTCTGGCGATCGATCCTTACAATGGCGCCGCCACGAAGCAGCTTGAGCGAATCAATACTGAAAAAAGCGATTATGCGGAACATGCCCGGCTGGAAACCCGGGAGGAGCGCCTCCGCAACGTGGAAGAAAACTGGTTCGAGCCCATTTACAACAACGAAGTTGGTCTTGGCGCCCAGGCCGCCCAGCCCACTTTGGAGGCCAGCACCACTTTCAACATCGACCAAAAACTTAAAACCATCTTTGTTTCGCTCGATTTTGACAACGCCACCATCGATCAGGCCACGACCTATCTCAGCCTGAAAAGCAAAGATGCCGATCCCGACAAAAGAGGGGTCGATTTTGTCATCGATCCCGGCGCCGAGACGACCTCCAAGCCAATCACGCTGACCCTGAACAACGTCCCTCTGGGCGAGGCCTTGCGCTATGTTTGCCAGCTTGCCAATGTCAAATACAAGGTTGAAAACGTCGCCATTTCCATTGTTCCATCTTCGGCGAGCACCGATGAACTCATCAGCCGCACCTTCATTGTGCAGCCTAGTTTCGTCGCTCCACCCATGGCAAGCTCCACGGATACCGGTGGTCTGGCTTTTGAGGGTGGCGCGCCGGTGGGCGGTGGCCGTCCCCTTCCTCAGCCCACGCCGACCCCGGGCGCGGGAACTGAAACTACCGAAGATACCGTTCTCGATGCTTTGAAAGCCAAAGGTCTGCTCTTCCCTCCAGGCTCCAGCGCGGTTTATACCCCAGCAACCCAGCAATTGACGGTGGTCGACACCGCCGACCAAATGGAGTTCCTTGAAGAATTGGTCTATGCGGGCCAAGCGCCCACCTTGATGGTCCGGGTGGCTACGAAATTTGTCGAGATCAATCAAAACGACCTTAACGATCTCACCGTCAATACCGCCATTAATTTCAACAGCATTCTTAACCAGACGGGAACGGCTGGCGTCACCTTTACCACGGCTATGCCCGGCGCGCGCGCTTTGGCGCCGGATAGCATCGATGCCCTGATCTCGCCAGTGGCCCAGCAATTCAATCAACTCGCGGTGCGGGGATTTATCGACCATACCGCTTATAACATGGTCTTCGACGCCCTATCTCAGAAGAGGAGCTTCGATCTTCTTACTGAACCGACTGTGTTGACCAAGAGCGGCGAGCAGGGCACGGTTGAGGACATCCGAGTCTTTCCCTATCCCATTGCTTTCGATCCGCCGCAGTTTGTGACGCCGATACAATTTAATAACGGTGCTGAGCGGGTCATTATTCAGAACAATCCACCCACCGTTATTCCCGCGACGCCGACCGATTTCAAGCGCCGCAATATCGGTGTGCGTCTCGTCGTCAGACCCCAGATCGCCGCCGACAACAAGACCATCGACCTTTCTCTTGTTCCTGAAGTAACTGATTTCGAGGGATTTGTGAATTACGGAAGTCCCATTCAAGTTGTTAATCCCCAGACAACCGCCGGATTCTTCCTCGGTTTCCCAACCGGTACGGTGGGAGCCCCAACCGGGCTGGATAAAACCTCGCTCCTCACCACCAATGATATCAATCAGCCTGTTTTTAATACCCGCCGGATCAACACCAAAGTGCTGATTTCGGACGGTTCGACCGTCGTGCTCGGGGGCTTGATGCGTGACGATGTCGAAACCGTCAACGACAGCGTGCCGATCCTGGGAGATCTGCCTCTGATTGGAAGACTCTTCCGCTCCAAGGCGATTGAGGATACAAAGAAAAATCTTCTTATCTTTGTCACGGCCAGCATCTACCAAAATGACGGAGAACTCCGTAACCCGCCACAAGTCGTGGATGCGGCCGATGTTCTCACCGGTCATGCGACGGTAGCCCCTGTGGCTACTCCTTAGCGGCTAGCCGAAAAATGGGCGCGGCCCACGGAAGTATCTTCGCCTTGGCCTTAAAGGCGAAAACGAGCCGCACATGGCCCTGCAGACGGCAGAAGAGCTTTACCATAAAGGAAATCTGTCATACGCAGGAGCTGCCTGCCTCCCGTGGGTCTCTGGTCTGGCAGGCTTTTTCATTCTAAAAACACGCAAGCCATCAACTTCATTTTGACTTTCGACCGAGTTGCGTAATGCTTATCAACGTATGGAATTAGGCGCCGCAATGGGTTTCTGGCAGGAGGATATGTTTTTGCTCCTCGTGACAATTGCAGTCGCAGCTGGCGTGTCATTGGCAGTCTTCGCCGCCTGCTACTCCTGGTTCCTGCGGCAGCAAAAGCGTCTGCAAAAAAGAATTCGCGCCGATATGGTTGCCACCGAGCAGAATTCCGATTCTCTTTTTTTGACCGGCCGCGATGCCGCCCTGCACGGTGAACTTGTCGCCCAATTCAAGGTCAACCAAGGTAAACGGGTGGTGTCGCTTTTGGAGTCGGACGGCAAACGTTTTCTCCATGTCGACGGTACTCTTTCCGCTCCCGAACGGGACAAGATGGTGCGCTACCTCAAATCCGAAGGGTTCATGAACTAGGGAGAGGCCCCGCTGGAAGGGATGATTGTTTGTCGCCCGCGCGCCGGAAAAGCGGCAGGAGCTTCAATAGATGGCGGCGGCGGCGAGGCCGGAGCGGTAGGGCCGCACATCGAGCCATTTCATACCGGCGGCTTTGGCGGCAAGAAACCCGGGTTCGGCGTCCTCGAAAACAAGGCAGCGCTGAGGATCAACCTGGAGCAACCGGGCCGCGCGCAGAAAGAGTTCCGGGCTTGGTTTGCCCTGGGACACCTGATCGGAGCCAACGACGAATTTCACGATTTTGCCCGGGCCATGCTTGATGCCGAGATGATCGAGGATTTGGCAGACGATATCGGTCAGGCCGCCCGAGGCCACGGCGACTTTCGCCTGGGGCCCGAGATGGCGCAGAACAGCGACCACTTCCGGCACTGGGCCGATATGGGGAAGCATTTTGAGGAAGAGCATTTCCTTGTCGTGCGCGGTTTTCTCAGGCGGGAGATTGTAGCCATAGTCGTGGTTTAACCGCTGGACAATCTGGCGCGCGGGCATGCCTCCGAAGCGGTAAAACAATTCCTCGGTAAAATCGGAGGGGCGTCCAAGTTTTTCGCGCAGCGACTGGCTCCAGGCCTGATAATGCACCGGCATGCTGTCGGCCAGGGTGCCATCGCAATCGAAAATGAAGCCATCGAAGGCGGTGAAATCAATGGCGGAAAGCAAGGACGGGATCGTTTCGATGGATTGAGAGAGGGCAAGGATCTCCGCTCCCAGAGGAAGTGACGCCCCAGTCATGGCCGGTAAAGCTGGGGGCCGATGGTGGCGAAAATAAAGCGGCCGAGAAAATAGATTTCGAAGATGGCGGCGCGGCGGGCTTCGTTTTCGATCTGACTCGGGTCGGTGTCCATATCGGTTTCGGCAATGCCGTGATCGAGGGCGAGAAGGAGACGGCGGTCGTTGATCATGGCCAGAAACTCGTCGCGTTCGGCGGAATCGAGATCGATATTCCAAGGATCGTGTTTCCCGGCGGCTTTGAATTCGCGAAGAAATTTTTCGGCGAGGGCCAATCTTTCGGAGCGAAGTTCAAGGCGCGCGCCGGCTAGCAGCTCCTCGGCGGATTGAACTTCACTCTGCCGAGGCATCGTGCCGGGCGGCAGGTTACCGCGGCCGAGCCAGTAGGCTCGCTGGGGGGGAGAAAGTTGCGCGACGTCTTCCCGATAATGGCTGGCGAGCTGGGCCATCACGTTGACGAGAAAATAGGCCTCGGGCTCGGAAAAACCGAGGCGCCAGCAGCCCGATTCGAGGTTTTCGCAGGTCATGACTGTTCCAATGTTGTATTTAAACCGAAGCCGCGCAAACGATGGACGAGAAGCTCCGACTTTTCGCGTGTTTCATGGGCGACGGCGCTTTTGCCGCTCAGGTGAACTTCCCACATGTGGCGTGTGGCATCCTGCTCGTTCATTTTCAGGACGGTTTTGAAAACGTAAACGACGTATTCCATCAGGTTGACCGGATCGTTCCAGACGACGACGGTCCAGCCGCGGGCAAAGGCTTCCCTCAGTTTTTCCTCGATGTCAATATCGGGACTGGTCTCCGTTCCGGGCTGGCTGGCGATGACAACAGGCGCACCGCCGCAGACCGTGGTGTCAGTACCGCGGTACGTTGGGATCAATCTCTTCGCTCCAGGCATCGATTCCACCTGCCACATTTTTAATTTTCCGGAACCCGGCATCGTGAAGCAATTTCCACGCCTTTGCGCTGCGGGCGCCATCTTTACAATAAAGCCAAATTTCGCGAGCGCTATCCAGTTCATGCATCCGTTTGCCGAATTCGGCAAGAGAAATGAGGCGCGAACCGGGAATCTGCGCGATTTTGGCCTCGAACGGCTCGCGGATGTCGAGCAGATCGATTTCCGCGGGGATTTTGCCCGTGTCGAGCGCCGCTTTGACCTCCTCGACCTCGATTTCTTCGAGGTGAACGACCTTCTTTTGTACCGGGGCGACGCCGCAGAAAAATTCGTAGTCGATCAGCTCCTTGATGCTGGCTTTGGGGCCGCAGAGTGGGCAATTGGGATCTTTGCGGAGCCTCATCTCCCGAAATTTCATTTTAAGCGCGTCGAAAAGAAGGAGCCGCCCGGTAAGAGGATCGCCCTGGCCGATGAGGAGTTTGACCGCCTCGGTGGCCTGAATGGCGCCGACGACGCCGGGCAGCACGCCTAGGACGCCGCCCTCGGCGCAGCTCGGCACCGTTCCCGGCTCGGGCGGCTCGGGATGGAGGCAGCGGTAGCAGGGGCCGCGCGAGGCCCAAAAGACGGTGGCCTGGCCTTCAAAACGGAAGATGGAGCCGTAGACGTTTGGCTTGTCGAGCAGCGCGCAGGCGTCGTTGACGAGATAGCGGGTGGGAAAATTGTCCGTGCCATCGATGACGACGTCATAATCGCGGAGAAGGTCGAGCGCGTTGTCGGAACGGAGCGAAGTGTCGTAGGTTTTGATGTCGATGACGGGATTGATTTCCTTCATCGTCTCGACCGCCGAGTGGGTCTTGAGTTTGCCGACGTTGCCCGTCTTGTGAATGATCTGGCGATGGAGATTGGAGAGATCGACGGTGTCGAAATCGACGATGCCAATGTGGCCGACGCCCGCCGCCGCCAGGTAGGCGAGGATGGGCGCGCCGAGTCCCCCGGTACCGATGACGACGACGCGGGCCGCTTTGAGTTTCTGCTGACCTTCGAGGGTGACTTCGGGCATGATGAGATGGCGCCCGTAGCGGCGCACCTCGTCATTGGTGAAGGTCATGCCTGGATAAGTCTTGGCGATGCGGGGGATGAAACTCATAAAGTGGAGCCTGTCAATTTATCGCGGTTTGGCCTTGGATAAATAAAAATCGGCGAAAGACTAGGTTCTAACATAGAGGATAAAGGAAAGATCAAGATACAGGGATATGTCGCAACGCAAGGCCAAGTTTCTTTGGGTGAACACGCCGCAGGCGCTCGACTTCTTCATCACCAGCCTGCGGGGTTACTTCCCGCTCGCCCTCGACACCGAGGCCGACAGTTTGCATCACTACCGCGAGAGCGTCTGCCTGATCCAGGTCTCGCACGCGGAACAACATTTTCTCATCGATCCGCTCGCCCCCTTTCCGCTCGACGAACTTTGGCCGCCGACCAGCCGCCATACCTGGATCTTGCACGGAGCCGACTTTGACTTGCGGATGTTGCGCCGGGCGGGCGCGCCGGAGCCGCAGGCGGTTTTCGATACGATGCTGGCGGCGCAACTCATTGGCTTGCGGGCATTTGGCTATGGCGCCCTGGTGGAGCAATTTTGTGGAATCAAGCTCGACAAGAAGAGCCAGAAAGCCGACTGGTCGCAGCGGCCTCTCTCGCCGGCGATGATCGATTACGCGGTGCAGGATACCCAGTACCTGGAACCGATCGCGGAGGCGCTGGGCCAGCAGCTCGACGGCAAGGGCCGGCGGGAATGGCATGAGCAGTCGTGTGCGCGGGTGGTGACGGCGAGCCAGACGGTGCGGGAGGAGGACCCCGAGAATGCCTGGCGGATCGGAGGCTCGTCGCTGCTTTCCCCCGCGGCGCAGGCGATTGAGAAGGAATTGTGGCACTGGCGCGAGAAGGAGGCCGAGGAGGCCGATTTGCCGGTCTTCAAGGTTTTGCACAACGAGCTGCTCCTGGAACTGGCGACCTGGTGCGCCGAGCACCGGCGCGTGCCGCCGATGGGCGCGCCCTGTTGGCCCCGGCGCAGCACGCCGCAACGGGCGGAACGGCTGGCCGAGGCGATTGAACGGGGCCGCGCCGCGCCGCCCATTCCGCGCTTGCCGCGTCCGGAAAGGCCGCCGCGCAATATCGCCGCCGAGCAGCGGATGGAGAGGCTGCGCGCCTGGCGCGATAAGGTGGCGGCGGAACTGGAGCTCGACCCGACGGTGATCGCGCCCAAATCGGTGCTCCAGGAGATCGCGCGCCAGCCGGAGACGGCGGCGGAAACGCTTATCGCCGAAAGCCGCTGGTGCCCCTGGCAATGGGAGTTGATTAAGCCGGGGTTGGGTGGGTAGCGGAGCTGTGGCGTCATGCCTGAGAGGGATTTACCTCAGAGGGGTAATTCTGCCTCTTATAAAAAAGGGACATATTTTCATGCGGCGCGGAGGTTTTGCGAGGATGTAGAACCAACCTCTTTCTAGCGCGCCTCGCGTGAGCCGTGGCCGTGCAGGTGGGGATGACAACGCTGCTATCGAGCAGGATGCCCTGAGCCGTTAGGGTTCCCGGCGCGCGCCGGTCAGCGCCAGTTCAAAAGCCAGGCCGTCCTCAGGCTGCCTTCCGTGGCATGTCCTCTTCTATCCCGCAGCTTAATTCTCACAAGAGAAGATGCCTGTCGCCGTTAATCTGATTAACGTTTCTCTTCCATCAGTCCGGCCAGATTGCTGTCGGGGTCTTGTATAAGTCCATTACGGAATTTTAACGGGAACAAGGATGGCCTCTCCAGCGTCCTAACCTATAGTTAAATGATGATGAGGATTCTGCTTTTGTTGCTGGCTGTGGGCGGGTTGCCGGGGATGGCTTCGGACCGGATTGCCGCCCCGTATACTGGCGCGAGCGCGCCAGTGACCGGCACGCATGTGGTGGCGGAGCTGATTCCGGAGAAGACGGAAATCAAGCCGGGCGAGCCGTTCGAGATGGCGCTTCATCTCCACATGGATCCGCAGTGGCACACCTACTGGATCAATCCGGGCGACGCGGGTTTGGCCACGGAAATTTCCTGGACTTTGCCGCCGGGTTTTACCGCCGGCCCCATTCAATGGCCGACGCCGGAGAGGCACAACATGGGGCCGTTGATCACTTACGGCTATGAGGGGGATACTTACCTGCTGACCACCATCACTCCGCCGGCAAGCGGCCTGCCGCAGCACTTCGACATTTCTGCGCATGCGACGTGGCTGGTCTGCCAGGAGGAATGCATCCCGGGCCAAGCCGATTTGACGGTGCATCTCGGCTCCGGGCAAGCGGGCGCGGTGGCGGATAATAGCGACTTTTTCAATCAGGCGCGCGCGCGTTTGCCGGTTCCGAATACATGGTGGGATGTGGAAGCCTGCTATAATATCAAGCCGGGTCTAGGGGCGCCCGGCTCACAGGCACTGTGGATTAATTTCAAGAATAAGCCGGGAGCGGGAGAACTGGTGGCCGGTCATCTCTATTTTTTTCCGGAACAACCCAACGTGTTAAGCGCGAATGAGGACGATAACAGCCACCCGCAACAGGGAGAAAAACTTTCATCCTTTATCTGGCCGCTGACGCTTCAGCAAAACGGGGAAAAGCCGGATACGATCAGCGGGGTGCTGGTTTCGGATCCGTCTTTGGGCGGGAAGCCGTGGTCGGTTTACCTTGCTTCGTTTTCAACGAATGCGACCGATATTCCGATTAATTCGGCTGCGCTGGCGAATCCTGCGGCTCAGCCAGGCGCTGGGGCGGCAAATACCAACGGAGTTTCCATCAGCCATCCCGAAGCGACGGGAGGCTCGGTCCCGCCCTCTTCTCCG
>Ga0335072_10005069_pt1 | contig 19434 bp, 7 predicted proteins | sample Lox_Sample_21_FD_206725 | JGI IMG/M metagenome (GOLD analysis project Ga0335072, IMG submission 206725) | Soil microbial communities from Loxahatchee National Wildlife Refuge, Florida, United States - Lox_Sample_2.1 | ecosystem: Environmental > Terrestrial > Soil > Wetlands | place: USA: Florida...
GCGGGAGATTTGCGGGTTTCGCAGGAGCGATGGGAGAATGAAGAAGCTCAAAGGATGAAAAAGCCGTTTCCCACCTCCGGCTGGAGCCGGCGAAGAGTGTTGCAAACCGCTCCCGCACTTTGCGCTTCCACAATTCTTCCCCAGCGTCTCATGGGCGCGTTGCCTGATCATCCGGGCGCAGTCGCCAAGCCATTTTCCATCTTCACCGATATTGCGCAAAGCGCCGGCTTGACCCAGACGATGCACTACGGCGTTCCAGAGGCCGTCACCTACATCATCGAGGAGATGGGTGGCGGCTGCGCCTTCATTGACTACGACAACGACGGCTGGATCGACATCTTCATCCTCGGTGGACGGACCCTTGAAGGTATCCCGTCGGATGCTTCAAACCGACTCTACAAAAACAATCGCGACGGCACTTTTAAGGACGTAACTAAGGAAGCTGGATTGTGGGATGCGGGCTGGGCTGTCGGCGTGTGCGTGGGCGACTACAACAACGACGGATTCGAAGACTTGTTCCTTACCTACTACGGGCAGAACAAGCTCTACCACAACAATGGCAACGGAACCTTCACCGATGTGACAGAGAAGGCTCATCTCAGCCACGACGGAATTCGCTTCGGCGCAGGCTGCACATTCATTGACTACAACCGCGACGGCCTTTTGGATCTGTTCGTCTCGAACTATGTCGATATCGACATGGCAAACGCACTGAAACCTTCGCTCAATATTCCGAATTGCAACTATGAAGGCGTGCCGGTGGCGTGCGGACCGAAAGGACTGAAGGCGCCGCAGCATTACCTCTACAAGAACAACGGCGACGGCACCTTCACCGATGTTTCGAAGGAGTCGGGGATCGCGGCGATCAAGGGATCGTATGGCCTGACCGCGGTGGCATTCGATGTGGATGAAGACGGCTGGACGGACCTGTTTGTCGCCTGCGATACCACACAGAGTCTGCTGCTACTGAACAACCACGATGGCACTTTCCGCGAAGAGGGATTGATGCGAGGGGTTGCGATCAGTCCCGATGGCCAGGAGATGGCGGGAATGGGAATTGGAGTGGGAGATTACGACCTGGATGGCCACCTGGACGTCGTGAAGACGCATTTCCAGCTTCAGCCCGCCGGACTTTATCGCAACGACGGCAAGGGCAACTTCGATGATGTCGCGCAACAGGCCGGATTGGCCGGCGAACGGACCTATGTGAGCTGGGGAACAGACCTTGTGGATCTCGATAACGACGGATATCCGGACATCTTCTGGGTTACCGGCAACGTTTACGCCGAAGTAGAGCGGATCAACCCGAAATTTCCGTACAAAGGGCCCCGGGTGCTCTTCCGCAACCGAGGTGACGGCACATTCATTCGGCTGGGCGACGAAGCTGGTTCCGCAATCAGCGCGCGCCATGTGAGCCGAGGAGCAGCCTTCGGCGATTTCGACAACGATGGCGATCTCGACATTGTGATCATGAACCAGCACGAGCCTCCATCGCTTCTGCGCAATGATGCGCCCAACGAAAACCACTGGATCAAGGTCCGGCTGGAAGGGACGAAGAGCAATCGGAGTGCGATTGGCGCGCGCGTCCTTGTGCGATATGGGGCCAAACGGCAGGCGCAGGCTGTGCTGAGCCAGGCCTCCTACATGTCCTCCAATGATCCGCGACTCCACTTCGGATTGGGTGCGGAGACCGCCGCGGACATCGAGGTCATCTGGCCCACGGGTGCCATTGAGAAGTATCCGGCTCAGCCCGCGAATAGGCTGATCACCATTCTCGAGGGACACGGAATTGTTCCCGGAAGGCCGTTCAAGGCGAACTAGAATCGTGATCCGCGTCACACTCCGATCGTGCCCGATGTTTATTCCGGCGGCGTCGATCGCACTCCCATAATTGGCGTTCAATCGGGAGCTTGATTTCGCAGAGTAGTCTGGGGTGCGCGGATCGCACCCGGATGCGGGCTAAAGAGGCACGCCCATGCTGGCTGTTCCAAGCACTTCACAACCTTCACACAGCACATTCCATTAACGATGCAACGAATGGTGATTTCGATCACTCTTGCTCGAGACTCCGATCACATTCAGTCGATTATCGCCTGTGTTATCGATACCGGGATCCATCTAGATGGAGTTCTGGCGACGGCTAATTGCGACGGGTCGCACCGAGTTGTGCGCCAGAACTTAAAAACAAGAACAAACAACGCTTCAGGAGGCTTGGTAAATGTTTACGGACAAAAACCGGACATTGAGTGGTCACTCGGTGTCGAAATGGCTCAGGAGAATACCATGGCTAGTCGTACCAGTCATGGTTTTGTCTTTTGCCATCGCTCATGCGCAACAACTGACCGGAACGTTGAGTGGCATTGTCACTGACCAAACGGATGCCCGTGTGACGGGCGCTCAGGTTGTTGTAACGAATGAAGCATCGGGTGATACCCGTCAAACCAAGTCGGATGCCCAGGGATTCTTCTCGGTCACCGCTTTGGTTCCGGGTACGTACAAGGTCACAATCACCGCCAAAAGCTTTGCGACATGGGAAGAGACTGGAATCCTCATTAACCAGGGCGACAGCCGTACGGTCCCATCGATCAAGCTGAAGATTGGCTCGGAAGCCACTGCGGTCACAGTCATCTCCGGCGGAGATGCTGAGGTTCCAGTGGATACAGCAGAAGTCAGCGCCACGTTGAACAACGAACTGGTCGACTCGGCCACCCTGACGGGACGAAACGCGGCTGAGCTGATCAAGATGATGCCCGGCATCACCTTCAACAACGCCGGCAACGCGGGCTCGGGCTACAACAGCCAGGTAACGGGCACCAACAACGGACCGGCAGGCAGCTTCTCCGCCAACGGCACGCAGCCATACGGTTCCACCGATGTTTACCTTGATGGCGCGAACCTGATCGATCCGGGAAACGCCGGAACACAGGTTGCGAACATCAACCAGGATATGACCGACAGCGTGAAGTATCTGTCGGCGTCCTACGGCGCGGAATATGCGAAGGGCCCGGCTGTGCTGCAGGCCTTCTCAAAAACCGGCGGCCAGAAGTTCCACGGCGAAGCCTACCTCTATGCCCGCAACACGGGTATCGGATACGCCAACGACTGGTTCAATAAGGCGAACCAGATTGCGGCTGCCGACGCCCCGGGTGCGGCGCCATCTGTGATTGCAAAGAAAAACACATTGACGCCACAATCGTTCTATTATGTGGGCGGCAACATCGGCGGGCCAATTTTCTTTCCGCACTTCAACCATAACCGCGACAAGCTCTTCTTCTGGGCTGGCTATGAGTACATGGACCAGCACCCGTATAATTCGCCGGTCGAAATGAACGTACCAACCGCCGCACAGGTTGACGGTGACTTCAGCAACACCGGTGTGAACTCCAGCGTCCTGAACACGTATCCCTCAGCGTATACGCTGCCTTGCAGCGCCACGAGCGGCTGGCATCCGGGCTGCGGTTCCGGATCAGGTGGTCCTTCTCCGTGGGCCGCAAACAACACGGTAACCGGGCTGCAACAATACTACGATCCGAATGGCGTCATCCTGAGCGGTCTCAATCCGGCCGCGAATCAGACACCAGGCGCGACCAACGGCTGGAACAACTACGCCTACTCTCCCACGACCCCGCAGAACCGCTGGGAAGTTACCGCGAAGGTCAACTACTCCTTCAACGACAACAACAAGCTGTGGGGTTCTTACACCCTGCAGGAAGAGACGGATGACCATCCATTGTCGATCTGGTGGGCGCCGGAATGGACGATTCCGTACCCATCCGAGCCGATTGGAAAAGAGAAGGCGCACGTCTATCTAGCGAACTTCACGCACGTGTTCAGTCCGACCACGACAAACGAGTTCGTCTTCGCATACTCGGAGTTCATCAACGACAACAGCCTCTCGAACCTTTCCGCAACCAGCCGGTCCAAGCTGGGATTCCCGACCGAATCGCTGTTTTCATCCACCAAGACCGACCAGATTCCGAACTCAACGGGCGGCTGGGATTCGGGCTTGACGGAAATCAACGAATTTGACTTCAGCAGCGGCATTTACGGAGCAAACAGCTTTGGCAAAACCTCCAAGGCTCCTTCGATTGCCGATACGTTCACGAAGATCGTCGGTACGCACTCCGTGAAGGCCGGCTTCTACTGGGATACACAGGAGAACCTGCAGGCCAACGGCAGCGATATCAATGGCAACTATGACTTCGAAACCTGGGGCGCCAGTTCCACAGAGAATCTGACACTGGATCGGCTGATGGGTCGCGTACTCGATTTCGACCAGCAGAACACGGACGTGGTACCGCAGATCACCTGGCATCAATGGTCGATCTGGGCTCAGGACTCGTGGAAGGCATCAAGCAAGTTGACATTCAACTATGGCCTGCGTGCGGACCATATGGGACAGTGGTACGACGGAATCGGTGGCACGCAGGTATGGGATCCTTCGACGTACGTCAACACGCCGAACCCCCCGGCCAACACCGGTCTTGTGTGGCACCAGACCAACTCGTCCATTCCGAATTCGGGCTGGAAGAGCCAGCTGTTCTATTATGATCCGCGCGTTGGTGTTGCGTATGACGTATTCGGCACTGGCAGGACCGTAGTTCGCGCCGGCTTTGGCACTTACCGGTATCAGGTTTCATCGAACGATGCCAGCGGCGCAATGAACGGCCCACTCGGTTCGTACGATTACAACACCCAATCCACCGGCGGTAACAACGGCTTCTATGGATTCGGTGTCGCGAACGGGACAACGTGTACCGGCAACATCATGAACGGCCAGAGCGAAAGCTGTGCTGCCGGCGGCCAGACCTCACTGAAAATCCCAACGGGCCTGAACCAGGTTGGAGCAAGCGGTGTCAGGGCTGACAAACTGGGCGACAACATGGTGCCCTATGCAAATACTTACAGCTTCGGCGTTGCACAAGCACTGCCTAGCCATGCCGTTGCCGAGGTTTCGTACGTGGGCAGCATGAGCCGCAATCAGCTCGAAAACGGCGCCAACGGCCATATCGAGGATGCCAACCCAATCGCATACGGAGCTTTCTTCACGCCTGATCCGAAAACCGGCTTGTATGAGAACCTAGCTCCTTCGCCGACACCAACCCTTCCGTCCAATGAAAGCCTGGGAACGGTCAGCACCAATGACTGGCACCCACTTAACAACTACGGTGACATCTGGATCCAGACGCACGGTGGTTACGCGAACTATAACTCGTTGCAAGTTTCGGCCCAGAAGCAGTCGGGCAATCTCTACATGTTCACCAACTTCACATTCGGCAAGGTCCTTGGCACCCGCGACGGTTCCACGTCAAATGGAAACGGCAACGGTCCGGTTGTTGATCCATTCGATCTCGGCTCGAACTACGGACCGCTCGAATACGACCACACCAAAGTCTTCAACCTGTCGTTCAGCTACAAGCTTCCGGCGCCTGTGCACAACAACTGGGCTCTGGGCGAGATTGTGAATGGATGGCAGCTCACCAACTACACCACGTATGAAGATGGTGCGCCTTACCAGACCACATCGCCGAACATGAACATGAACTATCACCAGTACCTCTGCAGCGGCCCCGGCGACCCGACTCCAGGCTGCTCAGGAAAGAGCGCCGGCTCCGAGGTTGACACGCTCATCACGTTGCCATTGCCGGCAAATAACACATTCGCGAACGAAACCAACTCGTCCACGAACACAACTACTCCGATTCTCGTTGGCAACCAGACCACCTCGATCGGTACCAACCAGTGGTTTGGGTCGAGCCAATATGAGAATGGTCTTCAGCCAGTATTGGTTTGCGATCCTCGCAAAGGATTGCTGAAGAACCAATACTTCAACCCCAATTGCTTTACAGCCCCGCTTCCGCCGACGGCCACGTCGGTCGGACAGATGGGCCAGATCATCTGGCCTTACATCCGGACGCCTCACTACTTCGGCAGTGACCTGGCGATGTTCAAGGCATTCCGCGTGACTGACACACAACGTGTTGAGATTCGCGTGTCGGCAACCAACTGGCTTAATCACCCGAACGCACAGTTCGGACTGGCCGGCAATGCCGACAACAGTCTCAACTTCAACGGTCTCAGCACGGCTTCGGGGCTCACCTACAACTCGAATAGCTCAACCACGGGTATCGCGCAGAATAAGGTTGGATACCGCTGGATGCAATTCGCAGCCAAGTACTACTTCTGATTTCAGTCGGGAGAGTGCGAAAAGAGGGGCGGCTCGACGCCGCCCCTCTTTCTCTGCGTTCCCGGTGGAGGTGTCGTTAACGAGCCGAGGGAGATCTCAACTATTTAGAGATTGCATTCGCGCTGATCCGTTGGGTGCTCAACGAAAGAGAATGCGCCCTGAACAGAAAGGACGTTATCCGTGTCCGTGCTTACCTAATCCCCTTTGGATCCAGCTCGTGCGCAATATTCCGTTCACGTTTCGCGTCCTCGGGACGGTTCATTTCCGAATAGACCTGTGCCAGCACCCAGTGAGGTTCAAACCACTTGGGGTTTTTCCTGATCAGATCTTCAAGGATTTCTCTAGCTTTCGGATTGTCCCCTGACTGATGCTCCAGCTTCGCCATCTCTATTCGGGTCAAGGGATCATCCGGGTGCATCTGCAGAGCGAATTCCAGCAATGGTCTGGCGTCCGCGATGTCGCCTTGCTCTACCTTTATCGCGCCTAGATCCCGATTGGCGACAAAATCCATCGGATCCTGCTGCAAAGCGGCTTGAAAGGCGCGCGCTGCTCCGCTCTCGTCAGTGACCGCGTATCGCGCCTGCCCGGCCATCGTCTGAAGTCCCGGAAGTTTTGGATCAAGGCGAACTGCTTCATCGAGATCGATGTGGGCTTCTTCCATCTGCTGCCGCGAATATCTCGCAGAACCCGCAGCCAGCCACGCTTCCGCAGAGTTTCTCTCCTTCGCCAGCTTTTCCATCCTGGGGATGCCTTCGTCGAACCTGCCTGACCCGATGAGTGCAAACGCATAGATGTACTGAAACTCGAAATTATTTTTCTGGCCGGATTCGAGCGGGGCCAGCAAGGCAACCGAGTCGGCGGGACGACTGAGCTTGTTGTAAGCGTAACCAAGCAGGATTGCGGTATTCACGTCGGCCGGATGCGCTGCGTGGAGCCTCTCGAACTGCGTGCGTGCATGACTCCAGTCACCCGTGCGGTAATAGGCCAGGGCCAGATTCATACGAGCCACTTCGTTCTGCGGAGCGGCACCGAGGGTGCGGAGATCTTCGTCAATCGCTGCGCTTAATTGGCCCGCAGCGGCCAACGCTGACCCGAGATTGGCATGTGCCTCCACCAGATCGGGCTCCAGCGCAATGGCCCGTCGAAAATCAGCAATCGCCGTGTTGAGGTCGCCCTGTTCCTGCGCATGCGCTCCCTCTCGCAGGGCTGACTCCGCTTCGGCGGCGGGTTGATTTGGCGCTTGCCCTGTCGCCGCCTGAACCAGCAAACCCGCACACAAAATGGGAACCACTCGCATCGTAATCAGCATAGTGCATTGCATGCGCCGCAAAAAGTTCGAGAATGGGTGCAGATAGTACAATCCAAGGCAGTGGCACCATCGCAGTTCCCTTCCTTTCGCATGCGCAGGTACGCGTTCGCTCTTAGTCGCCTTGCCGTGACGGCCTTTCTGATTCCGGCTCTTTGCAGGGCAGCCGAGGCCCAACAACTGACATCTGCGCAGACAGCCACGCCGAAGATTCGCTTTGAGCTGCAGAGGCTTCCCTTCCGGCTCAACAGCAGCCAGAGCCCGGCCAAGAATGTGCCTGAAACCATGGCCGGCGGCGTGGCCGTGTTTGATTACAACGGCGACGGGCTACCCGACATTTTCTTCACCAACGGCGCCAATATCGCCACGCTGAAAAAGGATTCCCCGAAGTACTATAACCGCCTCTTTCGCAATAACGGTGACGGCACGTTCAGCGATGTCACGGAGCAGGCCGGGCTGAAGGGCACCGGTTTCGACGTCGGCGTGGCCATCGGCGACTATGACAATGACGGCCATCCCGACATTTTTGTCGCCGGCGTTCACGGCAACACGCTGTATCACAACAATGGTGACGGCACCTTTACCGATGTGACGAAAAAAGCCGGCCTCGATAAGTGGAACGATCCGGAGTATGGACCGCTGTGGGCGGTTGCGGCGGTGTGGGTCGACGTGAACAATGACGGACTGCTCGACCTGTTTGTCGTCAATTATCTGCAGTGGACGTACTCGAGTGTGCCCAAGTGCGTTATCGAAGGTGTCGCCGAGTATTGCCACCCGCGGTACTACAAAGGGCTGCCCAACCAGCTATTTCTCAACCAGGGCGACGGCACCTTCAAAGACGTTTCGAAGGAATGGGGATTGCGCGATCACGTGGGCAAAGGCATGGGCGCGGCCTTGGCCGATTACGACCTCGACGGCAAACCTGACCTATTCGTGACCAATGACGCGGAATACGCGTTCCTGTTCCATAATCTCGGCAGCAAATTTGAAGAAGTCGCCTTCCAGACCAACGTCGCTCTCGCGGAAGATGCGGCGTTTATCTCCGGGATGGGCGCGGATTTCCGCGACGTGAATAACGACGGCTATCCGGATATCGTTTATGTCGCGCTGAAGAGCCAAACATTTCCGCTCTACCTGAATACGGGCAAAGGCGATTTTTTCGAAGCTACGGCGCAAACCGGTTTGCGCGCGCTGAGCTTGGGGATGTCGGGATTTGGGCCCGGGCTCTACGACTTCGACAACGACGGATGGAAGGATTTGTTCGTCACGCGCGGGCAAGTGACGTCGGTCTGGCCGCCGGGATTCAAATTTGCAGAGCCCAATGTCGTCTTCCGCAACCTGGGCGCGAGCGGCAAGTGGCAGGCGCTTACTGACGAAGCGGGTTTCACGGAAGCTACGGCTGCGCGACATCGCGGCTGTGCGTTTGGCGATTTCAATGGCGATGGAAAAATCGACATTGTTGCTACCAGTCTCGATCAGGATGCGGAGCTTTGGATGAACCGCACGGAAAATGCCGGTCATTGGCTCGATATCGCACTTCGTGGGGTCAAATCGAATCGCGACGGAATTGCCGCGCGCATCAAAGTGGTGACGAACGCGGGCACGCAATATAACCATCAGACGTCGAGCGTCTGCTATGCATCCTCGAGCTTGGGACCGGTGCACTTCGGCCTAGGCCGCGAGGCGAAGGCGAATATCGTGGAGATCCACTGGCCCAGCGGCATTGTGCAAACGCTCGAAAACGTCGCGGCGGACCGGGTGCTGAAGGTCACCGAGCCCACTTCATCGGGCACACCGACGAAGTGAGCGAGATCAGATCGGCTTCGCGTAAATGACAGGCTTCTTGAACCATCCTTCAGGGGCTAAAGCCCACTATAAATACGGCGCGTTTGGCACGACTAAAGTGTGCTCTTTCACTCCTGGACTTGTCCGATTGATCCTACTGTTTGGGCGGGCCCGCCTTTTGCTGTTTGGCCTCAATCTGCTGGACAATATCGCGCTCACGCTGGCCGTCGTCAGGACGGTGGAGCTTGTAGTAGATCGCAGCCAGCTCAATGTGCGGATCCAGCCAGTTGGGATCAGCCTTTTCCAATTCTTCCAGCGTCGCAGCGGCCTCGGCATATCTCCCAGTCATGCCATTCAGCTTTGCCATTTGCAGACGCGCCATGGGCGACCTGGGTTGCAATTGCAGGGCAAGTTCCAGCATGGGCCTGGCAGAGTCGAGATCGCGCTGCTTGAGTTTCATGGTGCCCAAGTAAAGATTCGACGTAAAATCACGCGGATCCTGTTTGAGTGCCAGTTCAAATGCGGGCTGAGCCGCTTCAGTATCCCCGAGGGCATCTCGGGCCTGCCCGGCCATGGTATAGAGGCCAGGAAAGTTCCCATGCAGATCGATGGCAGCATCCAGATCGGCTCGCGCCTCGTGAAATTCGCGGCGTCGCAGACGCGCCGAACCGGCAATGAAATATGCGTCGGCCGATTGCGTTATCTTGGCGACTTTTTCCATGCGCGGCAGTCCGGCTGTTTCTTCGCCGGAGTCGATCAGGGCAAAGGCCAACACGTATTCCAGATCCATGTTGCTTTCGCGCCCGTTTTCAAGCGGCGTCAGCATGGCAGCAGCGTCGTTCGATTTACCCAGCTTGATATCGGTGTAGCCGAGCAGCACGGCAGCGGAAATATCCAGTGGGCGCGCGACGTGCACGGCTTCGAATGCGGTGTGCGCGTGCTGCATGTCGCCTTTTTTGTAGTAGGCGAGGCCAAGGTTCATGCGGATACCGAGGTTGCCCGGCGCCGTCGAGAGGGCTTCTGTATCTTGGGCGATGGCATCATCGAACTGCCCCGCTGCGGAGAGAGCGGCTCCGAGGTTGGCGCGGGCTTCCGTCAACTTCGGATCGATGGCCAAAGCCCTGCGATAATCCTCGATCGCGGCGGCAAGATCATTGTGCTGCTGGGCCGCAATACCCTTGCGAAGATAGCCGTCCGCTCCGTCAGGCGGCACGGGCTGTCCTGTCTGCGCCCACGCGCCATTCAGCGCGATCCCAAGCAAGAGAACTGAAATTGATCGCATGTTTACAAGGATAAAGCAGTGGCTCCGCGCCGGGACGCTGCCAAAGATCCTGGCGCGAAGACTTGATGAGTCACTGCTTCTGGTTCTCAACCTGCTTGTAGTCGAGAATCTTCATTTGCGAGCCGTACTTGCGATAGTCTCGGAACTCGATCGTGTTCAGCATGGCCTGACGATGATTCTGCCGCACGCGAACTTCCGCGCTTACCGGCATAAGGTAGTCGTGCCCGTTAATCACAACGTAGTCGTAATCAACACCCATGACCGATGCCTGGGTTGGGAAGTCCTTGGGCAAATCGTCTGCCTGCAAACTGATGCGCCGCACATTATGCGTCGTGCTATCGATATAGACCTGGCCGTGGAAGGCAACGATCAGCTGCTGATCATTGGACCCGACGACGGAAAACAGCGAGTTGCTCTTTTCGACCCGATAGTCGAACACCTGGACCGTGCCCGAACCAAGCGAGTCAGTTTCCTTCCAGGTGAAATCGGCTTTCGCGGATGGCGCGAAGACCGCCTTGAGCACGCCACCCAATTCGCCACCCGAAAGCGTGCTTCCCTTCTGCCTCAAAAGAGCATCGCGGTCAACGGAGCTGGGCTGGCCATTGATCTCAAGTATGGTGTGGTTTTCAGTTTTGTCCCGGTAACGCAGCAACTCCGCGATGGTGTCGCGGTGTTTCCAGTTGCCGCTGCCGTTCGCGTCAACCGAACGATTCGTCACTTCGACGCACATGAAATTAGGTAGAGATTCGTTGTATCCAACAGCATGTGATCGCGTATCGGCGATCAGCTTGTCAAGCTCTTCGGGAGTGGGCGCTTCAACCGGATTCGTCACCGACGTGATGGCCAGCAGGCCGCCGCTGTAGCTGTCATTCACGTCGCTTGCCGCTGCCAGATCAGCACCACCATGTCCTTCTGCACCTGCAGATCCCGCTGCGGAGCCCTCGCCCTCAACCGTGAATAGCACCTGCTCGACCGCGGTCTTGCCATCCTGGGTCAGCATAGCCTTCACGTCGTAGTTGCCGGGCACAAGTGCCGAACCCTTGAAGCTCGCAAGATAGGGCACCGCCTGACCATCGCTGCTCAGCTTCAACGGCAGAGGGGTACGGTGGCCGGCGTGTCCGTTTCTGGAGGCTTCCATCTCCAGCGTCGCGGGCGATTTCGAATTGGGGTCGGGATGCAGAATGAAGAAAAGCGAGATATTCTTCGCACCGGCAGGAACTACCCCTGAAACATTCGGCGTAATTTTGCTCTTTTCAAATCGCATCGGTTCCAGGGGGTCGTCATTGTCATCGTTGATTGAGTCAGCATGTCTGACAAGAACGATCGGGCTCAATGACGGAGTCGCCTGCGCGGGTGGAATCTGGAAGACGATGCGGGTAGCACCGTATTTCATCCCGATTTCGTCGTAGACCGCGGCGTCGAGCATGTATTCGCCAGGAATCGACAGAAAATGCCGTTGAAGCATGATGCTCGCCGACTTGTCGGTATCGAGCGACTCAAGAGCGCCGCGCTTTGCGATGTTTTCGCCGAAGTGCTCCACCACCGTGCCATTCTTATCCCTGATCTCGGCCACAATGGACACGTGCGCCATAAATAGATTCGTATGGGTATCTTTGTTCACCTGGAGCGCTGAGATGGGTATCTCGATGGCAACCGTGCTCGAGTTTCCATCGGGCAGATCACCAAACTGAAGAACGGTCGCATGGAAATTCAAATCGTGGGGAAGGTTCGACTGATTGAAAAGCTTCAACAGTGGAACCTCGAAAGGCCTGATGCCGGCCTCTGCTTCCGGCGCAAGTGCGAAGTAGCCGGTCTTTGTCTTAACCACGAGCCCTGCGCGCACCGGCTTGGCGGCAATCGTACGGAATGAGCCGTCGTACTCCTCGATGGGCGGCTTGTAGGTTGCCTGGTAGTACGTCGTCATGTTTTCGCGCATCTGATCGAGCTGGTGCTTTACGCCTTCCTGGGCGTCGACGTATACGCCGCCGGTATCCCTGGCCAGATCGGCGAGCGGACTCTTGGCAGGCGCGAAGGGATTGCCGTCATCGGTGCGCATCATGAAGTCGGCACTCGAACCTAGCGGATTGGTATTAAATGTTCCTCCCTGCTGCTGTTGCCGCGGCGACGTCATCGCCATACCCCCGCTGCCGGGGACGGGTTGGGGAACGGGATCGAACGGCGCACCGCCATTGAGCATTGCGTTTTCCAGCTGGTGCCGAGTGCCCACATCCAGAGCATCCATATCCACCGTGTAAAACGTGACACCTGCACGCGCAGCAGCCCCTGAGATCGTTTTCACCATTTCCTTGCCGACCGTGTCGGAGTGGAATCCGCTGGTGAAATAAATAATGGATTTTCTCTCGTTCAGTCTCTGCTGTGAGCGCACAATCGCGAGCAAGCGGCCAGCGAAAGCCGGGTGCGCTGGTCCTGCATCACTTCCCGGGTCCTGGAGCGCGCTGAGCAACGTCTGGGACTCCGCGCGCAGTTCGGTGTCGACATGTCTCCCTTGGGAATCTGCTCCGGTCCGCACGATTTCCACCAGGTCCTTTTCGGCTAGTTTCGATGCCCTGTCGCGGTCGCCATCGGCCTGGTCCCGGGCAATGTTGACTTCCATGGTGGCAGTCGACGTAGGCCGCTGCACGCGGTTCGCCGTCGCGGTGGTTATCGCCTGCTCCATCAACTGCCGGTCGGTGGTGAAGCCCTGAAGGAGTTGAAGGCGGCTTCCAAAATCGAAAAGCGCGAAGGAGAATGTCTTCGACGGGAGCATCTTGATGATCTTGTTTGCGACGCTCTGCGCAGTCTTGGCTCCCGAGCCCTCAAAATGATCGAAAACCATGGTCACGAGCTGTGCAGATTGTGAGTCGCCCTGCACAAGTTGGAAGGTGCTCAGCTTCACAGGGGTGTCGTTGTCGGTGATCACGATGTCTTCCGGCATCAGATCGACGACCTTCCGGTGTTTCTTGTCCAGGACGGCCATGTCGAGCGTGACTTCATCCACCGTTTGGCTTACACCAGGAACTTGCGTCTCCGAAGCTGCCGGCGAAGCGGGGACTGTCTGCTGGCCCATGGCCATGCTTGCTGAAAGGAGCAGGAATGGAACCGCGCATATGCGAACTGCGCCGCCGAGAAGATTGCCCCGCTGATCATTTTCGGAAGGATGAAACATAGGACGATTTCTCCGCACCTTCCACCCAGTTTTCCCCGTAAACCACCTTGAAAAAGCCTTTTAGTTGAACCTTTCAGTTGCGCAAACGCTCAGTTTTTGGCTCGTGCAATTCTACCCGGGTTCGGGGTTAATGCGCTGCGATAGGGTTGATTCGTTTTGCTCCCGTTTTTGTTGTTCGGATAACCGAAATTTTGAGGGGAATTTGCAGTCCGCTCCTAAAGAGAAGCCTTTCCGGCGACATTCTGGTGGCCTGCACGGATCCTTGTGGAACATGTCAACGAGAACCTGACGCTTCGATCTCCTTTGGATTGAAGCGGTCCCTCGTTCGGAGTAACAAGGGACGAAAGTGCCAACTGAAACCTGCCAAAGAGGATGGCGGGGATGAAGGTGGTCGACAGCAAATCCGCACGACAGATTCACCGGCACCCGCATGCAATCTCACAGATGTGAGCCACCTCACAGCCTGGCCTCCGCCAATTCTTCAAGAATCAAACGGGAGCTTGAATGCGAGTCTTGCCGGGAATCGCTGTGCTGTTGCTGGCCGCGGCCTCAGGGGTTTTTGTCGAGGTTGGCGCAAAGGGCCTAAGCCCCGTTTCGCGCAAGGCGGTCCCGGATTGGCTCAAACCAGCCGTGATGGAGGCTGCGGATCACGCCGGCCCGCAGGCGCTCGCCATTGATGTCCCAATAAATAACACGATCTATCCGCCGGACATCATTCCGCCGCAATTTGCATGGCGCGATGGAAACTCTGCTGCCACGATCTGGCGGATCGAGGTCGTCTTTGCGACCGACCGGCGCCCGATTCAGGTCTGGGCTGCGGGCGAAAAAATGCGGCTTGGCCCGCTCGATGAGACGCTGCAGGGCTACGTGCCGCCGACACTGACCCCAGAACAGGCGGCCGATCACACCTGGCGGCCCGATGGGGAGACCTGGGAAGAGATCAAGAAGTACTCGGTAGCCGGCCCGGCCAAGGTCATTATCACTGGCTACATAAATCGGCAGGCGGCAGAACCAATTTCCCGGGCTGAAGCGACCATCTCGACGGCAAAGGAGCCGGTTGGAGCTCCCATCTTCTATCGCGATGTTCCGCTGATTCCGCCCAACCCGGAAACAGAACAACGCGGCGTCATTAAACCGCTGCCCGACTCAGTCCTGCCTAAGATTCGCTGGGATCTTCGCTACGTAAGCCAGGCACAGGGCAAGGTGGTGATGACGAATCTGCCCACCTGTGGCAACTGTCACTCGTTCTCAAGCGACGGCAAGACACTGGGCATCGACGTGGATGGTCCAGCGAACGATAAGGGCCTGTATGCGATGGTGCCGATCAGGAGGAAGAGCTCGATTTCAAACGAATACCTGATCCGCTGGAGCGCGTTTTCAGAGGAGCACTCGCAAAAGCGCTTCGGATTCATGAGTCAGATTTCGCCGGACGGCAAGTTCGTAGTGAACTCGATTGACGTACCGCACGCACATGGCACACGCGTGCTCGACCGGCTCTACAACGGCTTTTATGAGAACTACGGATTTGGACAGGTCTTCTATCCCACGCGCGGCGTTCTCGCCTGGTACAGCAAGGAGACTGGCAAGCTGCAGCCGCTGCCCGGCGCCGACGATCCCAATTACGTGCAGACTTCAGCGTTCTGGAGTCCGGATGGCAAGTACCTGATCTACTCGCGGGCCGTCGCGCGCGATCCCTATCCGCCCGGCAACAAACGCTCCACCTATGCCAACGACCCCAATGAGACGCAGATTCAGTACGACCTGCATAGGATTCCGTTCAACAACGGCAAGGGCGGAACTCCGGAGCGCATTGTCGGCGCCTCGGAGAACGGGATGAGCAACAACTTTCCCAAAGTCTCGCCGGATGGCAAGTGGATTGTGTTTGTCGAGTGCAAGAACGGCCTGCTGATGCGACCCGATAGCAAGCTTTACATCGTGCCGTTCGCAGGTGGTGAGGCAAGACCGCTGGAGTCGAACCTGCCGGTGATGAACTCGTGGCACACTTTCAATCCCAACGGACACTGGCTGGCTTTCTCGTCGAAGAGCCCCTCCCTCTATACGCACCTTTATCTCACCCATATAGATGACCAGGGTCATGCCAGTCCGCCGATCGTGGTCGAGAATGCCACTGAGGCGAATCGCGCGGTCAACATTCCGGAGTTTGTGAACCTGGGTCCCGAGGGTCTGGACCACATCGACACGCCAGCCATTGACTTTTATCGCGAATTCGACGCGGCACAGCAACTTCAGGACGCGCACAAGTACGCCGAAGCTCTGCCGGCGTGGAGAGTTGCCGCAGATAAGGACCCAACGGACGCACGGCCGTATAACAACATCGGAGTGGCGTTGGCCGCGGTGGGTAAAACCAGTGATGCTATTGCTGCGTATGAGAAGTCGCTCTCGATGAACAACGACAGCTCGCATACGCACAATAATCTTGGCAGCGCGCTGGCAGAGGCCGGCCGCTTCGACGACGCCATGGTGCACATCAAGAAGGCGATTGAACTCGATCCTGATAACGGAGCGGCACACATCAATCTCGGTCATCTGCTCGAAGTGACAGGCCATCGTCAGGAGGCGATCGAACAGCTCACGCTAGGAATGCAGATCGCGCCGAAGAATGCCGATGGACACAATGTTTATGGCGTCATTCTTGCGCGGGAAGGCAAACTCGACGACGCCATCGCAGAACTTCAGCAGGCCGTGACGCTGGCGCCGGGCTCGGCGGAGTGCCACTATAACCTCGGCCGAGCCCTCGCCGCTTCGAGCAGATTCAGCGACGCTCTTCCACAATTTGAGGCTGCGGCAAGAATCACGGCATACCATGATCCGGCGATCCTGCAGATGCTGGCCGCGATGAATTCCGAGACCGGCAATTACCGGCAAGCGATCGCGATCGCGAAACAGGCGCTCGATCTCGCCGAACAGCGGCAAAACTCTGATCTGGTGAACGCGCTGCGCGGGAACATCGCACGATACCAGCACCAGGCCGACGGAGCGGCAAGCTCGAGCGGCGCCCCAAACCGCTAGAGGCACTCGAACTCGTAGAAAACAGAGAGACAATCGTCGAAGATACATCTGGAATGCCGTACTTTCGTACCGGCAGAAAGCACACAAATTCACAGAAAAGTGTATTGTTTCGACTTGCTCTAAGGGTATTCTGCCAAAACAAATCTACTTGAAAGCCTCGCCTGTAAGAAGGAGCGCGTAGATCCTCTTCCACACTTCCCCATATCGAGGAGAATCCTTGCCAGCAAGACAAAGAGCATGCGCTTATTCCTTGGCCTTGATCGTCGCGGCCGTGACGCCGTGGCTGACCGGCTGTGGTGTCACCCTGGGCAGTCCGAGTTCGATGACTGCAATCTCGTTGCCGAGCGGCGCGATCCGGGTGAATCAGCAAATCCAGCTCACCAGTCACTCGCAGTTTGACGGGGGTTCGCTGGCATTTTACGTGAATGGCATTCTGGGCGGCAATTCCGTAGTGGGAACGATTAGCAGCACCGGGCTCTATACCGCTCCTGCGATTGTGCCCGTCCCGAACAACGTAACCATTACGAGCGTGGCTACTTCGCACCCGGATTATCCACCGGGAACAGCCGGGCTGGCGATCTGGAATCCCATTCCGATAATCGCCACCGTGACGCCCACGGGCTTCCCCGAAGGAAGTACGCAGGTTACCGTGAACGGATCGCAGTTTGTGTATGGCGCGCAGGTGATGTGGAACGGCCAGGCTGTGCAGACCACTTATATGTCGAGCACGCAACTGGAGGCAGTGATCCCGGCCCCGAATCCGGGAACGTATCCGCTGCTGGTGAGCAATCCCAATCCAGGATCGGCGAACTCGAACACGCTGAATATTCAGGTCGCACCGGGCAAGGTGGTGCTGCAGCTGGAGCCGTCGAACGGTACCGACGTACGCGTGACCAATCAGCTGAATCTCGGGCTGTCGGTGACGGGGACCAACAACACAGGCGTCACCCTCACGGTGAACGGAATTGCCGGCGGAAACTCCGTAGTAGGTACGGCGGTTTCGAATGCGGACGGAAGCATCACGTACCAGGCGCCCGCGGTGGTGCCGACACCGAGCAACGTGGTGTCGTTGACAATCACGAGCGTTGACAATCCGGCGGTGTCGATCAGCCAGAACATTTCGGTGCTGAACCCGATTCCGATCCTGACCTCAGCTACGCCGATGACCATGAACCCAGGCCCTCCGGCGACGACCATCGTGCTGACGGGGCAGAGCTTCATCAACGGCGCCCAGGTGCTGATGAATGGAGCGGCCGTACCTACCACATTCAACAGCGGAACACAGCTGACTGCAAGCGTGAGCCCGACGGAGCCAGGGAACCTGGATCTTCAGGTGTTGAATCCGAATCCCGGACCGGCAACTTCGGCGGATCTGATTGCCACGGTGAACGGAACGCCGCCAGTACCGATCGTTTCGCCTCAGGATGCCGCACGCTTCCTGAACCAGGCAACGTTTGGAGCGACGGATGCGGAGATCCATAATGTATCGCTGATCGGCTTCCAGACATGGCTCAATCAGCAATTCGCACTGCCGCAGACCACGATGGAACCAGGTGTGGAACAGGCCCTCATTGTGAACAATGAGACACCGTGCGCTGCGACCGACACAACATGCAACGCGGCGCTATTCCTACAAAACAGCCAGGGGCAGGAGTACGTAGAGAATGCGTTCTGGCAGCAGGCCCTGACTGCTCCCGATGAATTGAGGCAACGCGTGGCATATTCGCTGCACGAGATGCTGGTCGTCTCAATGACCTCGACCAATCTGGAGAACATGCCGCGCGGGACGGCACAGTATTACGACACGCTCGGTGCGGACGCGTTCGGCAACTTCCGGCAACTTCTGCAGGACGTAACACTGAGTCCGGCGATGGGCGAGTGGCTTTCCATGCAAGGCAACGACAAAGGAAACGCGACCACCGATCCGGACGAGAACTATGCACGCGAAGTGATGCAGCTGTTCACCATCGGCCTGTACCAGTTGAACGACGACGGAACGCAGAAACTGGATGGGACGGGACAACCGATTCCAACTTACACGAATGTCGATGTGATGGGTCTGGCCAAGGTATTTACCGGCTTCAGCTGGAACGTACCGGGTGACACGTCGGACAATGCGTGGTCGAATTGCTGCGAGTATGCCGGTCCTGGATACGGCGAAGACTTGCTGCCGATGCAGGCCTACCCCAGTCATCACTCCACCGACGAGAAGGATTTCCTGGGAGTGACGATTCCCGCGTCGGGGACAGCGGATCCAAACGGTGATCTGAAAATCGCTCTAGACACGCTGTTCAACCACCCCAACCTTCCGGCGTTTTTCTCGAAGCAGATGATCCAGCACCTGGTGACGAGCAACCCGAGTCCGGCGTATGTGAGCCGCGTGGCCGCGGTGTTCGAAAACGACGGGCAGGGCGTGCGGGGCGACCTGAAGGCGGTCATCACGGCGATTCTGCTCGATCCCGAGGCACGCGACACCGCGACAGACACGAGCAATCCGCAATTCGGCAAGGTACGCGAGGCTCTGGTTCGCTACACGCACTGGGCACGGGCGTTCACGGCGCAGTCGCGAACGGGTGGGTACTGGATGGGCTCCACAGAGGATCCGATCTGGGGCCTGGGACAGATGACGCTGCGCTCGCCGACGGTGTTCAACTGGTTCGCGCCTGGCTATGTGCCGC
>Ga0335072_10005070_pt1 | contig 19423 bp, 14 predicted proteins | sample Lox_Sample_21_FD_206725 | JGI IMG/M metagenome (GOLD analysis project Ga0335072, IMG submission 206725) | Soil microbial communities from Loxahatchee National Wildlife Refuge, Florida, United States - Lox_Sample_2.1 | ecosystem: Environmental > Terrestrial > Soil > Wetlands | place: USA...
GGAGGTCGATTCTAAGTGAGGCCGAGACCGGTTGATGTATGCAGCCTCATATGGCTGGGCCCGAATGCACCATGTATACATCGACGGTAGGCGATTCGTCCACGCAGGTTTAAAAGAGCAGGTCTAACGGTTTCAGGATCGTGGTATAGAATTTGATCGTCGAGGAAAGCCAAGACTCTAGTACGGTCGCTAGGCAGCAGGGGTCAGAGGGAGACGGATGAGGAAAAGGTAGTCGAGAGAACATATGAATAGGACTGTAGAGGACTTCAGTTTTACACCTTGTAATGCAAATAGCGTATTAAAAGAAAGGACATAAATAGCTTTTATTTAGCTTGTACTGTACAATATAATAGATAAACTTAATATGACTGAGTTCCCTTTGAAATGCTCATCCCTGCGAAATGATCATTTCCTAATATGGAATTCTGTAAGCCCGTAGAATCCTAAGGCTCATGGAACCTAATTAGTTAGGGCTGTAGCCGGAGTTGTACCGGTACGGGGTGCAACCTATAGCACATTCTTTTTTGTATAATTCTATGGAGTTCTATGAAAGCGGCGTAATTTGTTTATATACTAGCCGCTAGTCGCATGGAAAAGGCCAGCCACTAGTTCTCTAAATGATACGATTGTTTGCGAAAAGGCTCTATTCCTGTGCCGACGCTGTTCCGATATGACCTGTGCTCACACTACCCGTGAACAGTCTCACAACAGCAAAACTATTACCTTGTTAGCTAAAAGAGATACCTATTGAAAGGCTTGGAAATCGCTATACATCTTATTGTTAATAGGAGTTGAAGTTAGACAAAGTCAGCTAGATAAGTAGAGCGTAGTAATACGCTCCCCTAGGAGCCGAAACGGGCAGGCATCACCGTCTAAATTTAACGAAAACGACACAACGGGATAGCTAAGTCAGGGAAAGTCAGGGACTACATTGACTTGCGCCTGAGCAAAAGCAGCGAAGCTAACTAACCGAATCGCAGAAAATTCATAATTGTCTACCCGATAGTCACAATCGTCATGTTTTTTTTCGCTGATTCCGTTTTAGTCTTTGGAGGTGAGCTGCTTTAATTTGAGCTGGGGGTAAGCTGACCTGAGCATTCCCTGAGCATTCCCGAAGGACACACTGAGGCCTTTAGGAAGCTAGTTTTGGCCACCAAGGGCCAGTTGTGGCTCCTTAAAGAATCGGTTATTAAATCAACTATTTAAAGAGCAGTAATTAAATACTCTACGAAGGCCGACCGATTTGAAATCCGTCCACTTTCAGAACACTAAAACTATAATTTAGAAAACGTACATATAACAACCGTAACGCTCAATAAATTTGCACAGAAAATTTTGTACTAACTAATTAGCTTCTTCTCTAAAACATTATAACGAAGAGTTTAGTCAAAAACCAATATTCGAGTTGTTATATATTGCGCAAGTAGGAGAGCTTTTGGTGTTCTGAAAGTGGACGGATTTCAAATCGGTTGGCCTTCGTACGTGATTTTGGCCACTTAAAAATTATTCAAGTTATGTTATAGCCAGTCCCTGAGCTGTTTCCACTACATCCGGCACAACACAACATCATCGCCACAAAAGTTCCCATGCCAGCCCTACTACGTACAACCCTAGAAATAACATCCCCGAAGTAAAGGTAATACTCCATAGCCACCATGGACCCTGTAAACCAAGGCTCCAGCGCCAGTAAATCCAAACGAATTGCGCCCCGAAGCGCGCTAGGAGGAAACCCTGCTGCAATTGAATGCCGAGGAAGGGGTTTCATTTTGGGTGAGGTGATGAAGGAGGAACATTGGAGAGGTTAGGTTGAGACAAGGTTCTGTTGGCTAGGAACTGACGTGGCTTTGGTATCGCATACCGTACTAAGCGCGAGCCGCACTGCACGAAATATTTCTAAGCGGCAAACCCCTGTCGCCTATTCCCTACATCACACCTCACACCAACCTGCTCACTATACCACAACCAATCTCTCCAAAAATGGCCGACCATGAACTCCAAGATGTCCTCCGAAAGCTCAAAACCTCCAAAGACTACCCCACCTCCTCCCACCTGCTCTCACGGGCTAAAATCCTCCTCCTAAAACTCAACGCCTTAACACCCACGCCACAAACGCCCAAAAACATCCTCCTCTCCGCCCGCGAAGCCTTCGAGACCGGCGCGCTCATCTCCATCCGAAACCGAGACCCCGAAGCCTTTACGCGCTACGTAAACCAGCTGCAGCCTTTCTACGACCTCCCTGCAGAAGTGTTGCCAGGCGACAAGAGCGAGCGGGCGAAGATCACAGGGCTGTATTTGCTCCTGCTGCTGACGAAGGGTGATTATGCAGGCTTTCACACAGAGCTTGAGGGGCTGGAGTTGCGGACGGGGTTTGATGGGAAGGGAGGTGATGTCGAGGGTGACCGGTACCTGAGCTATCCAGTGAAGTTGGAGAGGTGGTTGATGGAAGGGAGCTATGATCAGGTGTGGAAAGCGATGGCCAGTCGGGAGGTACCGAGTGAGGAGTATGGTGTGTTCTCAGAGGTAGGACTCATTCTCTTATGATCTCTTGCGGCTTTGATGCTATCCTTGTACGATTTGCTAACAGCCCTGCCACAGATCTTGATCCCACGCATCCGTGACGAGATCGCGTCATGCAGCGAACGCGCGTATCCATCTCTTCCCATTTCGTCGACTAAGGATCTACTTTTTTTAGATAGTGAAGGTGCCGTCGTACAATTTGCGCAGAGGAGAGGGTGGGCTATCAAGGATGGAAGGATCTATTTCCCGATGCAGCAAGATGGCAGAGCTCTAGCAGACGGTGAAGGGGAGAAGGAGTTAAGTCAGATGGCAATCGAGAACACATTGGGCTATGCTAGGGAGCTAGAGACTATAGTATAATGCGGGCTTAGAGTGGATCAGCACAATTTCAGGCTGTCCTTGTACGTTTAGACATCGTTCAAAAGGCGCTTTGGAGAAATGACGAGATCATATGATTTTCATTGTCTGGTCACCACAGTCCGCTTGACCATTTCATTAACCCAACAAGATGCTTGTAGCCACAAAGTCTACTTTTCCGAACTCCAGATGCTGTTAAGTATTCGTCATTTCTAAGCAATAAGCTTCAAGCCGCTCCCGTTCTTCCCGACCTCACAAACTTCGCAGACAGTACAAACTGTTCCTTTGTACTTGGTTTGGTATTTGCTACCATCGAAAGCACAAGTTTCAAAAGCGCTGCCACTGTAAATGGGGGTATGTGAAGCGGCGCAGATGTCGAATTCGGCGAATTGATCAAATTCTATGTCGTGGACATCATTAGGATTACGTTCGCAAGTCGCTTTCATCTTCTTAGCCTAAGTAGTTACGTTAGTATTTTGGAAATTTTGTGGTTTAGCAATCACGTACTTGCTCTAATACCTTGGCACCGCCCCCATTAGCTAGGATTCGGTTGGCAAAGCTCAATGCTGAGCTGAAGTTCTTGTTTGTATACGCCAGCTTCATGGCGCTCATGAGCGCTAATTGCCGGTGAGGCACCTCGAGCTTCGGGATTGTGAAGTATGCCGACAATTCAAGACTGCGCTTTAGTTTCTCTGGAGACTTAGCAACCTCATCGTTGCTGCCCAGCTTACGGCGACTGAGCTCTATAGCCATTGCTACACTGTATTCTGATGCTGAAGTGATAAGCTTCTTTGCTTCAGCGACCTCTGACGCAGTTGACACAGCGTTGACAAGGAGGGAATGAAGGATTCTCTTGAAGATGACTGCTCCATCTTCAAGCTTATTTGATCGCACTGCATCGTAACCCTTCTGTAAATCCCCAGCTGCTATGGACTCAAGATCGTGAGGAATAATCGGAAGAACTTTATGTGGATCTATCTCATCAATCGTTCTGCGGACGTAGTTGAGGAGCGGTGGCAGTCCAAGGGAGGCTGGCAGATACGTCCTAGAAGTCTGGTAGATGGACATAAACCGAGGTTTTAATGGCGTAAAATTTACAGCACCGACTTGCCTGTTGAGAAGTTGCATAGCCGTATCGAATGAACCACCGGCAACATGATCAGCGGCGAGTGGAGAGTTTCGTGCCCATAATTCTGCCTCACTGCTGCCAACACCCGCCTCTGAGCTGTCCACATTGACGAATTCGCTTTCAACTTCGGGAACAATATCGTCACCCATGTCCCAGCCAGCGGCGTCTTCATCATCTTCAGCCTCAGCAATCTTGCCATTCTGCTTTGCGGCGACTTCATCCTCAGCACCGTCTTCAAAGCCAAAGCCGTTAGAAGCTGGCACAGTCTCATCTTCCAATGGCAAGCCTTCAACCTGCCCAAGGAGTGCCTTTTCAAAGAACGATTGTGAGGTAGCCTTGGTTGGCCAGTTAGCCTTATGAGTGGACACGATCGCCCTTGGGGTAGAAAGAGGCGATCCTATTGTCGGCAGAGTGATTTGGTCTTCGGTGAGACCGGTCGCTTCTAAAATGGACTGGCACTCTTCTGTCAAGCCGTTGGACTTGGCTGTCATGTATGCAAGAGGATCTATTTCATGAATTAGCCAGAACATAACGAAAAGGACTTTTTACACTGACAGAGATCGATTTCTTTGAAGATCTGTATGCGGTCGTTAATGTCTCCGAGATATAATGCGTTTTGGAAACGAGCAGTGAAGTCGCCGCGGTGTTCAGCAATTTTCGCCATTCTGCTGAGCTTCGCCTCATCACCGGTTGCCAGGTAAAGGAATGACAACTTGTCGAACTGTCTGAGCTTTTGATATGTCATCTCAACAACTTGATGGTTGCCATGTGCTAGCGCCTCCACACTTAACCTTGTCCAGAGCTTCGGTCTGTCAAGCTGTTTTGCCATTTCTACCGCAACGTCAAGATTACCGCATTCAATAGCCAATTCGAAACGCGTCTGAGGATCCTGAACGAATTGCAGAGCAATTTCCGGATATCCTTTTTTCTGCAAATATGAGATAATGCTCTGACCGACGAGGCTTGAATTCTTAATGATTTGTAACATTTCTTCATAATTTCGCTTGACAAGTGCCATCTTGAATCGATACTCTGTGGGGTCAATACTCAGAATCTTTGGCTTGGCAGCTCGATCGAGGCAGTAGACATTCCGCGCCTTGACCCGAACAAGGTAAACGGTTTGATCTAAGGTTCGAACAATTCCGTTATCGCCATTTAGAAGGGTGTATTTAATGTGATTCAATGTCGAGTAAAGTAAGACCCCTGCATCATCCCAGGTGGCACTCTTTATCCTGATGGTTTCATGGAGTGTACTGACTTGTTCCAGGGATTTGGTTACAATGGTGACATTGTGCTTGCTCAAGAGTGCCGCGTACAGTCCATCGTTTGACCACACAACATATTTCACTCCGGTTACTGCCAGCTCAGCCACAGTTTTCTTCTGTTGGATATCATATAAATGTACAGCAGTGGGTGTAATGAGCAACAAATTTCCAGTGCCACCGAAGTAGATATCGGTCGTCCCAGTAGGAGGCTTCACTGTCCTTGTGGTGGAGTTAGAGAGATCCTTGATGTCAACCTGTTGCGCGGCTTGATTGAAGACAGCAAAACGATTGCGAGCAACAAATACAGCAGAGTTGCCCTGGCCTCGTTTCGTGTCTGTGGGCTCTACTGAACTAGACCCGTCCCGCGGTAAATTGATAAGTTCATAAGTACCGCTATCTGTGGGCGATGTCACAAGAATTGCTCTTTCGGCAGGATTGTAAGATAGTGATCTCGGGGGGATCCAAGGACTGCCAAGCTTCTTAAGCGACAGCAAAGTTGGACTTTCGGTATTCTTTTGGAAGTCATACGAGCGAACTTGCTTCTCTTTAGTGATAAAGAAGAGGCTATTCTGGTAGACAGCAGAAGCAGGCCTCTCTCGTTCAAGCTTGAAGACCATTACTCCGTTATCATGACCCGCGGCAAAGAGATTGATTTCAGGATGTGCCGCAATAACCCAGAATCTGTCATTCTCTCTTTTGAAGGATTGTACAGAAGTCCGCTTATTGAGATCCCAGACGCGGATAGTCTTGTCCTCTCCGACAGAGAGTATGAGATCCTGATGTGGGTGAAAAAGGCATCCAGAGGCATTTTGGAAATGGCCACGACATGTATCGACTTCCCAGGCTTTAGTTTCACTCATACGCCACAGTTTGACCAATCTATCATCCCCTGCGGATACAATTAGTGGCAACGTAGGGTGAAAAGCCACCCAGTTGACCCCTCTATCGTGACCTTCCAGAACAAATTTGACGACTGCATCTGTATTTCCGAACATGTCCGCTTGATTTGAATTCGCACGGGCCATTTGATCTTCAAAAGTCATTGATGTCGGCGCAGAGTGCTTCTTTCTTAAGCCTGAAATGTCCCAAACCCGCACCGATTGATCAAGAGAAGCCGAAACTACGAGGTCGTCCTTTGGATGGAATTGGGCACACATCGTGTAATGATTGTGCCCAGTCATCGTACAAACTATAGAAATACAGTCAGCCAGTCCTCACGGATAGCCTTATATCAGCCAACATACTTAAGGAGCGGTTCTGCCAATTCCATATCCTGATGGTTTGGTCGTCGGAGCTAGAAATGATCCAGGGCAGCTCGTGGTGGAAGAACACTGTCCTGACATAATCCAAATGGCCATTCAATGTGAAAAGACATCGTCGTGTCTGATATGACCATACTTTGATCTTGTAATCGTCCCCGCCAGATACGAAGAGGGGTTGCGTTTTGTGAAAATCAATGCCTCGAACTGGCCCATCATGTTCCTCAAAACGATCAATCAGCGTTCCCATTCTGTAATCCCACAACTGTATAGTTGAAGAGTGTAACGACACGAGGATCCATGGCCTGTACCTAATTAGCAGGAAATATGGCCATCAAACTTTTAGATTTACCTTTTAGGATGGAAGGCTATGCCTTTTGCCCGAGAAGACTTAGACTCAAACTAAAAAAAAAAAAAAGAGTCATAGTTAGTTTTCTGTAGCTGGAGCTCTCTGGCACCACACGCGCGAATGACCACTGTTAGGAGCTTACCTTCGTGAGCATATTAGGGGAGGAAGACATCTTGAAAAGCGGGAGGACGGATGAGGACGCTAAGGATCGCGCATGAATGGGTTTGAAATAATCGTGGATCTCTTATTGCCAATATTGACAAATTTTATCGTGCTGGGAATCCTGGCGCTGAGCAATCCCACGCAGGTGAGGTAGCAACGCTCATCGTTTAAAGGATATAATTGTGTGTGGCCGATCTTGCGACTCGTGGCATCTGCCTCAGTTGTAAGGCGAACAAAAACGCTAATCCGCTTTCGTACAGCTTCTGACATTTCGACAATGTGGCTTCAGGAGCTGGGTTGTTGAGGAACACTCGCATTCTTTTATTTTGTATATGCAAATGAATTTGAGCATTCAGCAAGAGATTCGATTATTTATTTGTAATCTGCGATCATTTTAACTCTCTCCGCGGGCGGACAATTCCTTCATATGTCGACTATCGAAAATAATCTCCTTTGATGGATGATCAGGCAAACCAACTTCGGACATAGGACGTAACTTACGTGCTGCTAGTACACAAGATGGGGGTTTTTAAGATGCCGTGGGGCCTTTCTGGCGCTCTTCTGGCCACAATCTATTTACATGCTTTGCGAGCTGCTGCAAGCCCTTCGATAAATGTTGGGTTGAAGACCTCATTTGATTCGGCGCCATACCTTCTTGAGCTCTTGTATGGACCGATTCCTTCTAAATAGTACCCCTACTGATATTTCCCAGAGAAACCGCTGCTGACGAGAATGCGACTTCTTATTTCCCTCTCCTTGACCGAATTACGGAGGGCCATTTCGCAACTGCCTCTACGGACAGGGAGTTATACGAGAGCTTCATAAAACTTCTTCAAGATGATGGACACATGGCAGATCCTCAGACTCTCTCATCTTATCAGCTGGCTCTCTCACTGCGTTCTGCTGCACCTCGAATCGAAGCCCATTATCAGTATTATCATACTGCCGTAGAACCGTCAATCAAAGTTGAGGAAGACACATCATGCTCTACGTGGGTGCTTCTGAATGGCAAACAGTATTGTACCCCATCTCTCGAGGAGCCACATGGCGAGGTTAAAGGCAATATGTTAGGCCCCTATGGTATCCTGACTTCATGCAGTGTAGTCTAATATCGTGAGCAGATCTCCACAGGACTTGCCTTTCGATCGGATATTGGGCAATGCATCTGCCCCGGCATCTATTTTATACGCAGACATAACTTCGCCAACATTCGGACAGTTTCACAAGACTTTGATCCAGATCGCTCGAGAGGGTAAAATATCATACAGAGTTCGTCATAGGAAGCCGCTATCCCTGACGACTACACCTCTAGAAATTAGTGGCTATGGCGTAGAACTTGCACTCAAACGAACGGATTATATCGTTATTGATGATCGCAACGAAGAGGATATCAAGGCAAATAAAGCCGAGTCGAAGCAGGAAGTCATGCTTGATGACGAGGAACTAGCAGACCTGAAACCCCTATCCACGTCTGAATTACTCTCACTGGGTTTAAAGGCGTCAAGCTTCATCATGCAAAGCGAGAATCCATTCGAAACATTAATAAAGCTCTCGCAGGACTTTCCGAAATATTCCACCGCTATTGCTGCGCACAATGCATCCACAGAATTCCTCATAGAGCATGCTGAGAATCGTGCTATGGTTGTTCCTTCCGGATTCAACATTATGTGGATCAATGGGGTCCAGATTGTAGAACGCCAAGTTGACGCTTTCACTTTGCTTGATATTTTGCGTCGTGAGAAGAAACTAATAGACTCCGTTCGGGAGCTCAGCTTGACTAGTCCAGAAGCCATCAAGTTGTTGTCACATTCTGCAGTGGCTGTGGCAAAGTCAGAGGATGAGCCTCAAAGATTTGATTGGAGAGACAACGTTGAGGGCGGAAACGTCATCATCTGGTTGAATAATATTGAGAAGGATAAGCGGTATGCAGCATGGCCTGAAGATCTCCAGATAGTGAGTAGGATGAGTCAAGATTTCACGGGCTTAGTTGACCAGGCCGCAGCTACTACAAAGAACGTTCCCAGGGCAGCTCCCGTCTGTTCGTAAAGACATCTTTAACCTTGTACTTCCAATGGATTTTTCAAATGCTGAAGATATAAGATTACTCGTTGAGCAGATCCAAGGATTTGTGAGAAGAAAACTACCCCTCCGCTTTGGGATAGTTCCCTTGACCACCACATCCGATAGTACTGAGCAAGCAAAGATAGTTTATCATCTTTGGGAATCATATGGTCTTTCAGCAGCAATGAAATATCTCGAATCTTGTCTGAGCTTGAAGAAACGCGTGTCCGCTAGTCAGTCCAAGATTGACGAAGCTGTTAGAGGACGAAAGCTTCGGCTAGACAAGGTTGCAAAATCCCGGGAAGAAATATTGCGAGCAGACGAATATGAGAGACGGGTTGAAAATTCTAAGAAATGGGTTGCCAGGTTGACAGCGGACAGTCCAACGCCACCATTTTTCATTGATGGAGTAGCATACCCTCGAAATGAGAATTGGCTGCAGTCAATGAGCAACCGGGTGAACATTGATCTTCAAGCGTTACAGCGAGCAATCTTCGAAGAGACCCTCCCTCCGGATACTTATATCCCAGCCCTATTTCTAAATCAGGCCGTGACTCGGCGTAATCCGCTGATCATTCCTGAGGATGAGGACAAGCTGAAAATATATGACCTGAACAAGCTTTATGCAGACCATTCCGATGCTTTCAAAAACGCACCGCTATTACCAGTCGACCCGTCTGCAACTATGGGCAACTGGGCTCATGTAATTTTGATCGCGGATCTTAGTACGAGCCAAGGTCAGCGACTCTTAGCAACAACAGCTCATTTCCGCGAATCTAACCCAGGCATTGAATTGGTGATTATTCATAACACCAAATATGTGGAAGGAGTTCTAGAGCTCTTGAAAAATATAAAGGGTAAAGACTTCAAACATTTGGAAAATGTGGATGACTTGACACATCTTCAAGATGATGGACCCACCTTGATTGGAAATTTGAATAGAACGGAAGAGACTCATCAAGAAGCAATTCATTATTGGACAACAACTAAGTCTCTAGTCGAGGCTGTAGGTTTGCAACCTGGAGAGCAAGGCCTGCTAGTTAATGGACGGCTTGTTGGATCGATCCCAGCTGGAATTGAATTCCTGCCCGAGGACCTCGTACAGCTTTTAGAATATGAGCGTTCGAAGCGAATTGTTCCTGTTCATGCTGCGATGGCTGATCTTGGTCTGTCAAAGAAGATCGTTGACCCTTTGACAGCAGCAAAGATATCCTCTGTCGTTGCTGTCTCAACGATACCCAATGTTCCTGAAGGCATTTTTGATTCTGCGCCAACGCTTCGAATCAGCACCTTTAACGTGTGGAAGTCGGAACATACCGCCATTGAGGTTGGAGATGTCTCTACTGCAAGTATTAGCATCACAGCCGCAGTAGATCCTGCAAGTGAACAAGCCCAACGCTGGATTCCTATTCTCAAAGTACTCTCTGAGCTTGAAGGGGTACATATGAAGCTGTTTCTCAATCCAAAAAATAAGCTCGAAGAACTGCCCATCAAGAGGTTCTATAGATATGTCTTAGATTCTAAACCTGAGTTCAAAGATGATGGCAGCCTGCAAGCCTCAGGGGCTCATTTTGGCGGAGTTCCACAGGAGGCGCTGCTCACTGTGGGCATGGATGTGCCTCCATCTTGGCTAGTAGCACCGAAAGAATCAATCCACGACCTTGATAACATTAAACTCAGTAGCACGAAGGTAGATGTCGACGCTGTTTATGAGCTGGAAAACATACTTATTGAGGGTCACTCACGCGAAGTCCCTGGAGGCGCAGCTCCTAGAGGGGCTCAGCTTGTCCTGCGCACCGAAAGAGATCCGCACTTTGCGGACACGATTATTATGGCGAACTTGGGGTACTTCCAATTCAAAGCTAATCCGGGCTTTTACAAAATCGGTTTGCAAGCTGGCAGAAGTTCGGAAATATTCAAAATTGACAGTGTGGGACCGTATGGTTATAATCCTGTTCCCGGAGATGAAAGTACTGAGGTTGCCCTTATGAGTTTCCAAGGGAGCACACTGTATCCGCGATTATCACGCTATCCCGGCCAGGAGACAGAGGACGTGCTTGAAGCGAAGACCAATACTACGAAAGATTTCGTATCTCAAGGCCTCAAGTTCGCAGAAAATATGCTAGGCTTCGGAAAGGCGAAGAATAGTGGCGATGTGAAGGCCGAGGAGCAAGCGGAAATCAACATCTTCTCAGTTGCTAGCGGCCATCTTTACGAACGTATGCTGAACATCATGATGGTCAGTGTCATGAAACACACAAAGCACAGCGTAAAATTCTGGTTCATTGAGCAATTCCTGTCTCCTTCCTTCAAGGATTTCATTCCACATATGGCTGCTGAGTACGGCTTTCGGTACGAGATGGTAACATACAAATGGCCCCATTGGCTTCGGGCCCAAAAAGAAAAGCAGCGCGAGATCTGGGGCTACAAGATACTCTTCCTGGATGTCCTATTTCCACTCTCACTGGACAAGGTCATCTTTGTCGACGCTGATCAGATTGTCCGCACAGATATGATTGAGCTTGTTAATCACGATCTTAAGGGTGCTCCGTATGGCTTCACGCCCATGTGCGACAGCAGAACGGAGATGGAAGGGTTCCGCTTCTGGAAACAAGGATACTGGAAAGGCTACCTTAAAGGACTGCCATACCACATTAGCGCTCTCTACGTTGTTGACCTCCACCGGTTCCGACAGATTGCTGCGGGTGATAGGCTTAGGCAGCAATATCACCAACTGAGCGCTGATCCTGGCAGTCTATCAAATCTGGACCAGGATCTCCCGAACCACATGCAACCGGTCCTGCCCATTCACAGCTTGCCGCAGGAATGGCTGTGGTGCGAGACGTGGTGTAGTGATGAGAGCTTGACGGATGCAAAGACAATTGATCTGTGCAACAATCCTTTGACAAAAGAGCCGAAATTGGACAGGGCGAGGAGGCAGGTGCCTGAGTGGACTGTGTACGATGATGAGATCGCTGCGGTTGATAGGCGGAGGAAGGGTTTAGGGAATGGCGGGAGTGACGACGTTGGGCGGGTCAAAAGCACGGAGAACAGGAATCATGAGAAGCCGGTTGTTTCCCATGTTATAGATGAATTGTAAACTTTATAGTGCAAAAAAATGTATAGTAATAGAGCGTGTTATTTTAGCAACCCAGTTCAGTTGAGTTAGCATAAGCATGACCCCGACCAAGAACAGTTTATGGAAATGCAATGCAAGAACTGAGACTTTGGATGAACCTCCGTTGAGGGATACGTGGAGTTGTGACGTACATCTTAGATATCAAATCAGAGTAGTTTCTTCCGTTCCTACAAGCCTTAACAAAAACGAGAAAAATTTTGCATAAAATTTTGCAGGAAAAGGTTTACCAACTCGCAAATAACAGACCATTCATGCTCGTACGATATCAGACACCTAGTAATGCTGGAATTCTTACCTTACAATGCCTTTTTGTATAGAGTTCGAGTAGAATTAAGGGCCTGGTAACTCGCGGCTACGGATCAGATATACGCACATATCCAAACTGTTCGCGCGATATTTAATAAATATTAAAGTTTAAATTCGCCTTTTCTTCCAAAGCACTAAGGCATTAATCTTATAAGTACGTGGTTACACTTAAAATGCGTTAATAAACACTTTTAATACATGTATTCTCCGTCGCAGTGTCGGCCCCCGGGTTTAGCTACCCCTTTGATATCGCTATGAGCGTTTGTTTGCCTATATTGCTACGCTCCTGACGGTTTCAAAAACCCCTTTAACTATGACGACATGTCTCAGTACAGGGGCGAAAAACTCCGCTTAAGAGAAGATGCAGGGCCAAACTATCATGGTCTCGAATGTCACCGGTGGTTGATGTATATAAACTGCAGTTTGTCGACTTTTTCGAGAGAAAGGCCGTTTCGAGTCTTCGAGTGGATATAGTTTATTGACGACCATGCCCGGAACACTGTTTGCACGAGTAGTCATTAGCCGATCTGCAAAAGAAGAGATTTCTGGACACGTAGTCTGAATGTATGCCCAAAAGAGCTTCAGCTGATTTCGAAATGTCCAGGCTTGGCTTGTAGGACAGAATGAACCACGACAGTATCAGAAATCGAAGAAGTGTTGTAGTGCTATATTCGGAGATGGTATATGCTTGTTGAAGATACTGATGAATTGTAGCCCATCTTTTGTAGATAAAGGTTAAAGACGCGCGATTGTCTTCTAACATGATTTGACAAATGTGTAGTGGTTTGAGAATGAGGAGGAGATTAGCAAGCTGTATTTGGAAGAGCGAATCAAAGATAATATTACTATGTTTGAATTTGAGTTTAGGATTGTTGATAATGGCGAGTTGTTGTAAAGCTTGCTTTGAATCATTTGCTAATTTGATTAATCTGTATTGTGTTCCCCACCTTGTAAAGCCTACAGCTATTAATGTCCTAATTTCCTTGTATAATAGCTCTTGCTGAAGTTGTAGATATGCATATTGTTTTAGCGCGTTTTGAAGAGTGTTAACTAAAAGAGATGCCTTCTTTTAGACTGTGTTGATAGGGAGTATTTTTTTAAGTATATCTTTAATAAGAAGCTAAAGACTGTGAGATTCGCAAGGGACTATAAACATATACCGTGTATCGATCTGTCTTAAAAGGATATCGAAAGTTTTTATATTCCATGAACACGTATCTATTCCTAGTGATATAAACTTCTTTATTGATCCTCTTATTTATTTTCCTATCTCTACAATCTTCCTAGCGAGATTCTCTGCGCTTTGAGTCTTTTCCTTTACATCCTCTGTTTTCTAATAGAAAGATTGCCTATCTAAAGTGAGAACAGAGTAATTAGCTAGCCTGTTCAAAGAGACATCTCCAGACCCATCTGTAACAAGGCTAAGGGAAGATGAAGCTTCAATGACCGCCCCCTCTTCTTCTTTGTATTTGTTGTATGTGGATTCCAAGAGAGATCTAGCAAGCGCTTTTCGTGATAGTGGCGTACAGTTGAATTCTTTAAAAAAAGTCGAGCAAAGCTGGGTCTTCGAATGCTGAGAATGGACGACTAGTTGTGTAAATTGCTAAAGCAAGCTTCTAATCGATTCGAGCCTTTCGCACTTCGTCCATTTGTGGATTGGCTAACAGCTTTGTTTGAACTTTCAATTCGACAGTTGGATGATACTTCGTACATTCTTCAAGGAGGTGGACACGTTGTCGAGAGGTGTTTTTCGCTTTTCGATATTTGTTGCAGCATTTGCATATTGCAATTGGCTTGCGAGCACCTTCGATAGTGATGTATTCGAAGTAATCATGTACTCTATTGTCTAGCAAGGCTCCACGACGTGACATTGTAAGTGTAATGGTTAAATTGGGTTGTATAACTGGGATTAGAGTTGGAAGTTGGCAAACAAAAATCACGAAACTGGCACGATTGAACTACGTGAATCTGTAACAATACAGTATCAATAGGTTCGAATTACTTAGGTTTCATGTAATAACTTGCAAAAATCGGTAACGAAACCACCTCTACCCACTACGGTAGTGCTATTAATGACTGTTCGTTACTACTTCGTAAGTACCAGTTAGTAAGGCTGAGAGACTCTCATTCGCAATGTCAGGCCCTCGGTCTCTACAACATATCGCGACTTCGTTTAAAGCGTTGCTGGTAGGCTTATTCGAAGAGGGAGTTGAAAAGCTAGAGCTGTCTGTGGCATGTTTGGATAACCTGATATTTTCTTTTGAGAAATCAGGCGAGAGCCTCGTCATACGAGGGGTGTTCTTTTGCGTGAACTGGAAGTGAAATATCGATCCGGCCGAGTGCAACGGCTGGCCTCCTCTTGTGAGTAGAGCTGCAAATAGTCATGGAAAAGTGAATGGGCTGTGAGCGCGTGATTTAATCATGCTAAGGGGTACAGCCTTCAACAGAGCCTCCGGCCATGCGTTCCCCAGTCATCACATGAATTTGCATTGAATTCCTTTTTTCCTAGTCCGCCTTCGGTGTTTGGCTACTCGCGGCTTAGCTTATGTTAACAGGGACGAGAAGAATAGAAAGGTTTTGGTGGACGTACTTTTTCCCATTCATGAAATTTATCTGCCCCCTCTGGCTTGTCAGTCATTTCCAGGTCTCCCTTCACTTTCCATTCTTCCTTCATCAACTTATCAAATTCCCATGCTCTAACTCTTTCCGCCGCTTCTTCAGGAGTGTTGGAACCATCATGTTTGGGCTTGTGGTCATATTTAGGTGGGGTTTGGGCTGTAACGTGTGGCTCGCAATGGCCACCTAGAGCTTCGCTATTATAGCAAAACGTCCCGTCCTCAAACGCAATGAAGTACTCGTCTTTCGTGAAGGAATTCAGCGCTACGGAGACCTTGATGATAAAATGATAAGTCCATGAGAGCGGAGATCATTGAGGATGCGGACATACAGCTTTTCTATCTTTGATATGGTTTTTCTCTAAGTCATCACGTAATGTGCTATAGTTAGCCGGTACTCGGATATGGTCTAAAATTCCATCATCTTTTGAAAGGATCAAGCCGCAGCCATCGAGACCCAGCGCAACCATTTTCACTTGATCGCGAGCCATCTCCCCGACCTCGTCTGTTAGAGCGCAATTCTGGTTGGGGCAGTGTATGCTATGATCGGTTTTAATATAGAAGTCTTCGTAGTTCGATCCGATGGCTACTCGTACGCTTCCGCGTTTATCACGGTCCACATCCTGGAGCAGATTGTGCATGCGCTGGTAGTCTTGGAGGTCCCACACTGTCATATAGATTTAATTTGGGTTTTAATTGTAGCAAGCGGTGTTGTTACTTACAGACGTCGCCGTCACCCTTTGCCAGTTGGTAACAGACAACGAAATTATTCTTTTTACCAATAGCAACAGAATGAAGTCTACTGATATGGCATCCTCTGCCAAGTAAATGTCCCATCAGATTCCCAGGCAGTCCTTGCGAACTAAATCAACTTAGCAGGTTGACAGAATTGCGAGATTTTGGCTTCAGCTTGCGTTCTATATTTTGGTTCATGCCCTTTGTCGGGATTTTCGTCCATCCAAAGCACGAATTCTTTCCCCGGCCCGAAGGCCATGTTGACAACCTTTTTGGACATTTTTATTTTCGGCTTGCAAGCTTGAGGCCAGCACATACAAAGATAGTAATAATTATGGAAACTGAGAATATCACCCGTGCGTTTCAGAACATTTTATGCACTTGTGAAGACTCTTATATTTGCTTTCGATTTCTATTACATAGCGTTTGTCGCTTGGTGGTCTGATGATTTCCCAACGCCAAACATATCAGTTGATGGTCAGTGAGCCAAGATATTGTGGCTTGACACCCTCATCTGTATCAAATGCAATGTGGCCTACCCTAGCCTATGAGAACTCTGTGAGACAAAGACAACTGATGACGCCCAGGTGCTTTGAGTTATTTTTAGTTTAGGTTGGGTCGACTTCCTGCGTGGCTTCTGTTCAGAATTGTCTGGATTTCCCGTTAGTATACATTATCTCCGGATTTGGTAGGTGTACTGTGGGAAGGGAATTCGATGCCAAAATCAAAAATCCGCCAACTTCCACTGCCTGGCCATTTTGTGTAAGCCAGGCCCAAAAGCACCCCACAAGAAATCGGCATTTTTTTTGCCGCCTAAAGACAGCAGGACCTTCTTCCCATAAGTTGTTTGACAAATTGGAATATCTTGAACAAACGTTGGACATTGCGACTGAAGAGTATCGAGAGAGTATTTAACAACGCCGTTGTAGCCAGGTGCTACGTACGAATCGCCCTAGCAGCTATTACCAAGGTTGCCTTGTGCAGGGAATATATCGATGAATGCTAATGGGATTACATTAATGCTCGACTACTGGCAGAATTGAAGAAGACGTAGTTGATTCGGTGCTTATCCGTAATTGATAACCCATATCTCAATGTAAAACATATCATTGAAGGACAGGTATATGGAATAAGACGGGAGATTGCCTCTAAAAATTTGTTGGTTAATGCAATTCAAAAATGCTTTATGTGATTCGTCGCAAGGGCCTGGTCTCGTATCAGGGCAATATGAAAGAATAGTATGAAGCTTAAGGCTAGATGCCATCCACGGTTTGAGCATCATGGCCATCTGACGAGAGTTTCCCGTTACGGAAATCAATCCTTGAAAATTCTAAAGTGTGCGAACTTTTGGAGCCTCAATACTAGGTTAACTGAGGCTCCATAACTCTGCATGCGGCTTTTGACGTGGCACAATCTTTCCGGCTAGAGCACGAAACTGCCACGAGCTAACGCCAGTTATTTATGCGTTGGCCGTAATAGATTGCCAGTTCATTATGACTGCATTTGAAAGTGGCGCACTTTATGGAGGCGAATGGTGTGCTTTGCTGTCATGAGTCATTGAACGATTAAGTTTCAGTCAGCACTTGTCAAATGCGCCCAACGTGTGAAACCTCGGATACTTTTCCCATTTGCTGAACTGGCATATTGATAGAAAAATATTCGGCTCAATAATTTCAAGGGACGTGTTTCATATGATGTTTGGTAGTTCCACACTAAGTCGGCAAAACATGAATAATGCTTGAAGCTGCATATTTGAGTACAGGGAGGTCATAACTTAAAAAATCAAACGCTACCATCTATAAGGCTCTGACCATCCGTGTAAATCAAGACCCATCGCTGTCCGAATGCAAAAGGAAACTGAATACAACGCTATGCTGATGAAGAGATAACTATGCCAAAACAGCGCCAATCAGGAGACTATGCCAATGAGATCTGCTCCGCAGCCACATGCGCCTTAACAATCAATTCATATCATTCCGCTCTGTCATTAATCATGACCATCGTATCGTATCTATCATATCATCTTACTCGTGTGCTCGTAGAACTGTTAGATTCATTCAGAATCCGAATCCACCTCCATCGAATACGTATCCGTATCGTAGTATGGCAATGAATGTAATCCCAACTCCTCTACATTAACGTCCACATCTGGCTCGGCAACTTGCATCCGAGCCACTTCATCATCGCTCTCCGGCTCATCCAGCTCTACAATCATTTGTGGAGGATCATCGAATATGAGACTGGTTCGGTCTTCCGTCTTGCGCCTCAACCGCCTTGCGCTCGAACCAGCCTCATTGGCATCAACTAGTTGCAAATCTTCATCATCCGTATCGCTGCCAATGCTTTGACTTATCGTCCGCTTATGGTGACTCCCTGAGCTCAGGCGTTTATTGCGACGCTTCTTCCGCTCTTGTTTAACCCAGGCTTCGCGATCGTCACTGTGATTATTGCAATCCAACTTCTCCAGGCCGTCGGCTAGCATGCACGCTTCTAGATCGCTGGCTGTCGGATGCAGATGTCTGTCCCTTGCACAATCGGATTCGGCGTCTTCATAGTGATCGGGGTGTACTACAGAAAGTGCGTCATCGCTTTCGACATGAACATCACTATCTCGTAATTCCTCAAGTGTGAAGTTCCCCTCCGACCTTACTCTATATCTAATAGGAGATGTCTCTGGGGCGGTATCGGGCATTTCGGGCTCGGAGGACAGGGAACGTGGTGGACTGCCGGACGAATCCGAGGATGGTGATGACGACCGAGGAGAAATGTCTTCAGGGCGCACCGATGGATTGTATTTGACCTGCTGTCCTTGACCAGCAGTGTGTAAGTCTCCTTTCGCTGCAGGAAACGGTCTGGAGAAGTTATAAACTCCATTACGTCTGGTGGAGCGTGGGGTTCTGCCAAATGTAAAAGTTGGTGATGTAGGAGTCTCCGGCGGAGAGGAAGGTTCGGCAGGTTGAGGAAACGCCAGATTGGGCGTAAGAGGTCGCATCATTGCGAAATATCCGAGGTTGCCGCAGACAATTATTGTCAATGGCGGTGGAGTGGTGAGCGGATGTTTGCTTTAACGTCATCAAGGTGTCAATGCCCTAAGTAGATATCTCCAACGTGGAGAAGAAAGACGAGGAGAAATGTAGTTCATGATAAGCAATTCGGTCGAGAATCAACGCTCGTGCGCGCAGTAAGGGGTCTGGGGGTCTTTGTGGATATATCTTTTCGAGGGATAAGGGATCCGGCCTCAGATACCGAAAAGGGTCAGGATGACCTTGAACCGCCCACGGAAGTACAAGGACCAGGCAGTAGCAGCGAATAGCCAGGATAAGGCGGCCTAAACTCACGAACAGCGTTCAGGCTGATGGCGCAAGAATGGTGTTATCGGTATTAAATAGGGGTCTGACAGGTTTCACGTGTCGAGTCAGGATGAGTTGCTGTCGTGAAATGAACTTTCTCGTCTGGTCAAAGTAGGGAGTCCCAGCTCTTTATAAAGAACACCGAACTCGTAGCGATCATTTCCGCTGCAAAAAAAGGG
>Ga0335072_10005071_pt1 | contig 19419 bp, 14 predicted proteins | sample Lox_Sample_21_FD_206725 | JGI IMG/M metagenome (GOLD analysis project Ga0335072, IMG submission 206725) | Soil microbial communities from Loxahatchee National Wildlife Refuge, Florida, United States - Lox_Sample_2.1 | ecosystem: Environmental > Terrestrial > Soil > Wetlands | place: USA...
CACGTCGCCCTCCTCCAGGAAGATGAAGCGCCGCGTCACCGGCAGCAGCGCCGCGACGTCGGAGGCCACGAAGTTCTCGTCCTTGCCCAAGCCGATCACGACCGGGCAGCCCTCGCGCGCGAGGATCAGCCGGTCCGGGTCGTGCTCGCTCACCACCACCAGCGCGTAGGCGCCCTCGAGCTCGGCCACCGTGGCGCGCACGGCCTTGAACAGGTCCGGCATGGTCTGCAGGTGGTAGTGGATGCGATGCGCGATCACCTCGGTGTCGGTCTCGGAGGTGAAGCTGTAGCCGCGCCGCTCCAGGTCGGAGCGCAGCTCCTCGTGGTTCTCGATGATGCCGTTGTGCACGATCGCCAGCCCGTCGCGCGAGATGTGCGGGTGGGCGTTGCGCTCGCTCGGGATGCCGTGGGTGGCCCAGCGGGTATGGGCGATGCCGATCTTGCCGTGGGTCGGGGACTGCTCGAGTGCCTCGGTGAGCTTGCCGACCTTGCCGACCGTGCGCAGCCTCGTGAGGTGCTCCGAGCCGTTGAGGACCGCGATGCCGGCGGAGTCGTAGCCGCGGTACTCGAGCCGGCGCAGACCCTCCATCAGGATGGGGACTATGTTGCGCTCCGCGACCGCTCCGACGATTCCGCACATGGCCTCTGGCCCTCGATTCTGTGGTGGCCTGACCCAGGCCTTCGGTGGGCGCGTAGTGTGCCTGAAACGGCCGGAAGACGCTGATTTTGCCCGCTAAAACGAGACGTAAGCCTCTGATTTTAGGACGCCCGGCGGTGCCGGCGGACCTGCGGCCAGGATGAAGGGGGCAGCCTACAGGACCCCACGCAGGGCGATGATCAGCAGGGCCCCCAGGGTGGAGTATTGCAGGGTGCGCCGGTTCGGGGCCTCGGCCGCGTTGCCGACGATGATCTCGCAGGCGTACATGAGCACCGTCGCCAGCAGCGCGGCCTCGATAACGCTGTGCGAGCTCGACTGGATGCTGCCCCACACCATCAGGGCGACCAGTCCGCAGACCACCAGGTAGTCGGTGGGCGTGGTGCCGAAGCGCTGATCGCTGGCGAACATGACGTACACCACGATGGCGAGCGCGAGCACGGCGATGAGCGCGATGCCCAGCAGCTGCGGCCCACGCGCCAGCACGTCGGGATTACTGATCAGGAGGTACGCCGGCAGCATGGCGGTGGCGTAGATCGCCAGGCGCAGGAAGGCGGGGCGCGGGGCACGGGGCCACAGCAGCTGCGAGGCGGGCACGAGCGCCAGCACCGCCGCGGCCGCGGAGAAGTCCGAGGGTATGCGCGCGACCCACAGGGCGCTGAGCAACATCACCGCCGGGGCCAGAATCGTGATCGTCAGCAGCGCCCCCTCGACCAGCAGGTTGCTGCGCCTCAGTGCGGCTATCGCATGCGTCAGCCGGGATTCCGTGCCACCGGCCCGCGCCAGACGCCAGCCACGGCGCTCCGCTACCGTCAGTGTGGTGAACAGGAGCGCGATCACCGACAGGTAGATCAGCGTAACCGACGCGTCGGACTCGAAGCGCGCCAGCACGGCACTCACCACGAGCACCGCCTGTATCGAATAGATGATCACCACCGTCTCGTAGTGGTCGAACCCGAGGTCGAGCAGGCGGTGGTGCACATGGTTGCGCGTGGCGCGGAACCAGTTCATGCCCCCGCGCACGCGCTGCAGCAGCACCGAGATGATGTCCGCGACCGGCATCCCCAGCAGCAGCAGCGGCAACGCTGCGCTGATCGCGGTGTTGGCGCGCTGGGTCAGCAGCACCACCAGGAACCCGAGCGTAAAGCCCAGCACCTGGCTGCCGGAATCGCCCATGAACACGTAGGCCGGGTGACTGTTGTAGCGCAGGAATCCCAGGATGCCGCCGATGGTGGCGAGCGCCACGCACACCACCAGCGGGCTGTCGGAGACGTAGCCGAGCAGCGCGATGGCGATGAGGCTCAGGATCGACTCGCCGCCGGCGAGGCCGTCCAGGCCGTCGGAATGGTTGATGGCGTTGATCACGCCGATCATCGCGAACACCGTGAACGGCTTGCCGGCCTCGGGGGGCAGTGCGCCGTCGTAGAAAGGGATGCGCGCCACCCACAGGTCCGCCCCATAGACCACGGCCGCCACCGCCAGCAGCTGCCCGACGAACTTGGGCCAGTGCCCGATGGTGCGGGCATCGTCCCAGACGCCGAATCCGAACAGCAGCAGGCAGCCCGCGGCGTAGGCCTGGACCAGCCGATCGGAGCCAAATACCAGCAGCAGCGGCAGGAGCAGGCCCAGCGTGATACCCCAGCCGCCGACACGCGGAATCGGCACCGAGTGCACCTTGCGCGGGTCGGGCATGTCCACCAGGCCCAGCCGCGGCGCAAACCCGCGGACCAGTGGGATGATGAGCATGCTGAGGGCCACCGCCAGGGTGAACTGGAAGAGCGGGTTCATCTTCAGTTCGGGACGTAGGTGGGCAGGCGCGGCAGGAAGGTCCCGGCGAAGCTTGCCAGGCGTGCGTCGGCAAGCTCGGGCTTCTCGTTTACGGCAATCGGCGTCACCAGCCGCACGAGTGCGCCGTCGGTGCGGTTGCGCACGATCGCGTCGCGCAGCAGGTACCACTTCACCAGGTACTCGTTGGTGATGTCGCGCCCGCGCTCCTGGAACCAGTAATAGACCAGCTCCCGGCTGTCTCCCTGCTGCACCACCGCTCGGTTGACCTTCAGACCCGCGGCAGGCCCGTCCCCGGGCAGGCGGTAGGGGCCGAAGTCGAGAATGCGCCACCCGCCGCCGGGCAGACAGGAGCGGGGCGAGTGGGCCGATTGCCCGGTGCGCTGTGAGGCGTAATAGGCGACGTAGAAATTCACCGGCACGGCATCCGCGGCGCTTGCCGCATCGGGGACATAGTCGGCCAGCAGGTAGTCGTCCAGCTTGAGGGTGTCGAGGTAGATGGAGTCCAGCAGCTGACGCCGGCCGCGCCACTCCCCTACCCGCATCGGGAACGCCACCAGGTCGTCCCGCGCCGGCCGCAGTTCGACGCGTGCTGGCAGTGCACGCGAGGGAATGATCGCGAGCACCAGCAACGCCAGCACCGCAAGTGCCGGCTTGCCCAGCTGCCGGGGGCGCGCGGCCGGTGAGCGCGCGGCCGGGGCTGCCGCCTCGAGCGCGAACATGTCGCGCAGCCGGCCGCCGCGGCCGTCCAGCCTCATCAGCAGCCAGCTCTCGATCCACAGCACGAGCAGGCAGGCGACGAAGATCACCCAGCCCTCGAACTGGTGCAGGAAGCCCTCGGCCTGCTCGATGCCGAACCGGTCCACCAGCACCCCGATGATGCCGATGCGCACGCTGTTCATGACCACCGTGATCGGGATCGTGGAAAGGAACAGGGTCCAGCGCATCCAGGCACGGCCGCGGAACAGGTAGCCCACGATCACGCCCAGCGTCATCAGCGGGAACAGGTAACGCAGCCCGCTGCAGGCCTCCGCCACCTGCAACCGGTAGGTCCCCAGATCGATGACGTTGCCCTCGAGGAAGACGCTCACCCCGCAGGCGCGGATGAAGGCCACGCCGAGCTGCGAGGAGATCAGCTGCAGTTGCGATGAAAGGTTGTTGTAGAAGAAATTCGGGATCGGGTTCATCAGCAGCAGCAGCGCCAGCGGTACGAGCACGATCCGGAATGCGTCCCATCCCAGCAGTGCGAGCGCCGCACCCATGAGCACGATCACCAGCGCATAGGTGTCGACCGTGGTGATCGCGGCCACCGTTCCCAGAAAGTAGAGCGCGAGACCGCAGGCGACCACCACGACGCCCCACCAGGACCCGCGAAACTCGGTCTGCCGCAGCCGCTCGCGTCGCTGCCACACCAGGAAGGCGCTGACCAGCGGGATCATGAACCCGTGGCTGTATTCCTCGCGATGCCAGACTCCGTAGAGATAACTGAAGGTGTTGGCGAACAGCACCACCACCACGGCGGCGGCTGCGCCCGCCGCCAGCAGCTGGGCGCCGCTATAGCGGTAGACGGATGCCGGCAGGGGCTCAACGCGCGCGTCCATGACAGGCGGCCTAGACTGCAGCCAGCTCAAGGCGCGGCGGCCGGCACTGCGCCTCGATCGCGCCGCGGAACTGCTGTTTGAAGCGCTCGCTGCCGAAGCGCGCCGCGTTGGCGCGGATTTCCTCGCCGCTGAAGCGCTCGCGCCGCCGCTCGAACACCTCGAGAGCCTCCAGGAGCGCCTGCGCACTCTGCTCGGGGAAGAGGATTCCGGTCCGGCCGTGCACTATGGTCTCGGCCGCGCCACCGCGACCGTAGGCGACCACCGGAGTACCGCAGGCCTGCGCCTCCACCGGTGCTATGCCGAAGTCCTCGTAGGCGGCGAACAGGAAGGCTCGTGCACGCTGCAGGTACTCGCGCACGACGCTGTTCGGCTGGTACCCGAGCAGCTCGACGTTGGGGGTGGCGCGCCGCCGTAGCTCCGCCAGCTCCGGGCCGTCGCCGATGACCACCAGTCGCCGGTTCGACTCCCGGGCAAAGGCATCGACGATCAGCCGCACGCACTTGTAGGGCACCAGCCGGGAAGCCGTGAAATAGAAGTCATCGCGGGCCTGGCCGGCCGCCGGACGAAAGTATTCGGTGTCCACCGGCGGATGGATCACCTCGGCCTCGCGGCGGTAGGTCTTCCAGATGCGCCCGGCGATGAAGCGGGAATTGCAGAGGAAGGAGTCGACGCCGTTGGCGGAGCGCACGTCCCAGGTGCGCAGGTCGTGCAGCACCTTGCGAGCCAGGCAGCCGCGCAGCCCACGTTCGAGCCGGTGCTGCCGCAGGTACTGGTGCTGCAGATCCCAGGCGTAGCGCATGGGTGAGTGTACGTAGCTGACGTGCACCTGGTCCGGCCCCGTCAGCACGCCCTTGGCAGCGCAGAACGAACTGGAGATGACGAGGTCGTACGCCGACAGGTCCAGCGACTCGGCCGCCAGCGGCATGAGCGGCAGGTAGTGCCGGTAATGCGACCGTGCGAACGGCAGGTTCTGCAGGAACGAGGTGCTCACCTTGCGCTGCTGGAGGAAGGCGCGGTCCGCGGGCGCCATGAAGTCGACCAGGGCGAACAGGTCGGCCTGCGGGTAGCACTCGATCATCCGCTCGAGGGTGCGTTCCGCGCCCCCGCGGGCCACGAGCCAGTCATGGACGATTGCAACACGCATCGGGGCTTGCACGGCTGGTGGCACGTTGTTCGCGTTGGTGTCTGCCGCGCCAACGCGCAAAGCGAAGCATGCTAGCGGCGCGCCGATGACAGTCCCGTGACGGACAGGTGTCGCTCATGTGGCTGCCCGCAATACGCGCTCGTACAGCGTCTCGCTGCGGCGCGCCGACTGCTCGATGGTGTAGTTTTCCAGCGCATGCCGGCGCGCCGCCGTCGCCAGCCCCCGCGCATAGCCGGGGTCTGCGAGCAGGCGGTCGAGGGCGGCCGCCAGCGCCGCCGGGTCTCCCATGCGAACCAGAAGTCCGGTGCGGCCGTCCTCGATGATCTCGCGCGCCCCGCCCGCGTCGGTGGCGACGATGGGGATCTCTGCGGCCATGCCTTCGACGATCACCTGCCCGAAGGGCTCCGGCAGGGTGCTGGCGTGCACCAGGATGTCGAGCCGGCGCAGCTCGGCGGGCACGTCGACGTGGCCGGCGAACTCGACCTGGTCGCCGATGCCGAGCTCGCAGGCCAGCGAGCGCAGCTCTGCCTCGAAGGTCTCCTCGCCGAACAGCGCACCGCCGGCGATGCAATACTCGGCCGGCCAACCCTGCTGCCGCAGAAGCGCCGCGGCGCGCAGGAATATGTCCTGCCCCTTCCAGCGTGCGAGCCGCCCGATGATGCCGATGCGCGGTACCGTGTTGCGGCGCTCGGCGACCCAGCAGCGCTCGATATGGTCACGCGAGAGGCCACTCGCGATGACGGCGCTGCACTGGCCACGCGCCAGGCGCAGGGTCGCGAGCGTGCCGGCGGAGTTGGCGATTACGCAGGCGGGCACATGCCGCGCTGTCAACCGCACCAGCCGGACCGCGGCCGGCGGCAGGTAGCTCTCCTCGATGCGGTCGCGCACGTGCCAGATCACCGGTACGCGCGCCATGCGCGCCGCGAGCGCGCCGTAGAAATCGGACTTCAGCGAGTTGGCGTAGATGATCTGCGCCCCGCGCTCGCGCGCCAGGCGGCTCAGGCTCCGTGCGTAGGCCCAGATCTGCCCGAGGCTGCGCAGGTGACGGGCGAGGCCGACCAGTCCCAGCGAGTCCTTGCGTGTCTCCCGCAGCCGGCTGGCCATCGGCAGCACGTGGGTTTCGATCGACTGGGCGCACAGCAGTGCGCGCAAGGGGCCGTCTTCGGCCAGCACGACGATCGGCTCCACCCGTGCCCGGTCGAGTGCCCCCAGCAGGCGAGCCAGTGCCAGCTCGCCGCCGCTGAGCGCGGCGGTATGGTCGAGGTACAGCACGCGGATCGGCGCCACCAGCCGGGCCCGCCTAGCGCGGCCCGACCGCGCGCAGGGGCGTATGCGGGTCGAGCGTGCGGTCCACAAACAGCCGGTACCAGATCTCCAGCACCAGCAGCGTCCAGATCTGCTGGCTCCAGTCGCGGCCGCCGGCGACATGCTCATCGAGCATGCCAAGCACCCAGTCACGCCGGAACAGTCCGCGTTGCGGCTCGGTCAGCGACTGCAGCAGCGCGCGCGCCAGCCCTGCGAGCTCGCCGCGCAGCCAGCTGGCTATTGGTGTCACGAATCCCTGTTTGCGCCGGTAGACCACCTGCGGCGGGACGTAGCGCGCCGCCAGCCGCTTCAGAAGATACTTGGTCTGCCAGCCCCTGGTGAGCTGCTCGATCGGAATGGTGGCCGCGAACTCGAGCAGGCGGGTGTCCAGCAGCGGTGAGCGGGCCTCCACCGAGTGGGCCATGGTGGACACGTCCATCTTGGACAGCAGCTGGTCCGGCAGATAGGTCGTCAGCTCCGCCGCCAGGATGCGGTCCGCATCGGTCGGCCCGTCGCCGCGCGCCCACGCCGCGCGGTAGTGCGCGTCGCCTGCGCCGGCGGCCACGGTGCGCAGTGCCTGTGGCTGGTACAGCTGGGCGCGGCAGTCGCGCAACCCGCGCTCGTACACGAACGCCTCGCGTGCCTCGCTCTTCAGCGCGGCCGCGAGCAGCCGGCCACGCCGTCCCAGGAGCCTCATCGCGCGGCCGGCGGGCGGGCGGGCGATGGCGGGGATCCAGCTGCGTCCGAGCGCTGCGGCCCTCGCCACCAGCGGCCGCGAATAGCCGCCGAAGGCCTCGTCGCCACCGTCCCCGTTGAGGACGACCGTCACATGCTCCCGTGCCAGGCGCGCCGCGCTGAAGGTCGGCAGGATCGAGACGTCGGCCATGGGCTGGCCGTAATGCCAGATGATCAGCGGAAGGTTCTGGATTTCGTCCGCGGGCAGGACGTATTCGTGGGCACGGGTACCACAGTGCCGCGCGACCTGCCGGGCGAACGGGCGCTCATCGAACCGCGGGTTGTCAAAGCCGATCGTCACCGTCTCCACCGGATCGGCCCGCAATTGCGACATGACTGCCACGACGAGGCTGGAGTCGACGCCGCCGGACAGGAAAGCGCCGAGCGGCACGTCCGCGACCAGGCGTCGCTGCACGGCGGCACGCAGCAGCTCGTCGGCCTCGGCGAGCAGGTCCTCTTCGCTGCGCCGGACCTTGCGCGCGTAGGACAGGTTCCAGTACCGACGCGGCGCACTCAGTGCTTCCTGGGCCGCCGTGAAGCGCACGAAGTGCGCAGGCGGCAGCGCGACCACGCCTTCGTAGATGGTTTGCGGTGCCGGCACTGCCTGGTACACCAGGTACTGGTCGAGCGCCTCATGGTCGAGCGTCGGCCGTTCCGGCAGCAGTTCCACGAGAGCATTGAGCGTCGAGGCAAATGCGAGCGTGCCGCCGCGGGGCAACGCGTAGAAGAGCGGCTTCTTGCCGATGCGGTCGCGGGCCATCCACAGCTCGCGACTGCGCTCGTCCCAGATCGCGAACGCGAACATCCCGTCAATGCGCCGCAACAGCTCCTCGAAACCCCACTCCTCGTACCCGTGGATCAGCACTTCGCTGTCGGTAAGGGAAGCAAAGCGATGACCTTGCTCGAGCTGCCGCCGCAACTCCCGGCAGTTGTAGATCTCTCCGTTGAACACCAGCCATACATCGCCGGTCTCGTTGCACATCGGCTGGTCGCCATCGGGCCGCAGGTCGATGATGCGCAGGCGCCTGAAAACCAGCGTGGCCATGCCGCGCGAAACCGTGCGGCCCGCATCGGGCCCGCGGTGATGCAGCGCGGCGGCGCAGCGCTCGAGAGCCGCCGGCGACGGCGGCCGCTCGCTGATGATCCCGGCCAGCCCGCACATGCTCAGTTCCGCCCGGTGGTCTGGTAGACGGACCGCACCTTCGCGGAGATCACCGGCCAGTCGAAATTCGCGCGCACGTGGCCAACGCAGGCCGCGGCGGTCGGCAGGCTGCCGGGTTCGCGCAGGGCACGCGTGAGCGCCTCCGCGAGGGCTACGCTACTGGTGTCCGGAAGCACCAGCGCGGGATCGAGCGCCATGACGGTCTCCGGCAAGCCGCCTACCGGGGTCACCAGAACCGGAGTGCCCGCGGCCATGGATTCGAGCGTGGGCAGACCAAAGCCCTCCAGCGACAGCGAGGGCACCACCGAGACCGCGCAAGCCCGGTAGAGCTGCGGCAGCAGGTGCTCCCCCACGAATCCCAGGAAGCGCACGTGGTTTCGCAGATCCCGCTCGCGCACCAGCGCCTCCAGCTCCTCCCGGATCGGGCCCACGCCGGCGATCAAGAGCAGCGCCTCGGGTACCCGGCTGCGCACCGTCGTCATCGCATCGATGAGGCGCTCGAGCCCGACGCGCCGTATGAGGCGGCGCACCGAAAGCACCAGCGGGCGGTCCGGCGGTAGACCGAGCAGCGCACAGGCCTCGGCGCGGGTGGTGGCCACGTTGAAGCGTGCCGCATCGATACCGCCCGGGATGACGTCGATGCGCTCGCGCGCTATGCCGTAGTCGCGCACCAGGATCCCGGCAAAGGCATCGGACAGGGTGATGAAGCGGTTGGCGCGCCCATAGACCAGCCCCTCGATGGCACGCTTGACCCCAACGCCGACCGCCCCGGTGCCCTCGACGCGCGATTCGCCTGCCCAGGGGCCGTGAAAATGGAACACGAACTGGCGATCGCGCAACAGCCGGACCGCCGGCAGCGCGTACAGCGCGAAGTGCGCGGCAACCACGTCGACGGCGTGCGAGCGCAGGGCCATCGCGAGCGAGCGATGACAGGCGTACAGGCGCTGCCACATGGGCGCCTCGCGGCGGGCGAAGAACTCCAGCACCGGCGGCGCGGCCGCGGCTGCATCGCTACCGGCCACCAGCCCGCGTACCGACAGCCCTTCGGCCGGCAGGCTGTTCAGCAGCCCGGCGTAGATGCGATTCAGGCCGCCCGGCTCGTCGGCGAACCAGCCCATCCCGATTTTTAAGATGTGGGTCACTTTGGGGGCTCGAGTTGGAACACTCGAGTCTTGTTACGTCGGCCCAGCGTAGGACAGAAAGATGACAGTCGCTTATCAGCGTCCCCCCGACGGTGCGCATTCACAGAAACTTAACGCGCTCCTGAGATGGTGTGGAGCCCGAATTCGGTCGTGGGTAGTGACCTTTGAAGCGCTTGCACCCGGACCCCGGCTGGCCGGAATCCTGGAGAAAGTCCTACGAGTACGACCTCCAGGAGGTCTACGGCGAGGTCCACGACCGCGGCTACGCGTATGCCTACGATAACCGCCGGCGCCACGCCATTGCGCTGATCACCGAGGCGCTCGCGCCAGGCGCCCGCATTCTGGACATCGGCGCCGCACAGGGAAATTTCTCGCTGCGACTGGCGGAGCTCGGCTTCGAAGTCACGTGGAACGATCTGCGGGCGGAGCTCGCGGACTACGTCCGGCGCAAGCATGAACGCGGCACCATCAATTTCGCGGTCGGCAATGCCTTCGACCTGGCCTTTCCCAGCCTCTTCGACGCCGTGCTGATCACCGAGATCATCGAGCACGTGGCGCACCCCGACGAGTTCCTCGCCAAGGTGGTGCAGCTGTTGCGCCCCGGCGGCTACGTGATCATGACGACGCCCAACGGGGGTTACTTCCGCAACCGCCTGCCGCGCTTCTCGGATTGCGAGGATCCGAGCGTCTACGAGGCCGTGCAATTCCGCCCGGACTCCGACGGGCACATCTTTCTCCTGCACACCGACGAGGTGCGCACCCTGGCGGCTCGCGCCGGGCTGCGCGTCGACCGGCTGCAGCTGTTCACCAATTCACTCACCAATGGTCACCTGAAGCTCGGCCGGGCGCTGCAAGTTCTCCCCAGGGCCCTTGTCGAGGGTGCCGAACGCCTGACCGCTCGCATCCCGCCAGCGGCGGCCTCGCGGCTTCTGGTCCATATGGCCGCGCGACTCCAGCGGCTCCCGGCGACCTAGGGTTTCAGGCCGCCGGAATCCTGCGGGCGACCCGGGCAGCGCAGTCCGGATCGCATACCTCACGGTAGAGGTCGAGATGTCGCTGCGCCATCCGTCCCCATGAGTTGGCCACAGCGACTTGGCGCGCGGCGGCGCCCATGAGTCGCAATCGCGGCGGGTCGTCAAACAGGGCGGCCAGGGCCCCGGCGAGTTCCTGTTCGTCGTTCGGATCCTCCAGCAGCACGCTGCAAGCCGGGTTCAGCAACTCCGTGCCCCCGGTATGTCGGCCCGCGATCACCGGGAGACCGGCGCTCGCGGCCTCGAGGAGCACCAGGCTGCATGCCTCATAGCGCGAGGGAAAGACGAACACGTCAGCGATCCCCATCAGAGCTGCGACATCCCGCCGGAACCCGAGAAAATGCACCCGCTCGGCGAGCCCGAGGGCCTCAGCCTGGCGCGGATACGGGCTGCCCTCGGTCGCACCGACGACCAACAGCGTGACGCGATCCACCAGTGCGATGGCGCGCAGCAGCGTGTCGAGATTCTTGCGCGGCGTCCGGATGTCGCCGATGAAGAGCGCGACGCGTCCCGGGCGAATCCCGGTATCGGGTGTCGGGGTACACGGCGTGAATTCGTCGACATCGACGCCGTTCTGGATGACCCGCACGCGGTCCGGGCTGATGCCCGCGACCTCGGTCAATTCGGTTCGGACTTGCTCGGACACCGCCACGACGAGGCGCGCTCGTCGATAGGCCACCTTCTCGAACCCGCGGTTCGCCCAAGTATACAGGAGCTGATAAAGGCCATAGGCGTCACGCCGCACCTGCCAAGTGTGGAACGGCGAGCGGATCCAGGCCGAGTGCACGAAATGGCAGCTGCTGATGTCGGCCCGCGCCCAGCTGACAAAGCCGCTGGCGTGCACAAGGTCGAGACGCCGCCGATGGCGCCAAAGCCACCGGGTCGTCCGGGCGGCAAACCATTGATTGCGAAGCAGCTCGGTCGGCAGCGGGCCGCAGCCCAGCAGCACGGGATGAGCGCCCGGCGCCTGCGCGAGATCCGGCGCCACCTCACTCGCCACCAGCCATACCTCGTGGCCGGAGGCGAGTAGCGCGCGCGCCAGCTCATAGTTCACGCGCCCCTGGCCGTCGCCGCGGACGAACCTATGCGTGACGAGCGCGATGCGCAACGGCGGTGCTCCCATGCTGCGGGCCGGAGAGGCGATCCATCAGTCCGATCTGGAACCAGATCAGCGCGGCCACCGAGTACTCACCCCCGATGAGCCATCCGCCGAGCGTCCCGAAAAGAATTCCGACCGCCACCAGAGCCTCGGCGGAGCGCGTCCGGCGCCACCAGCCAACGCTGCGCCAGAGGACGACCGCGACGATGCTGACGTACAGCAGTCCGCCCAGCACGCCGACCGAGATCATCACGTTCGCAATGTCGACCTCGGCATTGAGCGTGCGGGAGCCGTACTTCTGGGCTGCTTCCGTCGTGGCACCAAGCCCAAGTCCGGCCGGCGAAGTAATGCCGGTGAGCAGGCCCTCTTCGAGCATCGCGAGGTGGCCGGTAGCGGTCGACTTCTCCGCGTTGGTCGGATCGAGCAGGCCACTCACCTGGCGCTCGACCACAGGGGCGATCCGGTCGCCGGCGCTGCTGTTCTGCAGGACGGTGAGCAGCCCGACCAGCAGCGCGACACCGGCGACTGCCGCCACGAGCAGCCGGGGCAGCCACATGGACAGGCGACGGGCGCTGAGACTCCACACGATGGACACGCTCAGCAGCACCATGACCACCGGACCGCGCGCCGCGGACAGGAAGATCGCGAGCAGAAAGAGCGGGATCATCAGCGCGAGGCGGGAGCGACTGGCGAACCAGAGTGCCGCGAGGGCCGCCGTCGCCAGTATGAGGTAGCGCTGGTATTCGGCGCTCGAATTGAAGAATCCGATTGCGCGAATGACATCGTCCGCGAGGTAAAGCGCCGAGTAGCCAATCTGCTCTACCCACTGCTGCTCGAAGGGCAGCAGCCCGTACCGCACCTGATAGAGTCCCAGCGCCATGGCGGCACAGCCTACGGCCACCAGAAGCAAGGTGAAGGTCCGTGCCAGTTGGGGCGTCGCATAGGCGCGGCCCACCCAGAACCACATCAGTGGCGCGACATAAAAGAGTGCCCCCGCGACGCCGACCTGCAGGTCGCCCTGTTCAGGATTGAACATCTCCACGGACATCAGGGCCATGAGCGCGAAGACCAGCCAGGTCAGGGGAGTACGCGGCGAGCGGCGGCTTTCCAGCAGCGTTTGCACGATCAGGATGGCCGCGACGGCAGGTGCGACCAGCAGCAGCGCGTCGTTCTTGGGATAACCTTCGAGATACCCGGCGTAACGCCGATAATCCCCGAGCACGGACAGGAACAGGAGCGTCGCGGCGATGGCACCGGCGCGGCTGTAGAACGCGCACCCGGTGAGGCACAGGATCAGGATCGCCGCGGTGACGTAGTGGTCGTGGTCGAAGCGCAGCAGATAGGGCAGCGGCGAGGCGACGAGGGCGAAGAACGCCAGACACACCAGCACGGCGGATGAGCCTGTCGAGCGCCGGGAAGCTTCCTGCGCTTCGCTGCGCGTTGGTACCCGCAACCAGTCCCCGGGAGACGGTCGCGCGTTCATGGGCGCAGCACCTGCCAGCCGCGAGGCCGGAGCGCGGGCAGCGCTACATTCGGGTGCAGCGTCGCCAGGTAGTTCGGGGATTCCCAGCGAGCGTCAATGCGGGGTGGCGCCGCGCCGGTGGTAAGCCGCGGGCCGAACAGATCATGGCCGATGCCGAAGATGGAATATCCGTGGACGCGCAGCTGCTCGTGCAACGGACTGCGCTCGCGGTCATGAGCCTCGTAGATGATGTGGGCGATCCGCCCTGACTTGAGCAGGCCCTCCGCACCAAGGAACACCTCGCCCTCGAATCCCTCGACGTCGACCTTCAACAGCGCGATGGGCGCATCGGCGAGCACCGAGTCCAGACGCGCAATGCGTACGTCCAGTGGCGCGGCCTGCATTCCACCCGAGGCCGGGACCAGTTGCGCTGCGCCTTCGTTGATGCCGAACGCACCGGGCTCCGTCAGCAGGGCCCTGCCGTCGCTCGCGCCCACCGCGCACTCGTGCAGGGTCACGGTAGCCATGGTGGCATGGCGGGCCCACCCCGCTGCGTTGGCCGCAAGCCTGCGGAATACCCGCGGGTGTGGCTCGAAGGCCTCGATGCGGCCCGCGCGCCCGGCCTTGGCAGCGAACAGGCTGGCCGTATAGCCGATGTTGGCGCCCACATCTACCGCCAGGTCGCCGGCATGCAGCAGCCGCCAGGCAGTTTCGGATACGGCAATATCGAAGATGTTCTGGTGCAGCAGCTCGCGTCCGATTCCCTCGAGTGGATTCACCTCCAGGTCGACTCCCCAGGGAAGCCGCACGACTCCCCGGTGTTCGGACATGCCAAAGAGGCCGCTGCGGACGCGCCGCACCAGCGTGCGCGGAGCAAATACGTAGCAGGGCTTGAGCAGGCCAAGAGCTTGAATCATGTGGTACCCGCGTCTGGTTCGTCGTGGCCGTCATCGAGCTCGATGAGTCGTGGCTGGTCGGTTAGAGACACCCTCACGCGGATGGCCCCGTCCCGGCGTTCGGTCGGACACGATTCGGTTTGATCGTCGGCGGGCAGGTAGCACCTCACCCGCGCGGCGCTTGCCTCGACGCCCTTGATGGTCAAAAGGTAGGGCTGCGGACTCAGCGCCACGGGGAAGTCCTGCGTCATTACGTAGGCTGCGACCAGGAAGCGGTGGCGATCCCGCTGGAAGGGCAGCAGCGCGACGGCGTCCTCCTGGGCCAGGTAGCGCCCGCTGGGGTCACCCTGAAGAATGCCGGTGGTGCCCCCCTCCCGTGCAACGGCGAAGTCAAGCGGGCGGCGGTCCTGCGGCGCAAGCGTCCCGCTGAACTCAGCCGTGAGGCGGTGCAGGATCTGCAGCGTCTCGCTGCGGGCGCCGCCCGCTCCCAGCAGACCGAAACCTGCCGGATCATCGTCGTACAGGCTGTAGAGATAGATCGCCGAGAGACCCTTGTTCAGCCATAGGAGCGGAGCACGCAGTGCGAAAGCGGCCTTGGCCCGTTCCGCCTCACGGGGATCCTCGATCCCGATCTCTCGCGGGGCCAGTCCGTGCTCGGTGATGAAATGGACGAAATGAGTCTCGCCCGGCGGGTGGTGATCGCGGACTGCGGGCGCGATAAGCCGCAGCAGCGACTCGGTTTGCTGCCAGGCGTGTGCGTACCCCTCAGGCTGGATCACGCAGCCGGCAGGCACGAAGTCATCCAGCAGCAGGGCTCGACGGCCGCGCACCAAGTCTGCATAACACCGCCTCGCGGTCCCATAGGGGTGGTAGCTCTGACCATCGACCCGTGGTGGCAGGTCCTCGACGGCCACGTGAAAGAACGTGGTGTTGGAGAATCCCCAGATGACTTGCACCTCAGGATGGGCGGCCTTCAGGAGGTCCGTCGTGCGCCTTGCCAGTTCCCACGCGGCGCCGCCGCGGTGCAGAAACTCGGGCGGCGGCGGCTGGTTGGAACCGTCGCGGTAGTTGGCGATGTCAAGGAACGCGGAGCCGAAGGTCAACTCGTTCCAGATCTCCACGTCGTAGCCCGAGCGGCCAAACGTGGAATCGAGGAGTTGCGTCACGAGGGAGACATAGCGCAGCCAGCCGCCCGCGGTGTGCTCGAACTCGGGGGAGCCCACTGGATTAAGTGGCGGGTAGCGTAAAACCGCCACGCGGAGTTCCTCGTTCACCGGCAGTCGTCGGCTCAGCGACTTGGACAGTCCCAGTATGTAGGCGCCCGCAACCCGCGGATCGCGGTGAAAGTCGTCGACCAGCGGCCCGGCATGCGTGCCGTCGGCGAGCGACATGAGCGTAGGGATTCCGGCGGAGAACCCACCGAGATCCCCGGTGATCTCGACGTGCCGCGCGCCGGACTCCGCAGCCTGCAGCACTCGCACCGTTTGCCAGCGAACCGGGCAAGGTTGCAGGTGGTTCGCATTCAGGAGCACCAGCGGACGCAGGCCGTTCGCCTGCAGGGCCTTGAGGATTCGTGACAGTCGTTGCGTGGTTTCCTCGTCGAATCCCCGCTCGTCCCAGCGCACCGATCCCCACGGGACCTCCAGCCGCACGCGCGCGAAGCCGGCCCAAGCCAGGTTCGCGGCGGTCTGCTCCGGGGTCTGCGCGGGCGGGGTCCGGTTCCACACGATCCCAAGGCCGTTGCGGAAGTGCTCGGCTGGCAGGGTCTCGAGGTAACCACGCCACCCCTGGCGGATGAAGGAGTAATTCCCCGGTGGCACATCGAGCAGTCTCGGGTCGACATAGTCCTTGGCATTCACGCCAGGCGCCAGGCCGAGTACGAGTACCGCAGTCGCCAGTTTTCCCGCCAGGCTCATGCGCAACAGGCCCATGCTTCAAGCCTGGCCCGGCGCGCCACTCGCCACCGCGCTGTCGCCGGGCCCCGCCCGTCCTTCAGGCACAGGCGTACGAACTGGAGCAGCCCAGGCATGGCACGGCTTCCCACGAACAAAGCCCAGGCGATGAACAGCAAGCGGCGGGGCGCTGGCAGGTGCTCGCACAGCACGAGGGTCTCGTTGAAGGTCGAGTTGGCCAGTGCCTCGGGCGCGAATATCCCACGCTGATCGACGTCGTGGCGCACGGAGGGAAAGTGGTCCACCGCGAGTTGCGGATCGTAGGCAAGCTTCCAGCCCGCCCGCTTCACCGCCAGCGAGACTCCGAGCTCGTTGCCGACCTGGGCGCCGGTGCCCCTGAGGCGCGTGTCGAAGCGGATGCCCGCGAGCGCCACGATCCGGAAGCTCATGTTGACACCCTTCAGTGCATCCACCTCGCGCATGGGGCCGACGCCGAGGTGATGGTTGCCGATGCAGGTGCCGAGCCACGTGAGTCGCCCGACCGTGCGCCGGCTGCCATCCTCCAGACGTCCATGCTGGTGAATCCAGTCACGTCCGCCGAGTCCCCCTAGTGCCGGATCTGCCGCATAGTGGCCGCTCATCCGGCGCAGCCAGTCCGGACGCGGAGCTGCGTCGTCGTCGGTGAAAGCCACGATGTCGGTACGGACAACGGCGAGCCCCGCGTTCAGGGCCGCCACCACGCCCGGAACCGACACCAGGACGACCTCGATCTGCGGCTCACGCACACGTGCACGCTCGATGACGGCGCGCGACAGTTCATCGTCGTGACGGAGCACGGTGATGATCTGCTGCGCCCGGCACTCCTGGGCCATGACCGCGCGCAGGCAACGCTCCAGGTCTGCCGGGCGGCGGTAGCTCGGGATCAGGACCGCGATTGCAGGGGACGCCGCTGCGGGCGGTACCTCGCCTCCGTCCCCCGGAGCCTCATTCCGGGGCTCCACTGACTGCTGCCGCACCTGGCTCATGCGAGCGTTGCCCGTGCGCGCGAGAGAATCCCGGCGAGGTCTGCTCGCGATGGCAGCAGTCCCGGAGGTGCAATCCCCAGAATGCGAAGGAATCCCGCATAGGTGAGCGCGTAGCGCACGGCAGTGGCCAGCAGCAGTCCGAGCGCTGCCCCCTCGGACTGGAACAGACGCGCAAGCACGTAGATCAGGAATCCGGCGAGGACGAGTGCCGCCACATGGAATGCGGCCAGTGTGCCGGGACGGTGCAGGACGAGGTAGGGTTGCTGCAGCACGGAGGCCGCGCTCGACAGCGAGGCTTCGAGCGACAGGATCACGAGCACGTCATACCCGGCAGCGAACTGGGGCCCATAGGCCCAGCGCAGCGCCAGTCCCCCGAAAATCAGGAAGCCGGAAAACGCCACTAGCGTCAGCACCACCGTGCCCGCCAGAGCGCGCGCGGTGAGCGTCAGGACCTCATCCGCTGACTTGCCGGCGCTGCGCGGCAGCAGCACCGGCACCGTGCAGTTCGCGAAGGTGGTGATGAGCCGCGACAGGTTGAAGACGACCACGTACACGCCAAACAGCGCGGGCGCCAGCACCGTCACCAGGATGAGCTTGTCCAGCTGGCCGAAGAGCGCGTTGCCAACGTCCGTGACGTGCACGCGCCATCCGTATGACAGCAACGAAGCACTGGCGGGGCGCAGGAAGCGCAGCTTGGGACGAAACTCGCGTATCACCCACCACAGATTCCACACGAAGAACGGCAGCGTGGGGACTACGTATGCCAGCGCTCCGGTAAAGGGCGTGAAGTGCCCCGAGAGCGCAAGCGCGGCGAGGCTGAACAGCGTCAGGACGCTTTGCCACAAGCGCAGCCGGTTGTAGGCGTCGAAGCGATTGGCGACCTGTAGCGCCGCCATCAGCACGGCCGAGGTAACCCCGAGTGCGACGAGGATCATCAGCAGCCGCGCGAACCGCAACGTATCGGGGTCGTACTGCTTGAGCAGCCAGGGTGCTGCGACAACACCGCAGGTGCCGGCGAGAACGCCGGCGAGCAGGCTGATCAGCAGGGCGGCCCCCATCAACTCGCCGGAGTCTGCGGCGCGGTGGCGCAGCTTGACGATCAGCGACGCGGGAAGGCCGAAGGTGAACAGGAAGCTCAGGAACTGCGGCGCCAGCAGCAGGGCCGCCAGTTCGCCGCGTCCATGCGCGCCGAGATAGCGCGCGGAAATGATGCCGGTGACCACGTTGATGGCGAGCACCGAGGCCGTGGCGATGCCGGTCTGCACGACCGTCGCGAGCCCCGTACGCGCCTGCAGGAGCCTGCGGATTCGGTGGAAAGCGGTGCTCACCGCAACGTCCGGCTGTGGGTGAGCCCGCGGTGGGAACTCACCTCCCGGTATATCGCGACGTAGTCGGACATGGGCCGGAGGTAGGTGCGCAGCGAATCGCGCGCGCCGCTCGCCCTCTGCCGGTACTCCTCCGCCGGCATCGCGGCCGCCTGCTCGAGGGCGGCCCGCAGGCTATCGACACTGCCTGCTTCGCATACGAGAGCAGTGGGGCCGCCCGCCTCCGGCAGGCCGCCATCGCGAGAGACGATCGCAGGTACTCCCACGCTGCGCGCCTCGATCGGCGTGAGGCCCATGTCCTCACGGGTATTTGCCGGGGACACCAGCCAGCGCGCCGCCGCCATGCGCCGCACCTTGTCGGTTTCTGCTATGAACCCCGGAAACTCGATCGCCCTGCCCTGCTTCCCGAGCGCGGCCTCCAGGCTGCTGCGCAGCGGCCCATCGCCTGCAATGGTCAGCGGCCACTGCGCGTGGTCGATGCGCGCCCCCAGATAGGCCTGGGCGAGGATGTCGGCGCCCTTGTTCTCGATCAGGCGTGCGATGAAGAAGAAGCCCCGGCGCTCTTCCGGGCGAACTTCGGCGCTCGGCAGGCGGGAGACCGTCGGAATCAGGTCGCCCCGCGGCAGGGCGCCCTGCGGTTCCCAGGTGTCGCGTACGAACTGCGAGTTGTAGGTACGCCAGTCCGCGAGCCGGTTGCACAGGTACCAGAGGCGATTGCGCATCCCGTGCCGGCCGCGAAACCAGTTGTGCACGGTGAGCACCAGGGGCTTGCGCATCGCCTTGGTGAGCAGCGCAATGTCCGGCGAGCAGGTATTGGAGTGCACCAGGTCCGCCCACTGGACGGCGCGCGCGAGCCCGCGGCTCCCGCGCCGCACGAAAGTCACGGCGACCGGCAGCTCCGCACAATGCGCCTGCAGGGGCGGCGCAACGGTGCTGTCGCCCACGAGCTTCAGGCAGACCCGCACCTCGTGCGGTGAGTTTTGGTGCAGCCACTCGGCCAGGGTCGTGGCGAATACCTCGATCCCCCCGTAGACCCCGAAGGTCGGCGCTGCAATCAGGATGCGCATCGACGGCCTCAGTAGTAGCGATCGACCCGCTCTCTGGTGCCGTTGAGAACGGTGCCGATGATGGTGGCGTCACGCAACAGGTCCATCGTGCGCA
>Ga0335072_10005072_pt1 | contig 19418 bp, 15 predicted proteins | sample Lox_Sample_21_FD_206725 | JGI IMG/M metagenome (GOLD analysis project Ga0335072, IMG submission 206725) | Soil microbial communities from Loxahatchee National Wildlife Refuge, Florida, United States - Lox_Sample_2.1 | ecosystem: Environmental > Terrestrial > Soil > Wetlands | place: USA...
CCTGACCGGCGGGCAGGTCGTAGCAGGCGTTCGCGCCTTGAAGGGCGCAACGCGGCATTTCGTCTCACGCCGCAACGAGCCTCAGCCGATGCGCGCAACTGCGGGGAGACGCAATAACAGCCCCGCCGCCAGGAAACATAACACGCAGGCGATCGAGCCAGTGAGAACGAACTTCAGTAGCGCCGGTGCCGCGACGTGGCGCCAGGCGAGTGCGGTCGCCACCAGGAACGGCGGATGGATAATGTAGATCAGGTAGGCGCGCCGCGCGAGTAACGGCCAAAGTCCGCGCAACACCGCGAACCGGCGTTGAAACCAGGCCAAAAGGCCGAGAATGAAGCCCCAGGCGACGAACGGTTCCCAGAACGCATAGGCCAGCGCCTGGAGATTCCAACCTCCCTCGGCGCGGCCGCCGAGCCACCCGATCCGCGATCCCATTATCGAAACGAGCGGGAATAGAGGCAACGCCATCCAGGCAATCCGTCGCCAGCGGACCGCCTGCCGCGCCGGAATATTCTCCAGCAGTCGCATGTCGGCTGCCAGGCAGCCGGCGGCGAACAACACGACGTATGACGCGAAATAGCCAGGTTGCAAAAAGGCAACGTTGACGCCGACCGGCCAGATCAGGCGCAGCAAGAACGCCACCGCGCCGGTGAGCAATGCGGCAATAAGAAGCGTTGCGTTCGACGGAAACGGACGCGGCCGGGCGGACCCGATTGGGTTGACTGGTTGCAACAGCAGCCAGGCGGCAGAGAAGATCAGCAGGGCCTCGGTGAACCAAAGTGGACCCGGTTCGAACGCGCCATGCGACCAGCGATAGGCGAACATGCGCATGAACGGGCGGCCGCGCGCGGTAGCGGCCAGTGCGATCGTCAGTGGACTCAGCAAGAGAGCGTAGATGACGATGGGTATGCCAAGACGCGCCAGGCGCCCGCGGATGAAACCCGCCGTCCCGTACCGGTGCCAGGCCGGCGGCGTGTAGTAGCCGGCCAGGAGAAAGAACAGACCCATGAACCAGGCCTGGTTAACCGTGCAGAACAATACCAGCAGCCGCGATCCGAGCGTGGCAGAGGGCAGAACTTCCTTGTAGTACCAGCCGCCGATGGCGCCGTAGGTGATCGCGGTGTGATGGAACACAACCAGCAGGGTGACGACGGCGCGAAGCGCGTCGATGCCGCCATTGCGTCCCGCTGCCCCGGCCGGGGCTGTCCGGCGCGTCGATAGTTCTGGCGTGACCATCGGGCTCATGCCGGGCCCTCCCTCAGGGGCATCAGGATAAGGCGCGGGCGGAGAAAAGCTCTCGCCCCTCCCACAAGAGGCGGGGGATTTCCTTTTGCATGCCCGCGTCCTGGCCCGATGCCAATGGGCCCTCCTGTGGAAGCGCTCGCCCCCGTCATGCATGACTGCGGCGGTTCGCGCTACGGTCGCCCGACGCACAACACCGGTTGCTCGTTCTTGCATGGCCACGACAAATTGCCCAGCCACATCGCCCGGCGCACAATGGCCGCACCGAGAGCACCAGGGCGGATCACATGGACAGCCTTTCCGAGCATACGCTGAGCAATACCGGTATCGTCGCCGCCTATCGCGCCCGCACGCCAGGGTCCGCCACCCTTGCACGCGAGGCTGCCGCATTGTTCCCCAGCGGCATCTCGCACGATTCGCGCCAGCTCGATCCCTACGGCATCTATGTCACGCGCGCTCAGGGGCCGCACAAATGGGATGTCGATGGCAACCGCTACATCGACTATTTCGGCGGCCACGGCGCGTTGTTGCTGGGCCACAACAACGCCACGGTCTCCGCCGCCGTCCAGGACGCGCTGCCTTTGGGCACGCAGTTCGGCGCCAATCACCCGGGCGAGATTGCCTGGGCGCGCGCGGTCCAACGTTTGGTACCATCGGCGGAACGAGTGCGCTTCACGTCCTCTGGCACCGAGGCCACGCTGATGGCCGTGCGCCTTGCCCGTGCCTTCACCGGAAAGCAGACGATTCTGCGCTTCCTGGGGCATTTCCACGGCTGGCACGACCATATGACCAGCGGCTATTCCAGCCATTTCGATGGGTCGCCGACGCCGGGCGTGCTGCCGGGCGTGGCGGAAAAAAGCGTGCTGGTACCGCCGAACGATCCGGCGGCAGTGCGCGCCGCACTTGCTGCCAATCGCGACATCGCCGCGGTGATTCTGGAACCGACAGGCTCGTCCTTTGGCCAGGTGCCGGTCGGGGGCGACTTCATCCGGGAGTTGCGGCAGATCACGCTCGACCATGATGCGCTGCTGATCATGGATGAGGTCATCACGGGGTTCCGGGTTTCGCCGGGCGGCGCGCAGGCGGCGTTTGGCGTGCGGCCGGATCTGTCGGCGTTCGCCAAGATTCTGGCGGGCGGATTGCCCGGCGCGGCGGTTGCAGGACGCGCCGACGTGCTTTCACTCCTCGATTTCGACGTTATGGCGCAACGCGGACAGGAGAAGGTGGCGCATCAGGGCACCTTTAACGCCAACCCGGTTTCTGCGGCGGCGGGAACATCGGCGCTGACGATCATAGCAGAGAGCGATGCCTGCGATCGTGCTTCGGCTACCGCGGCGCTGCTTCGCGATGCGTGCAACGAGGTACTCGAATCGGAGCGCGTTCCTTGGGCGGTGTATGGCACGTTTTCCGGGTTTCACACCTTCTTCAATCCGCACGGCCGCGCGGTTCAGCCGCGCCGCTTCGATCCGGCCGCATGCAGCTTGGAAGAGCTGAAGACACAGCCGAAGGATCTGGTGAACCGGCTGCGGCTCGCGCTGCTGGTGAACGGCGTCGATGTCGGCGGGCGCATCGGCGGGTTCCTGTCCTGCACCCACAGCGCGCAGGACGTGGCGCAAACCGCAGCGGCGTTGCGGGAATCCATACGGATGCTGCGGCAGGATGGAGAGTTGCCTGGGTGAGAGCGACAGCTTTGCCGCCGGTGCGAGCGGTGCGAGGCGAAAGCAGCAAAGCAGCCAGTTTCGTCGAGACGCTTTGATCGGGATTGCTTCGTCTGGCCTGACGGTTCTTCCGGATTCTGGTGCTGCCGTCCTGACCGAGGGAACTGCTGCCTTTTCAGGATGGCTTTCGGGGGCTGTGACCCCGTTGGAGACAACCTGTCGCGGATATTCTCGCCCCGGTCCTGTGGACAGGCCCTTGGATGATGGCTGTTATGGCAAAGGGTTTGTCCACAGTGCCTGGCTCGACGTTTTTGCGAACCAGAACGGGGCGGGGGAAGAACTGTCGGGCCCCTCGCTTCGCGCCTCGCGTGACGGTAGGCGCTGCCCGTTAGAGTCAGGTGCCGAGGGGCAAAGATTTTTTTCGCCCGGCCCCGTTAGATCGGTTGACTGACAGTTAGTGGCGCTCTACATTGACCGTTATGGCAACTGCACTCGACTTTCCTGGCTTGTCTTCCCAACCCCGCCAAAGGGTTGGTGCGCGCCTCCTCCGCCGCATCGGCGGTGCGGTGCGCAATGCGATCGCCGACAGCCTGCCTCTGGCCGGTGCGACGCGGCGCCTGGAAGCGTCGCAATCCACCATCGGCCACGCCGTGGACCGAAAAGCGGACGCGTGCCCGGTGTCACCGCATGCCCGTGCCCCGCGCCGGTCCGGCGCCGCTTCCCCTGTCCGGCCATCCAGGCGCGGCTGGCTGGCGCGATTGCTCCACCGCCGCCGCCCCGCGGCACCGTTCAGCCGCGCGCAATTCTTCGAAAATCTCGATGCACCCTTCACCCCTGAGGAATTTCCCGGCCTCAGCCCCGAAGCCTGCGCGTTTTTCAGCACCCCGCTCGAAGATCTCGATCCCGAGATCCTGGCGAGGCTGCTTGATGCGCTCGCCAGCAAGCTGGCCGATCTCATGCCGCACGAGGCTGGCATGACGGAAGCGACGGCGCTGCTTTCTACGCTGTGGAGGGGTTTGGACACCCCGCTCGATGCCGCGAGCCCTGATGCCGCTCTGGCCGCCGCCGCACCAGCCACCCCGCCGCAGGCAGTGCCGGACGCACCGGCGATTGCCCCGGATCCGCGCGCGGAGGCGTCGTCGCCGGCAGATGAATTGCCGCACGTCCCGTTTCCATCACCGGCGCAACAATTGTCACGCATGCCAGCCGAGGCAGTGCCTTACGCGGCGCTTGCAGCGCCGCCGCTGGCACCCGAATTGCCAACGCCGGACCTGCCGCCCGACGCTTCGATCGCCACCGCCACATCTGCGACCGAGCCAAACACCGCTTCTCGGCCCGGACCTGTCACACATCACGCGTGTCGCGCCTGGGCTCACCGCCGGTCGTTGCTAATAGGCATCTACCTGGTGATCCAGCGCGTTCACTGGCTCTTCTGCGGCTGCGGCTCACGTCTCAGTCGCAACCTGCAATCTCCACCGATGTGCCATTGGTGCTACGCCGCCCGCGCCAGCCCTCCCTGAGCAATCCTGCGCGCTGAGTCCAGCGCGCGTGTGAGGCAATGCACGGGACCGCCCCTTGGCGGCCCCGCCATACCGATTCGTGCCATCTCAATCCCTCCTGACCACGCCTATGTTCGTGGCTCCGCCGCGGATCGGCCGATGCGCGTTAACCGCTGGCCGGCTAAAAGGGATTTCCCCTCCCTGCCGCGGGCAGGCGGCGGCGCAGGACGATGGCGTCAGGCTGCGGCATGCGACCGGGTAAAACGCGCAGCCAAGTCCAATTCAAATCCAGTAGAATGTCATTGCGAGGGACCAGGCCACGCAGCAATCTTGTTGCCCGGCAGCAATCCATGGCCGGGATTGTTTCGTCGCTCCGCTCCTCGCACCGACATTGGTCCACAGCCGAGGCCCCGCCGTGACCGACCTTCGTTCTCCCGCCGTCGCCGGCACCTTCTATCCCGCGGACCCTGCCGTCCTGCGCCGTCAGGTCGCGGACTTCCTGGCCGATGCGGATAACGCACCCCCCACCGCCAGCCACTTCCCGAAAGCGATCATCGCGCCGCACGCCGGCTACGTCTTTTCTGGCCCTGTCGCCGCCCGCGCCTACGCCCGCCTTGCCGGCGCCCGAGGAAAAATCCGCCGCGTCGTGCTGATCGGGCCGTCGCACTATGTCGGCTTTCAGGGCCTCGCGGTGGACACCGCCCGTGCCTGGGCCATGCCGAACGGCACCGTGGCGCTCGATACGGAAGCGATCGCCACCATCCGCCACCTGCCGATGGTGGGCGAACTGGAAGCCGCCTACACGCGAGAGCATGCGCTGGAAGTCCACGTGCCCTTCCTGCAGCACGTGCTGGGCGAGTTCCGCCTCGTCCCGATCGTCGCCGGCGACACGCCGCCCGACGCCGTCGCCGCCGTGTTCGATATGCTCTGGGGCGGCCCCGAGACCCTGTTCGTGGTCTCCACCGACCTGTCGCACTACCTGGGCTACCAGGCCTGCCAGCGCATGGACAGCGACACCGCCGCGGCGATCGAACGCTCCGACATCGACGCCATCACCTCAACTTGTGCCTGCGGTGCGGTTCCCACCCGCGGCCTGCTGCGCTCCGCCACCAACCGCGGCCTGACGATCGAGCGGCTGGACCTGCGCAATTCCGGCGATACCGCCGGCCTGCGCGACCGCGTTGTCGGCTACGGCGCCTGGGCGCTGTACGACCCGGTCGCGTCCGTGGAGCAAGACAACGAACGCGACACGGTAGAGGCGCTTGGCCCCGACCTGATCCAGCTCGTCCGCACCGGCATTGCGATCGGGTTCCGCACCGGTCGCCCGGCCGAAGTGAACCCCGCAGCCCCGCTCCCGACCTTGTTCGCCGCCCACGGCGCGGCCTTCGTGACGCTGCAGCGCAACGGCCAGTTGCGAGGCTGCATCGGCTCACCAGTCGCGACACGTCCCCTGATCGTCGATGTCGTGCAACACGCCTTCAACGCCGCATTCCGAGACTGGCGCTTCCCTCGCCTGGCGTTGGACGAGCTGGCGGGGCTGGACCTGTCGGTGAGTGTGCTCACCCCGCCGCTGCCGATGACCTTCGCCGACGAGGCCGACCTGCTGGCCCAGCTACAGCCCGGCATCGACGGGCTGATCATCGAGGACTCCGGCCGCTCTGCATTGTTCTTGCCCAGCGTCTGGGGGGAGATCCCAATGCCGCGGATCTTCCTGACTCACCTGAAACTCAAGTCAGGCATGGCGGCCAACCATTTTTCCCCCCGCTTCACCGCGCGCCGGTTCCGCTCGATCGAAGTGAAGGGACGCATGGCCGACCACCCGCCGCTCGCAGTCTTGTTGACAGCAAGCGACCTCCTGGCCTGGTCGCCGATGCGTGCGGCCGCGGTAGAGCCGACCCAGCCCTACCATCGCCCGGTCGTCGCCGGGCCGCAGCGAAGCGGACCACCCTAGCGGTACGGTAACCTCCGCAAGCGGTACGCTAACCTCCGCAGCGGTACGCTAACGCCCGCTCTGAGAGAAGCATGAGCCTCGCCCCCGATGTCATTGCAAGGATGGAAGCAGCGAAGCAATCTCGGTCGTGCTGACGCGCCGGTGTATGCTATGCATCGCGCCGATTTGCCGAGAACGCGCTCAATCGGCAGGTACCAATTCACCGATTTGCCCGGCATCGAATTCAGAAAAGAATGCGCGGCCATCAGGCAGGGCGATGATCGAACGCGCTCCTGCCTGTGGCGTGGGGATCAAGTATTCCTCCAGCAGCTCGCCGCCGAGGCTCATCCGCGCAACCCTGTTAGCGGCGTTCTCCGTCACCAAAAATTCCCCGCCGGGCATGCAGTCGATGCCGCGCAGGCTGGCATCCGGGCGTGGAAACGGAAATTCGACAATATGGCCGTCCCGGTCGATGCAGCCGATCGCATTGGCGATCGTCTCGACGAACCAACAACGTCCGTCCGTGGCACAAACGATTGCACGCGGCCCACTGTTCTTGGTCGGCGTGGGAAATTCACGGATCGAACCATCCATCGCCACGCGCGCAACCGCGCTACCGTCGGCCTCGCTGATCCAGATGAAGGCTGCATCGGCGGTGGGGGCCAGGGGTCTGCTCCCTGCTGTGATCCCAGCCGCGAATTCCGTGATCTCGCCGTGCGGCGTGATGCGTCCCACTTTCCCCGCTTCAGCCTCGGCAAACCATACATTACCGTCAGCACCGCGGGCGATGCCGTTCGGCCCGGCACTCGCCGTCGGCACCGTGAACTCCGTGATGGCGCCTGCTGGTGTCATGCGGCCAATGCGATGGCCGGCGGATTGCGTGAACCACAAATTGCCGTCGGCGCCGGCGATGATGCCGATTGGGACGCTGCCCTTCCGTGCCAGCGGGAATTCCATAAAACTGTAGTCGCGGGTGGACAGGCGGCCGATCCGATCCGCGCCGCTTTCACAGAACCAGACATTGCCGTCGGGACCCAGAGTCACAATATAGGGCTGCGCATTCGCGGCCGGAATGCAATGCTCGCGGATCGTGTAGCGCGGCCGAGCGGTCATGGTCAGATCGGATAGACCAGCGACGTCGGGACAATAGTCGAATCGTAGATGCAGATGCGCTCGGCAAAGCGCAGCACGCCGGCATCGTCGACCACGCGATCCTGGCAGCTTCCGCACAGGAACAATGCGCTGGGTTGGTCGGGCATTGTCTGGTAGATGGCGAAGCTCGCGGTCAGGCACAGCCCGTCCGATTGGACAGAGCGCACGCAGATGCCGCTGGTGATACGCCGGGCAATGCGCGGTGCGAACAATGCCGTCTCGCGCAGGGCAACCACGCGGTCCATCAGCATGTCGCGGCTCTCGCAATAGATCACGGCGACCGGAAACCCCTGCTCGTGACTGGCCCGTTCGACGATCTTGTAAAGGCAGGGATCGGCAAACAGCCCAGGCCATTGTTCCAGTGCCCCGCCGTTCAGCACATCGTCATAGGCGCAATACAAATCCGCGAGCCGCGCCCGCTGCTCCAGCGTCACAGCCACGCCGGCCGCGGCTGCGATCATGGCGCAGCCCCGGCACTCCACCGCGCAGCCCCGACACTCCATGTCATTGCGAGCGAAGCGACCCATGTCATTGCGAGCGAAGCCAAGCAATCCCGGTCGTGCGATCGCACCGACCCAGCGTGCTGCACCGCGCTCGCAACGGCGTTGCAATGACGGCCGGTCACGACACTACAATCCCATGACCGAACGATAGTGCTGGTAAAAGCCCCGGATCGCCGTCTCCGTCACCATGTGTTGCTCATTGGACACCATGCGGCCGCCCATTTCCACCACGCAGGCTTCATCGTCATCGGTCTCAAGGCCGGCCTGCGACAGCACCATTGCCTCGCTGTCATCAAGCGACACCAGCCCCGCCGGCCCCATCAGGTTCGCCTGTCGCAGCCGGCGCTGGCGCATGTCAGGCGTATCGTCGGCGTAACCAAAGAACGTCCAGGCCAGATCGAACGTACGCGCATCCAGCGGCACGATCTGACGCATCGCCAGCGTATTGGATTGCTGCTGCACAATCAGGTTGGGCCATAGTGTTTGCATCACCACGGTGGCATCGCCCGGGAACTCGCGAACCGGGTCCAGCAGGCGCTTGTCGCGGAGGGAAAAATTGGCCTTGAAGGCACGCATCTGCGACGTGGCATCATTGGTTTCCTGCGCGCCGCGCCGGCTGACCAGCACGCCGTGCCGGCCGGTGTCGTCCATTTCCACCGCGGATTGCTGGTCCAACCGGAACAAGCCGAACGTCACCAGGAAGACGTGCAGCAAGCTGGCGTGGTACGGGTCCTTGATGTTCTCGAACATCAGCTTCCAGTTGCTGGGAATGCGCTGGCGCATGGTGCCAAGCACTTCCAGCTTGCGGCCGTCGAACACACGGTCGAAATAGCCGAGCATGCGTTCGCCGAGCCAGGTTTCCAGTGATTCATTGGGGGAACCGAAGCTAGCGAACACCACGCCGTGGCGCTGCGTCACCGTGAGGCGTTGCAGCCCATGCTCTTCTTGCCGGAAGTCCGTCGGCATTCCGCCCTGGCCGCGATAGCCACGGCGGAACGGCACGCCAAGCAGATTGCCGGACAGATCGTAGGTCCATTGGTGATACGGGCAGACGAACTCCTTCGCAGTCCCGCGCGCAGCGGCGCAGAACTGCATGCCGCGATGGGCGCAGCGATTGACCAGCACGTTGATCGCATCGTCGCTGGCGCGCACGGCGACCACTTCGCGCGTGCCAAGCTGGGTACGCTTGAAATCACCTGCCTTGGGCAGTTCTGCTTCCAGGCAGACGTACAGCCAGTTGTTCTCGCCGAACACGCGGTCTTGCTCGAGGGCGAAGATGTTTGGATCGGTGTAGACCCAGTTCGGGACGCGCGACGGCCCAGCATCCGGCCACGTGCGTCGTGCCGGCGGCGGCGACAAGGGCTTTTCGGCAAGGGCCGACAGCGTTCCGTCCGCCATGATCCGAGCTCCTCCCGCTTTTCTTGGGACACAGCCTGCGCCCAATACGCGGTCCGGGCAATATCGCAGGAGCCATATCGCAGGAGCCAGTCGCGTCCGGGTTGTCGCGAGCCAGTCGGTGACCTGGCGATGTGTTGGCGGATCTCACAATCTCGGCGTTGATAGCCAGCACCGCGTTGCTCAAGGCATGAGCACGTATTGCCCAGGAGCGGGCTCCATCGGCGGCAGGTCGCGTTGCGGCGCACCCATTGGCGGCGGCGGCTCGCGCGTGCCTGCCCCGATCCCGACCAGCCATGCCTGCCAGGCCGGCCACCACGATCCGTCACGTTGCGGCGCGCGCGACGCCCAGGTATCCGGATCGACGTAGCGTTCGCCTCGGCTGCGCGTCATGACCTGGAAACTGCCGCGCCGCGTCTCCGGCGGATTGACGATGCCCACGTTGTGGCCGCCGCTCACCAGGGCGAACGTCGAATCGGTGTCGGTGAACAACGCCGCCTTGTAGACCGAACGCCAGGGCGCAATGTGGTCGTGCAGCGTGCCGAGCGCGAAGATTGGCACCGCGATATCGCGCATCGCGATAACGCGTCCGTCCACAGCGAATCGCCCCGCCGTCAACCTGTTCTCGAGGAAAAGACCGCGCAGATACTCGCTGTGCATCCGCGCCGGCATGCGAGTCTGGTCGGCGTTCCAGGCCGCCAGGTCGGTCATTGGCTCGCGCTGCCCTAACACATATTCGCGGATCAGCCGGGACCACAGCAGTTCGTTGGACCGCAAAGCCTGGAACGCGCCAGACATTTGCCGCGTGTCGAGATAGCCCTGGTCCCACATCAGGTCTTCCAGGTAGCCGAGCTGACGTTCGTCGATGAACAGCATCAGTTCGCCGGCTTCAGCGAAGTCTGTCTGGGCGGCAAGCAAGGTGAGGCTGGCGAGCCGGTCATCGTGATCGCGCGCCATGGTGGCCGCGGCGATGGTGAGAATTGTGCCGCCGAGACAATAGCCGCAGCCATGCACCTTGTGCCCTGGCTGAATGCTCGAAATGGCATCCAGCGCCGCCATCACGCCTTCGCGGCGGTAATCGTCCAGGCTGGTTTCGCGATCATTCGCTGATGGATTCTTCCAGGACACGATGAAGACCGTGTGGCCCTGGGACACCAGCCAGCGGACCAGGGAATTCTCCGGCCGCAGGTCGAGGATGTAATATTTCATGATCCAGGCCGGCACGATCAACACCGGCTCGGCATGCACCGTCTCGGTGAGCGGTGCATACTGGATCAGTTCAATCAACGCGTTGCGGTAAACCACGCGTCCGGGTGTGATGGCCAGGTTGCGTCCGACGACGAAATTCTCGGTGCCAGCCGGCGGCTTGCCGGCGAGCGATCGATCCAGGTCATCCATCCAGTAATCCAGTCCGCGCCGCAGATTGAAGCCCGCCTCCTGAACGGTCTGCCGCAGAATCAACGGGTTGAGCCACGGGATGTTGCTGGGCGCCCAGACATCGGCGAGCTGGCGGATCAGGAAGGCCATCTCCTGCTGGTGGGTATGGGTCATGCCGGGGACGTCGCGCGCGGTGTCCAGGCACCAGGCTTCCGCCATCTGGTAGGAGCGGGCGATGACGTTGAACGGCCATTCCGCCCAGGCGGGATCGGTGAAGCGGTGGTCAATGGTGGTGGTCGGCACGCTGTCGGCGCCGTCGGTAATGGCCTTCGGCAGCCACAGCGCGTAGCGGGCCAACGTAACCCAGGCCTGCAGCGCCAGCGAGAGTTGCTTGCCCGGCGCGGCGGCGAGCTGTGCCGCCCAATCTTCCCAGGTGCGCGCCAGCGCCACCGGCGAGACGCCTTGCGTCGCGCGGGCCTGGATCGCGCGCAGCATGCGATCGAAGGTGCGAAAGTCCGGCACGACCGAATGGGTGGCTGCGTCATCGCGGTGCCCGATGGGTACAGACGTCGATGGGACGTTGGGCGCAGCGATGAGGGCGCTGGACGAGGCATCACGTTCGCGCTTCGTCGCGACAGATTCGCCGGGCATGGCACGCTCCGTTGGGGTGGTTTGAAGCAAGCGTCGGAAGCAATGATCCGAAGCGCCCGAAAATGCCTTGAGATAGATCAAGGCCGCCCCCCCCGCCATGCGGGAGGAGATGGTCATATTACCAAATCTGACGCGCGATCACGGTCAGGAAATACTGAGCAGCGGACGCCGGCGACGCGTGCCGGCCAATGCTGTTCTTGCCAACCCTCTCAACCAATCTGATCAGATTCGGCAAGGCTCCAGGGCATCGTTGGCCTTAAAGGTACCGCACCACCTGCACCAGAAACCCGCCCGCCTGCGGCAGGCTGCCGAACTCGGAGCGGCGCCCGCCGAACGTCAGGGTCGCCTGCGCGCCAATGGTCCAAGCGCGCGACAGATAGTAGTTGGCGGTCGCCTGTATCAGCCCGGACCCGTCCTGGACGTTGATATTCGCCAGCGCCGTGATTTCCAGGTCGGTGACGAACGCATCCACCCAGTCGGCGCGCAGGAATGCCGAATTGCGCGTTTCCGGTTCCTGCTGGTCCTGCGCGTAAGATCGGATATACCAAAGTTCGGCGGCGACGCCAGGGATGTTGCCGCGCTGCACCCCCGCGTTGAACCAATTGCGCCAGTCCTCTGGGGTAAAACCTACCTCGTGGTAGTGATATTCCAGGTTCAGCGTCAACTTGGTATCCACAGGCGTATAAGAAAACCCAGCGGCAAGATCGTTCTGGAAATACTGCGTGGTATTCGTGGGGATGACCGGAGGCGCCTGCCTGGGCAGCGTTCCGGTTTCCCGGCCATAGGCCAGCGCGTTCGCAATCAGGCTCGCTTGCTCGCCACCGGCCCATTCGACATAGGCAATGGTCTGCTGCCCGATACTGACGGTCAGGTTGGTGCCAATCTGCGTCTGGTCGCCGGCGTGGTACAGCAGCAGCTCCGGGCTGAACCCGTTGGCGATGCTGGCGCTGCCCTTCAACAGGAAACGGTCCTGCGCATTGGTACGGTCCAGCATGGGGTCGAAGCTGGGCAGATCGGTATTGGTATAGATGGCGGTGGGTAGCGTCACTCTTGGCGCGAAGGCGGCGGTGATGGAACCGCCGGTCCAGACATGCTGGGCGAGCACCATCAGGGTGCCGAGCCGGTCCTCGCGCAGGATCGTGGGGTCGGCGGTCAGCGGTTCGACGACGGCGCGGGTGCGAAAGAAGTCGGTGGGGTTGTAGCCCACCGCGACGCCACTTTTCACGTTGACCCGGCCCAGGTCGATCCACGTGCTGTCGTTTGGCTGCCAGCCCAGAAAAAGTTCGCGCAGATCGTTGCGGACGGATTCGTGGCTGGGGAACGGGACATCGTTGGCGGCCCGCAGATTGAAACGGCCGCTATAGTCCAGCGTGACGTTGTTGCCGAGCTTCCATTCGTCGCGGGAATCCAGGAACAGACGATCTTCCCAGCTTGCGGGCGTCGGCGGCGGATATGGGACAAGCAGGTCGTTGCGCAGGGGGGTTACGGTGAAGGCGTCCTCGACGTAGTTGCGCTGCGCTGCGTTGCTGGTGGGAACCGGAAGGATGGCCGGTGCGGGCGCCTGCGCGGCGGGTGGGATAAGGTTCAGGTCCTGGTCCTCATCCGCGGCGATGGCGGGAATAGAAAAGACGATGAGGGCACACAACACCTCTCCCGCGAAGCGGGAGAGGCCGAGGTGCGACGCACCAAGGGTGAAGGTGATCGCGATGGCACGAAGCCGTCGTCCTACCCTCCCGCCACCCCTCGCCCACCGCTTCGCGGCGACCTCTCCCGCGCGCAGGGCAGGCGAGGTTTTCACTCCGCCCTCAAACGCGGCAGATAATCACGCTGGAACCAGGCCTCCGGAATATCCCGAAACTGCAGATTGCCGAATTGGATCGTGGTGACCAGCGAGCTGTCCACCGCGTCGATAATCACCGCCTCACTCGGCCGAACTGCCCCCAATTGCTCGCGATACTCGCGATAGTACAAAATTTTCAGCAAACGTCCGCTGTCGGAATAGAATTTCGCCTTCACGGGCTGGAAACTGCCACGCTCCACCCAATATTCGATGCGGTTATAGATCGCGGTATCTGTCACCGCCTTCAGATCAAGATGCCAGCAAAGCCGCCGCTGCCGGTCTGCATCGGTGATGGTCTCGTCGCCCAGCAGCGTGGTGGCGTAATCCACCACGAAATTCACCGTCAGCACGTCGCCGATCGAAGCCTGGCCGATCAGCCGCTGCTGCGGCGAGATGCGCACGCTGGCCTGGGAGGACGGGTCGTAGAACCACAGATCATGTTTATCGAACAAGGCGATCTTGCCGGCGTCGCGCGGCGGCTCGACGTAGCGCACCAGGTTGCGGAACTGGTGTGTGCCGGGATCTTCCTTCGCGTAGACCACAAGCTGGTCCTGGTCGCGCGGACGGCCGGATATGTATTCCGTTAGCGTATCGGTGGAGCGGAACGGCTGGCCCGGATTCCGCACCTTGTCAGCCGAGGCGACGATCTCCTGTGGCGTTTGCGCCGCGGCGGGCAATACCGCCGCCGCCATTGCGATCAACAGCGCTGCCGCGAATGCACGGGGAGAAGGGAGCATCGCGGCCTCACACATGGCGCAACGCATCGACCACCGGCAGGCGGGCGGCGCGATTGGCGGGAAGCAAGGCGGCGAACGTCGCCAGCAAGACCAACCCCAGCCATGTGCCAAGCAGCAGCAACGGTCGGTCTGCTGGCGTGGCCAGGCGGAACGGCACCGTTGTGGCGTTGCCAGGCGGCAGCCAGGTCAAGCCGGAATGGTTGATTGCCGCGTCTACGATGAACGCCAGCACCACGCCGACTGTTGCCGCGACGGCTCCCAGCATCCAGCCTTCGGTGACGAACTGCGCGCGGATGCCGTTGCGGCGCACGCCCATGGCGCGGATGGTGCCAATCTCGTTGGTGCGCTCCATCACGTTCATGGTCATGGTGTTGACCACCGCGAACAACACGATAACGCCCATGATCAGGGCAATGAACAGAAAGATGGCCGAGAACAAACGCACCACTTGCACGTAGAATGGCGTGAGCTCAGCGAAGTCGCGCACCTCCAAGTCCAAATGATGTTGCGCGATCAGCGTCCGCAGGCGCGCTCGGGCTGCGTGCAGGTCCTCGCTGCGATGGAGTTGCAGCACGATGCCGGTGGCCTTGTGTTCGCCGCGGCCATACACAAGCTGCTGCGCCAGGGCCAGCGGCATCACGACATAGTTGTCGTCCAGCTCCTTCACGCCCTGCACGGCGACGCCGGCGACATCCAGCGCGACGACATTGGGGGCACCGTTAGCCGTCGCCGACAGCAGATCGAGTTGTGGCATCGTGATGTGCTTCACCTCACCGCTGCCGATTTCGCTTTGCGCCAGCGCGGTCAGGTTCCGGTCCACCGGCGCGGCTTGTGTGGTATCATGAGTTTGCGGTGGCGCAGGGCAATCTTGCATCTTCAAGGCCGGACAAAGCCCCAGGATGCGCGCCATGCCGCCACCGATCAGCCCGCGTTGAGGCGCATCGTCCGACAATCGGGGACCCGGGACCTCCGGCGGCGCCACGCCGTATTCGTTCCATTGCCGCATGCGCTGCTGGTTGGAAGGGATAACGCCGGTGCCGAGGAACGTCTTCGCCGCATTGTTGCCGCCGGAGAAATTGCCGGCGATGCCGAGCAAGGACTGGGTCGGCGTGATGACGCGGATCATTGGTTTCAATACCGGATCCTCTGCGATCATCCGCATGACGCTCTGGTAGTCGTCGATGCCGTAGGCGGCGGGATTGCCGGCACCGAAAACGAAATAGCCGCTGCGGAACACGGTCAGATGGCCGATCCGTTGCACCAGGCCGGTCTCGAACGCAGAGAAGATGTAAGCGATATAACCGCCGAACACGAGCATCGCCATCACGCCGACGGCCACCGCCGAGCCGGTCATGAGCGACCGCCGCTGGTTGCGCATGATGTTGCGGAAAGCGATCTTGAACAACATCATGCAGCTTCCTCTGCCGTGGCGGCCGGTATTTCATGCGCCACCAGCGCGCCGTCGCGGATCGCGAAGGTCTCCTCGGAATGCGACATCAGTTGCTGGTCGTGGGTGGAGAAGATGAAGGTCGTTTGTTGCTCCGCCTGCATGCGGCGCATCAGCGCGATGATTGCGGCACCCGTGCCGCTGTCGAGGTTAGCGGTGGGTTCGTCGGCCAGCACGATCGTCGGCTGCTTCACCAGCGCCCGCGCGATTGCCACGCGCTGCTTCTGGCCGCCGGATAGTTCGTTCGGGCGCTGCCTGGCCTGCGCTTGCAGGCCAACGGCGTCCAGCACCGCCAGTGTGCGGCGGCGTCGCTCGGCGGCCGGCATGCCAACAAGCAGCAGCGGGTATTCGATGTTCTCGTACGCCGACAGCACCGGCACCAGGCTGAACGCCTGGAAGATGAAACCGATATTGCGGGCGCGGAAATCGGCCAGCACGTTGTCTTTCAGGCGGCCGACATCTTCACCGCAGACTTCAATACCGCCGCTGGTCGGAGCGTCGATGCAGCCGATCAGGTTCAGCAGCGTGGTCTTCCCGCTGCCGGACGGGCCAATGATCATGGAGAATCGACGCGCAGGGATGTCCAGGCTGATATCACGGATGGCGGACACATCGACCGACCCTGCGTGATACGTTTTCACGACATGTTGCAGGCGGACGACGGGCGCGCGGTCGTCGCTCATCTGGCGCGGTCTCCAAGCGTGCGGTACTAGATGGTACCACCATTTGGCGGTATAGGGTACTGTGCGGTACCGCGCAAGGGCAATTTGATGAAAGCTTCAGACAACGCTCCCCCCGACCCTGCCGCGCCATCCCTGCGCGACCGCATCGTGGGGGCAGCCTTCTCTTTGTTCATGGAGCGGGGCTACGGCGGTACCAGCACCTCGGACATTGCGCGCCGCGCGCGCGTCTCCAAACGCGACCTCTACGCCTTGTTCGGCAGCAAGCAGTCAATGATGGTGGCGTGTATCACCGAACGCACCGAGCGAATGAAACAGCCACTGAAGCTGCCGGAGCCAACCAGCCAGGAGGCTCTGGTGGCGACGCTGAAGGGGTTTGGCAGCACGTTGCTGTTGGAAGTCTGCCGGCCCGAAGTCCTGGCAACGCACCGGCTTGCCATTGCCGAATCAGACCGGGCGCCGGAACTGGCGCAGACGCTCGAGGAAGCGGGCCGCGCCGGCAACTTCGACATGCTCAGGGCCGTTGTGTCGGCGGCACAGGCACGCGGATTACTGACCGCGTCCGGGGAGCCGGAGGAGATTGCGGATGTTTTCCTCGCCGTGCTGTGGCGGCACGGATTGCTGCCAAGCCTACTGTTGCGCGTGACCGACGCGCCGGACGAGATGGAGCGGGAGCAGCGGGCACGGTTTGCCGCGGCTACGGTGATGCAGCTTTACGGGGCGGCTGGGATGTAGGCCCGCGCGTGATGGTCACACGAGCCGTTCTCCCTGGGTGCTGGTACAGGAATGGGTGCTCACCAGGCGTAGTGATTCAGCGGTCCATGCCCGGCCCCGAAGCCTGGAGCCGTTTCAATCGCCGCGCGCACGTAGTCCCGAGACCGCACTACGGCGTCGCGCAGTGTCATGCCTTGCGCGAGTCCCGCAGCAATGGCGCTGGCCATCGTGCAACCGGTGCCGTGCGTGTGGCGGGTGTCAATGCGCAATGCACTGAATGATTCGATGCCCTCACCAGTGGCGAGCAAATCGACCAGGGTGTCGCCGGGGAGATGGCCGCCCTTCAGCAACACGGCTGGGACGCCCAGGTCCAGCAATGCCTTTGCAGCGTCATGCATCGCGGTAACGTCGGGGATCGCGCGGTTGGACAACACCTCCGCTTCCGGCAGGTTGGGCGTGATCACGCTGGCCTTCGACAGCAGGTGGCGGACCAGGGCATCCACCGAGCCGGGGTCCAGCAGCCGCGCGCCACCTTTGGCCACCATGACTGGGTCGAGGACGAACGGAATGCCAGCGGCATGGCGGGACAATGCGTCGGCAACGGTCTCGATGGTCGCGACATCGCCGAGCATACCGGTTTTCACCGCATCGGCGCCGATATCGTCCAGGACGACGAAGATCTGCTGGTAGATGAATTCGGGGGGGACCATGCGGATGCTCTGAACACCCAGGGTATTCTGTGCGGTCAAGGCAGTGATCGCGGTGGCGGCATAGGCACCCATCGTCGTGATGGCCTTGATGTCGGCCTGAATACCGGCCCCCCCGCCGGAATCGGAGCCCGCAATCGCCAGGACGCGGCCGCGAATTAACCTCTCCCGCAAAGCAAAAGAGGTCGAGGCGCTTGGCGCCGAGGGTAAGGGTGATTGGGTCGGCATGTGCGTTGTTGTCCTTCCCTCCCGATCTCCCTCACCCTCGGCATTGACGGTCGGTCCGCTCCGCGGCCTCACCGCGTTGATGCGCTTCGCGGCTCAACCCCGCCCCGCGGAAAGGTTGACGGCATCCGCAATCACACCGCACAGCTCGTCCACAAGCCGGCCGATCGCCGCCTCGTCCTCGCCCTCGGCCATGACGCGCACCAGCGGCTCCGTGCCGCTTTCTCGAATCAGCAGGCGGCCGGCGCCATTCAGCGACGCCTGCGCTGCCGCCACCGCCTCAACTACCGTCGGATGCCGCAACGGCGACGTGCCGGCGAACCGCACGTTCTTCAACCGCTGCGGCAGCGGGGTGAACACGCGGCATACTTCGCTCGCCGGATGGCCCTGGCCCACGACGACCGCCAGCACCTGCAGCGCCGCCAGCAATCCATCGCCGGTGGTGGCAAAGTCGGACAGGATAACGTGCCCCGATTGCTCGCCCCCGACATTGGCCCGCAGCTCGCGCATCCGTTCTGCTACATAGCGGTCGCCGACCTGGGTGCGGTGCAACGCCAGGCCGGCGTCGCGCAGGAAATGCTCCAGGCCGAGATTGGACATCACCGTGGCGACAATCCCGCCGCCTCGGAGTTGGCCGGCCTCGCCCCAGGATCGCGCAATCAGCGCCAGGATCTGGTCGCCGTCGATCAGCTCACCATGCTCGTCCGCCAGCACCACGCGGTCGGCGTCGCCGTCCAGGGCGATGCCGAGATGTGCTCCATGTTCCAGCACTTTGGCGCAGAGGTGGTCGGGCGTGGTGGAGCCACAACCCTTGTTGATGTTGAAGCCATCCGGCGAGACACCCTCGGAAACGACGGTGGCGCCGAGTTCCCACAGCACGGTCGGCGCGACGCGATAGGCGGCACCGTTGGCGCAATCGACGACTATTTTGAGGTCGTCCAGGCGCAGTCCGCGCGGAAAGCTTGCCTTGGCGACCTCGATGTAGCGGCCGGCAGCATCGTCCAGGCGGGCAGCACGGCCCAGCGCCTCGGGCGTGGCGAGACGGCCAGCGAAGGTGCTGTCCATCATCGCTTCAATCTCGGCTTCCGTCTCGTCCGACAGCTTGTTGCCGTCCGGGCCGAACAATTTGATGCCGTTGTCCTCGAAGGGGTTGTGCGAGGCGGAAATCATCACTCCCAGGTCGGCGCGCAGGCTGCGGGTCAGCATCGCGACGGCCGGAGTGGGGAGCGGACCGAGCAAGGTCACGTCCATACCGGCGCCAATGAAGCCGGCCGTCAGCGCGGGCTCGATCATGTAGCCGGACAACCGCGTATCTTTGCCGATCACGACACGATGGCGGTGGTTGCCGCGGGTGAACAAGAGGCCAGCCGCCTGGCCCAGGCGCAACGCCGTGCCGGCGGTCATGGGGTCGGTATTCGCCTTGCCTCGGATGCCATCGGTGCCGAACAAGCGTCTGGAGTTGGTCATCCGATCTCCGATACGACTTTACTTGCGGAAACTAGTGTTCTGACCCTGACATTTCGATCCTATCGAGCCTGGGGTCGCAGGCCGGTTTTGCCGTCCGCTGTGAGATCAAAGTGTCAGGGTCAGAACACTAGCGGGGCGGCGGGACAAAGGGAAAGCTGCGTTTACGGCGGTTGTGTCAACGCTGACCAGAGCTT
>Ga0335072_10005073_pt1 | contig 19418 bp, 15 predicted proteins | sample Lox_Sample_21_FD_206725 | JGI IMG/M metagenome (GOLD analysis project Ga0335072, IMG submission 206725) | Soil microbial communities from Loxahatchee National Wildlife Refuge, Florida, United States - Lox_Sample_2.1 | ecosystem: Environmental > Terrestrial > Soil > Wetlands | place: USA...
ATTCTGGACACGTGCCTGAGGCCGTATGACCAGGACTGGCTCAACTATCAACAGGAAATCGCGTTGCGGCACACGAGCGTGAAGAAGAATAAGGTTGATAGGGTCCGGTCGACTCCGTATGTGCCGCTGCGCGACATAATCGCGTTTGTCGCGGTGTTGAACGAGACGATCAAACCGTATCTCGCTGCCAAGAGGAATTCGGCCGAGGAGGTGGACAGAATGCATGCGGCGTGGTGCAAGTCGCTGCAACTGCAACTGGCACTCTGGGCAAGGGCATACGCGTTGAGCGGGGAGGCAGCGAACGAGTGGTGATGGAGGCGGCGGGGTGATCCTCGAACTACGTTGAGAAGATGAATCCTGCCAGGAACGCATTCAATCGGATGTGGCAGGGAGTTTCGTATGGCCCTGATTGAGAAGATTCTTTTCCCGGTGAGTTTCTCGCCCTCCTGTGTCGCCATGGCTCCATATGTCAAACGAGCATCAGCGATCTATGGCGCGAGGGTAACGCTTATTCATGTCGTCGATCCTGCGAGCTTCAACAGCTACGCACTTGTCAGAGCGCCGTTTTCCGAGATCGCGGAAGACTACCTGGAGAGCGGGCGCACGAAGCTGGATTCGTTTCTGGCGGCGGAATTCCCCGCTGCCCAGTCTGCGCGAATCATGGCATTGGGTGAGGCAGCGGCAGAGATTGCGCGGGTTGCGAGAGACGGAGGATTCGATCTGATTATTATGCCCACGCACTCCGGCCGTTTCAGGCAGATGCTATTGGGCTCGACCACGGCCAAGGTGCTGAATGATGCGGGTGTCCGGTGTTGACGAGCAGGCATGCGGAGACGATCGCTCCGCGACCCCTGGAGCACCGTGAGTGGCTGTGCGCGATCGGCCTGAACTCCGATTCGGAGCGAGTGCTTCGCTTCGCATGCCAGGGGGCAGCAGAAATTGGGGCTAAGCTTTCGATTATCCATGCAGTGCGGACGGGAGACGCGGACCTGCCGATTCAGCTGGATCTTAAGGAAGAGATGCGCTCTGCCGAGCGGGAGTTGGCGAGGCAACGAATCGCCGAGTTGCAAGGGATCGTCGGGTCGGAGGTTCCTGTACGGATTGCTGTCGGAGCCGTCAAAGAAGCCTTGCTTCAGGCTGCTCAGCAGGCGGACGCTGACGTACTCATTGTAGGGAGAAGGTCCCAGCCGGGCTCGCATGGCCGCATGCGCGACCTGACCTATGTCCTCGTTCGCGACTCTCCGTTTCCAGTGCTCAGCGTGTAAGAGCTCGCGACGAGGCAGCGGAATCGGCCGGAACGGGGTGGTGGCCAGATTGGGACAAGCCTCCAGTGATCGCAATAAATTGCCCTTTTCAACCTGCTTCCTTAATATCGAAGTATCGATTTCCATGCCGCTCTTTATGACGTATGGTTCGGGCTCTTTCGACTTACGCTCTGAATCCCTCGTCATCTGACTCTACTTATCTGGCTTTCACACCGACCTACTTTACACGCTGGACAAAGGCAAACAAAGACTAAACATGCGCATACTTATTACCGGAGTTGCTGGCTTTCTCGGGTCACATCTGGCAGACGCTCTGCTGGCTGAAGGAAATTCGGTTGTTGGCGTCGATAATCTTTCAACCGGATCGCAGGAGAATCTGAAACACCTCAGGAATGAGGCGCGCTTCGAGTTCCGGGAACACGATATCTGCAGGCCATTCGATGTGGGGCCGGTAGATTATGTGTTCAACTTCGCTTCGCCCGCGAGTCCGGTGGATTATGCACGCCTGGGAGTGGAGACGCTGAAGGTGGGATCGTTGGGCACGACCCACGCCCTTGATATCGCCAGGAAGCACAACGCGAAATTTCTGCACGCATCGACGTCGGAGTGCTATGGGGACCCGGATGTGCATCCTCAGACGGAGGACTACTGGGGGCATGTGAATCCGATCGGGCCGCGATCGGTATATGACGAGGCGAAACGGTTTTCGGAGGCGATGACCATGGCGTATCACCGCTATTACGGCGTGGATACGCGGCTGGTACGGATCTTCAATACCTACGGGCCGCGCCTGCAGAAGAATGACGGGCGCGTGATTTCGAATTTCATGGTGCAGGCGCTCAAGGGCGAAGATCTGACGGTCTATGGCGAGGGCGGCCAGACGCGGAGCTTCTGTTACGTGTCAGACGAGATTGCAGGCATCCTGGGACTGTCGCGAACGGATGAGCACCTGCCGGTGAATGTGGGCAATCCGCATGAGTGGACAATTCTGGACTGCGCCAAGGCGGTTCTGAAGGTGACGGGGTCGGCGAGCCGGATCGTGCATCATCCGTTGCCGGAGGATGACCCGGCGCAGCGGCGACCGGATATTTCGAAGGCGAAGCGACTCTTCGGATGGGAGCCGAAAATCGACCTGGAGACTGGGCTGAAGTTGAGCCTGGACTACTTCCGGACGGCGGTTGAAGCAGAGAAAGAGCTGGCGGGATAAGGACTGAAGCAGGGCTCTGCTATCAGGGTTCCCACGCTTCGCTTCGCGAAAAATCGGGCACCCGCATCGGTTCAGGTTCGAGGATAGTCCTTACAATCGGAAGAAAAGTTCTTTATGCTTGCAGTTAAATTGCGTGCATGAGCAGAGATGTGTTTCGCGCCACCGCTGGGTGCGCATAGCAGTTTACTCTTTGCAGGACGGGTGCTGGCAGGCATGGACTTTGAGCAGTTGAGGACTTTTCTGGAAGTGTGCCGGTTGCGGAGTTTTTCGCGAGCGGCGGAAAAACTGATGGTGACGCAGCCGGCGATTTCGGCGCAGATCCGCACGCTGGAGAATGAAGTGGGCGCACGGCTGTTCGACCGGGACGGCGGGAAGGTCACGTTCACGGCAGCGGGCAAGGTCTTCGAGCCGTTTGCCGAGCATTGCCTGCAGTGCCACAACCACATTACGGTCGCGATTGGCGAGCTTCACCGCTCGCCCCGGGGCGAGATTTCAGTCAGCGCGAACGAGGCGACGAGCCTGTACGTTCTGCCGACGGTCTTTGCGCAGTTCAAGCAGCAATATACGCGGGTGGGATTGAGCATTGTAAGAGCCGACCGGGCGCGGGCGATCGAATCGGTGCTGAGCCGTGAGGTGGATTTTGCGGTGGTGTCATTGCCGCTCAAGGATCCCCGGTTGCTGGTGGATATTATTCATCGGGACGAGGTGGTGCTGGTTGCGCCAAAAAACCATTCGCTCGCGCAGCGCGAGTCGGTGAAGTTCCCGGAGATTCTGCAGCATTCCCTGCTGCTGCCCAAGCAGGGCCGGCAGCGAGAGCTGATTGAAGATCTCTTCCGCAGCTATGACGTGCAGCCGCGAGTGGCGATGGAGGTTGAGTCGAGCGAGTTGCTCAAGAGGCTGATCGTCGCCGGGCTGGGCGTTGGCTTTCTGCCGCGAACCAATGTGCTGGGCGACGAAAAAGCAGGCGCGCTGCAGATCGTCAAGGTGGACGGGGTGCGGCTGAGCCGCGAGCTGGCGGTGGTCTATCGGAAAGACAAGACGCTGACCCGGGCGGCGCATGCTTTCCTGGAGATTGCCACCGGCAGGGCGCGACCGCATCCGGCGGCTCCCCCCGTGAAGAAAAGCAGAGGGTAGGCCGGGGAGCTAGAACCTCGGCGGCTGAAGAGCCCCCTGAGCTATCAAGGACCCCAGTCTATTTCCCCGCTTTTCGGAAACGGGAGAGCCTGGAAATCTGGTCTACTCTGAGGGCCTGGAGTTGGCGCTCTTCGCGGCTTTCTTTCGCGCCGAGGAGCGACCGGCCCGAAGTTGGGTACGGCTGTGCGAGTTGAGTGGGGATCCGGGAGGGTAGCCCGTGGACTGGCGCACGATGAGACGGGTAGGGATCATCCAACGGCTGTCCTGCGAGGGTTTGACGTTTTCGGCGACGGAGCGGAGGGATTCGAATGCCCCGCGGGCGAGATCTTTGCGGGACATGCGAACGGTGGTGAGGGGCGGATAGACGAACTCGGCGAGATGAATGTCGTCGAAGCCGATGACTGACATATCTTCCGGAACCTTGAGCCCGGCTCGGGCGAGCACGCGCAGAGCGCCGATTGCGGTCATATCGTTGGAGCACATGACGGCGGTGGGCTGTTCGGGTACGGACAGCAGCCGCTTCATGGCTTCCATGCCACCCTCAAGCGTGTGATCGCCCTCGACGAGCCATCCAGGTTGCTGGTGAACACCGATCTCTTCCATCAACTGAGCAGAGCCCTGGCGCAGCGGGCCGCTGATGAAGGCGATGTTGCGGTGGCCCAGGGCAGCAAGATGTTGCACGCCTTCGCGGATTCCCTTGCGGTAGTCGACGACGAGGGCGCGCACGAGCGGGCTGGGCGGCCCGGCGTCGACGAAGACCATCGGGATGTCGCGCGAGCTGAGCTCTTCGAGGAGCGGCTGCTCGATGCCGAAGGTCATAACGGCGACGCCTTCGACGTGGCGCTCGAGCATGCGGCGGATGCAGGTGGTCATGCGGGCGAGATCGTAGTTGGTGGAACCGATGAGGATTTCATAGCCGTGGGCGACGGCGATCTCTTCGAAACCCTCGATGAGCTCGGGGAAAAAGGGATTGGTGATTTCGGAGATAAGCAGGCCAAGAAGGCGGGTGCGTCCTGAGACGAGTGCGCGGGCCTGGGTGTTGGGAAAGTAGTTGAGCTCGCCGATGGCTTTCCAGACACGCTCGGCGAGCTGCTTGTCGACCGTAGGGACGCGGTTGATAGTGCGGGAGACGGTAGCGATGGAGACACGCGCGTGCTTGGCCACATCGCGAATATCGAGACGACGCTTTTCGTTTCTGCTTTGGCGAGGACGTTTTTTGACGGGCACCCGAGCGGCCTTTCACTTGACTTGGCCAGTGTAGAACGCATAAGGTTCAAAGTTCCAGTAAACGTTTGCCGAAGAAAACTCAGTAAAACGCTTTAGCGGCGTGGCAGTATGCTTATTCGTGAGGGAAGGCGGTGTGAGGGAATGCTGAAGGCTCTCAGGGAAGAGGTCCTGGATGCGAACCTGGAGCTGGTGCGGCGCGGCCTGGTGTTTTACACCTTCGGGAATGCGAGCGGAATCGATCGGGAAACAGGGCTGGTGGCAATCAAACCGAGCGGGGTGCCGTACGAGACGATGAAGGCCTCGGATCTTGTTGTAACCGATCTGGATGGCAGGATCGTCGAGGGAGAGCTTCGGCCCTCGTCGGACCTGGGCACACATCTGCTGCTGTATCGCGAGTTCCCGGCTATCGGCGGCGTTGTGCATACACACTCGGAGTATGCGACGGCGTGGGCTCAGGCCGGGCGGGAAATTCCGGCATACGGGACGACCCATGCGGATTATTTTTACGGGCCGGTTCCGTTGACGGATGAATTGACCGACGAGGAGATTGGCGGCGATTACGTTTTGAACACGGGCTACGCGATCGTGCGACGATTCAAGGAGCTGAATCCGTCCGCTGTTCCGGGAGTGCTGGTCCGGGGGCATGCGCCGTTTGCTTGGGGCAAGACAGCCAAGGACGCGGCGCACAATGCAGTCGTTCTGGAAGCAGTGGCGCGGATGGGATATTACACGGCGACTCTGAACGCGGCGTGCGAGGGAGTGTCACAGGCGCTACTGGACCGGCATTATTTTAGAAAGCACGGCGCGAAGGCGACGTATGGGCAAAGGGACCGGGAACAGGGATCGGGGCCGCGAGACCAAGGCAGTTAGATGTTAAGCGTAGGGGTCAGGGTGTAGGGATTTCGTAACAGCCAAGGAAGCAAACATACATGCAGGCTCAACTTTTGGGAGCGCTCTCCACTTATTTAGCGGCGCCGGGCCATACCCTGGCACACCTCACTTCAGTCGATGTTGCGGTCATCGTGATCTATTTTGCGATCGTCATCTTCATCGGCTTCTACCTGAAAGGCTCGGCGAATACGAGCGAAGAGTTCTTCATGGCGGGCCGGGAGATGACGGCGTGGATCGCGGGTCTGAGCTTTGTCTCCGCCAACCTCGGATCGCTCGAACTGATGGGCTGGGCAGGCTCGGCGTATCAGTACGGAATTCTGGCGACGCACTGGTACTGGATCGGCGCCATTCCGGCGATGCTTTTTCTCGGCATCATCATGATGCCGTTCTATTACATCTCCAAAGTCAATTCGGTCCCCGGGTATCTGCACCTGAGATATGGAGATGGAGCGCGGGCACTGTCGGCGGTGAGCTTCGCGTTCATGACGGTGCTGATGAGCGGCATCAACATGTACTCGATGGCGCTGGTGATGAAGGTGGTGCTGGGGTGGAATCTGAACTTCAGCATCTGGGTGTCGTCGGTCACGGTGGCGTTGTATGTCGGGCTGGGCGGGTTGCGCTCGGCGATTTATAACGAGGTCCTGCAATTCCTGCTGATCTGGCTGGGCGCGCTGCTGGTCCCGATCCTGGGGCTGATTGAAGCAGGCGGATGGACCAATCTTAAGCACCAGATCAGCGCGCGGCTCGGATCTGAATATGTCCATCTCTGGAGCACGACGGGGCACTTCAGCCAGAATCCGATGGGCATTCACTGGACGGGGCTGGTCTTCGGTCTGGCGCTGGTCATCAGCTGCGGGTACTGGACAACCGATTTTCTGGTCGTGCAGCGCGTGCTGTCGGCGCATAATCTGCGGGCGGCGCGGATGGCTCCGATCATCGGCGCGGCGTTCAAGATGGCAGTGCCGTTTATCGTGATTCTGCCCGGACTGATTGCGCTGTCGGTGCTTCCCTATCACCTCGTGGGTGAAACGCAGGCGGTCGCGACGGGCCAACACAGCTACAACGAAGTGCTGCCGCTGATGCTGGTGCGCTACTGCGGGCCGGGACTGCTGGGCCTGGGCGTGACGGCGCTGATCGCGGGATTCATGTCGGGCATGGCGGGCAACGTGAGCGCTTTCTCGACGGTGTGGACGTATGACATTTACGGGGCCTTCCTGCACAAGAACGCGACTGACAAGCACTATGTCGCGATGGGGCGGTGGTGCACGTTTGTTGGCGTGCTGATCTCGGTGGGCACCGCGTACCTGGTGCAGCACGCGGCGAGCATTATGGATTACGTCCAAGGGCTGTTCAGCTTCTTTATCGCACCGTTGTTCGGGACGGTGATCCTGGGCATGATGTGGAAGCGGACCACCAAAGAAGGAGGGTTCTGGGGGCTACTGGCTGGCACGTGCACGGCGATCGGGCTGTTTGTGTGGGTTCATCTCGATCCGTCGGCTCTGCGCTATGTCGCGCTCTCACCCGATGCAAAGGCTCTCGCCGAGGATATGTATCGCGCACTGTGGTCGTGGCTGGTGTGCGTAATTGTAACCGTGGTGGTGAGTTATGCCACGGAGCCCAAGCCTGTCGCTGAGTTGGAAGGGCTGGTGTACGGAGTGGTTCCGTTGCCAGAGGAGCACGACGACTACTGGTATCAGAAGCCGATCGTGTGGGCCGGCGTAATCGCGGTATTGTTTGTGATTCTCAACATAATTTTCTGGTAAGTGGAGGCGACGGTGCGCGAAGAGATTTCGATCTGGTTTTTTGGCGGCGTGCTGTTCCTGATTTATGGCGTGATTGTTTTCATTGAGGGCTTATGGGAGCTGAGCCACCCGCTGGTGAACCCTCCGGTGTTGAACAATCTCCACGCTCCGATATGGTGGGGTGCAATGATGGCCATTGCGGGCCTGACGTACACGGTTAAGTTCTGGCCAAAGAAACACAAGGGTTAGCGAAAGGTATGCGAGCGGGAAAAGCAGGTCCTTCGACTGCGCACGCTTCGCGTGCTCCGCTCAGGATGACATCGAATTTGAGCTGGACGGAAAAACGGGAGATATGAAAAAGCAACTTACGTACGGAGTGATTGTCGGCAGCCGCGGATTTTTTCCGCATCACCTTGCCAAAGAGGGCCGCGAAGAGATCGTCAAGGTTCTCGATGCGAACGGATATAAGGCGGTTGTGCTTTCGCCGGAGCAGACACAGCATGGGGCGGTGCAGACTCCCGACGATGCGCGGCATTGCGCGGAGCTTTTCAAGAAGCATCGCGAGGAGATCGATGGCATTATCATCACGCTCCCCAATTTTGGCGAGGAACGAACGATTGTCGATGCTATCCGGCTGTCCGGGCTGACGGTTCCGGTGCTGGTGCAGGCCACGCCCGACCGTACGGAGACGATGAAGATTTCGCACCGGCGCGACAGCTTCTGCGGCAAGATGTCGGCGTGCAACAACCTGATGCAGTACGGCATTCCCTATTCGCTGACGGCGCTGCATACGGTCTCGCCGAGTTCGGAGGCGTTCAAGAAAGACCTGGCGTGGTTCTCGGCGGTGTGCCGGGTGGTGAACGGCTTCAGGAATCTGCGCATCGGTGCGATCGGGGCCCGGCCGGCGGCGTTCAACACTGTCCGCTACAGCGAGAAGCTTCTGGAACGGAGCGGCATTTCGGTGGAAACGCTGGATCTGTCGGAGGTGCTGGGACGGATCGCACGGCTGAAGGATACGGATGACGCGACGCAGGCTAAGCTGGCTGCCATCAAGAAGTACGTACCCACCAGCGGAATTCCGGAAGCTGCTTTGCTCAAGATGTCGAAGCTGGGCGCGGTGATCGATGGCTGGATGAAAGAGACCTACTGCACGATCAGTGCGATCCAGTGCTGGACATCGCTAGAAGAATATTTCGGAGTGGTGCCGTGCACGATCATGAGCATGATGAGCGAGAATCTGTTCTCAAGCGCGTGCGAAACCGACGTGGTAGGCGTGCTGAGCATGTACGGGATGGCGCTGGCTTCGGAGACGCCGAGTGCGCTGCTGGACTGGAACAACAATTACGGGGATGATCCGGACAAGGCGGTGTGCTTTCACTGCTCCAACCTGCCGAAGCATTTCTTTGCTGATGTGGTGATGGACTTCCAGGAGATTATCGCCGGGACGGTGGGCAAGGAGAACACCTTCGGAACATGCGTGGGCCGCGTGAAGGCTGGTGCGATGACGTATCTGCGCTTTTCAACCGATGACTATACCGGCAGGATTCGCGGGTATGTGGGCGAGGGTGAGTTCACGAACGATCCGCTGGAGACCTTTGGCGGGGCTGGAGTGGTGAAGATCCCCAAGATGCAGAAGCTGCTGCGATATATCTGCGAGAAGGGATTCGAGCATCACGTGGCAGCGAATTTCTCCCAGGTGGCGAGCCCGGTATACGAGGCGGCGACGCGGTATCTGGGATGGGAGATGCACCACCACGCTGTGGAGGAATAACTCGTCAAAGGATACGGCCTTCGACGCAAAAAAGGGTTACCGTCGGCGGGCGGCGGTAGCCCTTTATTGCGAGTCGGTGGTAAAACGTTTACTGACCTACATTACTGTACTTCGTAATTGGCGGAGGCCAAGAGTGGCCATAGTAGCGGGAGTGGATTTCGGGACTCTGAGCGTGCGCGTGACGCTGCTGAACAGGGAGCGGGGGCGGTTGAGCACGGCGAGCGCAGAGTATCCGCTGAAGCGCAAGCGCGAGGATCCGGACTATGCCACCCAATCGCACGCAGACCAGATGGACGCGCTGGCAAAGGCCACGCACAAGGCGATCGCGGATGCCGGGATAGCTGGGGATGCGGTCGAGGCGATTGCACTCGATACGACGGGATCGAGCGTGATCCCGGTGGGCGCGAATCTGGAGCCTCTGGATGACTATTACCTGTGGTGCGATCACCGGGCGAAGGCCGAGGCGCAGCAGATTACGGAGCTGGCGCACCGGGAGAAGCTGGAGGCGATTGAGTGGTGCGGCGGAGTGTATTCGCATGAGTGGGGATTTGCAAAGCTGCTGCACTGGTTCCGGCATAATGCGGAGAAGCGGGGCAAATTTGTAACTGCGTTTGAGCACTGCGACATGGTGGCCGGGACGCTGGCGGGGATTACGGATGCGACCAAGGTAAAGCGCAGCGTATGCGCGATGGGGCACAAGTGGATGTGGAATCCGAAGTGGGGCGGGCTGCCTTCGCAGGAGTTTCTGTCGAAGCTTGATCCGCTGTTCGACGGGGTTCGCGAGAAGCTGGCGGGTGAGTACCTGACGTCGGACAAGATTGGGGGGCATTTGTCTACCCACTGGGCCGAAAAGATCGGGCTGAAAGCCGGCATTCCGATTCCCGTGGGCGCCTTTGACGCGCACTGGGATGCAATCGGCGCGGGATGCCGCGAGAGTGATGTGGTCAACGTGGTGGGCACGTCGACGTGCATCATCGCGATGGAGAAGAAGACGACACTGGTGCCGGGCGTGTGCGGAGTGGTGCCGGGCAGCGTGCATCCGCAGTACACCGGCGTTGAGGCAGGACTGTCGGCGACGGGCGATATCTTCGAGGCGATTGCGCGGCGAGCGGGGACGAAGGTCTCAGACTTATCAAAGGGGCTGGAGCAATATCGTGCGGGACAGACAGGTCTTCTGCGGCTGAGCTGGGACAACGGCGACCGCACGGTACTGGTGAATTCCGAGCTGGGCGGGGTGACGCTGGGATGGAACCTGATTCACACGGCGCAGGATGAGCTGTTCGCAGCGATCGAGGGAACGGCGTTTCACACGCGGATCATTCTGGAGCGCATGGCAGAGTTCGGCGTGCCGGTGGAGCGGGTGATCAACGCCGGCGGAATTCCGCAGAACAACAAGGTGCTGAACCAGGTGTACGCGAATGTGCTGGGCAAGCCGGTGCTGGTTCCGGCGGGGATTCCGACGAGCCTCGGGTCGGGAATCTTCGCGCTGCTGGCGGCGGGCGCGTTTCCCACGATTGAAGCTGCGCAGGATGCCATGTGTCTGAAGTATGCGACGTATGAGCCGGAGCCGGCAGCGGTCGCGGTGTACGACCGGCTGTTCGGGCTGTATCGCGAAGTTTATTTCTCCCTAGGACGCGAGAATGCGGACGCCGCGCCGCTGGGGAGAGTACTGCCGGAACTCAGGAAGATTGCCGCGGACGTTTGCGGCGTCTAGCGGCTTAGTTCATGTTCATTCCGGGCATGGCGGAGTGATCCATACTGTCGTGCCCCTGGTCGTCATCCATGGTGGACCAGATATTCTTCGGGTCGGACTCGTAGGGGTAGACATGAACCATCCATCCGAATAAGTGCGGCTGGAATTCACCGCCTGCGGCATCACAGGCTTCCTTCGTTGTGATGGAACCGCGCAGGCCGAACTTTGCGTTGGGACCAAAGTACTCGGCCTTCTCTCCGGCGGGAGCTTTGCAGAAGTTGATGTGCTGATGCCAGCGCGCAATGCTAAGAGGAATGCGGTCGTTCAGCTCGTCCTCGCTGGCGTTGACGCGATCGGTGTACATGGCTCCGATGAGCTGGTATCCGCCGTCAGCGGTTTTCCTGTAGAGCAGCGAGGTAGGCTTTGACGGATCGAAGCGCCACCGGGCCTCGAGCCCGTAATCGTACCGTGTGAAGTGATACTGTGCCTGCGGAACATTGGGGAGAAAGATCTGATAACCGTCGGCGAGGGCCTTGTGGTAATCCTGATACGGAGCCATGGCTGCTTTGGCGGCGGCAAGAACTGCATCAGCCTTCTGCTGATCACCGGGTTGCAAAGGCTTGAGGGATGTCAGGTACATGTGACCGGACATGTGGCTCATGTCTCCGGCGCGGGCGGTGATCGCTGGTGGATTTGCGTTTGCCCGCTGCTGCGCTCGAACAACGAGTGCGGCGACTGTGGGCAGGCCCGCGGTAAGACCAGCGAGCGCGATGGCTCTCGCTCCTGATGAAAACTTGCGGATCGGTGAGATCTGGATCATGACGGTGTTCCTCGGCGATTGCGCGTGCGGTCAATTCGATAGACGGAAAATCCCGGCTCATAGTCGCGCACTTTGCGGGCAACGGTTATCCGAATCGCGCTCCCGGGTAAGTGAACACGTGGATATGGAATTAGTTTTTCGCTTGACAACCATAAGTCTACATATGTAGATCTGCCTCGATGAATCTCCGCCTATCACCGCAAACGCTGAAGGTTCTGGAGGTCTTTCTGGAGGAGCCGCGGGAATGGAGGTACGGGTACGACATCAGCCGCGTGACCGGTTTGAAGTCAGGGAGCCTGTATCCGATCCTGATGCGGCTCGCTGAGCGGAAACTGCTGGAGACCGAGTGGGAGACGAATGAAGCGGGGAAACCTCCGCGGCATTTGTACCGGCTGACTGCGGATGGCTTGCAGCTGGCGCGGGAGCGGAGGCCAGTGCGCGCGACGACGCGCCAAAGGCGCACCGCGCTTAGCGGGGCGGATGTCTGATGGCGGTGTTGCGAAAACTTGCGGCGCGATGGCTGCGGGCCGTGGTTCGCAATGCACCCGCTGCGTGCCGGGAGTGGGCCAGCGCCATGCTGCGGGAGCTGGACTTTATCGAGAGCGACTGGGCGGCGCTGCTGTGGGCACTGGGCAGCACGGCGGCGATATCACGGCATTGGCTGCGCGAATGGCGAATGTGGATTCGAAGTAGAGAGGAGGGAGCAACGATGAAAGATACTGCGATGAAGTTACTTGGGCTGCTGCTGGGTGTTTTGATTGCTGTGGCGGGGGCGGCAGGAGCGTTTGGGCTGCTGGTGCTGGTGTTCCACTTCTTCCCTGCTCTAGAACATCGGGGCTTACCGTGGCCGGCGTGGCTACTCGCACTGATGTTGGAGACGCTGCTGGTAGTGGGCACGGTAAGATTGTGGGCCAGGAAACGGCCGATGGCCATCGGGATTCTGCTGGCGGCGGGGATCTTTGGAACCCACTTTGTGATGCACATTGCGAGCCACTGGAATGGGTAAGCGGGAACGGCACGTGATGATTAGCGCAGAATTTCGATCAGCAACACCCAGGCGCTGAATAGCGCAGCGATGAAAGAAAACATGAACCCGAAGGCGAGCCAATAGAGGCTGTGATGCGAGTTGCCGATCAGTTCGACGCCGCCGATGCAGAGTGGCAGCGTCGCAAGCTGAGCGCCGATTGCGCGGAAGGTCAGCCAGGCAAAAGGGTGTCCGGCGCGATTGAAGAGATAGCGGATCTGTCCGGTTACCTGGGCAATCCATGAGACGAAGCCGATGAGGAAGACCTCAAGGCCGAGGAGTTGTGGAGACTGTCCGGGGATGAGAGCGACGCTCGAAATGAAGAACACGTCGAGCAGCTGAAGCAGCGATTCCCCGGCGCGGCTGGAGAGACCGGGAAAGCTGATGATCTTGCCGAGATTGAGAGACACCGCGACGAAAACCAAGCCGGTAAGCGTGGCGGCTGCTCCTGCCTGCACGGCGAGGTAAGTGGTCCATTCAGAGATCGAGTGCAAATCCATTGATCGTTGGCATCTCTGGCGTTCGAGCCGCCGCGACCTTATCTCGCGAACCAGATTCTCTTTTCGGGCGACAGCTAAAAAGGCTGCGAAAACCCTGCGAACAGGCACAACAGGGGAAATAGAGACCGACCAGTCAATTCAATCTGGAGCTGAACGGCTTCGATTACTCAACTACTGAACGATCGGGATCTCAGAGGCAAGCTTCAGCTCGAGGAGCAAGTTCAGGCGTTGGTCAATCTGAAAGAACTTTACCGCCTGCTTTGCGCCGATGGCATTCCTGAACTGCGGGTAATACTGAGATCGGAGCTTGGTTTTCGCTTCGTCGTAGTCGAGCCAGCGATTCATGAGCATTTCAGCCTTGGCATCATCCATGGTGTCGTATTGGGCAGCGTAGTCCTTGATGAGATTCACACGCTGGTCGCCGATGATCTGCTGCTGGTGGGAGTAGTCGCGATAGAGGGGCCAGAATGCCTTTGCCTGCGCGTCAGTGAGTTGCATGCTGTGAGCGACGATATCAGTCCTTTTAGCCTGGAGATCGGATCGCAACAGAGCGATATCAGTGTCGATATCAGATTGTGTCGGGGCCGACGTTTGAGCTATTGCGCCCGAGGTTGTAAGTGCTATTGCCAGGATAGCCAGAACCCTCATTGATTGCATGATGCTCTTCCTCTTTCTATACAGCGTGGGTGGTATAGGGACAATCTCGCCCCATGACTCTACTAGCGATCCATGCACTGCGCAATGCAATTTGCCAGCAGATGAAGAGGATTAGAGACGGAGCGCAGGGCGTAAGGAATCCGTAAGGCTATGGCTTTTTTATGAATACTTTCGCCTAGCAATATGACTGGCGCGATCTTCTGAGTGGTGACGGGGAATTCCCCGCGGAGGAGGTCATCCGTGGTCACTCATAATATGCCTTCAAAGATTAATTCTTCAATCACTGCTCATAGGGTTTTTCTTCTTCATCTTGAAAGCATGTTGCTGCTGGCGGAAGAGAGAAAAAGTAAAGACTGTTCGGAAGCAAATACTCGAGGAAAGCAACGCAGCCTTTTTTACAGGCGTGTGCGGCGGGCGGCACTGGTTCTTATGGCAATGCTCGCGACCGGTGCGTGTTACGTGCGGGCGCAATCCACAATGAGCAGCATTCTCGGAACGGTGCAGGATGCATCAGGCGCGGTGATTCCGGGCGCGACGGTTACGGTTCATTCTCTGGACCAAGATCTGACGCGCAGCACTACGACGACGGATGCCGGAGAGTTTCTGGTGGAGAATCTCAAGCCCGGACATTACTCCCTGGTCGTCGAACATGACGGATTTTCGAAGGCGACAGTGCCGGATACCGAGCTGGATGCGCGCCAGGCGCTGCGCATTCCGGTAACGCTGGCGATAGCGGTGGAGGCCACCCAGGTTGTTGTTATGGCCACGGGATATCAGATCAATACGGAAGATGCGACGCTGAGCAATTCGAAGGACAACCTGCAGATTACGCAGTTGCCGCTGAACGATCGCGCCACCACTACCAGCCCGCTGGGCTCGCTGCAGGTATCGTCGAATGTGCAGCAGGATAGCTCGGGCAATATCGCATTGGGCGGTGCAAGCGCCTCGATGGTGAACTTTTCCGTGGATGGCATATCGACGAGCAATGTGCGGCAGAATGGCGCGCTGCAGGATGCGTATCCGTCACTGGAAGGCATTGCAGCGGTGAAGGTGACGTCGTTCAACAACAGCGCAGAGTTTTCGCAGGTGGGCGATGTGACGTTCACGACGAAGAGCGGCACGGACAAGTTTCATGGCAGCCTCTTTGAATATCTACAGAACGATGCGCTCGATGCCGATCCGTATGGATTTTCGGGGAAGGCGCCGAAGCATTTCAATACTTTTGGCGGATCGCTGGGCGGTCCGGTGGTGATTCCGCATCTACTCGACCGGCGTGGCAAGACTTTCTTCTTCGCGGACTACGAGGGGAACCGGCGGTCGACGGCGCTGGCGGAGCAGTTCCTGGTGCCGACACAGGCAGAGCGCAATGGCGACCTGTCGGCGATGGGCGGGCCGATGATAGCGCCGGGAAGTATCAATGCTACGGCGACGGCGCTGCTGGCTTATTATCCGCTGCCGAACGTGGCTGGGCAGCAGAACTTTAACTATGAGAATTTCCAGCCGACGCCAGCGCGGACAGACGGAGCGGATATCCGCATCGACGAGACGATTTCTCAGAAGCAGACGGCGTATGCGCGATTCAGCCGCAAGAACATTACAGAGGATTATGCAAATCCATTTCTGCCGAACGATTCGGACAGTGTGCACAACCGCAGCCTGCTGGTGTCGCACACTTACACCTTCAGTCCACAGTTGCTGAACGAGTTTCGGTTCGGGTTCACGAATGTGATTACGAATGTGGGCTTTCCGATTGAAGGAGCGGACGCGCTTGAACAGCTGCATCTGGAAGGCGTCAACATCAGCCAGCATCCGACGACCCATGCCTTTCCTACTTTCAATTTCAGCGCGGGTACGGGATTTACTCCGATCGGCCGCGACAAGACGGGCGTTACGCAATCCAAGACCATGCAATTCACAGACAACGTGAGCTATACGGCCGGGAGGCATGCGTTGAAGGCCGGTCTGGATGCGCGGCGCGTCAGGTATGCGGACATCGAAACGTTCCTGCCTTCGGACGACTTTGGCCTCTTCACGTTTCAGCCGACGTTTACGGGCAATGCGTTCGGGGATTTTCTCGAGGGCGCACCGACTACGTTGTTCTTTGCAGTGTCGAGTCCGGATGTGGCTGGGACGGCGTGGCAGTATGCGGTGTTTGCGCAGGATACCTACCAGGTTACGAGCCGTCTGACGCTGAGCTATGGGCTGCGGTGGCAGATTCTGCCGGGCTTCCATGAGGATGGGGGCAACCTGGCGAACTTCGATCAGCGGAATAATTCGATCGTTGTGCCGGATGAACTGGCGTCGTATCTCCAGAAGCAGAATATCGAGGCGTCGAACCTGGCGTTCCGGCAATCGTTCAACTCGTGCGATTTGCACTATACGGCGCTTCCCTGCACGAATTATTTAACGGCGAGCCAGGATCACCTGCCGCAGTCCTTGCGGAACACGTATAAGGGCAATTTCCAGCCACGGATCTCGATAGCATGGCGCCCGTTCAACGATACGAAGACGGTGGTGCGGGCGGGATTTGGCATCTTCACGATTACAAATCTGGGACCGCTGTCGTTTAATAACAGCGGTAATCCGACATCGGCGCTGCACACCTACACAAACACGACGACAGCGGCAGGAGCTCCACTGATTCAGTTCCCGAATACGGCGCCTCCCAGCGCCACGGTGCAGTATGGCGGCGGCGGATTGGATCAGGGCGTGGATCCGAACTATCGCGATCCACAGGCCAATCAGTGGAACCTTACGGTGGAGCGGCAGGTCACGAACAATGACAGCGTACGCGCAAGCTATGTGGGCATGCATACGTATCGGCTGAGCATCACGGAGGACCTGAACCAGATTCCGGCGAGCACGACGGCGTACCAGACGACGGCGGCGAGCCCGTATGTCGATCCGCGGGCGGCGTATCCCAACTGGTTTACCCTGTGGAGTACGTTTAATGCAGGCAAGGCGAACTACGATGCCCTGGAGTTAGACTGGACGCGCAGGAACGTGCACGGGCTTTATTTTGACGCAAGCTATACGCTTGCGAAGAATCTGGCCGATAACCAGGGCGATGTTCCGACGGCATTCGCAGGTGAGGTGAACTATGGGACTCCGATTGCCGATCGATTCAACATCAACGGCGATTACGGCAATGTGGAGGGCACGCGGCGGCAGCGGTTCCTGTTTACGAGCGTGTACCAGCTTCCGTTTGGACAGGCACGCGCGTTTTTGAATGACGGCGGCTGGAAGAATGTCCTGTTCGGCGGATGGGAGCTGAATAATATAACGCTGCTGCAAACGGGGCCGTGGCTGACGCCGAACATCAGCACGTCGTATGACGAGTCGAACACCAACGTAGTGAACCGCGGCGCGTTCCTGCGTCCGGATCAGGTGTCGAACAGACTGTATGCAGGGCAGTCGCGGGCGCTCTACTTCAATCCGGCGGCGTTCTCTGCGACGCCAGTGGGAGCGGGGCGGTTTGGCAACGCCGGAGTGGGGATTCTTGAGGGACCGGGGACCGAAGCAGTCAGCGTGGGACTCGCGAAGGTCTTCAAGGTAACGGAGAGAGTGCATGTGCGGTTCGAGTCCACGTTTACCAATGTGCTGAACCATACGAACTTTGCTCCGCCGGCAACGCAGATCGACAACACGACGACGTTCGGGGTTCTCAGCGCTCCGCAAACTGCGGAAAATGCGGGAAACCGAACTGGACAGGCGGCGCTGAGGGTGGATTTTTAAGTCCTGAGTTTGGCGATCAACCATCAACGTTTAGGTTCAACGAAAAGCCCACATCCAGATCGCTGCTGGACGTGGGCTTTTGTCTTCCCGTGCGCTTTATCGCGAGACTTTTTCCTGCAGGCCGGGGCCGAGGGCGAGTTCGATGAGCGTCTTCTGCTCCATGTCATGCGCCTTAGCTGAGCCCGTTGCAGGACTGGCGGCAGCGGAGCGCTTGATGCTGAGCACATGGCGGTCGCTGGCGAGACGGCGAAGACGCGGCAGCGCGTAGGAGAGCGCGCCCATATTCTCCGGCTCTTCCTGAACCCAGATGACTTCGTGAGCCTCCGGATGCGCGTCGATGGCGGCGGCAAGCTCGGCTTCTGGCCACGGGTAGAGCTGCTCCAGAAAGATGATGCCGGTGGTGCCGTCGCCGCGCTTTTGGCGCTCGACCCGCAGCTCGTGGCCGATCTTGCCGGTGCAGATGAGCAGGCGCTTTGCGCTGGCGATGCCGGTTTCGGGCAGCACGTTCTGGAAATTCGGCCGCGTGAAGTCTTCGATGGGCGAGACGGCGTCGGGGTGGCGCAGCATGCTCTTGGGAGTGAAGACGATGAGCGGCTTGCGCCATTTGCGCAGTGCCTGACGGCGCAGCAGGTGGAAATACTGCGCGGCAGTCGAGGGCTGGCACACCTGGATGTTGTCGTGCGCGGTGAGTTGCAGATAGCGCTCGATACGCGCGCTGGAGTGCTCGGGGCCCTGGCCTTCGTAGCCGTGCGGCAGAAGCAGGACAATGCCGCTGAGCAGTCCCCACTTGTCTTCTCCGGCGGAGATGAATTGATCGATGACGATCTGTGCGCCGTTGGCGAAGTCGCCGAACTGCGCTTCCCAGAGGACGAGGGTTTCGGGATAGTCCCGGCTGAATCCGTATTCGAAGCCGAGTACGCCGGCTTCGGAGAGGACAGAGTTGTAGATGTCGAATGAGGCCTGGTCAGGTGAGAGGTGGCTCAGCGGGATCCAGGGCTGCTCGTTCTCGATGTCGATGAGAACGGAGTGACGCTGGTTGAAGGTGCCGCGCTGGCTGTCCTGTCCGCTGAAGCGGACGGGCGTGCCAGAGATGAGGAGCGATCCGAAGGCGACGGCCTCGGCCATTCCATAGTCGAAGGGGCGCTTGCCCTGGCCCATCTCGCCGCGCTGTTCCAGTAATTTTTTTATTTTGGGATGGACGTTGAAGTCCTCGGGGTATTTCGAGAGGCCGGCGGAGATGACCTGAACTTGATCGCGGGTCAGTCCGGTTTCGACTTCGTACTCGGGCTTCCACGGGCCACCTTTGAAGGAAGACCAGTACTCCGGAAGACGCGCAAGGTGCGGCATCTTCTGCATGGCGGTCGCGGCCTTCTGTGCTTCAGAGAATTCAGCCTGGAGTTCGCGCACGCGGGCGGAGATGTCGACGTCAAGCTGCTTTGCGTAGATTTCGGAAAGCGGCGGATGGCTCTTGATGCGGCCGTAGCGCAGCGGCTGGGTGATGGTGGGGTCGTCGACTTCGGAGTGTCCATGACGCCGGTAACCGATGAGGTCGATAACCACGTCGCTGTGGAAAGCATTGCGGTATTCGGCGGCCAGCGCAGCGATGCGCACAACAGCAGCGGGATCCTCGGCGTTGACGTGAAAGATGGGGATGGGCAGGCGACGGGCCAGGTCCGAAGAAAAGCGGCTGGAATTGGACTCGTCGGGCTCAGCGGTGAAGCCGATGAGGTTGTTGACGATGATATGGATGCT
>Ga0335072_10005074_pt1 | contig 19417 bp, 18 predicted proteins | sample Lox_Sample_21_FD_206725 | JGI IMG/M metagenome (GOLD analysis project Ga0335072, IMG submission 206725) | Soil microbial communities from Loxahatchee National Wildlife Refuge, Florida, United States - Lox_Sample_2.1 | ecosystem: Environmental > Terrestrial > Soil > Wetlands | place: USA...
ATGTGCAGGTTTATACGGCCTCGTGGTGCCGCGACTGCCGCGCGGCCAAGCAATTTCTCGACACGCACGGCATCCCCTACACTGAGATTGACGTGGACGAGAATCCCGATGCCTCCGATGAACTGGTCCGCCACGTCGGCAAACGGGCCATTCCGCAGATGGTCATCGACGGCGAATGGTTCCAGCCCTACCGCCCCGGCCGCGGCCTGCTCTTCGACGAGCTGCGCCAGCGCCTGAAGATATCTCGCTCCTGAGGAGCCGCTCACCAGTCGAACTGAAAGCTGACGGCTGTCAGCTAAAGAACTGAACCAGGAGCTGAACTTGATCGACCGCTATACCCGCGCGGCCATGGGCCGCATCTGGACGGAAGAGAATAAATACCGCTGCTGGCTCCAGGTGGAGTCGGCCGCCAGCACCGTGCTGGCGGAAGATGGCGTCATTCCCGCATCAGCCGCCGAGGCCATTGCCAGGGCCGGCTTCTCTGTCGACCGCATCCGTGAGATCGAGGCTGAGGTGCGGCACGATGTGATCGCCTTTACGACCGCAGTTGCAGAGTCGATGAAAGACCAAGGCCTGGACGGCCAGTCCTCCCGCTGGCTGCACTACGGACTCACGTCGAATGACATCGTCGACACCGCCCAGGCCCTGCAGGTGAAAGAAGCCTCGGCGCACATTCGCAGTGGCCTTATCGGCCTGCTGGCAGTCCTCAAACGCCGCGCCCTCGAGTTCAAGTACACGCCCATCATCGGCCGCACGCACGGTATTCACGCCGAACCCACCACCTTCGGCCTCAAGCTGCTCAACTGGTACGCCGAGATGGACCGTAACCTGGCCCGCTTTGACGCCGCTGCCGACGACATGCGCGTCGGCAAACTCTCCGGCGCCGTGGGCACCTTCGGCCATCTCAAGCCCGAGCACGAAGAGCGCATCTGCGCCGCTCTGGGATTGAAGCCTGCCCCCGTCGCCACGCAGGTCATTCAGCGCGACCGCCACGCGGCCTACATCTCAACCCTCGCCCTCATCGGCAGCACGCTCGACAAGATCGCCGTCGAAGTCCGCCACCTGCAGCGCACCGAGGTCCGCGAGGCGCAGGAGTACTTCAGCGAGAAGCAGAAGGGCTCCTCAGCCATGCCGCACAAAAAGAACCCCATTACAAGCGAACAGATCAGCGGCCTGGCGCGTGTCCTGCGCGGCAACGCCCAGGCGGCCTTCGAGAACATCCCGCTCTGGCACGAGCGCGACATCTCGCATTCCTCCGTCGAGCGCGTCATCTTTCCAGATTCGACCATCCTCGTTGACTACCTGCTCGCCAAAACCACCGATCTGATCGACCGCCTGCTGGTCTATCCGGAGAGAATGAAAAAGAATCTCGAATCGACCGGTGGCCTCATCTTCTCGGGGCAGTTGCTGCTCGATCTTGCCGAAGCCGGCATGCTGCGCGAAGACGCGTACCGCCTCGTGCAGTCGCACGCCATGCGCTCGTGGAAAGAGGATTTGAACTTCCGCGACGAAGTCTCGCACGATCCGGCAATCACCGGCCTGCTCAGTGAAGAAAAGCTCGCGCGCACCTTCGATTACACTCGCCAACTCGGCAATGTGGATGCGATCTTCAAGCGGGTGCTTGGAGAATAGCGAAGACAGCTTTTGGCTGTTAGCCTCTAGGTTCCAGGGCGTATTTTCATGGGATCGTTTTGTGAAAGGGCACGACTTTAGTCGTGCCGAAGACGAGCTACGAGCTTATTGGGCTTTAGCCCCTGAGGAATGAAAAGCAACCGCAGATCCTTCGACTTCGTTTGCCGCAAAAAGCGCGGCAAACTACGCTCAGGATGACATCGAGAAGTTCGACATGAACTTCAGATTCGGAACATCGGAGAATTGGACGCTGCATGAACCTCACCCTCGCCATCACTGGCGCCTCCGGCGCAATCTTCGCGCAGGAAATGCTGCGCGCCCTTGAAGCCGACGACCGCGTAGCCCGCGTCCACTTCGTCGCCTCGGAAAATTCTCTGCGTGTACTGGCTGAAGAACTCGGCCTGAGCGGCCGCAACGACCTTGTTGAAAAACTGCTCTCCTCCAAAACCAGGAAAATAATCCAACACTCTGATGCCGACATCGGCGCAGCCATTGCCAGCGGCAGCCATCCCTCCAGCGGCATGATTGTGCTTCCGTGCTCCATGGGTACGCTCGCCGCCATCGCTAACGGCCTCGCCAACTCGCTGATCGCCCGCGCCGCCGACGTCACGCTGAAAGAGCGTCGCCCGCTCATCCTCTGCGTGCGCGAGACGCCCTTCAACCGCATCCATCTGCGCAACATGACGCTGGCCGCTGAAGCCGGCGCGACCATCTTTCCCGCTATTCCGGCCTTCTACACCCGCCCCGCCGACTCCACCGAAATGGCCCGCCAGTTCGTCTTCCGCGTGCTGGCGCACATTGGCCTGCCGCAGCCCGGCGCCTACGTATGGAAGCCGGAAGAGTAGCGGTCAGCCACTGGCCGTGCGAGAAATCTCGTCGAGAAAAGCTCTTGGCGTCAGCACGCGAATCCCTTCATAACCTCCGAGCGACAGCAGGCCTTGATCCCCAGAGATAATACAGTTCGCTCCGGCGAGCACAGCGCACTCGATGACCATGTCACCCTTCGGGTCACGGCAGACATCACGCACAACACCCGTCAGGGAAACGATTCTCATTTCGGGCCCATACTCTGCGAGCACTGTATCGATTGCTTCCGTGGGCCAACGGAACTTGTCTCTCAGCACGGAAACGGACCTCTGCCAGAATCGGTTTGCAAATGGCAATGACGCGCCGGCCAGTAGCGGAATCAAGAGCCTTCAGCGGGGTGCCTCCGAATTGAATGGCCGAGATCCAAACGCTGGAGTCAAAGACAACAATCAAGCTGTCTTCTTCCTGCGCGTGAAACGCTCGCTGCGAATTTCATCTACGAGACGCTCTACGTCTTCCTCGGTATATTTGACCGGCGCGCGGGCTGCAGCCTCGGCGCGAAAACGTGCGAGCTTTTGATGAATCCGCTCGAGCCGATAGGCCCGAAACGCCTCCCGAAACAGCTCGCTGATGGTACGGCCCTCCTCATCGGCGATGGCGGCCACCTGCTTCGCCATCTCCTCGGGAAAGCTGATCGTGAAGACGCGGGACATACGTTTGCGCGAAGGGCCCATGCCGCTATTATGACAGAATACGAAATTGTCGTACAGCCAAGATGATGACTCCCCCGCGCATTCAGTTGACACTCGTACCCGCCGCCCTCGATACTGCATCACATGCTGCACTCAAAGGAATGCGGAAAGGCGGCCATGGCCATGTGTATGCCATCTGGACCGCTCCGTGCGACCTTTGATCGGCGAATGCGTTAGCAACGCAACCGAATCTTGAAGTAAAGCGGCCCGGGTCCTTCAGCAGGACGCGGGCCGTTTTTTGGTTTTCCGCCGTCTCCCGAGTCGAACGATCTAAACCGAAGGAGCCATCATGTCCGAACCCAATCCGCAACAGCTTGCCACGCTTGCCGTGCACGCCGGCCAGTCGCCCGACCCCGCCACGGGCGCCCGCGCCGTGCCGATCTACCAGACCACCTCCTACCTGTTTCAGGATGCCGACCATGCCGGCCGGCTCTTCGCGCTCCAGGAGTTCGGCAACATCTACACCCGCATCATGAACCCCACCACCGACGTCTTTGAAAAGCGCGTGGCGGCTCTTGAAGGCGGCGCTGCGGCTCTGGCGACCGCCAGCGGCCAGGCAGCGGAGACGCTGGCTCTCACCACGCTCGCCGCGGCGGGTGATGAGATCGTCTCCACCACCTCGCTCTACGGCGGTACGTACAATCTGTTCCACTACACCCTGCCGCGTCTGGGAATCAACGTCCGCTTCGTCGACGCAGACGACTTCGACGGCCTGCGCGCCGCCATCAACGACAAGACCCGCGCCGTCTACACCGAGACTCTCGGCAATCCGAAGCTCGATATCGCAGACATCGCCAAGCTTGCCGAGATCGCCCACGCCAGCAACATTCCGCTGGTGATTGACAACACCTGCGCCACGCCGGCTTTGGTGCGGCCTATCGAGTGGGGCGCTGACATCGTAGTCAACTCGGCCACCAAATTCCTCGGCGGCCATGGAACGTCGATCGGCGGCGTCATCGTCGATGCCGGCAAATTCGACTGGGCAGCTTCCGGCCGCTTCAAGGAGTTCACTGAGCCCGATCCCTCCTATCACGGCCTCTCCTACACGCAAACCTTCGGCCCGCTCGCGTTCATCCTCAAGTGCCGCATCCAGGGCCTGCGCGACACCGGCGCCGCGCTCTCGCCCTTCAACGCGTTTCTGATCCTGCAGGGAATTGAAACCCTCCATCTGCGCATGGAGCGCCACTCACAGAACGCGCTCGCCGTGGCAAAGCATCTCGCGCAGCATCCCGGCGTCGAATGGGTCAACTACCCGGGGCTCGAATCCAGCCCCTACTACGCCCGCGCGCAAAAGTATCTGCCCACGGGGCAGGGAGCTCTCGTCACCTTCGGCATTAAAGGCGGCTACCAGGCCGGCAAAAAGCTAATCGACTCCCTCAAGCTCTTCTCGCTGCTGGCCAACATCGGCGATGCCAAATCGCTGGTGATTCATCCCGCTTCGACCACGCATCAGCAGCTTTCTGCAGAAGAGCAGGCTGCCACCGGCGTGACGCCGGAGCTGGTGCGGCTCTCGGTCGGCATCGAGGATATCCGCGACATCCTTGCGGATCTCAACCAGGCCATTGAAGCCGCCAACGGCCACACCTACGCGCGCGCACCCAGGACCGGGGCTCTTGCGGCACAATAGAACTAATGACCGATACGCATAATCGCAGCGGCGTCTCGCCGCCCACATCGCAAGTTCTTACGCCCACCTACGAGGGCGACTTTGTGCTCGGTGAGCCATTGCCGCTCGAGTGCGGGCGCACACTCGCCTGTCCCACGCTGCATTACGCCGTCTACGGCCGGCTGAATGCAGCGAGAGATAATGCCGTTCTGGTTTGCCACGCGCTTTCGGGCTCTGCCCTGGTCGGCTCCTGGTGGCCCGAGATCTTCACTCCCGGCGCGGTCCTTTCGCTGGAGCACGATTTCGTCATCTGCATCAACATGCTGGGCTCCTGTTATGGATCAACCGGCCCCGGCTCGGTGAATCCGGATACCGGCGAAAGCTACGGGCCCGACTTTCCGCTCGTCTCCATCCGCGACAACATACGCGCCCAGGCGAAGCTCCTCGACTCGCTCGGCATCCGTCGCTTGCGTCTTGTTCTGGGCGGCTCCATCGGCGGCATGCAGGCCATCGAGTGGGCCATGCTCTACCCGGAGCGCGTCCAGCGCGCGCTGGTCATCGGCGTAGCGCCGCTCGGCGCCATGGGCCTGGCCCTCAATCACCTCCAACGGCAGGCTATCCAGCACGACCCCGAGTGGGAGGGCGGCCGCTATCTGCCGCAGAAGCCTCCGCGCAACGGGCTCGCGCTAGCGCGCCAGATCGCCATGATCAGCTACAAGTCCGCGCCGCTCTTTGAGGAGCGCTTCGGGCGCAATCCCAACCGGAACGGGGAAGATCCCTGGTGCCTCAACGGCACGGGCAGCGGGCTGATTGGCGGACGCTTCGATATCGCCGGCTATCTCGATCACCAGGGCCGGCGCTTCATTGACCGCTTCGACGCCAATGCATATCTCGCCATTCTCCGCACCATGGATACCTGGGACCCGCTGCGCGGCTACGCGTCGCCGGCCGAAGCCTACGGTCGCATCCGTGCGCATCTCGTGTTTGTGGGCATCAGCTCGGATTGGCTGTTTCCCGCCGACACGGTGCGCCGTTTCGCCGAGGAGATTCACGCCGCCGGGGCTCAGGTGGACTACCGCGAGATGTCCAGTGATCACGGCCATGATGCCTTCCTGGCCGAGCAGGTCGAGTTGGTGCGGCTGCTGCAATAAGCGCGGTGCGCGGCTTTCGCGCGCCGCGCAGACCGCATCTAAATTTTCCGTGCCGGGCGGACTGCTGCTTTGGGGAAAACGGCGGGCTCCCACCTGGCAGGATTGCCAGCTGATAGGAGCGCGATTTTTCCGTGGTACCTTGCTTGTCAGGGGGAGATTCGGTTTCTATAATCCTTCCAATACAGCCATGGAGGCCGTGGTATTGTAATATCCGTCATCCCGGCGCACAGACGCCGCCAGAGAGCGGCTGCCTGATTCACCGGCTTGTTTGTATCGATCCCGATTTCGGCATTTCCCAGGAGCACTGAATGAAGAAGTTAGTCTTTGCATCTGCGATGGCATTGGCAAGCGCGAGCCTTGTTTCCGGGCCGGCGTTGCGAGCTCAAGGTCAGGCGCAAGGTCAGGGTGGGTCCGATCAGATCACCATCCAGAATCCGGCCGAGTTTAATGCCTATCAGCAGGCGAGCACGCAGCCCGATCCATCCGCCAAGGCTGCGGCCCTCGAAAGCTTTTTGCAGACCTATCCGCAGAGCGTCGTGAAGAAGGCCGTTCTCGATGAGCTGATCGGTACGTACCAGCAGCTGAACCAGCCCGACAAGGCCGTCAGCGCCGCCTCCCGCCTCTTGCAGATCGATCCCAATAATATGAAGGCCATCTTCTTCTCGGTGTACGTCAAGAAGAGCCAATGCCAGAAGAATGTCGATCCTTCGACCGGCAAGCTGTCTGACCCCTCGCCGTGCGAAGATGCCGCTACCCTGGCGCAGAAGGGACTCTCCGCTCCCAAGCCTGAGGGTACGGCCGATGCAGATTGGAAGAAGATGACCGATCAGGTGTATCCGGTCTTCTACTCGGCCATTGCCCTGGATGATGGACTTGCGAAGCAGGACTACGCCGGCGCGATCGATCAATACACCAAGGAGCTGATGCTCTTTCCGCCGGAGGCGACCAAGACCGGCCAGGCTCTCGGCGATACTCTGAATCTGGCTGAGGCCCTCACCAAGCCCAGCGACAAGAAGGACCTCGTCAAGGCGATCTGGTTCTATGCCCGCGCCTGGAACTTTGCGCCCGCGCAGTACAAGGCGCAGATCGAGCCCAAGCTCGAATACTGGTACAAGCGCTACCACGGTGGTACGGACGGTCTCGACCAGGTCAAGACTGCGTCGACCGCATCGCTCTTCCCGCCGGCCGGGTTCACCATCAAGCCCGCTCCCACACCCACTGAGATCGTCGACAACGTGATCAACACGACCCCTGACCTGACGAAGCTGAACCTTGAAGACAAGGAGTTCATCCTGGCCAATGGCTCGAAGGCTGCACAGGACAAGCTCTGGGCTGTTCTGAAAGGTCAGCTCACGCCGGTTCCGGGTGTCGTGATCAGCGATCAGGCCACTGCACTCAAGGTTTCGGTTGCCGCTACCGCTGCCGCCAAGCCGAAGGATTACGTGGTCAAGCTCAATACGCCGGCCGATTGCAGCGCGGTTCCTCCTCCGCCCACGACCGCTGCGGCTGCGGCTACCTACCTGCAGTCCAACGGCGCCAGCGCCGACGTGAGTGCAATCGAGGGTCTCGACAGGGCCCACAAAGTAACGATCGAGCCGGCAGTCACCGCCATCAACGTCGCTGTGACCCAGGACGCGAAGGACAACAAGACCGCCGACTTCATCGTGAACCTGAAGGAACCCTTGTCCTGCAAGGAAGCTCCGGCGCCGGGCATCGAGCTGAAGCTCCAGCCGGCAACGGAACTCGACGGTACCTACGATACGTACACGCAGGTTCCGGCCGCCAATGGCAAGGAAGCCACCGCGCAGATCGTGCTCGGCGACGGCTTCGTGCAGCAGGAGCACAAAGAAAAGGCAGCACCGGTTCACCACCGGCCGGCGGCTGCGCATCACGCAGGCATGTAATCAACCCCACTCCTGGGAATTCAAGGGCAGCGCGCTTCGGCGGCTGCCCTTTTGCTTTGGAGCTGTTCGTCTGCAGCGGCGCTGCACGGTTGCCACAGAAACTCTGTGTGACGGCGTCGAAGAGAGCCGCGGTCTGCTTTATTCGCCGAGCATGATGCGCTGGATGCTGGAAGCGCGCCCCGCCGCCGGATCGCATGCAACGAGAGCGGCGCATAGCTTGGGGTTTCCCTTAGCGGCCTCGAACTTGCCCGGCATGCCGGTTAAAAACCGCTGCAGCACCATGTCCTTCTCTACGCCGATGACGCTGTCATAGGGGCCGCTCATGCCCACATCGGTCTGGTAGGCCGTTCCGCCGGGCAGCACCCGCTCGTCGGCCGTGGGAATGTGCGTATGCGTGCCCAGTACGGCCGTGACGCGCCCATCCAGATGCCAGCCCATCGCAACCTTCTCGCTGGTCGCCTCGGCGTGGAAGTCGACGACGATCACCCTGGCCCTGATCTTCGCCAGCAGCTCGTTGGCGGCATGAAATGGATCGTTCGTGCCGGTCATAAATACCCGGCCCATTAGGTTCACCACAGCGTACTCCACCCCGCTCTGCGTCGTTCCCGCAAAGACGCCGTACCCCGGCAGCCCCTGCTGCAGATTGGCCGGGCGCAAAACACGCCGCGCCCGCTCCTGGCCCTCCGGCTTGGCCGAGTTCAAATATTCGATCAGCTCGCGCTTGTCCCACACGTGATTGCCGGTTGTGAGCACGTCCGCGCCCAGGTCGAAGATCTCCTCGGCAAGCTGCGGCGTCAATCCAAAGCCGCCCGCGGCATTCTCAGCGTTAATCACCGTCAGCTCGACAGCGTGCGTCTTGCGCAGGTGCCCGATGTGCTCGCGCACAATCTTGCGCCCCGCACTACCGAAGATGTCGCCGACGAAGAGGATGTTCAAAGGTAGCTCAAACTCCTAGGTAAGACGAACAAGGGAACAGGGAGTAGGGAACAGGGAATAGACGAAACAGAAGCAAGTCGCATTCCTCTTATCTGAATCTTCTGTCAGGCTTGGTCTCGGGAGACTTGATCTCTTGCGTACCGACACCTGTCTCTGTGGTCTCTGATCCCTGATCCCTGTTCCCTGATCCCTGCTCTTTCCGCATCAGGGGAAACAGAATCACATCTCGAATGGACTTCGAGCCCGTCAGCAGCATCACCAGCCGGTCGACGCCGAGGCCCTCGCCGCCGGTCGGAGGCAATCCATACGCCAAAGCCCGCACATAATCCTCATCCATCTGATGCGCCTCATCGTCGCCGCGGCCGCGCTCGGCAAGCTGCTGTTCAAAGCGCTTGTGCTGCTCCACCGGATCATTCAACTCGCTGAAGGCGTTGCCCAGCTCAAACCCGCCGGCGAAGAATTCGAACCGCTCCACGTGCTCCGGATCGTCGGGCTTGGCCTTTGAGAGCGGCGAAACCTCCGTCGGGTATTCGTAGATGATCGTCGGCTGAACGAGGAATGGCTCGACGACAGCTTCAAACAGGTTGTAGATGGTTTTTCCGATCGGAGCGCCCTTCATCGAATCGTAGTAGACGCCCGTCATCGCTCCGTGCAGCGTCTTCAGCTCAGCGATCCGTTCCGGGCTCAGCCGCGTCGTTTCGCATACTGCGCTCTCGAGCGAGCCCATTCCGGCGTGAATCCGCGCCTGCAGCGTCTGCACCGAATCGAGCTCTGCAAGCGATGGCGCCTGCTCCGCTTCTTCGGGCCAGTACGTACGAATCGCCTCGCGCATCGTCAGCCGCTGCCACTTGCGCAGATCGATCGTGTACCCGTTGAACTCCGTGACCGTCGTCCCGTTCACTTCCTTGGCGACGAACGCCATCAGCTCCTCAGTCAGATTCATCAGGTCGTGATAGTTCGCATAGGCCTGATAGAACTCGAGCATCGTGAACTCGGGGTTGTGCTGCGTACTCACACCCTCATTGCGGAAGTTGCGGTTGATCTCGTACACGCGATCCAGCCCGCCGACCACGAGCCGCTTCAGATAGAGCTCCGGCGCGATGCGCAGAAACAGGTCCTGATCGAGCGCGTTGTGGTGCGTCTTGAAGGGCCGCGCCGCTGCGCCGCCGGCAATCTGCTGCATCATCGGCGTTTCCACTTCGAGGTAGCCGCGGCTGTCAAAGAATGTCCGCAGTGCGCGCAGCACCTTGGCGCGCTTCACAAACACATCGCGGCTGTCGAGATTCGCAAACAGATCGACGTACCGCTGCCGGTAGCGCAGCTCCACATCGGCCAGCCCGTGATATTTCTCCGGCAACGCCAGCATCGCCTTGGCGAGAAACGTCAACGTCTCGACATGGATGGTCAGCTCGCCCGTGCGCGTGCGGAACAGGTAGCCGGAGACCCCGATGTGATCGCCCAGGTCCAGCAGCTTGTAGAGCGCGAACCCCTGCTCGCCCACCGCATCGAGCCGCACATAGATCTGCAGCCGCTCACCCTCCTGCTGCAGCGTGGCAAAGCCCGCCTTGCCCTGCGCGCGAATCGCCATGATGCGTCCGGCCACGGCCACTGTCGCCCGCTTGGCCTCGAGCTCTTCCGCGGTGGCCGCATCCCAGGCCTTTCGGACCGCTGAGATCGTATGCGAAAAGCGGAACTGGTTGGGATACGCCGCCTGCCCCAGCTTCTCGATCTCCTTCAGCTTCTCTCTGCGCAACTCGAAGAGATTGCGCTCAAACTCCGACTCAAACACGATGTTTCCTTTGTAGTGTGCGATCACTTAAGTGCAACAGCCAGTATATCGCCCGCTGCCTCGCAGATTTTTCGCGGCGAAAGGCTGATTGGACCAGGACAACTGCGGCGCAATTCTGATTGCACGACGACCATTGAGGATCATGACAGAGAGTGGGCTTGCGCCTTCGCAAAAGCAGCCATTCTTCGTGTATAACCACGGAGGATGCCCTTTCACCGCCCCATTCCAGACGCGAACTCGCACGGCAAAGCCTCGGGCATTGTCAGCGCCATCGTCGAGGCCGAAAAGCTCATCCAGATCGCTCTCGTGTTGCCCTGCGCAGCGTTCATCGGCTGGCTCGCCGGAGCCTGGCTCGATCATCGTCTGCACCAGTCCTGGATAGGCCTGGTCGGCATCGTCTTCGGCGGCGCCTCGGGACTGGTCTATGTGGTTCGGCTTGCGCTGGCTGCCGGCAAGGGCTCCAACGGCGCATCGGCTGGAAAGGGAAGCGGCGGCAGCGGCGCATGACCGAAGAAACTCATCCCCTGGCCGCCCTTACGGACGCAGGTCTCCAGGCCCTGCTCAAGCGCGCCATCCTCATCACGCTGGTTCTCGGCGCGCTGGCCTCCCTCGCCGTCTGGAAGGCTTCGGACTGGCGCAACGCGGCCATGCTCGCCACCGGCACTGTCATCTCGGCTGCCAGCATTCTGGAGTGGCAGCGCCTCATTCGCTTCATCACTGCCAAAATGGACCAGAAACAGGTGCCCCGTGGCGCGGCTGTAGCCGTTCTCTTCTTTATGCTGCGGTTGATCCTTTTCGCGGGGGCCATTTATGGTAGCCTGAAGTGTTTCCGGGGTTCTGTCGTCGCGCTTCTCTGCGGGCTTGGCCTGGCGGTTCTGGCCACGGTATGGGAGGCCATCCGGCTGCTTCGGAACTGAGTTTTACCTGACTTTGCAGCAAAAATTCCTCGCAGAAACAGGAAACCTTACGTTTTCATGCCGGAACTTTTTGGACTCACCCACTTTGTCAACTCTCTTCTCAGCGGCATCGAGCTGAAGCTCTATGCAACGGTAGGAGTCACGGGCGCCGAGGCAGTTCACCGCGCCTACAAGATCAACGCCGCGCTGGCCCTGGAACTGCTCGTGGCAGCCTTCCTGCTGTTGTTCTTCCTCGTCGTGCGCAGCACCCTGTCGGTCGAAAAGCCGAACTCCGTCCAGCAGATTGCTGAGATGATCCACGAAGGCGTCGGCGGTCTCTCCGACCAGATCATCGGCCATGGCTACGAGCGCTTTCAGGCCTTCGTCACCTGCATTCTTCTCTTCATTCTGCTCAACAACTTCTGGGGCCTGGTACCCGGCATCATCACGCCCACCAGCCGGCCTGAGGTTCCGCTGGGCATTGCGGTGCTCACGTTTCTCTACTACAACTTTCACGGCGTCCGCGTGCAGGGCCCTATCGGCTACCTGAAGCACTTCGCCGGTCCGCTGTGGTGGCTGGCGCCGCTCATGTTTCCCATCGAGGTGGTCTCACATCTGGCGCGCATGATGTCACTGACCATCCGTCTTTACGCCAACATGTTCGCCAGCGACCTGCTCACGCTGGTCTGGTTTTCGATCATCCCACTGGCTGTGCCGGCCGTCTTCCTCGGCCTGCACTTCGCAGTTTCGGTGATTCAGGCGTTTGTCTTCATGCTGCTGTCGATGATTTACCTGTCGATGGCCGTAGCACACGAGCACTAAAAACGATTCGCAGTTCACAGTTCTTCGTTCGTAGCTGGTTTCTGCTGTGAACTGATGACCGCGAACTGTGAACTCGGGGTTTCCGGCCGTGGAGCGCTTCCGCCCCGGCAGATCGGAAGGCCGCAAGCGTGAGGGGGCCAAAGGCGTCGATTTGATGCCGGCACGGTGAGCCTCAACCACCCACTGGCGGTCAATTCAAGGGAAGCTGGAGAACTATGCGGAAACTGCAATATCTGTTCATGGTCCTGGCGGTGTTGTGCTTCGCCGTCCCGGTCTTCGCGCAAACCGGCAGCACCACGCCCGGCCTCAACCTGATTCCCATCGGCGCCGGCCTCGGCATGGGCCTTGCCGCCGGCCTCTGCGGCATGGGACAGGGCCGCGCCGTGGCCTCCGCCACCGAAGCGCTCGCCCGCAACCCCGGAACCCGCGCCGGCATCATGCTATTCCTGGTGCTCGGCCTCGCCTTCATAGAGTCGCTCACCCTCTTCACCATGGTCATCGTCTTCGCCAAGATGTAACGGCAATTCGACCCGGAACCGAAACGGCCTCGCGCTCTGCCGCGGGGCCGTTTCCGTTTAGAGCGCTCTTACGGCCCTGTGCTGGCCGATCCCGTATCGCTGCGCAGTATCTCGATCGCCTGGGCGTAGCTCAAATCAGCGGCCACCGGCGCAAACTGGGTCTCTTCTTCGGTCGTGTCAAAGCTACGCATCCTCCAGAAGACCCGGCCGTTCATCTGCATCTTGAATCGCACCATCCGCCACGCCCCTCCGCTTACGTCCTCCTGATCGATCACGATCCAGCCGCCCCTGTAGAGCCGCCCCAGGACGCCCCAGCCGAAGTCCACGTCGCGCTGCAGACGGCCATCCAGGTGCGTCACGCGCTCCATGGACGGATCGATCCACAGTTCGCCGCTCATCGCCGTCAGGACCTCTGTCTCCATATCCGGAGGCGTGAATCCTGGGTTGGGTCTGAAGGTGAATTTCTGAATTTTTCCGTCCGGCATGTCGACACAGCCGGCGTACTGATACAGGAATGCGACGGGCAGCGCGCGCAGCACCTGCAGAGCCCGCCACATATCGACATCCTCAGCCTGCTTGCGGTGTCGTTGCTGGCCGGGATTGCGCAGCAGCGCGTCGAGCCGGGCCTGCTCTCTCCGCTCGGCATCCGTGCTCAGAGGGCTGCCATTGAGGGAGATGAGCCGCGCCACCGCGCCGTCCCTGGTTTCGACAATCTCTTTGGTGGAAGTCAAGCGAGGGCTGGTCTTGCGCAGCAGGTAGCGCATCGGATGCCCCTGGTCCTGCGCGGCCCTCAGCTCCTTAGCCAGCGCCCGCTCCACCAGCGCCTGCGCTTGTATGGGCGAGAGAGCGTCGGCCGGCTGGGCAGCCGGTTGCGCCGGACAGATCGCGGCGCCCGTCAGCACCCAAATCAGCGCAATCGGCCTGAGTACAGCGACCCTCGCGAAGGGCATCGCCACCTTTCCAACGCTGGGAGGACTCACTTTGCAATTAGACGTTTAGGGGTACCTTGGGGATGCGAGATTCAAGCCTTTCGGCTCCGGTTGCTGTTATAGTGCGGGCAGGGCCTAAATGGCCAAATGGAAGGGATACGACATGGCAGTGGAGAATACTCCCGCACGCATCGGCAAGAGCGTCATCATCCGGGGAGAAGTGAAGGGCAGTGAAGATTTGGTCGTGGATGGGCACGTCGAAGGGACTGTCAGCCTTTCCGAGAGCCGTTTGACGATCGGACCCAACGCTCAGGTGGCCGCCGATCTTACAGCAAAGGACGTATTGATCCAGGGCCGCGTACAGGGCAACGTAGTGGCCAGCGGCCGCGTGGAACTGCGCGCCGGATGCGCTGTAGAGGGCGATATCCGCGCTCTTCGTCTCTCGGTGGAAGACAATGCGGTCTTCCGCGGCAAAGTTGACCTGAGCCAGGGTGCGGCCAAGACGCAAGAAGCGACTAAGACGCAAGAGGTCGCCAATCCGGCTCCCGCTGGCGGAATCTCCTGAAGAGAACTGCGTGCCGGCGTTGAAACTCGCCCGGCTGCAAAGGGGATTGGGTTTTGCGGAACTGGTTAGACAAAAAACAGAGCGGAAGTTCTACCGTTGCGACGCACGGCACCACCGGTCCACGCGTGCCGCGCCACTCCGGCGGATGGTCCATGCTGCGCAAGCGCCTGCAGGCTGAGCCGGGGCTGCGCATCATCGACGTCGGCTTTACCTCGCCCAACAACATCAACTACCTTACCGATCTCGGTCACAGCGTCTTTCTTGCTGACCTTGTCGCGGACGCCTGCACCGAAGACTGGAAAACCGGCGAAGACGCAGACGGCAACCCGATCTGGAATATCGAAGGCTATCTCAAGCAGACCCTCAACTTTTCCGGCCGCATGTTTGACGTGGTCCTCCTCTGGACGGCCCTTGACTATCTGCCGGAGCCCTTCGTCGCGCCGGTCGTTGCCCATCTCTACGCTGCGATGAATCCAGGCGGTCAGGTGCTGGCTCTTTTTCATACCCGCATGCAGGGCGACGAAACCGCGCACTGCCGCTTCCACGTGACCGCGACCGACAACGTCGAGATCCAGCTCTCCCAGCCGTTCCCGATCCAGCGCGCCTTTACCAATCGCAGCATCGAGCGGCTCTTCTCCGGCTGGTCCGGCCACAAGCAGTTCCTTGCCAAAGACTCCGTCTCCGAAGTCATCATGACCCGCTAGCGCAACGTCTCAAAAGTTCACCAGGCATCATTTGGCGCGTCATCCTGAGCGGAGTTTGGCCGCTCTTTGGCCAAACGGAGTCGAAGGATCTGGGGTTCCTTATCAGACCCTCGTAAACCTCCCACTAGCCGTCCGCAAACGGAAGCCACGGCTGAACCTCCACCCCTGCCACCTCGCGGGCCCGCACCTGTTCCGCCTCCGGCTGATCCGAGTACCGCTTCCCCAGCTTGTACTCCTGTAGCACCGAGTCCACCACCGCCGCAATCCGCTTGCTGTACTCCGGCGAGACGAACGCATGCGTCCCATAGCGTTTCTCATATGCGGCCAGCTGCTGCGGAAAATGCTCGCGCACGAACGAGAAGAACGTTGGTAGTGAGCATGGTTTCAAAAACAGCGGCGCAGCAGCGAAGAAGCTCGCACCCGCCTCTTTGGCGGCCTTCGCCACTGCGGCAATCGAACTGCGGGTATCCGTAATGCCCGGCATCAGCGGCGAACACAGCACGCCCGCCCGAATCCCCGCCTGCCGCATCTTCGCCACCGTGCGGATGCGCAGGTCGGGCCGCGGAGCCCGCGGCTCCAGAATCCGAGCCAGCTTTGTGTTGAGCGTAGTCACCGTAAGATGCACCGTCAGCCGGTGACTCTTGTCGATCTCGCGGAGAAGATCGATGTCCCGCGCAATCAGCGCCGACTTGGTCACGATACCCAGCTGGAATCCACTCACGCGCGTGAAGACTTCCAGAATCGACCGCGTCAGCCTCTGCTTGCGCTCCAGTGGTTGATATGGGTCAGTCGCCGTGCCGATCGCGATGTGCGTCCCCGGCTTCATCCGCCGCAGCTCCTGCTCCAGCAGCCAGGCGGCATTCTGCTTGAAATAGATCTTCCGCTCGAACTCCTCCGGGTCGCGCATCTCCAGAAACTCATGTGTGTAACGCGCATAGCAATAGCGGCAGCCGAATTCACAGCCGCGGTAGGGGTTGATGGCGTGGCTGAACGGAATGCCGCGCTTGGAATTCACCTTGCTGACAATCGATCGCGACTCCAGGGGCCTATACTCGGTCAGGCAGCCGGTTGAGTCCAAAGGTGCCGTCGCCGCTCGGTGTGCCAGCGGCGAAATGGATTGGGCATCGAGGATGGGGAAGAGGGAAGTGTTCGCCATATGTTCGCCTTTCGAGGTAGCGTACGCCCGCCCTCGATTGGCGTCAAGTGCCTGTTTCCGGCCGAAATACCCCGCTGCTTTTCGGGCGCACCGCGATACGGGAATTTAAACTGTCAAGCTGAGCAGAACCGGGCACTTACCGGTCGCCGAGTGATTAGCCGAAGCATCCAAGAGACGTAATATTCACCCTCGCAGGAGGAGAAGAGATGAGTCCATCCAAGCCCACACGGATTACATGGCTCGGCCATGCGACCGCGCTGGTTCAGACACCCGCAGGCACCAACATTCTGATCGACCCATTCATCGCGCAGAATCCCAAATACCCCAAAAACTTCGAGCTTCCTTCCAAGATCGACGCCATTCTGCTCACCCACGGCCATTCCGATCACACGGCGGATGTGGTTCCGGTAGCCAAAAAACACGGCGCAACCGTGGTGGCGATCTATGAGCTGGCCGCTTACGTGGGCGGCAAGGGTGTTGCCGAAACCATCGGCATGAACATCGGCGGGACCGTCCAAATTAAGGACGTGGCAGCCACCATGGTTGATGCCAAGCACTCGGCGGGCATCCAGGACGAGCAGGGAACTCACTATGTAGGTGTTGCAGCCGGTTTCGTGCTCACCGTGGCCGATGGCCCCGTCATCTACCACTCAGGCGACACAAGCGTCTTCCGCGACATGGAGTTGATCCGAGAGCTCTATCAGCCAAAGATTGCGATGCTGCCTATCGGCGGCCACTTCACCATGGGCCCCAAAGAAGCGGCGCTGGCGGTTCGCTTCATCCAGCCGGAGACCGTGCTGCCGTTGCACTTCGGCACTTGGCCGCCGCTTAGCGGGACGCCAGAGCAGCTCGCCGCGCAGGTAGGGTCCGGCACGCGCGTGGTTTCCTGGAAGCCGGGAGAAGAGTTCACGGTCGGATAAACTGCCCCCCGATCGCGATCCTCTGGGGAGCCTCAAAAAGCGTTGGGATGGTCGCGATTCGGGATCCTTTTACTGGTCGCGCGTCTGCTTCACCGCGCGTTGCGAAGGAACGACGCTGGTGAAATTCGTTTCCTGGCCGCCGTAGTGCAGCTTTTCCTGTGTGTCCGCGGCGCGGCAATTGCGCAGGTCGCGCAGAATCTCCACTTTTTCGCGCGCATACTGGCTGGCCAACCGCGTCAGCGCATACGTGATGATGTCGCTGTGGTGCAGGTCTCCGGCCAGGGGATCGCGGCGCATGTTCAGCCAGAGCCGGTGCACCAGCTGTACATCGTCGGGACTCAGCGCGGGCGCGTGCGGTCCAATGAAAAACACCTTCGTGTCGCCGTTCGGGCCCACCACGTAAAAGTTGAACTGGCGTTTGGGATCGGGCAGCGCCTCCCAGGCCTGTCCCATATGAAAGCCCTGGTCTTCGGCAGTCATTGAGCTCGACAGCCCCGACACCACCGTATCCACTTCGAGCGAATTCGCGCTCTGCGCCAGAGCGGCGAAGATATCGCCGGCCGGCACCACCAGCAGCGAGACCTTCTTGCCAAAACTCTCTGCCACCGAGACAGCTTTGGTGAACAGCATCTGTTCGTGCTCGCCGAAACTCTGCTGCTCCGCGCTCAGATATTCGGGTCCGCCTGCGCCCATCAGCCGCACGCTCATCACCACCACATCTTTGTCATCCGTGTTGGTGCGCGCCAGCGTCCACTTCAGCGCCAGCGGGTTTTCCGCATCCCGCATGGTCACAATCGTGCCGCCCGGCCGGATCGCCGCCGATTCGCGGCTCACCTTTTCCTGGTGCTCAAGCTGGAAGTGATCCTTCATCTGCCGCGCCGTCTGCGCGTGCACCCTGAGATTCTTGCGCTCGGACACCGTGAAGATGACGAAGAATGCTGCGGCAAACGCGATGCCGCTCACCGTGGCCACCGACTTTGTGAACAGGTTTACCGTTGCCGTGGTGAACAGCACCATGAACACCGAGATCAGCCCGACAGGAATCTCGATTTTGCCGATCTTGATATTGGGTGGCACCTTCCAGCCGCGCTCACCGTGGTACTTCCAGCGCAGCACCAGCATGGCGAGACTGTTGAAAGTGAACGACCAGATCACGCCGAACGCATACGCCTCGCCCAGGGTGTCCACGTTGCCCCGGCTGGCGATGATGGTGGTCATCTGCAGGATGAACACCAGGTTGACAATGCGGTAGCTGGTGCCAAACTTCTTGTGCGGCACCCGGAACCAGTCGGTGAGCACGCCGTCTTCAGCCACGCGCATCAGCACGCCGGTCGAACCGATCATCGACGTGTTGATGGCTCCAGAAAGAATCAGGAACCCGACCAGCACGACGAAGATGCGGAAGATGATGCGCCAGAACAGCGGCCCCACCATGAACATCGCCAGGCCGGCGATCAGGTTGTCGGGGTAGATGTGAGTCCGCTCGTAGTCGGGAATCAGCATCGAGGCCAGCAGCGTGGCGCCGCCGGTGAACACCAGGCTGTAGATGGCGATCACGATTGCCGCGCGCTTCAGGTTCTTCAGCTTGGGATACTCGATCTCACGGTTGACCTGTGCCAGGCTCTCCTCGCCGCTCATGGCCAGGATGGAGTGGCCGAAGGCCATCAGGATGCCGAACAACCCGAAGATCGGCAGGCCTCGGCCGCGCAGGAATCCAAGCGCATCTGAACTGAACTTCAGGTGCGAGGGGATCGGCGATGGGGGCAAGTGCACGCCGCGCACCACCACCGAATACGTGCCCCAGATCAGCAGGATCACCACCATCACGGTCGTGATCTGCATAACCTGCATCGCCTTGCCGCTCGACTCTTCGATGCCCTTGATGTTCTGCCACCAGTAGTAGATGGTCACCAGCGCCGCAAATAGCGCCGAGGTGTAATCCATGTTGAACTGGAAGGGATGGCCTTGCGGGTCGATCAGTGCCAGCGGCAGCCAGTGGTTCTGGTTGGCGACCGACATCAGCTCGTTCATCAGGCCCGTGATGTACTGCCCCGCCGACACGCCGGAGATTGGGCCCGTAAGGATGTAGTCGAACATCAGCGCCGAGACGCTGAGCTTGGCGAAGGTGCCGCCCAGGGCCTCTTTGACCACGCGGTAGACGCCGCCCCGGGTAAACATCGAGCAGCTCTCGACGTAAACCGCCCGCACCGCGAAGCTGAACAGCATGATGCCGAGAATGAACCAGGGCGCAGCCGCGCCGACCGCGTTTTCCGCGATGCCGCCTGCATAAAATGCCGAGGAACCCAGGTCGTTGAGGACAATGGCGGCCG
>Ga0335072_10005075_pt1 | contig 19414 bp, 13 predicted proteins | sample Lox_Sample_21_FD_206725 | JGI IMG/M metagenome (GOLD analysis project Ga0335072, IMG submission 206725) | Soil microbial communities from Loxahatchee National Wildlife Refuge, Florida, United States - Lox_Sample_2.1 | ecosystem: Environmental > Terrestrial > Soil > Wetlands | place: USA...
GGTGTGCTCGGCGTCGACACACCGTTGGTGGCCGCGTTTCCGGCATCCGGAGGTTAGTCGCCTCACTCACCGCACCACCAGTACCGAACACCCGCTGCGCCCGAAGTGGGGGGTAAGCGGACCGACCATACGGGCGACCTTGTCGGCGTCCTCTTTCGGCACCACCGCTAGCTGAACGGGTTCCTGCGTGCTGGTTATAAAGTCAGCCGCACCATTTCTGGCGGCAGCCGGACGGACGTGCACCCCGGGATGTTGAGTCACCCAAGGGCGGAGCCGACGGTCCAGCTTGCGGTAAGGAATTTCACCGAACCCCCATCGCCAGGCTCCCATCGCCAAGATCGGTGCTTTCCGAAGCACTGCTTCCCCGAAGCCTTGCTCGAGCACCGCGTCGTTGCCCGGTTTAGCGTCAACGACGACGGCGATCGATCCGGAGGGTGACTCGCCGGCTTCACGGTTCGTGCGTATGACCGCAACCGGGCAACGTGCGTTCTGGGCAACAGCGTCGGCGGTCGAGCCGATTACCTTGCGAGCGATCTGCCCGATCCCTACAGAACCTAAGCAAACCATGGCTGCGTCACGTGATTCGTCGATCAGGGCGCTGGCTGGCGATCCGTGCACAAGGTCGGTTTCGATCTTGACTGGCTCGTCCATGGCATGCAGTGCGGCTGAGGCAGCGCGCAACGACGTTTCGCCGTATTGGACATCGAGGCTTTCATCGTCTGCGGGTGCATCTGCCCGTCGTTCGGGGATCACATGGATCAGACGAAGCGGGACGTCACGACTTGTGGCCTCGGCGACCGCCCACTTGGCTGCATTGATCGCAGCATCGGAGCCGTCGATACCCACGACGATCCGCCGTGCTGCTTGCGGATGGTTCATTGCATCCTCCGGTCGAAAGCGGGGGTAGCGGGATTCCCGCGGTCAATCGGAAACGTTATTGGGCGTCGTGGACTTCCAGCAGGGCCGTTCGGCCTCCCATTCCGCGACAATGGTCACCTGTAGGCCCGATTCACGCGACCTCGATGGTGTGCCCGGGCAGCAGATGCTGCACGCGACCTCGGCATTCAACCAGGACCCGTCCAGTGTTTCCGGCCTCGGAGGTCAGTTCCCCGGCTCGTCCGCTGATCCGAAGGTGAAGACGCTGGCCGCGGTATACGAATGCGAATCCGATGGGGCCCAGTGCTTTAGGCCATAGTGGGGCGAGAATCAGCCTGTCATCGCGTGTTTCTAATCCGGTAAAACACCGCTGCAGTAGATCCACGCTGCCGGCCATCGCGGCCAGGTGTATTCCCTCCGATGTGGTCCCGCCCTGGATGTCGACGATGTCGGAAGCGAGTACCTGCACGAAGTATTTCATGGCGTGATGCCGATGGGCGCGGGCGATGACCCAGGAATGGACGAGCGCGCTGAGCGTCGAGCCGTCCGAGGTGCGCGCGAGGTAGTAATCGACGGTCTTTGGGATTTGCTCGGGCGCGAAGCGGTAACCGAGCCGGCCGAACAACCCCAGCAATTCCTCAGACGACAGCAGATAGAAGAGCATCAGCACATCGGCCTGCTTGGACGCCTTATAGTTGATCACGCTGTCGTTTTCGGCTTCCAAAATGCGATCGAGCCTCTGGATATTTCCGTACCGCTGCCGATACTGCTCCCAATCCAGTTCCGCCAGTTCGGAATAGCCTTCGAACTGACTGATCACATCGTCGTGGAAGGGAACGAACATACGGCGCGTCACGCGGTCCCACCGTTGGAGTTCCTCGGCTGTCAAATCGACTTTCCCGACAAGATCGAGCCGGTCCCGCAGCGGCAGCAGATCCAGCGCATCCATCGCCCGCAAGATCGTCCAGACCGCCATCAAATTGGTGTAGGCGTTGTTATCTATCCCGTCGTATTCCTTGCCCGGATAACCCGAATGGAATTCGTCGGGCCCGATGATTCCCCGGATCGTGTAGCGCCCGCGACTGTCGTCGAAGCTGGCCAGGCCTACCCAGAACCGTGCAATCTCGACCAGCATCTCAGCCCCGTAGTCGACGAGAAACTGCCGGTCACCTGTCACCTGGTAGTGCTGCCACGCGTTGTATGCGATTGCGAGACCGACGTGATGCGCGCGCGCACTGGCATCCGGGTTCCACCGGCCGGATTCCGGATTGAGGTGCAATTCCTGGCTGACCTCACGCCCGTCACTACCCGATTGCCAGGGGTACATTGCCCCGAGATACCCGGCTGCGCGCGCAGCGCGCCGGGCTTCGGGAAGCCGCCGATACCGATAAAGCAGCAGCGACCGTGCCACGTTCGGCATGCGCACGCTCAGCACCGGGGAGACGAATAGCGAGTCCCAGAAGACGTGCCCGCGATAGGCCTCACCATGCAGCCCGCGTGCGGGGACTCCGACGTCCAGTTCGGCGGTGTGCGGCGAAATGGTCTGGAGCAGGTGCACCAAATGCAGGCGAAGAACCCGTAATGCGTCGGTGTTGTCTGCCAGGCCGACGTGGCACTGTTCCCATAGCCGGGCCCAGGCCCGGGCGTGCTGACTATGCAGTTCCGCGTATCGACCGGCCGCATCGAGGTACCGCTGCGCGGTGCTCGCGGGTTCCGATACCGCGGGGTCGCGACCGGTAAAGATCACCGCGACCTTCTCGCATGTGATCGACCGCCCGACGGACAGCTCAACCTGGATATCATGTCCACCCCGGTTCCCTTGGCGTACGAACGTGTACTGGGTATCGGCCAGGGCATCGTCGCACCAGACGGTGCTGCGCGCGGCCACCACGATCGCGATGCGCGACTGCGACGTTTCGGTGCGCAATATCACCGCATCGGGTGTTATTTCGTCTATCGCCGATGGGGCGAGGTGCGCACTCGACAATGAGTGGTAGCGCTCGACCATGGTATTACGTACGCTTCCGTCGAGCAGTGATCTGAATTCGACTTTTCCCGACCAATTTTCGGCAGTGATCGTGGTTTGCATGGCAAGTGCGTGCGGCTCGTGCATGGACGCGAATCGTTGCTGGGTCAGTGTCGTGACTTGGCCCGCACCGTCCCGACATCGGAGTCTGCGAGTCAACGTCGCATGCCGCAGGTCGAATGTCTGCCGGTAGAACAACAACTCGGCGCGGTCAATGTCAAACCACGGGCCGCCGTTTATCCGGAACGTCAGCGACAGCCAATTGGGGAGGTTGACCAGGCTTTCGTTTTCGATAGTTCGGCCCGCGACCCGATCGACCAGTGTGTTGTACACGCCGCTGGCGTATGTGCCCGGGTAGTGCGCTTCGGATTCTGCAGCCTCCGGCGCGCAACCACGGGTAGCGACGTAGCCGTTGCCGACGGTGCACAGCGCTTCGCGTAGCCGCTCGTACTTGGGGTCATAGCCCTCATAAACGAGTTCCCACGCATCGCTCGGCGCGACGGCTGCATCCTTCAGATCGTCCGCCAACCTTCGGATGAAGGCGCATGTCGCGGAGGGGCTTTCGACGCTAAATTGTGCGGCAGACGGGCGATCCCCGTCCTCCTGATGCCGTACCACGATGCCCACGCCGTCGAATTGGATCGCGTCGAAGGCATCTTCGTCGGTGATATCGTCGCCGATGTAAATCGGCAACACCGCGCCAGGGTCAGCGGCGTCGGTTCTCTCGATGTGTTCGAGCAGCCAATTGAGCGTAGAGCCCTTGTCCCAATCTATGTCTGGGCGAAGTTCGATGACTTTACGACCGGTGGTGATCCGGAGACCTTCGGAGCGTCCAATGTTTCGGACCGCCGCGACGACATGATCGACGTCTGTCGGATCGGTATTGCGGTAGTGGACAGCGACTGCAAAGCGCTTGTGCTCCACAAATATTCCCGAGACATCACTCAGCGCATCCACTAATCGGGTGGCGGCACGCTTGAGGGTGTCGATGACGCCCGTCGCGGCGGCGTTCTCGTGGTGGGTACCGTCTGGCGCGACCAGTTCGAAACCGTGGCTGCCGGCATACCACACCCCGTCGACTTCGACCCGTTCGCGAATATCCGAAAGATCGCGGCCGCTGATCACCGCTACAGGGCACTGCCCGGCCAGCGCGCGCAGCGCCTCGTCGGCGCCCTCGACCAGAGTGGCTGACCCCGGATGCTCGACGATGTCGGACAGTGTGCCGTCGAAGTCGAGGAATATCGCCGGCCGCCGGCTTGCCATTAGCTCTTTTAGCTGGCTATAGACCTGCAATGCATCGGCGATGGTCGAGGTGGCGGCGTCACGACTGCGCACGGAGATCTCAGCGAGGTCGGCGACCACGGTGTCGGCTCCGCAGGACAGCAGTTCGTCAGCACCTCCGTCTCCGGCAACACCAATGACGAGGCTGAAGCCAGTGTCTCCGCCGTTTCGTACAGCGGTTTGGTCGCGGGCGACGATCACGCAACGGCCGGGGCTGATCCCAAGGCGGGTTGTCGCTTCGACGAGGACTGAAAGATCTGGCCCCCCGGCGCTCTCGCCCTCGTCGACGCTGATGCTGACAAGCTCGCCAATACCTGCGGCGCGCAGAGTCTCTGCGCAATCCCGGGTCGACGAATAGACCGCCGTAGCGACGCCCCCATCGCGCAACCGGCGCAGCAACAGGACCGTCGAATCGAATGCCTGAGCTCGACCCTCCTCAGGCTTGGTGACCACGCTGTCCAGGTCGAGGATCACCGCATCGTGGTAGCGCCTGTCAATGGTGACGGGCCATTCGGTCACCTCTTTGACGATGCCACAGCGCAAGCGCCGATCAAGCCCCATCGACCCAATGGAGGCCTCTCGTCCATGCGGTTGGTGACAAAAGCCTCATGACCGACGACCGTTCGGCCAATAGCGTCCTCGGTGACAGAGGAGAACAAATGTCTCTACCTGACAGGCGTTATGGCGTCCTCGTCGGGGTCGACGGATCGCCCGCATCGGACGCGGCCGTCATTTGGGCAGCGCATGAGGCGGCCATGCGAAATGTCCCGCTGACCATGGTTCACATGTTCAAGACATTCGTGCCGACGGTTCCCCAGATACCGACGCCGGGCGGAGTTCCGGCATGGCAGGAAGACGATGGCCATAAGGTTCTCGAGCAGGCGGTCAAGATTGCCGAAGACGCCGAGCCCAGGGACCGGAAGATCTCAATTCGGAGCGAGGTGAAGCCTTCACCCCCGGTGCCGACGCTGGTCGATCTGTCGGAAGAGGCCGAGATGGTTGTCGTAGGCTGCAACGGCCGCGGCGCGGTCGCCCGGGTTTTGCTGGGTTCGGTCAGTTCAGGCGTCGTCCGCAGCGCGAAGTGTCCGGTGGCAGTCATTCACGCCGAGGCTTCGTACCTGCCGCATGCCGCTCGAGCTCCCGTGCTGGTGGGAATCGACTGTTCGCCGGCGTCGGAGCTCGCGCTGGCGATCGCAATCGATGAAGCATCCCGTCGCGGTGTCGAACTGACAGCGCTGCACGCGTGGAGCGACGTCGCTGTCTATCAGCTCCCGTGGCTTGACTGGAAGTCGGAAGCGGAGCGGAACCTCGCCGAATATCTGGCGGGCTGGCGAGAGCGCTACCCCGATGTCAAGGTGAATCGAATCATCGCTCTTGATCACCCGGGCCGAGCGCTGATCGAAGAGTCGGAATCCGCTCAGCTTGTCGTCGTCGGTAGCCACGGCCGCGGTGGGTTGAGCGGCATGTTGCTGGGTTCGGTCAGCAATGCGGTCGTTCACGCGGTCCGCACACCGGTGATAGTCGCCCGGCCGTCCTAAGCCCCTGTGCGAAATGCACGCACGGACTGCCCGTGAGCGATCATCTCGATCGACCTGAGGTGAGCCGAGAAGGTCTCATTGCCATGTGGTTAGGGACTAAAGCCTCATGATCGACGACGGTCCGGGCAATAGCGTTTTCGATGAATGACCAAGAGGAGAACGACATGACCGCACCCACAAAGCGCTGTGGCATCGTCGTCGGCGTTGACGGATCACCCGCGTCGAATTTCGCCGTCTGCTGGGCTGCCCGTGACGCGGCGATGCGTCATGTTCCACTGACTTTGGTCCACATGGTGAACGCTGTGACGCTGTGGCCACAGGTGCCGATGTCAGCCGAAGCCGTGGTATGGCAGGAGGACGACGGCCGCCGGGTCCTCGACGAGGCGGTCAAGATCGCCGAAGACGCCACGAAGACCTACCGGACGGTCGAAATCTCAAGCGAGCTAAGGCATTCACCGCCGGTGCCGACGCTGGCCGAGTTGTCCGAAGAGGCAGACATGGTGGTCGTAGGTTGTTACGGACGTGGAGCCCTGGGCCGGCTCATTCTCGGTTCAGTCAGTTCCGGCGTGGTTCGGCACGCGAGATGCCCGGTCGCCATCATCCGCGACGAAGACCCGTTGATGCCTCACCCCCTGCACGCGCCTGTGCTGGTCGGGATCGATGGTTCACCGGCCTCGGAACTTGCGACTTCTATTGCGTTCGACGAAGCGTCGCGTCGTGGTGTGGGCCTAAGAGCGGTGCACGCGTGGAGCGACGCTGAAATCTTCGAACTCCCTGGATTGGACTGGTCGGCGGTGAAGTCGGAGGCGGAGCGGAGTCTGGCTGAACGGTTGGCGGGCTGGCAAGAACGCTATCCGGATGTCACGGTGCAGCGAATCGTCGTTTGTGATCGACCGGCTCGTCAGTTGATCGAACAATCGGAATCTGCCCAGCTGATCGTGGTGGGCAGTCACGGCCGCGGCGGCTTGACCGGCATGTTGCTGGGTTCGGTCAGCAACGCGGTCGTCCACTCGGTTCGTATGCCCGTGATCGTCGCACGGCCGTCCTAAGGACCCGCTTGAAATGCCCACAGCGACAGATAAAGCGCCGGTCGTGAAGGCCGCGGTCACGGCCAGGCGGCCTTCCAAGTCAAGCATGACCGCGGCGCCCTATGTCGATGTCCGCGAGACTCACACGGGCGTGGTCGTGCTGGCTGGCGACCGAGCTTACAAGGTGAAGAAGCCCGTACTGACGAACTTTCTCGATTTCCGCACACCAGGGCAGCGCGAGTACGCGTGCCTCCGTGAAGTCGAACTTAACAGCCGCCTTTCTCCCGCCAGTTATCTCGGGGTCGCGCATCTCACCGACCCCACCGGGGGTCCGTCTGAACCGGTCGTCGTCATGCGGCGGTACAACGACGATGACCGGCTGGCCTCCATTGTGGCCCGCGGCCCCGACGAATCCGTCCACCTCGCGTTAGACAGCATCGCAGGGGCGCTGGCTCGCTTTCACGACAATGCCGAGCGGAGCCAGGTCATCAATGCCGAGGGCAAGGTCGGGGCGGTCAATCGACGCTTCCGCGAGAACCTGTCGGAATTGAATCATTATGCGAGCACGTCCCTCTCGGGGGCCTTCTTCGGCTCTTTAGCGCGGATTCAGCGCCTTTCTGACGATTTCACCTTGGGTCGTGCTTCTTTATTCCAGCGTCGGATCGAGGATGGGTGCATTGTCGACGGCCACGGCGACCTACTCGCGGACGATGTTTTCAGCGTGGACGGCGGACCGGCACTGCTCGACTGTTTGGAATTCGACGACAAGCTCCGCTATGTCGATCGCATCGATGACGCCGCTTTCCTGGCGATGGACCTAGAGTTTCTGGGGCGCAAAGATTTTGGCGACTACTTCATGGAACGCTACGCCCTTCACTCGGGCGATACGGCGCCCGCGTCGCTGCGGAACTTCTACATCGCCTATCGCGCTGTCGTAAGGGCAAAAGTCGACTGCGTGCGACTCTCGCAAGGTAAATCCCAGGCCGCCCAGGATGTCGCGCAACACCTCGCCATTGCGAGCTCGCACCTGGAGCGGGGTGGCGTGCGTCTTGCGCTCATTGGTGGGAATCCAGGCACCGGCAAGTCGACCGTTGCGCGCGCGCTTGCTGAAAAAGTTGGGGCGCAGGTGATCTCAACCGATGATGTACGCAGGGAACTCCGGGAGTCGGGTGTCATCAGCGGAGAGCCGGGTGTCTTGAACGAGGGCTTGTATCGCCACAACAACGTAAGGACCGTCTACGAGGTAGCCCTCCGCCGCGCGAGCGCGCTCTTGGGCGAGGGACGATCGGTCATCATCGACGGCACCTGGCGGAATCCGCAAATTCGCGCTCACGCCCATCGGATTGCGATGCAAACGTTCTCGGCGCTGGTGGAACTCAGGTGCTTGGTGGGGGAGAATATGGTCGCAAACAGGATAACGACGCGGCCGTCAGGTAGTTCCGAGGTGACCCCGGAGATCGCGGCGGCGATAGCAGGACAGCAGGGTGGCTGGGACACCGCATACCCGGTGGACACAACTCGGTCGCTTGAGCACTCCGTGCAAGCGGCTCACGATGCTTGGTGCCGAGCAACCTACGCGCCCGGTCTGCAGAATAACGCCTAATCCTGATTGAGAAGGAGTCACCATGTCGACTAAAACCCTTGCCAGCAAGTACGTCTCGGATATATCCGCTTTGTGCCTTCGGGACGCCGAGGAGGCCGGTGGTAAGGGCGCCAACATGGGTGAGCTGGTGGCCGCTGGCCTCCCTGTTCCGCCCGGGTTCGTTTTGATGCGGAGTAGCTACCTGGGTTCGATGCAGGCGGGCGGAGCAGACACCGAGCTCGCTGCCCTACATCGTGAAGCACTGGGACAGGTAGATAACAACGCCCGCCTTGCTGAGCTCTGCCAACGGATGCAGAAGTTAGTCACAAAGGCTGGTGTGAGCGAGGACGTGCGCGATCAGCTGCTCGCGTCTTATCGTGCGCTCGGGCCAAACTGCGTTGTGGCTGTGCGGTCTTCGGCGACCGGGGAGGATGGCCGTGATGCGTCGTTTGCGGGCATGAATCAGACGGTGACGAACGTGGCGGGCGAAGGCGCACTCATCGATGCGGTGAAGACCTGCTGGGCTTCATTGTTTAGCCCGCGAGTGATCACTTATCGAGCCAGTCGAGGGTTCATGGCCGATCCGGCGATGGCCGTGGTAGTGCAACAAATGATCGCCTCCGAGCAGTCTGGCGTTGCGTTTACTACCGATCCCAGCACGGGGGCGGCGGGACATATCGTCATCGAAGCCGCTCTGGGGCTGGGTGAGGTTGTGGTGTCCGGAAAGGTCCAGCCCGACACCTATGTCGTCGACAAGAAAACGCTTGAAGTGCGTGATGTCAAGATCGGTCACCAGGCATTCAAGATTGAGCGCGGTCCCGAAGGCCACGACGTCATCGTGGAATTGGACCCCGCACAGGCCGAAGCGCGTGTCCTCGATGACAGGGCGTTGCGTCGTATCGCCGAATTGGCGATAGCCGTTGAAGCACACCACGGTTGCCCACAAGACGTGGAGTGGGCGATTGCCTCCGGCAAGACCTGGTTGGTCCAAGCCAGGCCCATCACGACGTTGGACACAACCACATCCGACGCTTCTCAAGCGACCGGTGTCCTGGTTCGGGGGCTGCCCGCGGCACCAGGATCGGCTTCGGGACGGGTGCGAGTCCTTCACGATCCCGAAGAGGGTAACCGGCTGCTCGACAACGAGATTCTGGTCGCGCCGATGACCAATCCGGACTGGCTTCCGGCCATCCGCCGCGCGGCAGCGCTGGTGACCGAGACTGGTGGTATGACGTGCCACGCGGCGATTGTGGCGCGCGAGCTCAGGGTTCCGTGTGTGGTAGGCGCTCGCGATGCGACCAGTATTCTGCGCGACGGCCAGACGGTCACCGTCGACGGTGCGCGCGGGAACGTCACCGCCGGAGGTATCAGCCCTGAGTTTCAGGCCTCCACGATCGAGCAGCCGGTGGCGACGAGTGGCAGCGAAACCACCGGCACCAAGATCTATGTCAATCTGGCTATACCAGACACGGCCGAAACGGTTGCGGCGCAGGATGTCGACGGTGTGGGTTTGCTACGCGCGGAATTCCTGCTCACTCAGGCCCTTTCGGGAAGGCATCCACGTGATCTCATCGCCCACGGCGAGCAGGCCAATCTAATCGACGCTATGGTTGCATCCATCGGCCGTATCGCGTCGGCGTTCGGCACTCGGCCGGTGATCTACCGTGCCACCGATTTCCGTAGCAATGAGTTCCGGGGCCTGCAGGGCGGTGAGGCCTATGAACCGGTTGAGCACAATCCGATGATCGGGTACCGCGGGTGCTATCGATACATCAAAGAGCCGGATCTGTTCGGTCTTGAGCTCCAGGCATTGGCTCGGGTCCGCGAGCGGAATCCGAACGTGCATCTGATGATTCCGTTCGTGCGGACGCGATGGGAACTGGAAACTTGCCTGTCGCTAGTCGACGTGAGTCCGCTGGGCTCACAGCGCGGCCTGCATCGCTGGGTGATGGCCGAGGTGCCATCGGTGATGTACTGGCTTCCCGAGTACATCGGGCTGGGCGTAGACGGTGTCTCCATTGGCAGCAACGACCTAACCCAACTCGTTCTGGGAGTCGACCGCGATTCTGATATCTGTGCCGAGCTGTTTGACGAATCCGACGGCGCTGTAATCGATGCCATCGGCCGCATTGTGGCGATAGCGCGCAAACATGGCATTACGTCATCGTTATGTGGTCAGGCGCCATCGACCAATCCGGCATTCGCCGAGCATCTGGTTCGCATGGGAATCACCTCCGTATCGGTGAACCCGGATGCAGTCGTCGCCACCCGACGGGCGGTTGCCGCCGCCGAGCGTCGGCTACTGCTGGAATCCGCGCGTGCCTCAGGTGATCGGAATGGTTGAGGCGGCTCGTCATGTCGTTACGACAGTCCTCTTCGCTGCATCCCTTCACTGATCTGCGCTCACTAAACCAAGTGGAGCCCAACGCCTTCTCGCTGGGGACCAACGGCCCTGTCAGCCGCCACGCCGAAATCCCTAATGTCGACTCACTGACTAATTTGCGGCGGTGGTTGACGTGACAATGAAGGCACCTGATCCTCAGGTCATCCGCGACGCGGTGACACTGGCGTGCCATGCGCCTTCGCTGCACAACAGCCAGCCGTGGCGATGGATCGCCGAAAGCGCGGAACTGCAGCTGTGGGCCGATCCCTACCGGGTCGTGTACGCGACCGATGATGCAGGTCGAGAACTGACATTGAGTTGTGGCGCGGTCCTTGATCATATTCGAGTCGCCATGGCCGCCGTCGGCTGGAACAGCACCACGGAGCGCTTGCCCGACCCGAACGAACCGAATCATCTGGCGACACTTAACTTCCGGCCGACGGAGACGGTGACCGAGGCACATCAGCGGCGGGCGGGTGCCATCCTTCGGCGCCACACCGACCGGTTGCCGTTCCTCGCGCCCACTGCGTGGCCGGCGCTGGAGACGGAGCTTCGCCGCGCAATCATCTCGCATCAGGTGCTACTCCATGTGGTGTCCGACGACGCGCGTCCGCTGTTGGCCGAGGCGTCCCGAATCACCGAGACGATGCGGCGCTATGACGCCGACTATCAGGACGAACTTCGTTGGTGGGCATCGCCGTTCGCATCAGACACACGGCTGCCGGCAAACGAGCTCGTGTCGAGCTCGGACGCGGCCCGCGTTGATATCGCTCGCACTTTCCCCCCGGCGGGTGGGGGAGCGCGCCACGCCACCGTCGACCACGACCGCTCCAAGGTCCTGGTGCTGTCGACTCATCACGATGACGCCCGCTTGGACGTACTGCGCTGCGGCGAGGCGCTGTCGGCCATCCTTCTCGAGTGCACCATCGCCGGCATGGCCACCTGCACGTTGACCCACATGACCGAGCTCGAGGCCAGCCGCAACATCGTCAGGCAGGTGACTGGAAATGTCGGCCAACCGCAGCTGCTGATCCGAGTCGGCAGATCGCCCGAGATGAACCCCCAGCTCGGGGGCACTTCTCGGCGCCCACTGACCGAGGTCCTTGAGTTTCGTAATCGATGGACAGCCGGCGAAGGGAGGCATGAAAGATGACTCGGCATTGGCTGGTGATGGAGACCGCTGGGGAAGGCGTTCCGGCGCCGTTCGTCGCCCGGTTGGCCGGTGCCGGTCGGCATCTGCCCGAGACACACCTCACCACAGACGAATTGATGGCGACCACACGCCACCGCACCCACATCGATCTGGAACGGTTGACCGGGATTCGCGAGCGGCGGGTCTCGGTGGGTGACGAGGATTCGTACAGCCTCGCGACCTCAGCCGCGCTGAACTGTCTGGCCACCGCGCAGCAGGACCCCGCGTCCCTGGACGTCGTGATCAGCTGCAGCATCACGAAATTCCGCGGTGGTCTCACTCAGTGGCTCGAGCCAACGATGAGCAGCGCCGTGGCCCGGGAAATCGGCGCGCCGCAAGCGATGACCTTCGACGTCTCCAACGCATGCGCCGGGATGCTCACCGGAGTCACGATTCTGAACAACTGGATCAGGCAGGGCGTCGTCGAGCGCGGCCTGGTCGTCAGCGGTGAGTACATCTCGCAGTTGAGCCACAACGCGGCCCGCCACATCCGCAATATCATGAGCAAGGAACTAGCCTGCCTGACCCTCGGTGACGCCGGTGCGGCACTGCTGTTCGAGCGGGCTCCGGTGGGCTCCGCGGGGATCACCCTCGCCGGGTTCACCACGGTTGCGGACTACAGCCGGCTATGTCTGGCCTATCCAGAGGGCCACGATCCCGGCGCGCGGATGTTCACCAACTCCCGTGCCATCCAGAAGGCCGCAATCGCAAATACCCCGCTGCTGTTGAGTGAAGTGCTTGATGCCGTTGGCCTTTCGATTCACGACATCGACCATGTGATCACCCACCAGACTTCGGCGCGTGCCATCCGCAAGGGAATGGCGCGGATGTCGGAGTCGTTCGGCGACAGCCCCCGGCATGACGCGGTGATCACCGTCGACCGGTACGGCAACACAGCGTCGACAACCCACACGGTGGCTCTCGTCGAGGAACTCGAGGCCGGGCACATCGAGCCTGGAGAGACCGTCGCGCTCCTTGCGCTTGCCTCCGGATTGGAGATCGGCGTGGTCCTGTTGACCTTGGACGAGGATTTGGTGAGCCGCTATGGGCACAGTCATTGATCGAGTCGACCTCGCACGCCCCCGGTGGCGCGACCGGCACAGTGCGCTGCACCTCGCGGTAACCGCGGCCAAGGACTGTCTGCATCGGGCCGGATGTGATCCGGCTGAGCTGGATCTCGTGGTCAACGCGGGGATCTACCGCGACCGTAATTTGGGGGAGCCGGCGCTGGCCGCGCTGATTCAGGACGACATAGGGGCCAATCCCGAGGATCCGCACGCCGGCGCCCATGGGACATTCTCGTTCGATATCGCCAATGGCGCATGCGGCGTGCTCACCGCTCTCCAGATCGTCGACGGATTCCTGCGGACACACAGCATCCACCGCGCGATCATCGTTGCCAGTGATGCCGACCCCGGTCACGGAATGAGTGAGCACTTCCCGTTTTCGGCCTCGGGTGCCGCGTTGCTGTGCCGGTGGACCGATGACAACGACTACGGCCTGGGCCGCGTTTCGTGGGTAAATACGGACGACGCGCTAGACGAGGCCGAGACGTTCTCCGCCACAGTGGGCTTCGCCGATGCGCGTAACGTGCTGCGGTTCAATCAGTCGGCCACCATGGACGAGCGATTCGCTGCGGCGGCCCACGAGGCGGTGCGTGCGTGCCTGGACGCCCAATCCGTGCAGGTCATGGACATCGATCTGATCGTCGCCGCCCCAGCCCGTCCCGAGTACCGCGCCGCGCTCAAAAGACTGCTCGGGGTGCCGCTCGAAAAGATCTGCGTGGCAGACGATCAGCGCATGCACACCGCCGCGCTCGCGGGGGCGTTCGAACGGGAGGCCGAGATGCTTCCGGCGGGCGCTCGGGTGGTGTTCGTCGCCGCCGGTGCGGGCATCACCGCCGGTGCCGCCTTGTACATCCAGCCACCGCGCGCCTCTAAAACCTCTGACGTTCACGCGATCGCGCGGGAAGGGTAGGGACCAGATGGAGCAATTGACGGCGATGGATGCCATGTTTTTGGAAGTTGAAGACTCCGATCCACATGTGAGCCTGGCGGTCGGCGGCCTGTCGATCATGGCTGGGCCCGCGCCCAGCTACGACGAACTCGTCTCCGCCTTCGCCGAACGTGCGCCGACCATTCCGCGATGCGGGCAGGTTTTGCGGACCCATCCGCTGGATCTGGGCGCACCCCAATGGGTGGATGACCCGCACTTTGACATCTCGCGCCACCTGCACCGGCTTGCGCTGCCGCAACCCGGTGGCGATGCCGAACTCTTCCAGACGATCGCAACTGTGATGGAACGGCGCCTCGACCGCGAGCGCCCGTTGTGGGAGTGCTACGTAATCGAGGGGCTGAGCGACGGCCGATGGGCAGTGCTGACCAAGATTCATCACTGCATCGCCGACGGCATCGCGACAACGCAGATGTTGGCGAGGTTCAGCGACGACGACGGCGGCGCGGACTCCTTTGCCACCGACCTACGCGCCGCCAGGGAACCGGCAACGCCGGGCCTCGGTCTGCCCAAGCTGAGCTTCAATCCGGTGAGCTGGGTCAGCGAGATCGGGCGAAGCGCGGTCGCTGCGGCGGCGACGGCCGAGCATGTGGCGCTGGGTGCGGCCGAACTGACGGCCAGCCTGTTCAGCCCCACGCCGGAGTCGTCGCTCAATGGACCGGTTACAACGATGCGACGCTTTAGCGCGGCCCGGGTCCGGTTGGCCGACTTGCAGCAGGTCTCGCGGGCGTTCGGCGTGACCCTCAACGACGTGGCGCTGGCCGCCATTACCGACAGTTACCGCAAAATGCTGCTCGACCGCGGGGAACACCCCGGCCGAAACTCGCTGCGCACGCTCGTTCCGGTTTCGGTCCGCCCGACGAACCACTTCGACATGACCGACAACCAGGTCTCGGCGATGCTGCCGTTGTTGCCCGTCGACGAGGCCGACCCGGTGCGTCAGCTGCAGTTGGTGCATAGCCGGCTTACCCGGGCCAAGGCCAGCGGCCAGCGCGAGGGAGGAAGCGCGCTGGTGTCGGCCGCCAAAAACGTCCCGTTCGCGTTCTCCGCGTGGGCGGTTCGCCTACTGGCGCGATTACCCCAACGAGCGGTCGTCGCTCTGGCGACCAACGTTCCCGGTCCGCGAAAACCGCAGAAATTGATGGGCCGGCAGGTTTTGGAAATCCTGCCGATCCCTCCGATCGCGCTTCAGTTGCGCACCGGCATCGCGATGCTCAGCTACGCCGACAAGTTCATCTTCGGCATCACCGCCGACTACGACACTGCTCCCGACATCGACGCCCTGGCTGCGGGAATCGAGCACGGGGTTGCGCAGCTCGTTGCGGCCAGCCGTAAGCGTCGACGCACGCGCGCGCCTAAGGTGCGACGGCCGAGGGCCGACTTCGCGGTGTGAACGCCCTTGTAAGCGGTCCTGCTGGTCGCCGGGCTTATCGACCATTTGCGAGCAAGTACGCGTTTGGCCGGACGGTAGCATTTGCGCAGGTGCGGGTTTGCGGGGTACGAGAGAGGGCCTGATGACATCGCCCAGCGCTGGACGCTACCTAAGCGCGGCGTTACTGAATAAGAGCCTGCGCGAGCGTCTTTGTGACGTCGATGCGATGGTGGACGCAATCACTGATTACGCGATCATCCAGCTCGATGTGAATGGCGACGTTGTCCGCTGGTGCCCAGGTGCGCAGGCGGTAATGGGCTACTCGGCAGCTGAGGTTCTCGACCAGCCGGTATCGATGCTCTACATCGAGGACGACCGCGCTGCCGGGCTTGCCGAACGCGAGTTGCGCGCCGCTTGCGAGTCGGGACGTTCCGAGTTCGAAGGCTGGCGGGTGCGCAAGAATGGCCAGAGGTTTCGGGCCGGCGTGGTGTTGGTACCGATTCAAGGTGAGACGGGCGCTATCACCGGATTCACAAAAGTGGTCCGAGACCTGACCGCCGAGCACCAGCGGGCCGAAACCATGTTCCATGGCTTGCTGGAGGCGGCCCCGGATGCGATGGTAATCGTCGCGCCCGACGGGCGCATCATGCTCGCAAATGCGCAAACCGACCAGATGTTTGGCTATCAGCGCGAGGATCTGATCGGCAGGAACGTCGAGCTGCTGATCCCGCCCCGGCTTCGGGGCGCCCATGAGCGCCACCGCACCAGCTTCTTCGCCAACCCGGAAGCACGGCGGATGGGCATCGGCCTAGATCTCTGGGGTCAACGTCGCAACGGCGCCGTGTTCCCGGTCGACGTCAGCCTCAGCCCACTGCACACCGACCAGGGCCTGATGGTGTCGGCGGCCATCCGCAACATCACCCAGCAGCTGGCCGTTCAGTCGGAACTCGCCGAAACTCGTGCCCAGGCCGAAGTCCTCGCTGAACGCGACCGTATCGCCGGCGACCTGCAGGACCATGCAATCCAGCGAGTTTTCGCTGTGGGGCTCGCGCTCCAGGGCACCATCCCGCGGGCGCGCTCGGCCGACGTGCAGCAGCGCATCAACTCGGCGGTAGACGACCTGCACGCGGTGGTACAGGACTTCCGCACAGCGATCTTCGGCCTGCGTCGCAAGCCCACCGACGTGACCGGGCTGCGTCAACGTCTGGATGAGATAATCGGTCAACTATCAGGCGATTTGGCTACCACCGTGCAATACAAAGGACCGCTGTCGGTGGTCGAGGGCACATTGGCCGAACAAGCCGAAGCCGTCCTCAAGGAAGCGATCACCAACGCGGTACGCCACGCCAAGGCCACAAAGCTCGCCATCGCCATCGACGTCGCCGATGAGCTGTGTGTCGATGTCGTCGACAACGGCAAAGGCGTGCCCGACAACATCATCGGAAGCGGTCTGATGAATTTGCGCCAACGCGCCGAATCGATCGGTGGCACCCTCACCATCGGCGACGCCTCTGGTGGCGGCACCTGGCTGCGATGGACGGCTCCGCTGCTATAGAGGCGCGCTGCGCCTAACGGTCTCGCAGTGGACGAACGGCCTTCACGTTAGAGACTTCGGTCCCTATCGGCGGATTCTGCTGCCGGGATAAACGTTGTAAATAAGGCACTTTGGCGATAAGGAAGATTAGTGGGCGCTCTTGCCTTGAGGGGTCCCCGGACTCTATCGCTCTGAGAGGAGTAGCCAATCATGGCACACGCTGTGCGAGCTAAAGTAATTGTCCTACAGTCACACCCGGCTTGGGTTGCGGCTCAAACGCGTGCACGGGAGCTCAGTGAAGCGATGCGCCGCCATCCGTCATGTTCGACGCAACGCGATATCGCGCGGTGCGACATCGGACAGCGTCGCCCTCGGCCGCCAGGGTTTGCACGTCCCTGATCGGAGCCGTTGAGGCACGCGGGAGTTCCGGATTTCTCGTCCCGATGCACGACGGCGATTTAGGTGCCGTTCAGCAGCGCCATGAACCCGAAGTCCATGTGCAACTGTTGATGACAGTGAAATAACGACAGGCCGGGTTGGTCGGCGGTGAAGTCGACATCGATCGCCTGATAGCCGCCAACCATGGCAACGTCTTTGTGCAACCCGGCGGAGGGGGTCCCGGCGATGTGCGTGACTTCGAAGGTGTGGCGGTGCAGGTGGATGGGGTGGACGTCGTCGGTGCCGTTGCGTAGCCGCAGCCGGTATCGTGCGCCCAGCTTCAGCTCGAATTGCGGTGTGCCTGTGCGCATATCGAACGGTGTGTCGTTAAGCGTCCAAACGTTGAAGCCATTCTGATCGGCGTTACGCTTGCCGATCAGCAGGTCGATCGTCTGCTCAGTTGGGGTTGCTGTCGCGTCGGGCAGGGCGAAGAGACGGTAGTCCCACGTGAACGGTGCCGGCGGCGTCCACTGCGGGTCGCCGGTGCTGCCGGCGTATTCAACGACGGTGCCCATTCCATTACTACGGTCGTCATCGGACAAATCGCCCAGCACCCATTTGCCGGGGTTGGTCATCTGCACGATTGCCGAGACTCGTTCTGCGGCACCGAGCCACAGCACCGGCACCGCGACCGGTTTGGGTACGGGGTTGCCGTCGAGGGCCACGACGGTAAACGTATGCCCGGACAGGGCGAGGCTGCGGCTTTCGGTGGCGCTGCCGTTGAGCACATGCAGCAGCACTCGTTGGCCCTGAGTGACTTTGATCGGTTCGCCGTGACCGAGCATGGCGCCGTTGATCGCGAACGCCTGATAGCCGACTTCGAATCCGTGTGGCTTTCCGGAGGCCAAGGATGCGGCCATCGCTGCCTCGCCCTTTTCGCGCAGCTCTGGGATCGCTTGGCCTGCAAGAAAAGTGGCAGCCATATCGCCGCCCTTGCTGAAGGCGGGTTCGAATTCCTTGAGGGTCAGAAACACTTCTTGATCGTAGGCCCCCGGGTTTTGTTTCGGCTCGATGTAGACCGGGCCGACCTGACCGTTGTACTGGCCCAAGCTCAGATCAGCTCCAGGAACGAGGTGGGTGTGGTAGAAGCGGAACCCCGACGGTCCCGGAGTGAACGACAGCCGGCGCATCCCGCGCGGCGGGATATAGGGAGTGCCTTCCTCGGCGGAGCCGTCGACATCGACGGGCAGCCTCTGGCCGTGCCAGTGCAGTTGCTCGGGGGTGTCAGTGTCGTTGTGGACATCGACCACTACGGATTTACCTTCGGTGAACCGCAGCAGTGGTCCGGGGAACTGGCCGTTGTACAGGGTGGTCGACACCACCCGATCGGGCGCCAGCTCCACCAGGCCGTGCCCGATGCGGAGCGTGTAGTCGGCTTTTGCGGGCGAGCCCGGGCGGCCGCAGCCCGCCACCGCGCCAGAACCGCCAGCAGCAAGCAACGCCGCGGCTGCGCCGCGCTTCAGGAACCCCCGTCGGTCCATGCGTGCTATCCAACCGACATCGATGACGCCAGCACCGCTAAACGCTAGCGCATTCCAGTCGCGCGCGGGTTCTCGCGACGAGAGCCTGGTCATACATCATTACGCATATGTATGGTGCCAGTACGCACCAGTCGCGGCTGCGCAACGCCCGTCGCGACGTCGGGCGCCGACGACGTACCGAAACGATAGGAGAATCGAAGTGGCAGAACGGTTGGCGAGAAAGGTCGCGCTCGTCAGTGGCGGTGCGCGGGGGATGGGCGCCTCGCACGTGCGGACGATGGTCGCCGAGGGAGCCAAGGTGGTGTTCGGCGACATCCTGGACGACGAGGGCAAGGCGGTCGCAGCAGAACTCGGTGACGCTGTCCGCTATGTACATCTCGACGTCACCAAGCCCGAGCGATGGGAGGCGGCGGTCGCCACCGCCATCAGCGAGTTCGGCGGTATCGACGTGCTGGTAAATAACGCCGGCATTCTCAACATCGGCACCCTCGAGGACTACGAGATCTCCGAGTGGCAGCGAATTCTCGATGTCAACCTGACCGGCGTGTTTCTCGGCATCCGGGCCGTGGTGAAACCCATGAAGGAAGGGGGTCGAGGGTCGATAATCAACATCTCCTCGATCGAGGGGATAGCCGGCACCATCGCCTGCCACGGTTACACCGCAACCAAA
>Ga0335072_10005076_pt1 | contig 19409 bp, 9 predicted proteins | sample Lox_Sample_21_FD_206725 | JGI IMG/M metagenome (GOLD analysis project Ga0335072, IMG submission 206725) | Soil microbial communities from Loxahatchee National Wildlife Refuge, Florida, United States - Lox_Sample_2.1 | ecosystem: Environmental > Terrestrial > Soil > Wetlands | place: USA: Florida...
CAATCGACTCAACGCACAGAAATCCACCGGACCCCGCACCGCCGCGGGCAAGGCCCGTTCTGCCAGGAACGCCCTCCGCTCCGGCATCGATGCCAGCGCTCAAACCATCATCCACCGGGAGAATGCCGGCGATCTCGAAGTCCTCAAGTGGGAGTACGAGGGCCGATTCCACCCCAGCACCCCCGAGCAGCGCGCGCTCGTCGACACCCTCATCGATTGCGAGTTCCTCCTCCGCCGCTTCCGCTTCATCGAAGCCCAGCTCTGGGAAGACGGCATGCAGAACACCGTCCATAAGACCATCCTCGGCGAAGCCTTCCGCCGCAATTGCGACGCCTTCACCCGCCTTCAGCGCCGCATCGATTCCACCCAGCGCAACTACCGCAACGCCCTCCACGAACTCGAACGTCTCCAATCCATCGAAGCCGAGGTCGATGCCGATCCTGAACCCTCCCCCGTAAACCCCCGCAACCAAACGCCTAACTCCGAAATTGGGTTCGTTCCGCAATCTCCCTCCGTGCCGCCCGCCGAGCCCCCTCAGCCTGGCGCCACCGGCCCCGAATTTGCCTCTTAGCCGTGCCCGCGGACGGATTGGAGTACACTCGTCGGATGGGACCGAACATGGGGAAATCGACCACTGGCTGGATCTGTGCCACTCTTCTGCTTGCGCTCGCCGGCGCCGCCTGCCAGCGCGGCGAGCAGTCCAGGCAACTCGCCGCGCTCGACAGCGCGCTTAAGGCCGGAGTCATTTCCCAGACCGAATACGACGCCAAAAAAGCCGCGCTGGCATCTCTGGCGGCCCTCGATAAGGCGCACGACGCCGGCATCCTCACCACCGCCGAATACCAGCAGCGCAAGCAACGCCTCACCGTCGCCGCACCGGTTCCCGACGCCGTCTCCCCCGCTCCCACGCCCGCCGCCGCGTCCGCATCCACCCCGCCCCCCGCGTCGCTCCCCGATAGATCCCGTCAGGAGCACATCTTCGACCCCCACCTCGGCCTCAACGCCTACAATGTCACCGTCCCCGCCAACTGGAAATTCGACGGCATCTACGTTCCCGGCTCCTCCTGCACCCAGGTTCCCTTTCCCGTCTTCCGCATGTATTCGCCCGACGGCCTCACCGAGATCCGCCGCCTTCCCCGCTTCGATTGGAGCTGGAGCACCAGTAAATTCAAACCCAAGCAGCAGTCCGATTGCCTCGATCTTCAGAAAGAGCTGACCGCCGACGAATTCCTCAAATACTACATGGCCATGACCCAGGTGGCCTACGTCCGCGATTTCCCCATCCCGCAGCAGATGCGCGACGCCTATCAGCGCAACCTCGACAACTCCAATCAGGCCATGGCCGCCGGCACCAGCCGCACGGACCGCGTGATGCCCGGAGCGAAGACCGCCCCCATGCAGCCGCCCACGCAGAAAGGCGCGCTCGCCGCGGCCGTCGGCGAATATCGCAATGGCACTTTTACCATCGAAGAGCAGATTTTCATCACCTTGCGGTGCATGCACAGTCCCATCAACTACGGCCCGGAAATCGGTAAGTTCACCGAGCAGTGCAACGCCACCGTGCGCGTCGCCCGCGCCCCGAAAGGCCATCTGGACGCCCTGCTGGCTCTCGATAAGGCGCAGCATTTTGGCGCCGTCGAAAACCTGCAATGGTTCTCGAAATATCTCGATTACCAGAATCAGGTGTTTAAAGCCCGCTCCCAGCAGATGGCTTCCGCCTTCAATGCCCGCATGAAAGCCCAGCACGATGAGTTCGAGCAGGCGCAATCCATGCGCAGCCAGCAGCACCAGCAGTTCCTCGCCACCATGCAGGAAGGCACCCAGCGCTCCATGGCGCGGGCGCAGGAAGCCGCTAATTCCCGCCATGCCGTGGCCCAGGATTGGTGCGATTACGCGCTTGATCGCCAGACCGTCACCGGCCCCGGCGGCACCGTGAAGATCTCCAACGCCTACGGCCACACCTGGACCGACAGCTTCGGCAACTACTATCAGACCAACGACCCTAACGCCAACCCCAACGGCGTCCTCTCCGGCAACTGGACCGAGATGACGCAAGTCCACGGCGACGGCACCGCAAAGTAAACCCTAACCGTCTTCCGCTGCACCGTGAGGAATCCGCATGGCCATTGCCGGCCGTCCGCGGAACGGCGCGGGACCCGGCGGGACCTGCTAGGAACTCTACGCCCATCGGCGCCATACATCCGGTTGCCAAGCTATACGTCGCCGAAGTATACTTCTGTAAAGCATAATGTTCAATCGCGATCTCAGCAAAGGCAGCGCCGAGCTTCTGGTTCTCACCCTTCTCGAAGCGCGTCCCCGCCACGGATATGACCTCGGCAAGCTGATCGAAGAGCGTACCAAGGGGCAGATCCGCTTCCGCATCGGTTCGCTCTACCCCATTCTGTTCCGCCTGGAGGATCGCGGCCTGATTGCCGGCCGCTGGCTGGAAAAGTCGGGCGAGCGGCGGCGGCGCCTGTACCGGCTCACGCCCGAGGGGCGCAAGTTTTTGAAGCACCAGCGCAGCGCCTGGGATGAGTTCGTGGCTACCATCAACCAGATCGTGCGGCCCAGCCATGCCTGACTGGACCGAGTACGTTCGGCAGCACCTGCGACTCAGCGGTTTCCGTCCGGAGCGCGAAGCCGAAATCGTCGAGGAAGTGGCGCGCCAGATGGAAGACGCCTGCTCCGAAGCCCTGCGCATGGGCGCGAGCGAGGTGCAGGCGGCCGAGATGGCCCGGCGGCACATCGGCGATTGGCAGGCGCTGGCAAATGCGCTGGCAGGCGCGCATCACGGGAAGGAGTCGATCATGACGGCGTGGCAGCGGCAGACCGGCGACCGCGAACTTCTCGCTCGCGGGAAACCCAGGTGGTTCAACGGCTGGCGGCGGGATGTGATCTACGGCCTGCGGCTGCTGGCCAAAAATCCTGGCTTCGCCAGCGTGGCCGTGCTCACGCTGGCGCTGTGCATCGGCGCCAATACGGCGATTTTCAGCGTCATCAATACCGTCATGTTCAAGGCGCTGCCGGTGCGCGATCCGAACCACCTGATGCTGCTCGAGTGGAGCATGCGGTCGGACCCGAAACTCCATAGCCACAGTTCCTATGGGGATTGTGCCCTCGAGGGCGGCGAACACCGCGGCTGCTCGTTCTCCAAACCGTTCCTCCAGGAAGTGCGCGAGCACGGCCCGTTCACGAGCTTGGCGGAATTCGCCGGCGGCGGATCGACGACGGTGAGCGGGATCGGCGGCGTGCATCGCGCCAGCCCGCAGTATGTCTCGGGCGATTATTTTCGGGCGCTCGGCGTGGGTGCGGCTCTGGGACGCGTGCTCATCCCCTCCGATGACCAGCCCGGCGCGCCCGCCGTGGTGGTGTTGACGTATGGCTATTGGAAACGGCAGTTCGGCGCCGATCCATCGATCGTGGGAAAAACGCTGGACCTGAACGGCGTGCCGTTCACGGTGGCGGGCGTCGCGGATGCGGGTTTCGCTTATCTCACGCCCGGTAGTGTGCACGACTTTTCGGTGGCGCTGGGTCAGCGGCGCACTCTGCAGGTTGGCTGGAAGTGGACGCCCAGCCAGGAGGATGCCGGTTCGTGGTGGATTGTGAGCGCCGGCCGGTTGAAGCCGGGAGTCTCCGTGGCTGCCGCCGAAAGCCAACTCACCAGCCTGTTCGCGTATAACCTGCTGCACGCGGAAAGGCCGATCGCCAGGGCCGAGGATCGGCCGGCCGTCAAACTGCTGCCGGCCCAGACCGGTTTGACGGGGCTGCGCGGGCACGTCTCCACCATGCTGTACGTGCTCATGATCGCCGTGTCCATCGTGCTCCTGATCGGCTGCGCCAACGTGGCGGGCCTGCTGCTGGCGCGCGCGGCGGCGCGGCAGAAGGAGATCGCGCTTCGGCTGGCTCTTGGGGCCGCCAGAGCGCGGCTGGTGCGCCAGTTGCTCACCGAAAGCCTCACGCTCTCCCTGATGGGAGGTGGGCTGGGAATTCTGCTGGCTTATTGGGGCGCGCATTGGCTGGTCGATTTTGCCCTCAACAGTGCCGATTCGTGGTTTCGATTCTCCGCTGACCTCGATTGGCGCGTGCTGGGCTTCACACTGGCGGCTACTCTTCTGACTGGCCTGCTCTTCGGAATCGCGCCTGCGCTGCGGTCGATGCGCGTGGACCTGACGCCGGCTTTGAAAGATACCGTGGGCGGGCTGGGCGGCCGCCAGGGCCGGTTCCGCCTGGGAAATATTCTGGTGGTGGCGCAAGTCGCACTTACAGTGGTCGTGATGGCAGGCGCGGGTCTGGTGGTACGTACACTACAGAACTTGCGCAATCTCGACCCGGGCTTCGCCACCGGCAATCTGCTGACATTCGATGTGGACGCCACTCTCACCAGATATAAAGGCGAGCGCATGGCGGCTTTTTATCGCGATTTGCGGGATAAGTTCGCCGCCATTCCCGGAGTGGCCGCGGTGAGCTATTCGGGTTCGATTCTGCTGAGCGGCAGCCTGTGGTCAACCGGGTTTCACTTGCCGGGAACGCCGCCGAAATCGAGTAAGACCGCGGACTATATGCCAGTTGGGCCCGAGTTTTTCGCGACCATGAAAATCCCGGTGCTGCAAGGCCGCAAGTTTAAGCCGGAGGAGTACGAACTGACGGCGAAGCTGGAGGCCGATAAGCAGGCGCGGGCGAGCGTAGCGGAGCCGGTGATCGTGAACGAAGCTTTTGTGCGCGCCTATTTTCCGCACGTGAACCCGCTCGGGCAGCCCTTCGGCGCCTACGTGCCGGGCGTGAATGGCGATCCCTCGCCGGACGATTCGCCGAGCGCCGGATGGCAGATTGTGGGCGTGGTGCGCGATGCCAAATATGACAGCCTGCGGCGGGCCACCGATCCCACCATGTATGTGCCGGCCTCGGAGGGCGGCTCGTTCGAGTTGCGAACCGCGCGGGATCCCACGGCGCTGGCGCCGGATGTGCGCGATATCGTGCGGCAGGCCGGCAGCGACATACCGGTGGTGAACATGCAGACACAGACGGAAACCATCGAAAGGCAGCTCTTCCAGGAGCGGCTGGTGGCGCGCCTGGCGAGCCTGTTCGGAGTAGTGGCGCTGCTGCTGGCGGCCATCGGGCTATACGGCTTGTTGGCGCACGAGGTGGCGCGCGGCACGCGCGAAATCGGGATTCGCGTGGCGCTGGGCGCGCCCGCCGGCCAGGTGCTCGGACGGGTGGTGCGGCAGGGCGTGGTTCTCGCCGTGATCGGGCTGGCGATTGGCGCCGCGGGATCCCTGGCCGTCACGCGCCTGCTGGGGACCATGCTCTTCGAGGTGAAGCCCGGCGACCCGGTTACCTTGATCGGGGTGAGTCTGCTGCTCATGCTGGTGGCGCTGGCGGCCTGCTACATCCCCGCGCGCCGGGCCAGCCGGGTAGAGCCGCTGGTGGCTTTGCGCCACGAATAACGCCGGTTCAGCCGGCGTAAGCGCGTCCTGCGTTGGGCCCGCAGGAAGTCCGGGGCTCGGCGATCAGAACATGTACTTGAGCCCCAATTGAATCTGCCGGGGCGGGCGATTCCCGTAAGCGTTTGCCGACAACACTTCGCCGAAATTGGCCGAGCCGAAAACGTGGCTGGGGATGTCGAAATTCGGGTGATTCAAAATGTTGAAGAACTCGCCGCGAAGCTGCACCCGGCGGCCCTCGCGCCGGAACGGAAAATTCTTGAAGAGCGCGAAATCGAGATTGGTAAATGGCGGCCCGGTGAGATTGTTGCGGCCCGACGTGCCGAATACCGTGTAGCCCGCCGCGGTGCTGGCGGGCATGGCGAAGGCACAGGTATTGAACCAGCTCCCCGGCGTTCCCACGGCATCCGCGGCCAGTCCGCCCTGCGCCATCGTGGAGTGGCAGGCCGGATCGGGATTGGCCATGACCGGACCGGCAGCCATTGGATTGGACACCAGATCCGGGCGGCACGGAGCGCCGAACGCCGCCGCGGCGCCCTGGTCCTGGAGGCACTCCGAAAGGTTCACCGTGAACGGCGAGCCCGTCTGCGCCGTTAGAATCCCCGACGTCTGCCAGTTGGCGAGCAGAAAACGGGCCGCTGCGGCTTGTGCCTGACGTCCGGCCGGCAGGTCGTAGATCGCACTGAGAACCGCGCGATGGGCGGCGTTGAAGTCGGAGAGGCCGCGGTCGCCGCGAAGGTTGTTGGAGTCCTGCGGCAGGCCGGATCCAACGCTCCCGCCAAGCGGTGCCGAAACATCGTCGATGGATTTCGAGAACGTGTACGACGTCAAAAAGTTAAGATGTCCGAGGCGCTTCTCGGAGCGGAACTGGAGCGAGTTGTAGCTGCTGTCGGAGCGTGATTCCACGTCCAGGATCGAAGAAAACTGCGGAAACGGCATCACGCCGGTGACCGGATTGGTCTGGTTGAGATCGATCGGGTCCGGCAGATGCGTGCCCTTCGACCCCACATACGCCAGGTCGATCATCCAGTTGGGCCCGGCCTCGTATTGCAGATCGGCGTTCCACTGCTGCATGTAGCCATCCCGGAAATGCCTGTCGATGGTGTTGTTCCAGTTCAGCAGGCCGGGCTGGTTGAAGATCGTCTGAATGGTCGCGGTGCCGGTGTAGTTTGGGTCGATGTACAGGTCGTAGAACGGCGGGTTGGCCCGCGGAAAGATGCTCAGGTTAAAAATGTTGGTGTCGTGAAAAATGCCGTAAGCCGAACGCACCACCCAGCGCTCCGATTTCATCGGCCGCCAGGCCACGCCGATCCGCGGCGCGAAATCGGTGTAAGTGGGATAGTAAGTGGCGCGCGGAACCCCGTCCGTGCCGGCGCGGATGAACTGGCAATCGGGCATCGGCGAGCAGTTCGCCGAGGCGGAGCTGAGATCGGGAACGCTGAAGCGATTGTGCGTCTCGACGGGCGGCTGGTTGTACTCCCACCGCATGCCCGCGTTGAGAACCAGGCGCGGCACCACGTGGATATCGTCCTGTATGTAATACCCCATGCCGGTGCTGCGCAGGCTGTTGAAGGTGTCGCCCTGGACCCGGATGGCGTAGTCCGGGATGCCGACCAGCATCTGCGCCAGGGCAAAGATGGAATTGCCGCAGCCGCCGCATTCGAAATTCCATTCGCCGCGGGCCACGAAATCGAGATAATTGTTCACCTGCATGCTGCGGATGTCGCCGCCGAATTTGAACTGATTGCGGCCGTGATTCCACGCGAAATTGTCCGCCATCGAAACCGTGGTGTCGTGCCGGTCTTGCGGATAATTCACCGGCTCGCCGATGCCGTCGAAGCCATAAACATTCACGTTCGGCGCGCCTAGGTCCACCGGGTTGGTGAGCACATCGGGAAAGCCGAGCTGCGCGTTGATGTCGCGGCCGGAATCCTGTTGCAGCACGCCGGCGCGCATGCGGTTAAAGCCCAGGCGCAGTTCGTTGATGGCGAGATTGGTCAATACGTGGGTCCAACTGAGCCCCGCGTTCTGCCCGGTATTGAGGGTGGTGCTGCCATAGCCGGGAAGGTTCGTGAAGGCGTTGACCGGATCGAACGGATTGAAGCGGTCCTCGTCGAAGATGGCGTAATGCAGGGACAAGGTATCGTCGCGCTCGAAATGGTGGTCCAGTTTCGCGCTGCCGATATGCTCGCTGTTGCGGATCACCGGCGCGGAGACGTAGGTGTTCGAATTGGCCAGGTCCGTGCCGGAGTTGGCGGCGGGGTACAGGTTGAGTACCGCCTGCCCGGCGGGGTCGATCAACGACGGCGGCACCAGCGCGAGAACTTGCTGGATCTGGCTCTGGGAGGGCACGGTGGCGGCGCGGGTGGTGGCCTGGCGGAGCGCCAGCTGTTCGTAGGCGATGAAGAAAAACGTCTTGTCTCTGGCGATCGGGCCGCCGAATGTGGCGCCGAACTGGTTCCGGTCGAAGCGCGGAATGGGACCGCAAGTGCCAGGCACCGAACCAGCGCCGCACGAGGGCAGATCGAAGAAGTTTTTGGCGTCCATGTTCCGGTTGCGCAGGAACTCGAACAGACCCCCGTGGAACTGGTTGCTGCCGCTTTTCAGGATGGCGTTGATCTGCGCGCCGCCGCTGCGGCCGAATTCCGCCGAGTAGTCGCTGGATTGCACTTTGAATTCTTCGATGGCGTCGATCGACGGCAGTGCCACGTACTGGTTGATGTAGGGGTCGTTGTTGTCCACGCCGTCGAGCAGGAAGTTGTTGGATTGCTCGCGCGCGCCGTTGACGCTGAGCGCACCGCCCTGGGTGGAATTCTCGGAGCCCTCCACCGGCAACTGGCTCCCCGGAACCAACAATCCAAAGGAGAGAAAGTTGCGCTCGTTCAAAGGCAGTTCGCGCACCAGCCGCCCGTTCACTACCTGTCCCATGGAGGACGTGTCGGTCTGGACGATCGGCGGGGCATCCGCGACGGTGATTTCCTGGGTGACCATGCCGACCTCGAGCGCGAAATCGACCCGCGCGGTTTGATCGACGTGTACGATTACGTCGCTATAAACGCTGCGGTGGAAACCCGATTTTTCGGCCGTAACGCGATAATGGCCGGGTGGCAGAAGGGCCACCGTGAAATCGCCGTCGTCATTGCTCCGGGTTTCCCGGACGGCGTTGGTTTCCTGGTCGATCACCGAAATCGCCGCCATGGGGACCACCCTGCCGGTGGGGTCGGTTACCGTCCCGGTCACACTGCCGGTCGGTCCGGCAGCTCCGAGCGAAAGTGGGAACGCTGTTGCGAGCACTGCACCCAGCAGGCGAAATCGCACTTTTTCTCTTCTCCGCTGTCCTCAGGTATACCAGATTATGGACGAGGCGCGATTGCCCGCCAAACTCCTCGAAAACCGTGCGGCATTGGGCACGATGGCCCGCCCCACGATTTGCGCAGGGATCTACTCCGCGCGAAACCCATGCGGCATGGAGCAGGATTGCCCGCCCCACGATTCGCGCAGGGATTCCACTTCCCGCGAAAACCGTGCGGCATCGGGCACGATTGCGCCCACGATTCGCGCAGGGATTCCACTTCGCGCGAAAACCATGCGGCATTTGGCAATCCTGCCCGCCGGCCCAGCTTTCCTGCGGGTCGGCCCAGCGGAAAGCCGGCTGCAGCCAGGATCGGCTGCCCTATCCGCGTAACGCTCGTAAACTCCCGCCGCGAGAAAGCGCGAACCTTTGGGGTGCGATAGCGTATATACCAGATATGCAACTCATGGGTAACCTGCGTTTTGCCGTTCGCACGCTGGCGAAGTCTCCCAGTTTCGTGCTGATCGCGGTCGCTTCACTGGCTCTCGGAGTGGGCGCCAATACCGCGATGTTCAGCTACGTCGACGCGGTGCTGCTCCGCCCGCTGCCCGTTCCGGATTCCGCCAGGATCGTCGAGATCGAGTCCACCACGCCCGATACCCGGCTGGGGCGTACGTCCTATCCGGATTACACGGACCTGCGCGACCGCACGAAAACGGTCCGCGACCTGACGTGCTACGACTATTTCTTCGCCGGAATTTCGGCCCACACGAACGAAGTGCCGAAGTATAGCCTCGACGCCATTGTCAGCGGAAATTTCTTCAGCGGGCTGCGCATCCGGCCGGTGCTCGGGCGCGGCTTCCGCCCGGATGAAGATGCGGTCACCGGCCGCGATTCGGTTGTCGTGATCGGCTATCGGATGTGGGACCGGGAGTTCGCCCGCGACCCCGCGGTGCTGGGGCGGCAGGTCCGCATCAATGGCACCAACTTCACCGTGATCGGAGTCGCGCCGGAGAGTTTCACGGGTACGCAGGCGTGGATCAATCCCGATGTTTACATCCCGTTGCACAGTTATCAGCAGGCGATACCCGGCGCGAGCGCGGACTACCTTACCTCGCGGAACAACCGTAATCTGACGTTGTTGGGACGCCTCGGCCCTGGCGCGGGCGTGAGCGGAGCGCAGGCGGAATTGCGTACCATCGCGCGTGGTCTCGAGAGGCAATATCCCGATTCGAACAAGGACCGCACCGTGACGGTGCTCAGTTACCTGAGCGCGCGCTTCGCGAACAGCACCACCGATGCCACTTTGGCGCTTACCCTGCTCGGAATTACCGGATTGGTCTTGCTCATTGCCTGCGCCAACGTGGCGAACCTGCTGCTGGCGCGGGGAACCGGGCGCGCGAAAGAGATCGCAATTCGCATGGCGATCGGCGCTTCGCGGCCGGCACTGGTGTGGCAATTGCTCACCGAGAGTCTGGTATTGGCGGTGTTGGGAGGGATTGGCGGAATCGGCGTCGGCTACTTGGGAGTGATGTTTCTGGCAGCCATTCCGGTCCCTTCCGATTTCCCGATTTACCTGGGCATGCAGATGGACACGAGGCTGCTGATGTTCAGCCTGATGCTTGCGCTCGCTACCGGGGTGGTGTTCGGGTTGGTTCCGGCGCTGCGCGCCACGCGGAGCGATCTCGCCGCCACCATCAAGGCAAGTGACAGCGGTCCGGCGCGGGTCTCGATTTTGCGGCGGCTGGTGACGGGACGGAATCTGCTGGTGACCGCGCAACTCGCGCTGTCGGTGGTTCTGCTGGTGATTTCGACCGACTGCGTTCGCGGATTCCAGGCGGCATTGCGGATCGATCCGGGGTTCCGCATCGACCACACGCTCTTCTTCACGCTCGATCCCAATGTACAGCGGTACGACGAAGCCAGGACGCGGGATTTCTACCGGAAGCTGACCGACCGCCTGCGGCAAAGCGCGGGAGTCATGGGGGTGTCGATGTCGTCCTCCATTCCGTTCAGCACCTCGCAAAATGCGCGCAACTATTACGCGGAAGACGCACAGCCGAGCAAGACCGGCAATGCGCCCAACGCGTTTGCATATAAGGTAGACGAGCATTTCTTCGACGTGGCCGGGACTAAGTTGCTTCGCGGCCGCGGCATCAGCGCGAACGACACCGCAAACTCCCCGCGAGTCGCCGTCATCAACGAACTGCTGGCCAGCAAATTGTTCGGCAAGAGCGATCCCATCGGCCGGCGGTTCCGGCTGGACTCGGTGACCGGTCCCGAAGTGCAGGTGATCGGCGTAGCCAAGCAGGGGATTTACACCTACTGGGCGGAGCCGCCGCTGGAGGCGGTATGGACGCCGTTTACGCAGGATTACAGCTCCCAAATGTGCGTCGAAATGCGTACGGCGGCCGACCCGGCTTCGCTCGCCGAACTGGTTCGCGAACAGGTCCGCACGCTCGATCCTGACATGCCGATTTTCCGCATCAGCACCATGGCCGCATTTTTCCACGATCGCGCCATGATGGGACCGAGAATCATCGCACAGATCGTGACGACTACCGGCCTGATGGGGCTGTTGATGGCGATCATCGGTCTCTACGGAGTAGTCGCCTACGCCGTGAACCGGCGGACGCGGGAATTCGGGATCCGGCTGGCGATCGGCGCGACGCCCACGGGTGTGGCGCGCATGGTGTTGCGGCAGGGCGCGATTTTCACCGCGGTGGGGTTGGCGATCGGCATCGCGCTGGTGGTTCCCATCGCGCGCAATGTGATTCCAACCTTTGTGATCGGGGTCAATCCTTTGAGCGCGCTGGTGCTGCTCGGCGTCCCCGCCATCCTGGCCGGGGCCATGGCGGCCGCCTGCTGGGTTCCCGCGCGGCGCGCCGCGAAAGTGGATCCCACGCAGGCTTTGCGGCAGGAATAAGCCTGCGCTGGCCCATAATAGGAGTGTGGAATCGCAATCCGGCGGGTTTGATCGAACGGTGCTGGGACGCACCGGGCGCGAGGTTTCGCGCCTCGGCTTGGCCGCCAGCTACGGAGTGCCGGGAGCGGCGGTGGAACGCGCCTTCGAGCGCGGTCTGAATTATCTTTACTGGGGCAGCCGGCGGACCGATCCTTTCGCCGTGGCGCTGCGCAATCTGCGGGCGCATCGCGAACGGATGGTGCTGGTGGTGCAGTCGTACGCACGCATGGCATCCATGATGGCCGGAAGTCTCGAGCGAGCCTTGCGGCATCTGCAATACGATTATGCGGACGTTCTGCTGCTCGGCATGTGGAACAAGCCGGTGGGGCCGCGGATTCTGGAAGCCGCCCGCCGGCTGCGGGAGCGAGGCCTGACGCGATTCCTGGCGGTATCGACGCATGCGCGGAAGCTGGTGCCGGCGGTGGCGGCGGCGCACGATTTCGACGTGGTCCACTTCCGGTACAACGCCGCGCACCCGGGCGCGGAGACCGACATTTTTCCGCATCTGCCGGCGGCCGGCAAGCCGGGCATGGTGTCGTTCACGGCGACGAGTTGGGGACAGCTTCTAGGACTGCGGTCCATGCCGGCCCTCTTCAAGGGCGGCTACCGCCTTCCGAAGGGAGAGCGGATTCCGACCGCTACCGATTGCTACCGCTTCGTCCTGAGCCGGCCCGAAGTGGATGTCTGCATGTCGGGACCGGCCGATGCCGGGCAGATGGAGCAGGCGCTGGAAGCCCTGCGGCTCGGTCCGATGAAGGCGGATGAACTCGCGTGGATGCGGCGGGTCGGCCGCGCGGTCGCGGGAAAATAGCGCTATCGCGGGCGCTCCATCTTGAATCCGATGGCCGCTTCGGTGTAATCCGCCACGTAGCCGGCGCGCTGGATGGGATGGGTGGCCAGAAGATCGAAGAGCCCGTCTTTCAGGTAGGCGCGATCGATGTGGACGCCCACCACTTCTCCGATGGTCAGATACTGGTCGAGTTGCGTACCACCGGCGTTTTTCAGCCGGAGAATCTGCACCAGTTTGCATTCCAGGGCTGCCGGAGCTTCCGCGACTCTTGGCGGAGTCACGATCCGGCAGGACGCGGCTTCCAGGTTGGCGAACTCGAATTCGTTCGCGCCGCGGGGAAGGCAAGCGGACGTCTGGTTCATTCTCTCCGCCAGCGGCCGCGTCACCAGATTGCACACGAACTCGCCGGTAGCCTCGATATTCGCCACGCTATCTTTCCAGCCGCCGGAGCTGAACATCACCATCGGCGGCCTTTCGCAAACTGCGTTAAAGAAACTATAAGGGGCGAGATTCACTCGCCCTTCAGCGTCGCGGGTCGAAATCCAGCCGATCGGCCGCGGCGCCACGATCGCCTTGAATGGGTCGTGCGCCAGTTGGTGGCCCTTACCGGGCTCGTAGAAATGGAACTCCGCCATCTGTGCCATCATAGACCGCCACGATCTGCCATTGCTGAGTGGCGGCGCCGCTCGCGGGAGCGAGGGCGCCATTCAGATCGAGCACCATACCACTGGCGCGATCGACGAAGTTGAAATATCCGCTGCCGGCCGAGACCACATTCCATTCCGTTCCCGCGCCGCCCAGCACAATGGAGGCGTTGGCCGCGCCGGCGATCTGGAAATAGCCGTCGTTGTCGCTGACGATGCGCCATTGGCCCAGAACCTGGCTGTTGCTCCGATTGATCAATTCGTAGGCCAGCGTGGGGTCGAGCTTGCCGCCCAATGCGTCCATGCCTTCCAGCAGCGTAGACGATTCGTCGAACAGGGTCAGCCCGTTCCAGGTATAGAGGCCGGTTGCGCCGGGGATGTTCACGCCCGCCGGGTCCCAATACTCGATTCCCATCCCGAGATAATTCGGAAGACCCTTCTCGACCGACTGCAAGTCGAGCAGAAACTGGCGCTGCAAAGACGGCGAGGGCGGCGCGTACCAGGGATCGTTGGCGTCGAATCCGTTTTCATAATGCTCGCCGGTTTCGAGGATGAAAATCGGTTTGCCGATGTTGTTCGCGGCGTTCGTGAGGACCTGCTGCTCGACGGGTTTGGCGCCCGGGTTCGACGCACTCGCTTGAGCCGCGGTCAGCGGGCCGTGATAGATGGGGTAGTAGCTCTGGCAGATAGCGTCGAACGGAACCTGAAATTGACTTGCGAGGGTGAAGAATTGCGTGAGGTCCCAGGCCGGAGTGATGTGAATGCAGGTGAGCGGCGGCGGGATGGCGGGACCGCCGGACGGGTCGGCGGCGGCGTCCGCGATGGCCTGCATGGCGGAGATCTGCAAGGCGGCGAATCCGCCGAAATTCTGGCCGGTCGGGCTGCCGATGGCGCCCAAAAAGCCGGTATCGACTTCGTTGCCGATCGAGACGAGATCGGGCATGGTGCCGGCTTTACGATAAGCGAGGATTTCACTTTTCACGTACGAGTAAAGATCGGCTTGCAACTCCGAGAGCTCGGTATCGCCGGTCCAGGCCGGAGGCACGCTGGCCGACGAGCCGCCGTCGAACAGCAGCGTCAGTTCGATGCTCAGGCCGAGATTGCGGGCGCGCCTGGCGAGGTCGAGATCCTGCACCTCGGTTTCGCCGTAGCAGGCGTTTCCGGCGCACCCGGGCGCGGAAATATTGGCGTAGGGCGGCACGGAGCTGGGGCGCAGCCGTACCATGTTCACGCCGTGGTACTTCAGCATCTGGAGGACGTCCTGCTGCGCGCCGGCATCGTTCCACCATTGGACTCCGAGCGCCACGCGGGCGGCTTCCTGCTTTTCGAGCAGCGCGTTGTCGATGCCGCGGAAGAATGCCGGACGAAGCAGCCACTGCTGGCTTTGACTGGGAGCGGGGAACGAAGCGGACTCCACGAGCCGCTCGCCGGCGGTATCGAGCAGCAGGCCGGTGGTCTGGTTGGAGATGGTGTAATAACCGTTGGACGTCGCGGCGAGCGCCCACTGCTGCGAGCCGGTGCCCGCGCAGGCATTCTGTACGACGAATCCGCGCCGGGGTTTGATTTTCTCTCGCGCGCGCAGCCGGAAGACCGGATACTCGTCAAGGCAAAGGCCGCTGGCGATGTTCGCGATTTGCCAGGTTCCCGCGGCCGTCTGGTTGAAAATCCAGCGTTGACTGAGGCTGGTGAAACTGCGCGCCAGCACGGCCACCTCGGCGTTGTTCAAACCCGCCTGCCGGCCATCGAGCTGATTGATGAGGTAGTAAGTCTCGCCATTGATGGGTGCGGCGCCGACCGGTTCCGGGGGCTGCCCTTGCGCAAAAGCGCCGGCCAACGCCGCCAGCGCCCAGGCTCCGCGCAATGGAAGAGCCGTTCTCATTTCCCCGCATCGGGCAGCCGCTTGTGCATTTGCCGGTAGAGCGCTTCCAGACGGTCTTTAGCTTGGTGGATATCTTTGAACAGTTGGGTTTCCTTTTCGGCCTCGTCGTTCATTCCCAGCTGGCGGCAAACGCCCGCGAGCCGGTAGTGGGCGTTATCGTTCAGCGGATCGGATTCGACCGCCATGCGCAGGTATTTTTCCGCTTCGCGAGGTTTCTCCATATCAGCCAGCGTGCGGCCCAGGCCGAATTGCGCCTCGGGATTGCGCGGGTTCAGATGGAATGCGCGGCTGTAGCGATCGTAAGCGGCGTTCAGGTCCTGCCGCTGATAAGCGATTCTCCCGAAGATGCATTCGATCCTGGCGCTGTCGCCTTCGAGTTGGATCGCGGCCGCCAGTTCCTTTTCGGTATCGGCCTGTGCCTGCGTATCGGCCGGAGCGGCGGCGTAAATGGCCTCGGCGAGCTCGTAGTGCAAGCCGGGAAGGCGGGGATCCATTGCCAGCGCCTGGCGATAGTGCTGGGTAGCGCTCGCGAGATCGCCCTCATTGATCAAGTGCTCGGCAATCACCACCTGCATGCGGGCCGAGCCCGGCGCGACGATGGCGAGCTTGTTCAAGGTATCGTCGGCCAGTTCGGAATACACGCGATGGGCAAAAAAGAGGACCTCGATGTTATCGGGGTCGAGATCGACCAGCGCGCGCATGACGGAGGCCGCCGCGTCCAGATCGCCCTGCTGATAATCGATGCCGGCGAGTTCCATGCCGGCCTGGATTTGCAGGCCCTTTTCTTTCACTTTGGGGAAGGATTTTTCGAGCAGCGATTGGGCGGAAGCATCGCCCAACCTGGCAGCGCAGATTCCCAGGAGGGCTTGCGTCTTGATCAGCGACGGATCGGCGGCGAGCGCCTGATGGAGATTTTGCACGGCAGTCCGGCAATCGCCGCGGAGGAAATGGATGACGCCGAGATTGGCATTGGCTTCCGGGTTCTTCGGGTCGAGCGCCAGAACGGCGGCGAACTCCCGGGCGGCGGACGTGGGGTCGTTGGCCTTCAGATCGGCCGCGGCTTTTTGGAGGTGGTCGTGGATTTCAGCGGCGCGCGATTGCGCGCCGCCGGGAAGGGTTGTCAGGAACACGCCTAAGAATACGATCGCTGCGCGCAACGGCCGGCGTCTTTTCAGATCGTAGGAGCGCTGACGCGGTGGGTTCCGGTTTAACATCTCAGAACATGATATGCGCTCCCAACTGGATGGTGCGCTGGCCGCCGGCGGGACCGGTGATGACGCCCGCCGTCGGGTCGGCGAGCACGCCGTTGAGGTAGCCGACGTTGGCATCGGGATTGGCGTAGTTCACATGATTGAACACGTTGAACATGTCGGCGCGGAACTCCAGGTGGATGCTTTCCCACGGAAGCGAGAACTGCTTGGCGAGACTCAGATCGGCGTTGAAGAATCGCGGTCCGATGAGAGTGTTGCGGCCGGAATTGCCGAAGGTTCCGAAAGCGGGGTTGGCATACGCCGCGGGATTGAACCACTCGTGGCGATTCGGACTGGATACCTGCGGGTTGCCCACCACCAGCGGATAGAGCGTGGAACCGTTGCTCAGCGAAGAGTCCAGACCGGGATCGATGGCATCCGCCACCGAGCTCTGGATGACCGGGGTAAATGGCGTTCCGGTATGCCACTGGATGATGCTGGACGCGCGCCAGCCGCCGAGGACGGCGTCGGCAACGCCGTGCATATCGAACATGCGACCCTTGCCGAAGGGCAGTTCGTAGATCACCTGGCCCACGATGCTATCGGTGGTATTGAAATCGGAGAGGCCGTAGTTGGCGCCGGGGACGTAAGCATTCTGGTAGACGTCGACGCCCGATCCGTGGCCGTTCCCAGTGCCGGTATCGAGCGACTTCGACCAGGCGTAGTTCACCTGGAACTGCACGCCGTGCGAGAGCCGTTTTTGGGCGCGAATCTGGAGCGCGTTGTAGTTCGACCAGCCATCGTAGATCTGCGCCTGAATGGAATTGAAGATCGGGTTCGGATTGCCGCAGTTGTATCCCGTGCAGCCTAATGCGCTGACCGGCGCCTGATCGATGTTGGTAGCGAAATTCAGGTTTGTACCGTGGGTAAAGACGTAGCTGCCGTCGAGCAGAACGCCGCCGGCGAATTCGTGCTGCACGCTGACCAGCGCCTGCTGCACGTAGTCGATAGGCATGTTCCAGGGGTAATACTCCACGCTGCTGTAGTTGTCGATTTCGGGCGAGAGGGTTTGCAGCGTGGGGAAGACCACCGTGCCGGCGGGCGGTCCCGCGGCCAGTTTGAAGGCATAGCTGCCATAGACGTATCCGCCGTTGCCGTTGTTGTGCGGATTGAAGCCCAGACCGAGCGCGCCATCGGTATAGTTTTCAGCGTCGCGCGGGGCATCGAAGATACCGTAGCTGGCGCGGATGGACCACTTGTCGCGCGGCGACCACGCGATGCCCACGCGCGGCGCGAACTCGTGATAATCGCCGTTCTGGATGGTATCGAGGTTGGAGATGTTTCCACCGTACTGCTTGTCGCTCTGGCCGCCGAAGAGAATGGCGCCTTTGTATTGCCCGTTGTCGGCGGTGTTCGGCAGATTGGGGTCGTAGTTGCCGAACATATTGTGACTCACTCCCCAGCCGGCCTGTGCCTGCCATCGGATTCCCAGATTGAGAGTGAGGTGCGAATTGATCTTGAAATCGTCGCTGCCGAAAACCGACGAGTTCCAGGTGTGCGCGCTGGTGGCATCGTACTCGTAGACGTACCATCCATAGACATCGCCGGCCAGAAAATCGGCATATGGGATGCCAGTGACGCCGCCGTTGAATTCGAAGTTGCCGGAGCTGAGATCGCCCCAGTTGGTGTAGTTCTGGTAGAGCTTGTCGAACTCGCCGCCTACTTTGAGAGTGTGCCGCCCGTGCACCAGCGTGAGGACGTCGGACGCGTTGTAGACGCCCTCGCCGAGAACCGCGTCGATGTTGCCGTTCTGGCCGTTGCCGGCGCCCAATCCCATTCCGCCGACTCCGGCGCCGCTATCGATGGAGATTTTGGGAAATATATTGGCCGGAGCGTTGGTGCCATACGCCGGTTCAAGGCCCAGGGTTTGCGGATCGTTCTTGTTGAGCGAAGGAGGTACGTACTTGTCGAGTTCGCGGCTGCCGCCCAGGCGGAACTCATTCACCATGGTCGGGCTGATGGTGTACACATCGGTAAGCTGGCTGGTGAAATTGTAATTGTTTCCTTCGTCGTACGCCGTGGCGTCATTGGGATAGAGGGGGTCGGGCGGAACATACGATACCACCGTGGGGTAGTAGTTGAAGCTGTAAGAAAGTTTGTTCTTGTCCGTGACGTTGTAATCGATCTTGCCGGTATACCAGGTGCCCAGGTTCGGGCTGCTGCTGTTGAAGATGTAATTGTTGATGGTAGGGCAGGTCTGCGGCGTGCCGGGTCCTACGTTCGCCGGTCCGGGGCATCCCGAAATCCAACCCGGCGCGCTGGCAGCGGGGAAATACGTCTGCAACTTCAGAGCGACCGGGTCGTAGGGAGTGGACAGAATGCCGTTGGGTCCGAAAGCCTTGCCCGTGGAACCTTGGATGCCGTAGAAATCTCCCGCTTCCATCGCCGCCGTGGGATAGCTCCAGAGCCCCGACACCGGAGTTGAAGACGGATTGCGCTGATACGCGAAGAAGAAGAACAGTTTGTTCTTCACGATAGGGCCGCCGACGCTGCCGCCGTATTCGTTCCAGTGCTCCACCGCTTTCGTGCCGGTCTGATTGTAGAAGCCGCGGGCGTTGAGCGCGGTGTTCTGCACGTATTCGAACGCGCTGCCGTGGAAAGTGTTCGTCCCGCTTTTGGTGATCACATTGATGGACGTGAGGCCGTTGCCGTACTGCGCGGGCGCGTTTCCGGAATTGATACTGACCTCGGAGATGGCATCCACCGGCAGGTAGAAATTGCTGCTGTTGAAATCGCGAGGAGCGGTAGCGGAAGAGCCGTCGGAAAGGAAGTTGATGTTGTATCCCTGCGTACCGTTGACGCCGACTCCCTGTCCCGTGGCTTCTCCCGAACCTCCGCCGTTGTTGACGCCGGGAATCAACTGCGTCATTTCGTTGCGCCAGTCGGTGCCGACGATGGGAGCGGTATCGATGGCCTGGGTGTTCAGATCGACGTGCTGGGAAGTGGTTTCGGTTTCCACCAGCGGCCCGGCAGCGTTCACCACAATCTCTTCAGTCGGAGTGCCGACCTGAAGGGAGCCGTCGATTTCTATGGTTTCGATGTGCAACACGATGCCTTCGCGAACGAAATCGCGGAAGCCCGGCTTGGCGAACTTGACGGTATAGTTGCCCGGCGCCAGAAATGGAACGTCGTAGATACCCGACTGGTT
>Ga0335072_10005077_pt1 | contig 19408 bp, 16 predicted proteins | sample Lox_Sample_21_FD_206725 | JGI IMG/M metagenome (GOLD analysis project Ga0335072, IMG submission 206725) | Soil microbial communities from Loxahatchee National Wildlife Refuge, Florida, United States - Lox_Sample_2.1 | ecosystem: Environmental > Terrestrial > Soil > Wetlands | place: USA...
GGTGGCCCGCGGGGGATCGTACCTCAGTTCGCAGGTTTCCGACCGGCTGCTGCAACGGATTCAGCGAGGTGATCTCGATACGCACGATCGCAGTCCGCTGGAATCGCTGTCGCCGCGGGAGTTGCAGGTGCTCCGTCTGGTGGCCGAGGGTAAGACGAGCAAAGATATCGCGGTGCTGCTCGATTTGGGGTTACAGACCATCCGCAGCTACCGCAAAACCATGATGAAAAAGCTAGGGGTGAATAACGTGGCGGGGCTCACGCAACTGGCGCTGGCCGCGGGCATCACCCACTGGAACAAGCCCGATGCAGACCCCATGGGGTGAGTGCGAAGTCGCCGACGCACACGTTCATTTCTTTTCGAAACGATTCTTCGCCGCTCTGGGCGAGCACTGCCGGCTGCCGGCGGCCGAAGTAGCGGCCAAGGTACGTTGGGAACTGCCACCGGATAATCCCGCGGAACTGGCGCGTCTCTGGGCGGGCGAACTCGACAGCCGGGGAGTGTCTCGAGCCGCTCTGATAGCCAGCATTCCGGAGGACGAGGAATCCACGCTGGCAGCTGCAGCGGCCTACCCGGAGCGCTTCTTCGCGTTCGCCATGATGAATCCGTGGGCGGAACACGAAGTGCGGAGGGGTCTGAATGCCATCTGTCTGTTCCCGGCCATGCACTTGTATTCGATTCAGGACAAACCTGTGGAGATCCTGCTGGAGCAGGCCGCGGCGCACCGCTGCGCGGTATTCGTGCACTGCGGAGTGCTTACCTTGGGAGTGCGCAAAAAACTAGGCTTGTCTTCGCCCTACGACCTCCGCTACTCCAATCCCATCGATCTGCATGCGGTGGCGCTGCGGCATCCGAACGTGCGCTTCATCGTGCCGCACTTCGGGGCGGGCTATTTCCGCGAGGCATTGATGGTGGCCGACCTTTGCCCGAACGTGTACCTGGACACATCGAGCAGCAATTCGTGGATGCGCTACGAGGGCCTCGACCTCGCGACGGTGTTCCGGCGCGCGTTGAGCGTGGTGGGAGCGAGGCGGCTGCTGTTCGGGTCGGACTCGTCGTTTTTCCCGCGCGGATGGAATTACGAGGTTTTCGACGCCCAGGAGCGCGCGCTTTCGGAATTGGGCCTCGGCGGCGAGGACGCCCGGCAGATTTTCGGGGGCAATCTGCGGCGGATTCTGACGGAATTCTGAGAATCCCGGCGGCCGGCTCTCACTAGGCAATTCCCATGCGCCTAGCGATAAACATTTTGCCGTTCCGGCGAAAAGTCCGCCATCCGTTTTTTCCCGATGTGGCCGCCGTGCCCGCGGCGAAGGCGCGCGGGCGATCACGGGCACTTGCGGGGACATTCGACGAATTATTGGCGGCGGCGGCGCGCGGAGCTACGGCGCGGCGGGCTGTCTATGTGATGACCACTGAGGGTGAACTGCTCGGCGAGGCGCAGCGTGAGGAATTGTGGCGGGAGTTGCAGGTGCCGATTTACGTCCTCCTTACCCGGGGTGGCCGGATCGAGGCATGGGAGTGCGAGGCGCAATGCGGTCTGCACGTCGCGGGAGGCGGGAAAGCGGTCGAATGCGCGTGTGGACGCCCGGGCGCGAAATTAATGCCTGGTCAGGGAGTGAGGCATGCCGCGGCGTAATACCTGCGGTAGAATAAGGATGCTACCGAAGAGTGCGGGAGTAATTCAGCGGTAGAATGCCAGCTTCCCAAGCTGGACGTCACGGGTTCGATCCCCGTCTCCCGCTCCAATCTTTTCAACAATTTAGCCAACTTGGCTCATCCAGTCTTACCTCGTTTACCTCGAAAACCCGGTTCGCCCGAAGATTCTGCACCCCGCTTCTCCTGCTCGCCGCTAGCCAAGGCGCGCTCAAGTTTTGTGACTGCTTCAAGACGGCTTTCAAGATCGCTCTCAGTATACGTATCAAGACCCCGATCGCATGCCCGTTGATCTGCGGCAACTTCGGATTCAATTTTTCTTTGTGTCCGAGACTGGCCTGCGTCCGGCGCAGCACCTGGAAGTTGACCCAACCGGGACCGACCTTCCCAAGTTTCTTCTGGATGTTCCGCCGCAGAAAATTATCCCGCGACAGAAAAGTGCCTCGTTCGGACGGAAACATCGGCGCTTCGGGAGCTGTATCAGTCGAGATCTGCCGCCACGCAGCGATATCGCAGGCAAGATCTGGGGGCCTCGGTTATCACCTCAAAACCGGCCATACATAATCACCTCGGATCCGGCCAACGAAAAGACCTCGATTTCGCCCAGGAGATTGGCCCTTGGGAGTCGCGCGGGTTCTCCCGTGCTGCGCCTGTAAGGCCAAACATAACAATGGGAAGGACAAACTGGTAAGAGTAGAACTGGCTCGGAAAGAAGGAGGACGCAGCGCTGCGTTTTCCGGCGTTTCCGTTGGCCGGATTTTTAGTGATAACGTATGGCCGGTTTTGAGGTGATAACCGAGGCTGGGGGCAAGGCCGCTTGCCTTTTCCCTGCTCAGTCTTCGGGTCGTCCGGAAGACCGCTGTAGATGCGTTGAGCGATTTCGATTATCTCCGAATCAACCCTTGCCCAGCGTAGCGCGAGAATTTCGCCGGGCCTCATCCCGACCAACTTTCCGGGCAACACGGATACCATCGCGCTGGCGGAATCGAGACTCCGAAGAGCTGATCGGGCAAAACAGCTTTGTTCAGCTGACAATCCGCCGAACCCTCACGGCCGGGAGCGCCGGCGCTAGTTCGACTCAGGCTTTAGAGCGCAGAATCGCACTACGCGTGCGGGTTTGGGCGCGAAATCCGGCATGGCGATCGGCTCTTCGTAACGCACCGTGCGTAATGCGGGAAACATGTGGGGGAGTTCCCCCGTTTTGAACAGCGATCCGCCGATATGGAGCGACTTGAGAGCGTCTTCGTGAAAAGCCTCCACAATCAAAACTCCGCCAGGCTTGAGGGCGCGCTCCAGACGTTCGACCGACGGACCTGCGCCAGCATAAGACAGCAGAACCAAATCCCAGCGATTTTCGCCGTAGTCGAACGCTTCAATTGTCGCAACAATCGTGTGAATCTTAAGACCGACCTTCGCAGCCTGTTCATTTGCCGAGGCGACCGCTTTATCCGCGATGTCGAAGCCCGTGACATCCCAACCCTGCTGCGCCAGCCAAAGCGAGTTACGGCCTTGTCCCATTGCGACATCGAGCGCGGCGCCGGGCCTTCGGCCTTTGACCATCTCGACCAGGAACGCGTTGGGGTTGGTGTTAAATGCCGGATGCTCGGCTGCGAAGTATTTATTCCAGTGCTCGGCGTCCAGTTCCTGAACGCGATGGTGGAGCAGTTCAATCTGCGCGTCAATGTCCGGATCGCTGAGTCCGTGCTCTTTGAGATAACTACGATACATCTTTACAAGCGCCGGGTTAGCCTGTTGTTCGCTGAACCCTCCGGACCCGCGCACCGTCAACGGCTGGCCCGAAACCCAGGAACGAAACCGTTCATATGCCTGCTGATCGACTGGCATCCTCGCGATCCGGTTCTCCGATTGCTCGAAAGTCTGTCCGGAAGTCGTCCCGAGCGCGCACGAGAAAACCAAAACGAACGGCAGCCACTTCACGCCCGCCTTCCGCGAGCAAAGCACGATCTTTTGCATAGTGTCTCTTTCTCAACAAAAAGCGCTCATTTCAACGTATGAAGGTACCCAATCAGCTCACGGACGTCGGCTTCTGAGAGACGTCCATTGAAAGCCGGCATTGTGCCTAAGCCCTCGATGATGGTCTTGCGGACTTGATCGTCGGTCGCCGGCGCACCGCTCGGTAGCGCTTTGGAGCGGAACAATCCCTCCAGCTTCGGCGGCTGCTTCTTCAGGTCAGAGTTGGGCATCTCGTGGCATTCCGCGCAGTGGAATTCGAAGAGTTCCTGGCCGTGTTCATGGGAGGCAGTACATCCCGTCAGAAACCAGACCGAAACGGAAAGGCCACATACAATTCCGACCCGCAGGGAGGAAGCGCTCATCCTTTTACCCCTCGGCGATCTGCTCTGGAGTTCGCTTGCTCCCGGAGCGCGGTCTCCAGTTCGGCCGCAGTCCATTCCGTGGACCAATACTTCGCCACCTTGCCCTCAGGCGTCAGCAGCACGATGTCCATGCTGTGCGAGATTTGGTTGTCTTCTTCGAAGTATTCCAAACCGAAAGCATCCGCAATTCTACGCATATCAACCGGATCAGCGGAGGCGAAATCCCAGTGCGCGAACCCTTCCGCATGGTTATCCAGGTATGCCAGGCCGTACCTGCGAAGCACCGGCGCCGTGTCGTACTTAGGATCGAAACTAATTGTAAGTAAGTGGGTCTTGTTGTATTCGTCGGGCGTCTTCACGAGGTCCTCGTGAATTCTGGCGAATTGACTACTTAAACGGGGGCAGAACGTGGGCACCGGGCAGCGTGTGTACACAAATGTGATGAGCACGCTCTTTCCTTTGAAGTCGCCGAAGTGAATCTGCTTGCCATCCTGATTGATCATCGGGATGTCGGGCACGGGCTCTCCAAGCTTGAGGGCATGCTTGATGGCAGGCTTGGCGTTTTGGCGGCCGCTTTGGCTGGTAATGCGGAAAGATTGCAGCCAGTACTCTTTACCGCCGTTGACGGAGATCAGGTCCGCGTCAATCGTGTCCCCAGGCTCTACCTCCTTGAGCGCGTCGCGGTCGTGGACCTTATAGGGCATAGTCATGGCCGGCATGAATCCGGGGATATCGTCATGCTTCACAGTAAGCTCGCCGGCGGTTTCGTCTTTCGCCATCACCTTTCCGTGAAGGGTAAATTGTTTTGTTCCCGACTGGCATGCCACCACGATCAGACACAAGGCAGCCAGCCCGGCAATTCTTGAGCGGTTCATCATTCCCGACATTACTCGTCCTCCTCGAAATCCGGTAGCGCGGTTAGGTCCGGACTGTCCGCCGGGACTGCTTTCGGCCGCCATTTCCGGAGCAGTAAGAAGCCCAGGCCGACGGAGAAAATCACCGCGAGCCATGGGATCCACGGCGTCCACCATTCTGGTTTGGTTCGCGGATCCACCAGCACCCTGGCTCCGTAAAGATTGACATACGTGCCCAGGATTTCGCGGTCCGTTCTGCCTTCCGCCACCCACTTGGCGATTTCGAGCCGCATCTTGAGCGCGATCTCGCTTTGGTGCTTCGATACGGGCTCGGTGTAACAGCAGGGCGCCAGAACCGCGTCTTCGAGGCGCACGATTCTGGCGCTTTCATCATCCCGAGCTTCGCGGCCGGCCGGAAGCGCGAGGGCCTCGGCGGGAAAAATGGCAAACACCATGGAGAGGACTGCGAAGCTCACAAAGATTCGTGACATGCCGATCGAATCCCCTTCAGCCTGCCAATTGTTTGTACCGCTGGGAAACGAAATCCCAATTGATGACATGAACAATCGCCGCCAGATAGTCCGCTCGCCGGTTCTGATATTTGAGGTAGTAGGCGTGCTCCCACACGTCGATTCCCAGCAGCGGGTGGCGCTTCGAGAGTAAGGGGCTGTCCTGATTTGGTGCGGTGTCTACAGTCAGCTTCCCGGCGGAATCGAGCGACAGCCACGCCCAGCCGCTTCCGAAGACACCACCAGCGGCAGCCCGCAGTTGACCTTCGAATTTCTCCTGGTCGCCGAAGTTTTGGGCGATAGCCGAGGCCAAAGCACCTCCCGGCTTCCCGCTCTGCGAGGCCGGACAGAGCGTTTGCCAGAACAATGAGTGGTTTGCGTGTCCACCGCCCTGGTTGCGAACGGCTGTGCGGATGTTGGCCGGTAGCGTATCCAGCCGCTCCAATAATTCCTCCACCGTCAGCTTGGATAGCGCCGGATCGTTCGCCACGGCCTTGTTCAAGTTATTCACATAGGCCTGATGGTGCTTGTCGTGATGGATCTGCATAGTCTGCGCATCGATATAAGGTTCCAGCGCATCGTACGCGTACGGCAGTTTCGGCAAAGTGAAGGGCGGTTCAGCCGCATTCACGGCGGTCGCGGCAGCGCTGAGGGCCGCCATTTCGAGTAATGTTCGTCTTGTCATGGTAATTTTCCTTCCTTTCCGGCAAATTCTTTTCGCTTTTGGGCGGAGAATTGCCGCGCTTGAGTAAGTTGTAAGAGTGTCATTTCCTTGGCCAGGTCATCGCGCACAACGACAGCTTTTGGGATCCCTACAGCGGCCAGATCGAGCCAAGCCCAGGCTTTCACGTAATCGGGCTTCCCGGTTTCGCCATTGGCGTACATCAATGCGAGATTATTCTGGGCAACCGAATAGCCTCGCGCCGCGGCTTTCGAAAAGAGTTGAAAAGCCTGCCCGGCGTCGCGCGCCACACCGCGTCCCTGCAGGTACATCGAGGCCAGGTTCGTGGCGCCTTCCAGATCGTCCTGTGCAGCGGCTAAGCGATATAAGCGTACGGCTTCGGTGTCATTGTGAGGCACACCTTGGCCGGTGCTATAGAGGACTCCGAGATTGTTTTGTGATTCCGGGTCTCCCTGGTCGGCGGCCTTTCGGTACCAGGCGGCGGCTTGAGCGAAGTCCTGCTTCACGCCCATCCCATTCTCGTAAAGATAGGCCAGATTGTATTGTGCGGGAAGGTATCCGCTCTCGGCAGCCTTGCGGTAGTATTCCGCCGCCGCCATGTAGTCCTTCGGCCCACCGACTCCATCGGCAGCCGCCAGACCGCGGCGGTAATTCTCTTCGGCCTGGCGCAATCGGCTGTCCGATCGCAAGCCGATCGCTCCGTTCTGCGCGCCAACGCTCGCAGCTACCAACAGCAATGCCAGGACCGCTCGAATGGGCTTCATTTTTGACCTTTCCTTCCGGCCGCGCGCAAGCCTTCCAGAACGTACTCCGCACCCTGACGGCGAACCTCCGCGACGACGCTCTGTCCGGGTTTCAACTTCTTCAGCGCTTTTCGATCGGGTACCAGATATTCCATGGCGTGGGGAGCTTTCATGGCGCGAATGAGGCCCGGCACTTCGTCGTGGTACAAGGTGACGGCGCCGGCCTCCGCATACACCTGGACTACTTCTCCGTGCAGCACGTAATGAGGAATCGCAATGCTCGTTTTGGTGTTGGCGGGCGCGAAGGGATCAGATAACGCCGAGTCGATTAACACCGAGGTGTCGGTGAGCGACTTCAGGAACTCCAACACGTCGCTGCGCTCCTGAACGCTGAGATCGAAGCGCTTCACAAATTCGCTTTTGTTTGGGTTGGCGGCGCCAACTCCGGCGTTGGGGCCTGTTTGGATGGTCCGTCCCCCGGAACTGTAGTGGTCGATGACCTCTTCCAGCGTGGCGATACTGCCATCGTGCATGTACGGGGCGGTGAGCGCGGCGTTGCGCAGCGTGGGCGCCTTGAACTTGCCGACGTCTTCCTCCTGGTGAGTGAAATTGTAGAGCCCCAGGTTAGGAGTCGGATACGAAAACTTCCCTTTCAGGTTATAGAGGCCGGTATTGTGAAACTCCACTTCGGCGAAGCCCTTGTCCAGGTAGTCCACGCTCCCGGTAAAATTGAAACCGCCGTGACAGTGGAAACATTCCAGTCGCTCGCTGAAGAAAAGCGCTTCGCCGCGCTTGGCTGATTCCGAGATGGCGTTGGGATCGTCGCCATTCTTGTACCGGTCGTATGGCGCATCGCCGGAGAAGATGGTGCGTTCGAAGCTGGCGATGGCTCGCGTCACGTTGCGCACCGTGATCGGGTCAGGCTCCGTGGGAAACGCGGCCGCAAAGAGTTTGCGGTAGCTCTCGTCGCTCTTCAGACGCTCGACCAGCACGTCCTCCTTGCCCGTCATCCCCAGCTCGATGGGATCGTCCCCAAAAAGAGGTACCAGCGCCTGATTTTCGAGCGTGCGCACCAGCGGATTGGCCCAGGTGAGCACCGGGCTGTAGGCGACATTCACCAGGCTCATCGGACCGCGCGGGTGGAGTTCGCCGGTGGATCCGAGTCCCCGCGCTCGTCCGTCGGTAAAAGCTTTCTGCTGTTGATGACACGTGGCGCAAGATTGTGTCTGGTTGAATGAGAGACGCTTCTCGTAGAACAGATATCGGCCGAGTTCGACCTTCTCTTTGGTCATGGGATTATCGGCCGGCACGTTCGGAAAAGGGAACCCAGGAGGCAGATTCCACTCGTACGGCCCGAGCTTAGCCTGTTCGATGGCTCTCTGCCGGCCTCGCAGGCGGCGCACGTATTGCACGATCTGCCATCGTTGGGTCTGGTTAAGCTGCACGGCGAATGCCGGCATACTCGGCGGTATCCCGCTTCCGATCACCCAATAGATCTCCCCATCGCGCATCGATTCCATCAGGTATTCCGTGAGATTTGTCGGCCGGAACAAGAGTCTGGCGGCCACCGCGGTACGTGCTTTGCCGTCCGCACCGTGACATTTTGCGCAATTGCTCTCGTAGAGGGGCTGCCCGGCGGCAGCCTGCTCGTCCGAGGCCGGCAATGGCGATTTCAGCAAACGCGCCTCGGGTGGCGCAGTCGAATGCCCGTGTGCGTCGTGCGCATGGGCAGTGACGCACCCCAGGCAGACCATCAGCATCAGGGTTCGCATGACCGCCTCAGTTCGCGTCAGCCGTACCCGTAGCCCGGCGAAAGAACGACTGTTTCCCTGCGGGCGTGCCTGCAAACGGCAATCCGAGATTGGCGAAAATGCCGGCGCAGTCGCTATCTTGCGGGCTCGACATACACCCGGCGGCCGTCTTCTCCTGGTTGGTGTCGATGTTGGTGTCTTTGAGTAGCGTCGCGAGATCGGCCACAACCACGTCGTTTTGCACGTCGAAGGTCGTGAACTCGATCTCCGTGCGGTTCGGCTCACTGCACTGAACTGGCGGCGCGGTTTTGACCTCGTTGGGCGTACAACCTGTGCTACCCAGATGGATGGCGAAACCCCGCGGCATTCCGGTGCTCGAAAAATCGAGGCGCGCGAACTTACGGCCCGCGTTCCAAACCCAGGAAAGCGCCGTGAGATTCAAAGGCGGGGGCATGGCGGTGAGATCGGTGTGGTTCTTATTGAACGGCACACCGAGCGTGAAACGCAGGCCGGTGTAATGGCCTGCTGGAACTGTGCCGATCACGCGATCGTTGGTGTCCGGCGTCCCATTGACACAGCCGCCCGTCGCATCTTCGAAATCGAGCAGCGCCACGTCATCCAATTGCCACTTGCCGTCTTGCGTGAGGTCGACGGGAACGGACTTGCCGGAATCGTCGATCAACGCAACGTTGTGAACGTAGAAGCGGAAATCGCGCGGCGAGAGACTCGACTTCGTCGTGCCGATTCCCGTATAGGTCTTGCCGCAGGCGAACTTTTCGCCACCAACCGTGGCTTGAAAACGAACAGCCACCTGCCGGTCGGCCGTCCATGCTCCGCTCGCCGTGAACAGGAGAGCGGTGAGCAAAAGTGTTGGCTTCATAAGAAAACTCCTTCTGCTTTCGACAGTCTTAGCCCTTCGTTGCGGCAGCCAGTGCCTCGGACTTCTTGACGAACTCGGCGAGCATCTGAACCATGGGGGCTTTCACCTCCGCGGGAGCCGTCTTCATCGAGCCGGAGTGAAATGGCGGGTCGGGGTCGTACTCGCTCATGAGCTGACAGCATTCGGCGTAGATACGGTCGCGCAACTCCGCGACCATCGTGAGGCCGAAATCCAGTCCGGCAGTGACGCCCGCTCCCGTGATGCGGTTGCGGTCGCGCACCACGCGAGCGTCGGTCGGAATCGCGCCGAACCCAGCTAACACGTGGCGCACCGACCAGTGCGAGGTCGCCTTGTAGCCCTTCAATAACCCCGCCGCCCCGAGAACCAGCGAGCCCGAGCATACGCTAGTCACGTACTTCGCCCGCGATCCCCGATCGACCATGAAGGCGCGCGTCTCCGGGTCCACAGCCGCCGCCAGCGTGCCGTCCGTGCCGCCCGGCGTGAACAGCACGGTGAGATCTTTGGGGCAGGACTCGAAGGTTGCGGTCGGCGTGATCGTTACCCCCGAGTCGCTCGTCACCGGATCGAGCGCCTTCGCGACGAGATACACCTTTGCGCCCATGAGCGCGCCGAACATGGCGTGCGGGCCAATCAGGTCCAGCACGGTCATTCCCGGGTACATCAGCATGGCGATCTGCTCGTCGCCCGTCCAATGCACATTACCCGTATCGGGCATCTTATGCTGGGGTTCCTGCGGCTGCTCGTCGGCGGCATGAACGGCGTAGGAGGCGGATAGCGCCATTAGAAGTGCTCTGCGACGGTTGATGTCGGTCATATTCTGATTTCCTTTCAATGGATTTCAACGTCTTGAGTAACCCGGAATTCCTACTTCTCAGTCAAGCGCCGAATTTGTATGGCGCCGCTCTCTTCCCACGCGGCGAGTGCGCCGCCGCCCGGGAGCCCCAGGAGCGAAGGAAACGCTCCGTTATCGGCGAGTTTCTGCACCTTGCCGTCGATCCATACTTCCACCTTTGTGCCGTCCACCCAAGCCACAAACGTCTTCCCGCCGGCTAGCGCCAATGCGATATCCTTGCCCGAGCCGAGCTGTGTTTCCGGCCGCCCGGGCTCGTCCAGGAAAAGATTCGTTTCCCGGCGCCATGCCGTCAGGACCTTCGAAGAAGTCGCCGCCAGTCCGCCGCCATCCATGGGGCACGCATTCAGCTTCCAGGTGCCTTCGCCCAGTTTTTGCGGCGTGGAAAAAGTGACGCCGTCGCGGGAGGTCGCCAGGTACATGTCCCGCGAACCGCCCACGGCGTTGCGCCACATTACCACCAGTTCTCCGGCGGGTCCAATCGCGAGCGACGGATGGCAGCATTCGCAGATCGAGCCATCGGGCGATAGATACACCGCGATGTTCTTTGACCATGTGGCGCCCCCGTCGGTGGACCGCGATGCATACAGCTTCGTGCCCTTACCGCCGCGATGATCGAGCCACGCGGCGAAGAGCAGTGCCTTTCCGTCGGAAGCGAGCGCATGCAAGCCTTCCGTGGCGGATGCGGGAATGTCGTTGATCGGCTTCCCCGCCAACCACGTCTTGCCGCTGTCGACCGAGCGCCACACCATGAGGTCGCCGTCCGATGGAAGCCCATGGGCATGCGCACCCTCCTCCGCTTTGGTGCCCACCACGGCGGTAATCACGAGTGCGTTGCCTGCGAATGCGATGCGCGGTCCACGATGCCGGGTGAGTGGCACGATACCGGCTTCGGCGACTTTGACGGGTTCCGAAAACGTGCCGCCGCCGTCATGCGACAAACTGAAATAGATAGCGTGCCCGGCGCCGAAGGTGAGCGCCACGGTTGCTCCGCTGGCGGCCATCTGCGGCTCGTGCGCCGGAGCATCCGGGCTCATGGGACCCAGATGCACCGTCATGGCGACAAAAAACAGAATGGGAAACATGTTTGCTCCTTAGAACTGTATCCGCAGGGCGAATTGCATGCTGCGCGGATCGTCGACGGCAGTGATCTGCTTGTAGGTCGGCGAAGGGCTGTTTGGATACGTTCCTGTCCCGAAGACGCCGTTCAAGGTCACGCCGTTCAAGTGGTTGGTAAGATTGAACGCCTCCGCCATGGCCTCCAGCCGGAGCCCTTCCGAAATGCGGAAACTGCGGCTCAGGCGGGCGCCCAGGCTGAGGAAGTCGAACCCGGATCCGGCGTTGCGATTGATGAAAACGCCGTTAATGGTCGGACGCGCGGAGGTCCCTTGGATGGTGTTCGCTCCGGTAGTGATGTTGAACGGCAGCGGCGAATAATATTGCAGCAGCGTGCTCAACTGGAATCCGTGGCTGATGCGCTCCCAAGCCGTATTTGCCGCGCCCATTGACGTATGCACCGTGCCTTCGAAGACCAGGCGGTCGCGCTGGTCATCGTCGGAACGGCCATAGTCCTGCCAGATATTGAAATTGTTGATGGGCGAGCTGAAGAAAAACTCGCTCACGTCGTCGAGAGCCTTTGAATAGGTGTAGGAGACGCGTAAGCTACTCCAGGTCGAGGGCCGCTCGACATAAGAAACGTGCAAGCCGTTATAGTTGGAATCGGCCATTGAGGAATATTGGCTGTCGTTGCCGTAAGTGGGATTGGGACGGCATCCGTTATTAGTCCCCGCCGCAGTGCACGTAGGCACGTTCTGATTCACGGAGATAATCAGGTGTAGGCCGCGCAGGTGCTCATAGCCCACGCTCAGCGTGCTGTGCGTGCTGATTTGGTGTTCGATTTCCACGCTACCCTGTTCGGAATAAGCGTTCTTCATATTGCGATCCATGGTGCTGAAATTGAACAGCACGCCCGGCGGCAACGTGAGACTGCCGAGAATATTGGGAAATACCGGCGCGCCCGCCTGCGTGGGCGAAAGGCTGATACTGATTTGACTAAGATCGGTAGGATTGACCGTGTTATTGGCGGAGAGAAGCGCGTTGGCCAAGGGCCGCAAGGGTATGCGGTCGTAGAACAATCCGTAGCTTCCGCGGACCACAGTTTTACGCGAGGCAAACGGAGTCCAGGCGAAGCCGCCGCGGGGAGAAACGTTACCGGTTTGGGTGGCAATGGTGCGCAGAAATTCCAGGTCGTAGCGGACGCCCAAGTTGACCGTGAAGCGTGAGCTGACCTTCCATTCGTCCTGCGCGTAAAATCCCACGTTGGGATTGGTCTGCGGCACGACGCTGTTGGCGAAGGTCTGAGTGAAACCCGAACTGTTGTAGGTTCCCGCCAGGAAATTCGTCAGCGACGAGAAGGAATAGCTGCCGCGAAAAGTGCGCGGGAACGTGATCACGTCGTCGTTATAAAGAAAGTCCACTCCTACGCGGATGGCGTGGGGCCCGGCCTGATACGACAAGTTATCCACACCCTCGGCGAGCTTGTTGGCGCGCGCGGTGGGAGATCCGGAGAGCGTTCCGAAAGAGGCGACGCCAGATATGCTCACCGCTGGCCCGATCAGATCGGATGGCGGAGCTTTGAGAACGCTGTTGGTGAATTGCCCGGCGGTTTCGTTAACCAAACGCGGCGAAAGCGTCGCAATATTGCTGGCGGCGACGGTCTGGTCGGTGTCGTTTAGATTGGCGGAAGCCGTGGGTCCGCTCAATCCGCCGGCGCCGCGCGAATTAGTAGCGGTCACGTGGTAAAAGCTGTAGCGGATGCTCCCCTGGTCGGTGTCGCTGAAGTGATGGTCCACCTTGGCGAACACGTTACTGTTGTGTACCGGATTGGGGTAGATGCCGGTGGAGATTTGCGGGCCGGGGTATCCTACGGCCAGCAGATGTGCGTTGATGGTGGCGACGTTCGCCGGGGAGATGGTCGTCAGGCCCGACTGATTCAATTCGCGCTGCTCGAAGTTGGCGAAGTAAAATGTGCGGTCGGGAACGATCGGACCACCGAGACTGGCTCCGTACTGCGCTTGCGTGATGGGTAGCGCAAAATGCGCCAATGGGTTGGCCGCATAGAAGCGCTGGTTTTTGAAGAACAGGTAAGCATCGCCGTGCAGCGCGTTGGATCCGCTCCTGCTGACCATGTTGACGTAGCCGCCAAGTGCGCGGCCGAATTCAGCCTGGCCGCCGGAAGTCACCACTTGAAACTCGTTGACAGTGTCCAGCCCATAGAACACTCCTGTCACCCCGGCGGCATCGTCATTATTCGACAGCCCGTCGATGATGAAGCTGTTGGAGAAGTTCCGCTGGCTGTCCACCGAAATGCCCTGGCCGGGCACGGCCGACGTCTCGGCGAAAAGTTGGTTCGCCGCGGTGTTGGTGGGCGAAACCCCTGGCACCAGCAGCGCCAGGTCGAGGAAATTCCGCCCGTTGAGTGGTAGGTCGCTGACCTCGGTCTGCGAAATGGTGCCGGCGATTTGCGTGCGCGCCGTTTCCAGCAGGTCGGTCTGGCTGGTGACCGACACCTGGCTCGACGATGCCGCCACGCTGAGTTCGATGGGAAGCTCGAATGCCGACCCCAGACGAACGTTTACCGTGCGCGTCGCATCCGCGAAACCCGGATGCTGCACCGTGATTTGGTACTCGCCGACGCTCAGGTATGGAAATCGGAACCTGCCGTCTTTGTCGGTGAGCAGGGTACTCGTGATGTTGGTGTCTTTCTGAAGGGCACCGACCTTCGCATTTTGAACCACCGCGCCTGTGGTATCTTCGACGCGGCCGCTGATGCTCCCATATTGAATCGACTCCTGCGCGGCGGCACACGACACGCCCAGCACCAGGAATGTGACATTTCGCAAGAATTGCAATCGCAATGATCCTCCTGAATTTGTCTGCTTCAGCTTTCAAATGAACGGAACGAGCTTTAGAGCAGAACCGGAGGAGGCCTCTGGAAAAGGACGGTATATACGGTGCTGCGCCAGGCGCCCACAGCCAATCGCGCGGGAAGGGGAATTGATGAAGCCAGCGGCGTCGCCAGCGCCACGGGGCGGTCCGGACCAATGATTGGAGGTACGGGCAACTCGGCGGACTGCCCACAGTCCTTCGAGCATTGCCTGCCGGACATCCAACGTCTCCCCGGCGGAGTTTTGCTGTGCCCACGACGATGGCAGCAGGAACAGCTCTTCCCGGATCGGCAACAGCTCTGTCCGCACGACTCTTGCGTCTGCAAAGACACGAGCTCCTGTACGTCCGGCGCAAACAGCGCAAACGCCAGACACACGACGAATGCGGCGCGAGCACCACCGATGAGGGCGCGCCTCACAGCTGCTGTCACCGATTTGTCGAAAACGCGTTTCAAATACGATGCCTTCCAGGCAGTACAACACCCGGGCCCGAACATCTACTATCGATGGTTGCGATTATGCGAGGGGGGCAGGCGGCGGGCGCTCTCGGAGAACGTCGTTTTCCAGTCGCGCGTGCGGAGCGGTGTGAGTGGTAGCCAGGCAGGCGGCAATTTCCGAAGGCGGTGTCAGCGGGCCCGCACAGGGCCGCACCACGCCGTTAGGGGCCTCGCCGCCAAGCGCCGCTTCGCCGCACGTGTCGCAGCAGGGTTTGCTTGCAAAAACTGGACCATGTGACGGATTGGCCTTCGATTTCTTGCAGCAGCACTTGCCTCGGCTGCGGCAACAACATGAGGGAGTGGTATCGCCAAAGGCGTTGACAGCCAGCGGCGCAAGGGATGCGAATGAGAGAAGAAACGCGATACAAGTGGCAACAGCCCTACGAGCGATTTGAAAGCCGCAGTTCGCGCCCAGCATCCCTGGGACATCACTATAGCACGTGCAGGCTCCGACTGAAACTGTTCGTGGATGTCGCCTTGCGAAGTCATGGAAGGTGAGCCGGAACTGTATGCCCAGACGCGGTAAGCGTGAAACGGCCGTGCTTGACCCCTTTCGTTGCGATCAGCGAATTCGCCTTCCCTGGAAGTGAGAAAGCTCTATCTCCGCTTCGATGATCCAGATGCAGCAGAGGGTCTTATTCGCGGTGTCGACGATTCAGGGGAAGCGTATTTCTATCCATCTCGGTTGTTCCAACAGTTAGCACTGCCGGTCGACGTTCAGCAAGCACCAAGATTGGCCTCTTAATCGGGTCTAGCGGTCTTTCGGGAAACTGAACGTGGCGGCGGGATCCGCCAGGCAGTTGCCGTTCGACTGGCACGAAACGCATCGACACGTAATTCCAACGGGGAGATCAATTTTCGAATCGCCTGTTGCCTCGCAACTGAATGCGCGCTCCCGTGACTCCGGCGATTCTGAATAAGAGTGTCTGTTCGCCGCCGGGCGTTTCTCTTGGCGCCTCCCGAAGAGCAGGTCGCTGACCGGTTCGGGGGCTCTGCGGCTGGTTTCCCATGCGAGCCCAATTTCCCCGCATCTGATATGATGCTCAGCATGAAGCTGGGCCGGCTTGCACTCGCCACCGTCCTCCTGGTTTCCATTGCCTTGGCCCTCCAGCAAGGTTTCCCCGGATACGGACAAGGCTACGGCCGCCGCCAGCAATTCTACTATCAGAGCGGACCTAATGTACCCTCCGAGTTCTACTGGAGCCGCCTACGCTACACCTCCACCTACCAGGACTCCAATGTCTACGGCTATCGCCGCTTCGGAGCCGGCTGGTCCCGCGATTACCCCAAGGCCGATAACTATTGCCTCATCGCCCTCCGCCGACTCACGCACATCAATGCGCCCTCGCCCCTCAGCGTGGTCGATCTCGATAGCGATCACATCTTCGATTACCCCTGGATTTACGCAGTGGACGTCAACACTTGGACGTTCACCGACGAAGAAGCCAAGCGTCTTCACGACTACCTGGAGAAAGGCGGCTTCCTCATGGTAGACGATTTCCACGGCACCGATGATTGGAATCACTTCATGCAGGGCATGCGCATGGTCACCAACCGCCCCGTCGAAGACCTCGCCGACGCGGACGAAATCTATCACGTTCTCTACGACATCAACGAGAAGTTCCAAATCCCCAGCGAGATTTACGTCAATACCGGCCGCACTTACGAGAAGGACGGATATGTGCCCAAATGGCGCGCGATTCGCAATGACCACGGCCGTATCATGGTCGCCATCTGCGCCAACATGCATCTCGGTGACGCCTGGGAGTGGGCCGACAGTCCGCAGTATCCCGAGAAGTTTTCCGGACTTGCTTTCCGCATCGTCCTCAACTACATAATGTACGCCATGACCCATTAGGCAGCACCCGGGGACGCCTCTTTGTTCGAATTCCTTTTCAAATATCCGCGTTCGGCGTATAGGAGCGGCCATTTCGCGTTGCTGGGCGCGTGGCCCACGTGGCTGCTCGTCGTGTTCATCGCCGCTGCGGCGGCCGGTCTCGCCTGGCTCATCCGCTCCCGCCTCGCCGATGCCGCACCCCTGATGCGCTCCTGGCGCGCCTGGGTCATTTGGGCACTTCAAACCCTGCTCGCCGCGCTCATACTGATCCTTCTCTGGCAGCCCGCCATCACCGTCGCGGAGCTTAAGCCGCAGCAGAACATCATTGCTGTTCTCATCGACGACTCCCGAAGTATGGCACTCGCCGATGATGGCGCGCCTCGCGAAGCCCAAGCCGTCAAAGCCCTCCAGAGCGGGGTGCTCGACCGGCTGAATCGCACCTTCCAGACCCGCCTTTACCGGGTCGATGACGTACCCGCCCGCATCGACAGCCTGAACGAACTCCATCCCGCCGCACTTTCCACGCGTCTCAGCGACAGCCTCAAGCAACTCTCGGAGGAAACTTCCGACCTTCCCATTGGCGCCGTGGTTCTGCTCAGCGATGGCGCCGACAATTCCGGCGGCATCGCCGACGCCACCATCGCCGCCCTCCGCGCCCGACACATACCCGTCCACACCGTCGGTTTCGGCCGCGAGCACGCCGAGCACGATGTCGAACTCGATGACGCCGGGGTCGCTCCGCGCGCCCTTGCCGATTCGCGCCTCGCCGCCAAGATCACGTTCCATCAGCGCGGATATTCCGGCGGCAAGCTTACTCTCACTGTCCGCGACGTCACCCAGGCGCGGCCCAAGATTCTCGCCTCCCGCACCGTAACCCTCGGTGCCGATGACAATCAGCAAACCGAAATTGTCATGTTCAACGTCGGCGGCGCCGGGGCGAAAACCCTCCAGATCGCGGCGGAGCCGCTTGCCGGCGAGCAGAATACCGCCAACAATTCCATTCAGCGCGTCGTCAACGTGGGCGCTGACCCGCGCCGCATCTTATATATAGAGGGTGAGCCACGCTGGGAATACAAATTCATCCGCCAGGCGGAAGAAGACGATCGCATGGTTCAGATCGTCTCCATCGTCCGCACCACGGAGAACAAGTTTTACCGCCAGGGCGTCGGCGATTCCAAGGAACTGGCCGACGGCTTCCCGTCCCGCGCCGAGGATCTTTTCAAGTATCAGGGGCTCATTATCGGTTCCGTCAATGCCGGATATTTCACGCCCGTCCAGCAGGAGCTCATTCGCGGGTTTGTCGATCGCCGCGGCGGCGGCCTTCTGCTTCTCGGCGGACAATTCGCCCTGGCCGACGGCAATTGGAACGCCTCTGCCCTCACCGAGCTCTTCCCGACCGTGCTCCCCACGCAAGCCGGCACCTTCCATCGCGAGCAGGATCCGCGCAACGGCAGCACCCACGCCACGGCCGAGCTTGCCCCCGCTGGCGCCGACAACATCATTACGAGACTCGTTGATGATCCTGCCGCCAATGCCGCCAAGTGGAAAAAGCTACCTTACCTCATGGATTACCAGGATCCGGGCACGCCCAAGCCCGGAGCTACGGTTTTGGCCAACATGATCACGCCCGAAGGCCGCCGTCTTCCGCTGCTGGTTACCGAAAATTACGGCCACGGCCGCACCGCCATCATGGCCACCGGCGGAAGCTGGCGCTGGCAGATGAGTCTCCCGCTCGGCGATACCGCACACGATCTTTTCTGGCAGCAGCTTCTCCGCTGGCTGGTGTCCGATACTCCCGGCCACGTCGCGGCGTCCGTCCCCTCGCAGATGCTGCTCGATAACGGCTCGACCACCCTGACCGCTGAAGTTCTCGATAAGCAGTACAACCCTGCGCCGGATGCCAAAGTCGAGGCGCACATCCTCGGACCGAGCGGTGTCAGCGCGCTTGTCGAAATGACTCCGGTCCCTGAGGGTCCCGGGCAATTCCAGGCCGCCTGGAACGCCCCCAAAGAAGGTGCCTACCTCACCGAAGTCGTTGCCCACCGCAACAACGAGGAACTCGGCCGCGACGTCCTGACCTTTCAGCGCATGGACGGCGTGGCCGAAAACTTTCACAGCGGCCAGAATCGGGACCTGCTGGAACGTCTGGCGACCCAGACCGGAGGCCGCTACTGGAAACCCTCCGATATAGGCAAACTGGCGGACGCCATCCCTTTCTCCGAAGCGGGAGTAACTGTCCGCGAAACCAAGGACCTCTGGAACTTACCCCTGGTCTTCTTCGTGTTACTAACCCTCCGCTTCACCGAATGGTGGCTGCGCCGCCAATGGGGAATCGTATGAGGAAAACCAAAGCATCTCCAGCAAAGGCACAAAGACCGCAAAGAAGACCCGGCTACCCGCGGGCCGCGGTACCGTTTGCCTTCTCTGCCTCTTGGGGGACTTTTCTTTGCGCCTTTGGGCCTTGCCCGGAGACTGTTTTTCCGTAACCCCCATGCAGCAGCGCTTCCTCAAACCCTCCGTCCTGGCCGCCATCTCCGGCCTCGACCTCGTCGCCAAGACCGTGGTTGATGGATTCGTGGCCGGACTTCATCGCTCCCCGGACTTCGGTTTTTCCCAGGAGTTCGCCGAATACCAGGCTTACACCCCCGGTGACGATCTGCGCCACGTCGATTGGAATGTTTTCGCGCGCACCGAGCGTATGTACCTCAAGCGCTACCGCGGTGAAACCAACAGCCCGCTCACCATCCTTCTGGACGCCAGCAACTCCATGCAGTTCGCCTCCCACCGCGTCAGCAAGATGGACTATGCCCGATATCTATCGGCTTCGCTCTTCTATCTCGCCCTCCAC